>Ga0302177_10000633_pt1 | contig 26482 bp, 28 predicted proteins | sample I_Palsa_E1_2_FD_198780 | JGI IMG/M metagenome (GOLD analysis project Ga0302177, IMG submission 198780) | Peat permafrost microbial communities from Stordalen Mire near Abisko, Sweden - I_Palsa_E1_2 | ecosystem: Environmental > Terrestrial > Soil > Palsa > Peat permafrost | place: Sweden... | reverse complement strand
TTCTCCTAAACCTGCGGTCCAGTTCGACGTCGGTTCATCGGCTCGGCGTCGGCGGACGGCGTAGAACGAAGGGAGAGTTCATTAGCTGGCTACGTGCCTAGCGCAAAGGGGCGCCATGAACGGCAGCGACGACGCGGACACCGCGAAGTGGGACCCGGTATTTACCAGGCAGGTCAAGAATGCGGTGGGGCCGGTCGTCAAACGGTATTTCCGGGCAGAAGTCAACGGCCTCAAGTCGCTGCCGGCCAGCGGAGGCTCGCTAGTGGTGTCCATGCACTCCGGCGGCGTACTGACCCCCGACGTGCTGATCTTCGCGCCGGCGTTCTACGACGCCTTTGGATACGACCGCCCGCTCTACATCCTGGCGCATACCGGCGTACTGCTCGGCCCGCTGGGGACCTTGTTCTCGCGTGTCGGAGGCATCGAGGCATCCCCGGACAACGCTGCCAAAGCTCTACGATCCGGTGGCGTGGTGCTGGTATTTCCCGGCGGAGACTACGACGCATTCCGGCCCACCCGTATGGCCAACACCATCGACTTCCATGGCCGCACCGGCTACGTTCGAACCGCCCTTGAGACCGGTGTGCCGATCCTCCCGACGGTGTCGATCGGCGGGCAGGAAACCCAGTTCTTCCTCGCCCGTGGAGACGCGCTGGCCAAACGGCTCGGGCTGCACCGGATCCGGTTCAAGGCGCTGCCGCTGACATTCGGTCTGCCGTTCGGCTTGACCACCGTGCTGCCGCCCAATTTTCCGCTGCCCGCGAAGATCATCATGGAAATGTTGGAGCCCATCGACGTCGCTGCACGATTCGGTGACGAACCCGACGTAGACGAGGTCGACGCGCACGTGCGCTCAGTCATGCAGACCGCGTTGGACCGGCTGGCCCGCCAACGCCGGTTCCCGATACTGGGCTAGGCCATCTCGATACGTTTGGTCGCCATCCGCCGACATCTTCGCGGCGGTCTCGTGTCCGCCGGAGTTCTCCGTGTTTGTATCGCCGGTCATCGCAGAGGTAGCTTATACGTTTAAGTGAGTTAAGGGCGCCTGTACACAGGACGGTTGCCGCGCGCTTCCAAGCCTCCTCGCTTCCGACTCAAGGAGGAGTTGCCATGTCAGCCGAACATGCCGTCATTGCCGACGTGCTGGTCATCATCGGCACCGGTGCGATGGGGATGTCAGTAGCCCGCAGAATGGGTGCCGGACGAACCATCGTGCTGGCCGACATCGACGAACACCTCCTCGCACAAGTGGCAGAGGGTCTCATCACCGACGGTCACCACGTCCTGAAGAAGACCGTGGACGTGACATCGCGCGATTCGGTCGCCGATCTCGCCGCCTTCGCCGGCGACGCTGGGCGGGTAGTGCACCTTGTGCACACTGCTGGGCTATCCCCCAGCCAGGCGTCGGCGGAAGCCATCCTTGCCGTCGATCTACTCGGCGTCGCGTTGGTGCTCGAAGAGTTCGAACACGTGATGGCACCGGGCGGGTCCGGAGTGGTGATTGCAAGCATGTCCGCGCACATCATTCCTCCACCCGACGCCGCCGTAGAAGCACAACTGGCCACAACGCCGACCGACGAGCTGCTCAGCTTGCCTGCATGCATCGAAGCCATGAACACGGGCCCGCTTGCGTACCCATTTGCGAAGCGGGCCAACGTGGTTCGAGTGGCCGCCGCCGCGAAATCGTGGGGGCGCCGCGGAGCGCGGATCAACTCGATCAGCCCGGGCATCATCTCCACCGCCATGGGACGCCTCGAACTGGACAGCGAGAACGGCCAGATGATGCGCGCCATGGTCAAGAGCTCCGGCAGCGGACGACTCGGAACCCCCGACGACATCGGGGCAGCCGCCGAACTGCTGCTCGGCCCACTGGCTGCGTTCATCACCGGAATCGATCTCCTCGTCGACGGCGGTGTCATCGCCGCACTCCGGACAGGCGGCTTCGAACAAGCCGACTGACCCTGGCGCTCCAGTACCGGCTCCACGGCGGTCTACATGCCAGGATGAGGGTGTTCGCTTGAGTGGGGAGCTGAGGTCATGGTGCAGAAAGGCAGCCGGCCGACGTCGTCTGACGTCGCGCGGCTGGCAAACGTATCGCAGGCGACGGTCAGCTATGTACTGAACGGCGCAGCGGGCCAGAAGATCTCTACGAAGACCCAGACCGCCGTCTGGAATGCCGCCCGCGAGTTGGGGTATCGCCGTAATCTGGCGGCCCGGAATCTCAAAGCTGGCCGTGGCGGCGTCGTGTTGTTCGTCTTCCCACGCATGGGGCTCGGTGAGTGGCCGTTAGAGGCGGGTGGCCAGGTGACGAAAATCCTTGCGCGACATGGCATCGTGCTCTCGATGCAGTTCGAGACCGATGACGGTTCGAATGTGATTGAAGCGATCGCCGACCTCGATCCGATCGCGATCGCCAGCACGTTCCCGCTCAGTGGCGATGTGGCGGCTGCGGTCGCCGCCGCGGGCATACCCCAAATCAGCCTCGGCGACGGACACTTGGGTGAGTTAGGGGAGCTGAACTCGGCCGTTGGCGAGTTGCAGGTCGATCATTTGACCTCTCTTGGGCATCGACGGCTGGCCTTCGCGTTCTCCGATGCCGCGGCTCTGCGCCCCTTGGGTGATTACTACTTGGACGGGGTGCGCGCCGCCGCAGCCAAGCGTGGCCTCCCCGAGGTCTTGGATGCGACGGTGGCCACCGATGGCTCCGACGCGGCTCATGTCGTAAAACGGTGGGTCGGTGACAGCGTGACCGCAGTATGCGCACAGACCGATCCCACGGCGTTCATCGTGCTGCACGGTGTGCGGCGCGCCGGGTTGCGTTGCCCGCAGGACCTTGCGGTCATCGGCGCTGATGCGAACCCCTCCGGCTATGTCAGCGAACCACCCCTGACATCAATTGCGTTCGATGCCCAGACAATCGTCGACACCGCAGTGGCGGCAGTCCTCGACCTCCTGGGTCTCCCGACAGAAGAGGAGTCAAAGAACCACCACTCCATCGCCCGGTTGGTGCGGCGCAACTCAACCTGATACTCAACGGCTTACCGCAGTACCGTCCCGCCATCGATATTCAGCACCTGCCCGTTGATCCAGCTGCCGTCATCGGACATCAGGAACGCGACCAGCCCAGCGACATCCGTGGGTTCCCCGACTCTGGTGCCACGTATGCGCTTGAGCGCAGAGGACTGCAGATCCGGCCACTGCGGTACAGATCGGATCGCTTGGGTCGCAGTGAACCCCGGCGCGACAGCGTTACAACGGATACCCTCTTTTCCCCATCGAGAGGCGACATGCCTTGTAAGCGCACCGATTCCGGCCTTAGCTGTCGCGTAGGCCGGCCGGGCAGGCTCGCCCTGAAAGGCTGCGGCCGAAGACATGTTGACGATGACACCGCCACCGCGGGCGAGCATGAGCGGAATGGCGTGCTTCATGGAGAGCACGTATCCACGCAGGTTCACCGTCATCGTTCGGTCCCAGATCTCGAGATCGATATCGACCACGTCGGTGTCGCCACGCAGGGTGCTCATGTCCGCGCCGACGTTGAACAGCAAATCCACGCCACCATAGGTGGTGGCCGCGGTGTCGAACAGGGTGCGGACTGAATCCTCTTCTGCAAGATCAAAAGAGACAGGGGTGGCGGTGCCACCGGCCGACGTGATTTCCTCGGCGGTGTGACGACCCCCACCGTCGGCGGGGTCGCCGACGACGACGCGGCAGCCCTCTTCGGCAAGTCTTTTCGCGGTCGCTGCGCCGATGCCGGTCGCACCGCCGGCCACCACAGCGACCTTATCGCCCAGTCCGCTCTCGGCCATTGCACGCTGCCTTCCTGCCGGTCCCCGACTATGGCAGTACGACAACACAATCGGGAGGTTCGTCGGCCCACACTACGCGGAATTGTTTCGAGCGATCGTCAGTCAAAGGTCACGACGACCTTGTCGGCGGCGCCGGGAGTGGAGGCGGTCTTGAATGCTTCTTCGACGTCGGCGAAAGGGATGGTGTGGCTGACGATGACAGCGTACTTTTCCCAGTTGGCGATGATGTCTGCGGTGACCTCGAAGATCTCGTCCGGGTAGCCCATCGATCCGAGAATGGTGATTTCGTTGCCCATGATGTTGATGAATTCCACCGGGACCTGTTCTTTGTGAACGGCGATGATCCCGAGCGTCGCACCCTTCTTCGCGGCGGCCAGCGCGGTGTTGATGACCGCGGGAGCGCCGGCGGCGTCGAAATAGATGTCAGTGCCAGCCTTTCCAGGGAACATCGACTCCCCTCCGCCATGCAACTCGATCAACCGCTGCAAAACATCTTCTTCAGCGGAGTTGATCACTGCATCCGCGCCGACTTTGAGCGCCTTGTCCAGCCGTGCAGGGATGAGGTCGACGACCACCACGTGACTGACCCCGAATGACTTATATCCGATCGTCGCGCCCAACCCGATCGGGCCGGCACCGAACACCACCACTTTGTCCGACGGTTTCGGCCGGGTGCGGTTGACTCCGTGACGTGCGACGGCCATCGGTTCGTTGAGCGCGGCTACTTCGAACGGAATGTGGTCGGGCACGACCTCCAATGTCTTTCCGCGGACTGCGTCCTCGATGAGGAGATAGTCAGCGAGCGCACCCAGCGCGCCACCATTGCCGATGATCCCGCTGGGCGCGGCCATCGGGTTGACGACGACGTGGTCGCCGACCGAGATGGCAACGACGTCGGAGCCCACTTCGACAACCTCGCCGGCGGGTTCGTGGCCCAACGGGGTGTGGCCCTGACGGGGCGGCAGTCCGCCCATCGCGATGAACATCGCGTCAGACCCGCAGATCCCACAGGCGCGCATCTTGATGAGAACATCGTTGGGCCCGACTTCGGGTTTCGGTACGTCGACGACCTCGGTTTGCCCCGGGCCGGTCACCATTGAGATCTTCATCCAAATCCTCTTCTATGACGTGCTTTCCAACTCGATGTCGAAAGTCGAGAGGTACTCCTCGAAGACCGGTTCGAGCATCTCGACGCTCAGCCCGTATTGGTCGAGGGTGTAGGCGTTCAGCGCGAACCTATCCTGCGGGTGCTCAGCCAGCCAGGCTTGCATGCGCTTCTCCACGTCGGCGGTCAGCGGGTCGCCTGCCCAGGCGTACAGGTTGCGCATCACCTGCATCGGGTCACGCATCATCTCGTGGTAGTACATGTGGAAGAAGCGGTCGTCGCCGAGGCGTTCGCGGGCCCGCAGGGGTCGCTCGACGTGGGCCCGCATCTGGTTGAGAGCGTTACGGCCCATCGCCTCGGGATCCATACCGCCCTCGATATGAGTGAGCCCCTTGGGCAACTTGAACAGGTTGCACAGTGACCCCGTCGCCCTATACGGGTCGCGGTGCGCCCACACCATCCGGACGTCGGGGAACACCTTCAGCAGCGTGTCGATGTGCACCGAGTGCGACGGCATCTTGAGGTTCCACACCCCGGGGGCTTTGGACTGCAGGATCTGCAAGACCAGTTTCTGGTACTCGTAGGCGCTCGTCATGTCGGCCTCGTCGATGAGCCACTCTGCATAACGTGATGTTGACAAGAAGGAATCCCAGGACAGCCCCTTGAAATCTTGGGCGTGCAAGAACATATCCTCGGTGGGACCGTCGGCGTCTTCCCAGTGCGGGAGCGGCATCTTCGCCTTGATGGCGTAATCGACGATCTGCTTTTGGTCTTCGAGCAGTGCCAGACATCGCGGGTCAGTGCGCAGCGTTTCGGTGGTAGCCGGCGGGACTGGGTGCACGGGCTCCCAATGGAGCAGCGATCGGCGCGCAGGATCGCAGTCAAGCAGATAGCTGACGACTGTGGTGCCGGTGCGCGGCATACCGAGTGTCACCACGGGCCGCTCGATCCTCTCCTCGAAAACCTCGGGATGGTGCTGCACATAGTCGGTCACCCGAAGCCGGTTACTGAGCGCGGCGACAATACTCTCGATCAGGTAGTCGCGGCCGTGCGGTGCGATCACTGGGGAGGCGTTCAGCTCCTCGAGCAGGATGGCCAACCCGGGCCGCCAAGACTCAGACCCGATCTCGCTGAGACCCGTGCGCTCGCAGGCCAACTCCAGCGCATCGTCAGGCGTCGATACCGTGGCCGGTTGGTTCACCATCGTCGCTCCAAATCCGTTGTCGCTGCTCATCAATCAGACCGTCAGGTATCCGCCGTCGACGGCGTATGTCGCGCCGGTGACATAGCTCGCTGCCGACGAGGACAGAAAGAGTGCCGCTGCGGCAACTTCGTCAGGCGTGCCCATCCGGTTCATCGGGGTGTGTCGCATCTCGGGTTCCAACATCTCCGGGATGTCGAGGACCGGATGAGTCATCCGGGTGTCGATCAACCCCGGAGCGACCGCGTTGACACGGATCGCGTCGTCGACCCATCGGCGGGCGAGGTTCTTGGTGAACGCCACCAGGCCCGCCTTGGAGGAGCTGTAGGCAGGCACCTGCACTGCCGAGACAAATGCCGACATCGACACGATGCTGACGACGCTGGCCCCGCCTGGGGCGGCGCTGGCTTTAAGGCGATCGTGACATGCCATCGTCAGGCGCATGTGCGCGCTCATGTTGACGGCCACCGAGCCGACGTAGCCGTCGGGATCCCATTCGTCTTTTCCGCCCGCATAGGGACCGCCAGCGTTGTTCACAAGAATGTCGAGATCGCCCAGGGAGTCGGACAATGCATCGATGGCCTTGGTGTCCGACGCCTGACACTGGCGAAAGGTCAACCCGCTGAGGTCTTGTTCCGGGTAATCCTCTGGGGAAGCCCGGGTGCCCGTGACCGTCACAGCGGCACCGGCTTCGACGAACTGGCTGGCGATTGCGTAGCCGATTCCGCTGGTTCCGCCTGTCACCAGTACGTTGGCACCGGTGAAATCGAAGGTCACGGTATTCATGACGTCGTCCTTAATTCGTCGATTGACTTGGTGAGCCAGGCTCTCTCCCAATAATTTTCAGCTGAGGCCAACAACTGTTCGTGCGCCTCGACACCGATGGCCCGTGCTGCGTTGTTGTTGGCTTCGACAGAGAGCACCAGGTCGACGAGGTGTAGCGCTTCGAGCGGTCGGCCACCGTTCAGATGCGCCTGGGCCGCCTGCACGAGCGCATCGGCGCCGGCGGCGGCGACCAAATCAGCGGCGACCGCGGCACGCGGGACGTGATAGAGCTCGGTGGTAGCGCGATGGTGGAACCACCCGGAATACATCTCCCAGATCGCGCGTACATTCCATGACGTCTTGCCGTAGGTCTCACCGACGTCAAGTTGAACGGGCACGCTGATTTCACCCATCAAGGTGTGGACGTCCTTGCCAGCCTCCATGCCTTCGACGGTGCGGTCATGGACCGACTGCATCGCGTCGCGCATGGCGGTGACCTCTTCGGTGATCCGGTCAGCACCGTCGATGGGATTGAAGTGCCCGGTAATAATCCGTTCGGGTTTGAGGGACAGGACGCTGTTCAGTGCGTCGATGTACTGCAGCGGGTCGCGGTAGCGATCCCCCCTGATAGTGGACAGGTTCGGCACCACACCGAAAAGCGGCCCAAAGAGGTTGCCGGTGAACAACACTCGGTCATCGGGCAGCCACACCACCAGCGAGTCGGTGGTTTCGCCTCCGGGGGTCGCCAACAGTTTGAGCTTGCGGCCACCGACCTCGAGCTCGAGCGTGTCGCCGAACGTGACGGTAGGTTCGGGGTACGACATGTCAAGTGTCGAAAGGTCCATCGTCTTCAGGTTCTCGGCCATGGCGGTCGCGATGTGCCCGAACCCGAAGGAAGTGTTGCGCATGCGGAACTGCATCAGGCGCTGTGAATCGTCTCGCCAGATCCGGTAGTTGGCATGCATCACGATCTCGGTGCCCGGTTCGCGCAGCGACGTCACACCTCCCCAGTGGTCCGGGTGGCCCTGTGTGACGATGATGGTTCGGGTTGGTCCTGGGCATTGCGGATCGAACGCCTGTTTGCGCAAGGGTCCTTCGAATACCAGTCCGGTATTGATGATCACCCGGCCGTCGTCGGTGCCCAACGCATAGGCGTTGGAGACGCCGGGCGACATCCAGATGTCCTGGCCGAGAGCGGTCGCCAATTCCCCGGTTGCCGGAGCCAGATCGGCCACGCCCGGGCGGTCGCGATAGATCCCGGCTTTCACCTCGGCTCCATCCGGCAGTCGGTGTCATGGCGCTCTCTCCAGCAGGCGCCGCCTCTGGCAGCCTCCGCCAGGCGAATTTCAGTTGCGGTGCGCGTGAGGTGGACCATCAGGAAATACATCGAACTTTTACGGGCCTGCTAGCTGTCACGAAAATGTGCCTCTCTGGATCGAGACCGGAGCTTATACGTTTAAGCTACTGTGTGGAAGGCCACATTCTCAATAGAGGCTGATCTACGCGACGGAGCAAGACACTTCTGCATCGCAACCCCGAAGGAGGGTCAATGAACGCCCCGACTCCGACCGCCAAGCTGCCGGGCCCTATCCGCCAGATCGGCTTTGTGGTCACCGACGCCGACAAAGCGCTCGAGTCTTGGGTCGCATTGGGGGTCGGCCCCTGGTATTTAGTCCGCGGACAGCACCAGCGCGCTCTCTACCGCGGCGCGCCCTGCGATGTGACGCTGACGATCGCGTTCGCCAACTCCGGCGACATGCAGGTCGAAGTGATCCAGCAAGAGAACGACACCCCGAGCATCTACACCGAATTTCTCGCGACCAAGGGCGACGGATTCAACCAGTTCGCCTATTGGGCGGACGATTTCGATGCGACCGTCAAGTCCGTTCAAGATGCCGGCTGGCCGGTGGTCTGGTCGGGCGGCGAAAGCGACGGAGTGCGCTATGTCTACGCTGAGCCGCCGGGCGGCCCCGCCGCGATCATCGAGATCATGGAACTCAACGAGGCCACCACCGGCCTGGGAGAATTCGTCCGCGCCGCCGCCGACGGCTGGGACGGCAGCGACCCGATCCGATCCCTGCTCGGAGATTGACGAGTCCAGCGGTGAGCGCACCGTCAGAACCTGGCGCATGGTTCGTGCGGAATCTCATCCTCAGATCGCCAAGCCCTTCCACCACGTGACCACGGTTCGGTCGCCGCGCACCGCAACGGACCCGTCAGGCAACCGATTCCACATCCATAGCAACAGATCGGACGCTGAACCGGTGAGTTCAACGCCCGGGACGCCGGGATCTCGATCGTCTCCGGCAGGAATGAGAGATAGGACGCGCGAATCGTCGATGTCGGTCGGCGAGAGCAGTACCGCTGTGACAGGCGGTGACTCGGCCACTGCGTGCAACATGAGGGGCAGAAATTCCTGGGAGTACTCATCGATGCCATCCAGGGCGAGTTGGGCATCGATGATCTTCGGATCTAGATTGACGGCGTTCTCAGCGTCGTTGAGATGAATCGCCACTTCCAACGCGGCCTTGCGGCGCCACCAGACACTCCCCAGAGCGCCTCGAAGGGGCGTCCACACCAGTTCGCCAGGCGCAGTCGCCGACAGTATCGACAGCAGTTCATCGAGCGACTCTTCCGACCACCGCAGCAACGCGTCACGGCCGGTGGGTGCCGGTGCCAGAATACGTTCCTGCGCAGTAAGTCCCGAAGACACACAGCGACTCATCCACCGGTTCGCGCCAGAGACATGGGCCAACAGATCCCCCAGCGTCCAACCGGGGCAGGCGGGAACCGGCAGGCCGAGATCACTGCGGGCCGCGATATCCACTAGCGCTCTTCCGTTAGCTTCGATCGACATGAGGTAGTCGAAGGTCACGGAAGTCACCATTCGCTTTGGGCGGCTATCGGTTCCATCGCCGGCGGTTCAGCGCATAGAGCCACGGCAAGGTCAGAAATGGCGTCATGTAGAATATGTCGAAGATCCACCATCCGGTGACGCCGTAGAGCGAATTACCAAAGCGGTCAGGAAAATTCAGCAGCAGATTGCTCAGGTACCCGGTCCACAAGAACACGTACGCCCACCCGGTCAGGATCATCCAGCGGTAACCCCATCGCCTCAGCTTGATGAACGCCCATGCCGCCACGATCCGGGCCGGGAAGATCATGAACACGGCGAACATCGCGAAGCTCTTCTCCGCGCGGTCGGAAACGCCGCCCAGCCAGGTCGAGTTGTAGTGGTAGTAGTACCCGCCGTCGATCATCCGGCCGAACCCCCACGACATCGTCTGCAGCATATGAGTGTTGTGCGCGAACATATCCAGTGACCAGCCGACGAAGTTGATGCTGGCGTCGACGAGCGCGAACATGCCGAACACCGTTACCGCCGTTGGGCGCACCCATTCACCCAATTGGCGGGCACGGTGCAACTTGGACAAGCCGACTGCGATGAGAATCAGTCCAAGCGGCCCCAGCATGATGGTGCCGCAACACAGCGCGCCTGCAAGCAGCCAACGGTCTGCCTTGTCGGACTGCGGACTGCTCAACGGGTCTTTATTGGCATTGACCTGAACCGCCGTTTGATTACTCACTTGATTCACCATCCATACCGGAGCAGAACGACGGGCAGAATCGACGCTGCGAGAATCGCGACGCCCGCAGTGCAGAAGACCGCGATACCGATGAGAACCCTCGTGAGGTTCGGTACCTGGATGAAGTACCAACTCTCATCGCGCGAAAGGTCGGCACCGTCGTCGGCAGGCAGCGGATCATCTTCGGCCGGCGCCTCCAGTCGGCTGATCAGCCAGTACCAGGCGAACAGGATCCCCACGTCAACAACGAATGCCCCGCCCAGGATCGCGCCGTCACCAAAGAATCCCTGACCCTTCACGGTTCCGAGCGGCGCTAGTCTGCCGTCACCAAAGCCGCTGCCGTAACCGTACTTAGCGGCGACGACGTAGGACACAATGATCCCGCCGATGAAGAACACGGCGCAAAACGCGACTAGCGCATATATCGCGTGGCGCCGACCTCTGATCACATCTGTTTCGATCAATGTCGCTCCTTTGCAGACATCGTTTGAACTGTCGAGCGGCCCGTCTCAATAGGGCTGAGCGCGATCGAAGGTGACTCGTAAACAGTCATGTAGGCCCGCATCCGAACAAGAACATCGCGTGGGCCGACCTCAGGCAGGGCGGCATCGATCACTTCGACCACACCGGGTGAGGTGGCCGTCGTTACCTTCATTGCAGCTCATTTCCCAGAAAAGTGTTGAGCCGCCATCGCCTTCAGTAAGTCCGGCCGGTCGGGGCACAAGTCGGCCGCTGACAAGCGCGAGCCCCCGATCATGGGTTGCCCTCGAGCTCGATGTCGAACGTGGAGAGATACTCGGCGAACGTGGGCTTCAATTTCTCCACGGACAGCCCGTACTGATCGAGGCTGTAGGTGTTAGGGGCGAATCGGTCTTGAGGGTGCTCGGTCAGCCAGGTCTGCATCCGGGCTGCCGTCTCATTCGTGAGCTCGTCGCCGGCCCAGTCGTAGATCCGGCGCATTACGTCCATGGGGTCGTTCATCATCTCGTGGTAGTACATGTGGAAGAAGCGGTCATCACCGATGCGATCGCGCGTTCGCAACGGCCGTTCGACATGAGACTTCATCTGAGTCATGGCGTTTCGCCCCATGGCCTCGAAGTCGACTGCTTCGGGATGGTGCACCAGACTTTTGGGCATTTTGAACAGGTTGCACAGCGAACCGGTGGCTTTGTAGGGATCGCGATGTGCCCAGATCAGACGCGCATCGGGGAAGACCTTCAGCAGGGTCTCGATGTGCACCGAGTGCGACGGCATCTTCAAGTTCCAGGTGCCCGGGGCTTTCGACTGCAGCACCTGCAAATAGTGCTTCTGATACTCATAGGCGCTGGTCATATCCGCTTCGTTGATCAACCACTCGGCGTACCGCGACGTCGGGAGGAACGCGTCCCAGGACAAGCCCTTGAAATCCTGGTTCTGGATGAACATGTCCTCGGTCGGCCCGTCAGCGTCCTCCCAATGTGGGATCGCCACTCGGCCGTCTTGGATCATCTCCAAAAGACGCTGTCGGTATTCGAGCATGGCCAGACATCGTGGATCGGTACGTAGCATTTCCGATGATGCCGGTGGTACCGGCTCCAGACATTCCCAGTGCAGCAACGACCGACGCAGAGGGTCTTGGTCGAGCAGGTAACTGATGACGGTCGTGCCGGTGCGTGGCATGCCCAGCACGACCAAAGGCCGCTCGACCGGAGCGTCGAGCACTTCGGGATGTGACTGGATGTAATCGTGAATCTGAACACGCCGACCCAGTGCGTCGACGCAGTCGCCGATGATCTGTTCGCGACCATGCGGTGTGAACGCCGGTGAGTTGTTGGCCTCGTCAAGAACAATGGCCAGGCCGGGGCGCCACGAGTCGGAATCGATGTCGCTGAGACCGGTGCGTTGCGCGACAACCTTAAGGACGTCGTCGGGCGTGGCCACGTCGTCGAGTTCACCCACTGTTGTTGCCTTCCTGTTCTTTTCGGTGGCGGATCGGAGCCGAGCTCAGACGGTCAGGTATCCGCCGTCGACGGCAATGCTGGTGCCGGTGATGTAGGAGGCCATGTCGGTGCATAAGAACAAGACAGCGCCAGTGATGTCCTCGGGGACGCCGAGTCGGCCCAACGGCGTGTGGAATCCGATCTCCACATCCATGACCTCGGGGATGTTTTCTACACCCGCACTCATTCGCGTAGCGATCAGTCCGGGGGCGACGGCGTTGACACGAATACCATCACCGGCCCAGCGACGTGCGAGGTTCATGGTGAACGCGACCAGACCAGCCTTCGACGAGCCATATCCGGGCACCATCACTGCCGAGCGGAACGCCGACATCGAGACGATGCTGACCACGCTGGCGCCCCCTGGTGCGGTGCTGGCCTTGAGTCGCTCGTGACAGCCCATGGTTAGGCGCATGGGGCCGAACATGTTCTGGGTAACCGCTGCGGCGTAACCGTCGGGTGTCCACTCGTCCTGGCCGCCTGGAAAGGTTCCACCGGCGTTGTTGATCAGAATGTCGAGGTCACCCAGTGAGTCGACCAGCGTCTCGACGGACGCCGGATCAGACATTTGGCACTGGCGATAGCTAAAAGCGCTGAGGTCGATGTTGTCATAGTCGTGCGCTGACGCGCGAGTGCCGGTCGCAGTCACTTTCGCCCCTGCCTCCGCAAACGCGACGGCGATGCCGTGGCCAATGCCGCTGCTGGCCCCTGTTACCAGGACGTTGGCTCCGGAATAGTCAAAGGTAAGGGTGTTCATGCGGTGGTCCTCAACTCCTCGATCGATTTGCCGAGCCAGGCCCTCTCCCAGAAGTTTTCGGTGCTTGCCCGCAGAGCTTCATGTGCGTTGAGCGCAACAGATCGCGCTGCTTTGTCAGTGGGTTCGGCCGCTAAGACAAGGTCGGTCAGGTGTAGCGCCTGCACGGGTCGGCCCTCATCGACGTGGTGACGGGCGGCCTCGACGAGCGCGTCAGTGCCAGCAGCCTTGACCACGTCGACGGCAACCGATGCTGGTGCGACTCCATACAATTCGGTGGTCGAACGATGTTGGAACCAGCCGGCGTACATCTCCCAAATGGCGCGCACGTTCCAGGAGGTCTTCCCGTAACCCTCACCGATGTCAAATTGTTCAGGCACCCGAACCTCGCGCATCGCGGTGTACAGGTCGGCGCCGGTCGCCATCTGTTCGACAGTGCGGTCATGCACCGCCTGCATGGCATCGCGCATCGCGGTGACTTCCTCAGCGATCCGGTCCGCGCCCTCGATGGGATCAAAGTGCCCGGTGATCAGACGCTCCGGCCTGAAAGACAACACGGTGTTAAGCGACTCGATGTAGAGGATCGGATCGCGATAGCGGTCCCCCCGGATGGTCATCAGATTAGGCACGTGACCGAACAATGGCCCGAACAGATTGCCGGTGAAGAGAACTCGATCGTCGGGAAGCCATACGACCAGAGAATCGGTGGTCTCGCCACCCGGGGTCCATGCCATTTCGAACCGACGGCCGCCCAGCGTCAGCTCTAGCCGCCGGTCGAAGGTGATCGTCGGCTCGGGAAAAGAGAAGTCGATCGTCACCGGATCAACGGTCTTAAAGAAGTCCGCAACGGCGTCAGTGAATTGCTGAAAGGCAAACTGCAATCGCGGCACGCGATAGCCAATGAGCCGTTCATTGTCGTCGCGCCAATACCGGTAATTGGAGTGCATCACGACTTCGGTTCCGTTGTCGCGCAGCGCGCTAATCGCACCCCAGTGATCGCCATGCCCCTGTGTGATGATGATGGCTTGCGTCGGCCCGGCGACCCCGGCGAAGGCCTGGCGCCTCGGCGGACCCTCAAAGACCACGCCGGCATTGACGATGACCCGGCCGTCGTCGGTGGCCACGGCGTAGGCGTTGGACACACCGGGCGACATCCAGATGTCGTCGCCCAACGGTTTAGCGGGATCGCCCGTCGCGGCTTTGAGATCAGTCGCGCTTGGGCGCTCCCGATAAATTCCCGCCATGCCGTCCTCCTTATGGATTCGACAGCGAGCATCGTGCGAGCACGACCTCTGCAGCTAGCCTCCGCCCGGCAACCGGCGGCCATACGCCGTCATGATTAGGCGATTCCACTGGCCGGTAACGCGGTTAACTACATATGAGAACTTATATTCTCACGAAAATCAAATACGGAGTAATACCGCCCTACCCCATCCTTCAACGCGCATCAGCTGCGTATCTGTCGACGAGTACCTGCTTGTAGAGCTTGCCCGCGTCGGTGCGCGGCAGTCGTTCCTCGAAGGAGATTGACCGCGGACACTTGTACTTGGCAAGGCGGTCCTGCACCCATGACATCAGGGTGGACGCCACCTCGTCGCCGGCGTTCGAGGGATCGACCAGTTCGACGACGGCCTTCACCGACTGCCCTAACTCGTCGTCGGGTATGCCAAACACCGCCGCATCCACGACAAGTGGATGGCTGATAAGAACGTGCTCGGCCTCTTGCGGGTAAATGTTCACACCGCCCGAGATGATCATGTTGTGGCGGCGGTCGGTCAGGAACAGATAGCCGTCGTCATCTACGTATCCGACGTCCCCTACCGTCACCCAGCCCTCTGCGCTGATGGCCGACAAGGTCTTCGCCTTGTCGTTGAGATATTCGAACGGGTAACCGCCGTCGTAGTAGATCTCGCCGACCTCGCCTGACGGGAGTTCGTTGCTGTCTTCGTCGAGGATGTGCGGGATGCCCAATAACGGCTTGCCCACCGAGCCCGGCCGCTTCAGCCAGTCCTCAGCACGAATGAAAGAAATGCCTGCGCCCTCAGACGAGCCGTAATACTCGTCGACGATTGGGCCCCACCAGTCGATCATCTGCCGCTTGATGTCCGGCGGACACGGCGCTGCCGCATGGACCACCCGCTGCAACGTGGACAGATCGAAGCCCATTCGCGTCGAGTCGGGCAACCGCAACATGCGGACGAACATCGTGGGTACGAACTGTGCGTGTGTAACTCCGTACCGCTGCACGGCATCGAGCGCCTGTTCCGCGTCGAAACGTTCCATCATCACGGTGGTCGCGCCGACCGCCTGTGCGCACATCGACCACATCGCCGGTGCGGTGTGATAGGTCGGGGCTGGGCTCAGGTAGACGGAGTCCGCCCCAACGCCGAGCGCTTCGAACACCGGTGTCGACAGGCTCGTCATGCCGGCGCTGGCCGTTGCGCTCATCGGCCGGCGGATGCCCTTCGGCCGCCCGGTGCTGCCGGCCGAATACTGAAGCAGCTGGCCGTCGCGCTCGTCGGCTATTGGCGTAGGCGGCTCGCTCGCCACGCACTCCGGATACCGTTGCCAGCCATCGAGTTCAGCATCGGCGAGCAGCGCAACGGCGGGAAGCCCACGTATCAGCTGGCTGGAAAGTTGTTGGCACACAGCACGCATCGCCGCAGACGAAATCAGCGCCTTGGCACCGCAATCGTCCACGATGTAGGCGATCTCCGACGCGGTCAGATGCGTGTTGACCAACGTGTAGTAGAGCCCGCTTCTCCGAGCCGCCCACATCACGGCGTGGACATGCTCGTTATTCTCCATCAGCACGGCGACCGTGTCAGCAGGTCGTAAGCCAGCACCGCGGAGATGGTGGGCCAGCCGATTCGCTCGCTCCTCGAGCTCTGCAAAAGTCACCATAATGCCCGAAGGATGAAGTATGACAGCGGGTTTCGTTGATCCGGCGTGGTCGCGAATCTGCATGGTTGCCCGCGTGCCTCAGCGCGTCACGTCGCGAAAAGCCTCGACGAGCGACGATAGGGTCTCGACCGCGAGATCGCGATCAGCGGAGAATGACGCTGGGAACCGGACATCGGTGACTCCGGCCGCTATAAGCGCAGGGACCCCAGCCGCCGTTGCCGCGAGGTCGATTGACCCGTCGTTGCGTTTCACAACGCGTGCGATGCCCTGAACCTGCAGATCCATAGGGTCGCCACCGAATTCGCGTACTTTGTCCTTCATCGCCGCGACCGCGCCGGTGATGTCAGCGTATGCCGGCCCCCACGGAATCCAGCCGCTCCCAAAGCGTGCGATCCGACGCGCCACGGCCTTGTTAACGGTGCCACTGATCCACAACGGGACGCCTCCGGGTTGCAACGGCTTGGGCATCTGGTGAATGCCGTCGAATGTCAGCTCGGGGGACTGATAGGACGCCCGTTGCTGTGTCCACAACGTGCGACAAACCTCGAGGGTGTGGTCGAGCAGCCGCCCGCGGTCCTCGAATGGCAGTCCGACCGCTTCGTACTCCTCGCGCTGCCAACCGACTCCGACACCCAAGTCAACCCGACCGTCCGACAACACATCCAGGGTCGCGAGTTGCTTGGCCAGAACCGCGGGACGCCGCAACGCGGCCAGCAGAATTGCTGTGCCCAGCCTGATGCGGGTGGTCGTGGCGGCGATCGCCATCAGGACCATCAGCGGCTCGAGCCAGCTTCCGTCCGGCCCAGTCGGCTGCCGGCCGCCGGCTTGGCCGCCGATCGACGGGTCAGCATAAGCGTCCAGGTTCTCACCGAACACAACGTGGTCGGACACCACTACCCGGTCCACCCCGGCCACATCCATCGCACGGGCCATATCGAGCATCGCACGCCAGTCATGCTGCGGACCGTCGGTGTATGTCCCTAAGTACAGCGACAATTCGGGGTATCTGACCGGTCCGCGCTCCATGCCCTCTCCTACAAGCTCGTGAAATGTCCGCCATCGATGCCCAGCGTCTGCCCGGTCACATATCTGGCTTGAGGCCCCAACAGCATGGCGACACCGACGCCCACATCGGCTTCCGGATCGCCGACCCGACCAAGTGGGATTTGACGCGAAAGCCTCTCCCCCATAAGCGGATCGGCTTCGATGGCTGCGGTCATCGCAGGTGAGTACGCGAGTGGCGAAACGATGTTCACCGTGACGCCCGTCGGGCCCCATTCGCGGGCTAGGCTTTTCGCGAACCCCCGCAGGGCCCCCTTCATCGTCGAATAAAGAGGCAGTGTGGCACTGCCCTGCATGCCAGCGGCGGAGGTCATCACCACCAGCGTCCCGCCGCGTGCGCGCAGCGCTTCGAACGCCGCCTGTGCGCAGTAATACGCGCCGCGCAGGGATACCGAGACGTGGTGTTCCCAGAGCGCTTCGTCGACCGACTCAAGCTGGTGCGGCTGACTCGACGCGCCGCTGGTCGCATTGTGCACCACGGCGTCGAGGCGCCCAGTCGCCGCAACCGCGGTCGACACTGCGTTGGTCACCGACTCACGATCGGTCACGTCGCACCGGATCCAGGTTGCCCGGTGGCCTCTTGCTCTGATCTCGCCTGTGACGACCTCGCCATTGTTCCCACGGGACCCGACGAACACATGCGCCCCCGCCGCAGCCGAGGCCAGGGCGATACCGCGGCCGACTCCCCCGCCCGCGCCGGTCACCAGTACGGTGAGCCCGCCCAACGTCATGGCACCATCACCGCACCACCATCGACCACCAGGGTCGAGCCGGTAACTCCCGGCCCCGCGCCGGACAGTATGAAGTGCACGGCGCGCACGACGGCGTCCAGCAGATCGACGTCCTTTCGGGCGCCCCTGCCGACGTGCGGCACGAGGTCACCCGCATCACTGACGATCAGTCCGAGCGGGACGACGATGAGGCTCACACTGATCCGGTCGGCTGCCCATTGCCGTGCCGCAGACTTTGCCATCGAACGAATGGCCTCGATCCCGGCGACGTAGGGCGATAGGCCTCCCGCACCGATCAACCCGACGCTCGGTGCCACGACGACAATGTTTCCGCACTGTGCCCGTGTCACTCGGCGTGCCCGCTGAAGCGCCCGCATCGCCCGCAACGGGGCGCCCTCGGCCACGTCCCGCCATTCCGCTTCGGTCGTGTCGATGAGCGGCCGGCTGCTAGGGGCCGGATCCGCGCCCACCACGAGGACGACGCCGTCGCACTCGTCTGGCGGCTGTTCGTCCAGACCGATTGCGCTGCCGTTGAATTCCGACGCGATTCGACTTCCCAGGCCGCCGGGGTCCCCCAGCACGCAAACCCTCACGGTAGGCCCCCTAGCCCCCAGCGCCGGTCCCACTGGTCGACGACGGCTACCTCACACAGTGCCTTTCGCCTGACGGGTCGGTGCCCACCCCTGGGCCAGCCGACGGTTAACAGCGTCGCGATGTGCCAGTCGTCGGGTATCCCGACCAGCGCGCGCAGTTCGGGTGCACACTGGTCATGCCACAGCGTGATCGCCGCGCCCAAGCCCTGCGCACGGGCGGCGAGCAGGAAATTCTGCACGGCGGGGAAAATCGACCCGCCCTGTTGCAGCTCGCTTGCGCCGGCCTGCGGCTGTACACAGAACAACACACATTCGGGTGCGTTGCCACCGACGTGCATGTGCTCCCACATCGCCCTCAAGACACGGGACTTCGTGTCAGCCGCATCGGCCGGGGGCATCCTGAAGCCGTAAAAGTCAGCCATGGTGGCCCACGTCTGCTGCGCTGCCCTGGTGACCACTTCACGGGCTTGCTCGGAGCGCAACACGACGAACCGCCACGGCTGCTGGTTGCCGCCAGACGGTGCCCATGTCGCGGCCTGCAGACACCGCTCGAGTACGTGATCATCCACCGGCTCATCGCGGTACCTACGCACAGCAGACGCAGTTTGCATTACCTCCCACAGGTCCGCAGAGATAGGTGGCTCCCCATCGCATGTCATGCTGGGATCACGGATGGCAACACACCCCGCCACGTTCCGCCGCGTACCGGACCGGTGACCAGTGGCAGATCCAAAGTCGACAACAAGCCCGGCGGTGCGGCCATGACTGCGGGGATGGCGTTGAGTTCACGCATCACGGTCGCGTAGGTCAAGCCACGCATATTGCTTCCCCGGCCGTGCATTTCGATGTCAACCGTGTAGGTGGGCAGACCGTCCACAATCACGCGGTAACCACCGTGTGGCGACGGATGGCGCGGCCAGTCCGGAGCCGAGCCTTCGCCCATGCGGGTGATGTGCTCGAGCACGACGCGCTGCTCGCCGTCCACCATGCCCGCGAGTTTGAAACGCATTCCGCCCATCGTGCCCGGCTCGACCCAGCCCGATGCGACCTCGTAACGCTCGGTTGCCAACCACTTCTCGATCGTCGTCTCGACGCAATCAAGCGGCAAGCCAACCCCGTCGGCAACCAGGTGGACGGTGGGCGCCCATAAGGCGGCGAGGCGCTCGGTGTCGAAAAGGGGAGCCGGATGATCTGGCGGATGCGCAAATCCCATGAAGTCGAACATGATGTCGGGCTGGTTGATCGGGCCGTAGTCGAGTATCTCCAGCATGGTGATGTGCTCGACACGACTGCTGAAGCCCGTCATCGTCAGCGCGATCACGTCATTTGCCCATCCAGGATCGACACCACTGTTGAATAAGCTGGTGCGGCCCTCCGCGCACGCCGCCCGGAGGAGGTCAACGGTTTCCTGATCGGCCGCCGGCGGATAGCACATCGGCACCAGCGAGGTGCAGACGACGTTCTTGCCCGCACGCAGGCAGCGGGCGATGTCCTGGGCCGCCTCGGGATAGCGGTAGTCACCCGAGGCGAAATAGGCCACCACGTCGGCCTCAACCGCGAGCAACGTTTCGATGTCCCGGCTGGCGATGATGCCGGTCTTGGGCATGCCGCACAGATCGCCTGCGTCCTTGCCCTCCTTGGCTTCTGAATGCACGACCACTCCGACAAGGTCCAGACCCGGGTGAGCGATGACGGCCCGCAACGCCGCGACGCCGACCTGTCCCGGCCCCCACAGGATCACTCGCGGCTTGGCTTCATCGGCCATGAACGTCCAGAATCCGCAGCGCAGCTGAGCTCATGTCGACGAAGTCCTCTCGTGGCCTGTGAGAATATATCTTCTCAAGAACCGAGAATACTATTGCCGAATTTGTCGAAGGAGAGCCGTGAACGACTACCAGTTCCTCAAATGGGAGACCTACGACGACGGCACCATTGTGCGCATCTCGCTGAACCGGCCTGACCAGCGCAATGCCCAGAATCGCGGAATGCTGGTTGAGCTCGACGAGGCCTTCGGCAGGGCCGAGGCCGACGACGCGGTACGGGTCGTGATCCTTGCCGGCGAGGGCAAGATGTTCTCATCCGGTCACGACATCGGGTCCAAACAGGCCATCAGGGAATACATGGCTGGCCCCGATCAGCACTCGACGGCCTCGATCAACGGCGGCAGCCGGGAGGGCGCGGAAAAGATCATGCTGCAGGAGTGGCACTACTTCTTTCAGAACACGTTGCGATGGCGCAACCTACGCAAGATCACCATCGCCCAGGTCCACGGCGACGTGTTCTCGGCAGGCCTGATGCTGATGTGGGCGTGCGACCTCATTGTCGGCAGTGACGACGTGCGGTTCGCCGACGTCGTCGGTACCCGACTTGGCATGTGCGGCATGGAGTACTTTGGGCATCCATGGGAGTTCGGGCCGCGAAAAGCCAAGGAGCTCATGCTTACCGGCGACGCGATTGACGTCCACGAGGCCCATCGACTCGGCATGGTCAGCAAGGTGTTCACCCGCGAAGAATTAGCAGACCGCACGCTGGACATGGCCCGCCGCATCGGCCAGGTGCCAACCATGGCGGCGCTGTTGATTAAGGAATCCGTCAACCAGACCGTCGACAACATGGGTTTCTACAACTCGCTGCAGTCATGCTTCACACTGCATCAGCTCAATCACTCGCACTGGGCGGGCGTTCGTGACGACAAGCGCGCGACCGCCGGCCCCGAGCAAGGCGTGCCCGATTGGCGTGACGCGCCACCCGTCGTGTTGGCGGAAAAAGACAAGGTGCGAGCCGACGGATGACCGACACATCCTCCGCAGAAATGCCGGCGCCGCGCCCGATGGACGTGACACCCGGACATCTTTTCGCTCAGCTGCCGTTCTTCGACGTCGTCGACACGCAGGAAACCGTAATCGTCGATCTGCACAATCGATCTGACCTGATGAATAACCGCGGCGCGTTGCAAGGAGGTCTCGTTGCGACCCTCATCGACGTCGCCGCTGGGCTCCTCGCCGTCAAGCACGCCGGCCAGGGAGACGGAGCGAGCACCGCTGACATGTCCATCCACTTTCTGGCCCCGATCATCGATGGACCCGCGCGGGCGACCGCCACCGTGGTCCGCGCGGGCAAGCGAATAATCGTCGTGGGAGTCGACGTGACAGACGTCGGTCGCGACCGGCTGGCCGCCCGCGCGACGTTGAGCTTCGCTGTCATGGCGCCGCGTTGAGCGGTTCGCGACAGTCACGTTAGGTTGTGACGGCCCCATAACGCATGTCGGCGACCCGCTCCAGTGCTGTGGCGGGCTCTCCGAACACCATCGCCCAGCCCCTTGCACGCCGGTAGTAGAGCTGAATGTCCTGCTCCATCCCGAAGCCGTAGCCGCCGTGGATGTGCAGGCTCCGGCGGGTTGCATCGCGTGCCGTCTCGTAGGCGAATGTGAAAGCCATCGCCGCAAGTTCACTGGCGCGCTCGGGCTCGTCGACGAACGAACACGCCGCCCTGAGCCCGAGTAGCCGCGCACCATCGGCTGCGGTTGCGCTGTCGGCCAAGGGATGTGAAACCGCCTGGAAGGTACCGATGGCCCTGCCAAACGCGTGGCGCTGCTTGGCATATTCAACGCCGAGCTCGACCGCCTTCTGCGCTGCGCCGACAAGTGCCATAGCAGTCAAACTGAGCCACAGGTCGAGTGCATCCGAGAAGAGGCTGCGAGCCTCGCTGCCCTCGACAAGGACCACGGCGTGATCATCGATATCGATGTCCGCCAACGGCATTGAAGCCAAATTCTCGACTCGCCGGCGGTTGTTGTCACTCAGCGGCACCAGCACCAACCGCTCGTCGATCAAAGCAACCACCGCATCAGCGACAGCTGCTGCGGGCACAAGCCCTAGACGCGAACCTTTCCCGGGACGCGGCATGAACGTGACTAGCGCGTCCCCGGCGAGGGCCTTCGCCAACGACTCCGCACCTGGCTGGCCGCATTGCGCCAACAGTCGCGCGGCGACCTGAGCCTCGATCACAGGGGCGGAAGCAACGCCGCGACCAAAAGGCTCGGCGATGAGCGCGAGCTCCAACTCCGACGCGCCCCAACCCCCTGCTGCTTCATCGACCGCCATGTGCACGACACCGTTCTCCTGCAATGTCTTCCAGAGGCGGGCGTCGAAGCCCGACGGCTCAGCGGCTCGCACACGCTGCGAGGTCGACTCCCGGGCATACAGTGCAGCGAACGAGTCAACGAGCTGCCGTTGCTCACCGGATAAGCTCAGGTCCACGTTCGTCGGTCCGATCACATGCGGATATGTTTACTCTCAGATCTGAGAGTAGCATTATCGGCTGCGCCGGCCTCCGGCCGAAGCGACGACAGATTGGTCCCGGTCCATGCACTTTCATCTCGACGCTGATACCGAAGTGTTCCGCGACGGGGTGCTCACCCACCTTCAGGAGGTGATGACTCCCGAGTTCGAAGAGCGGCTCTACCGAAGCGGTGTCGCACACGACGACGGCTTTGCCACGGGGCTTGTCGATAAGGGTTACTTCGCCCCGAGCTGGCCAACTGAAGTTGGCGGACAGAACCGCTCCGCGTGGGACGAGCAGGTGCTAAAGGAAGAGCTGATGCGTGTCGACGCACCGGTTTACCTGTCCGAGACGACCCGAATGGTGGTGTCGATCATCCGCGAGATCGGTGCCCCGGTGATGAAAGACCGCATCATCGACGGGGCGATGAACGGCGACATCACGATCGCGCTCGGCTTCACGGAGCCCGAGTGCGGGTCCGACGTCGCGGCGGCGGCTACTAGAGCCGTGCGCGACGGCGACGAGTGGGTCATCACCGGCTCGAAGATGTTCACCACCAACGGTCACATTGCCGATTACATCTTCTTGCTGGCGCGCACGAGCCCCGACAAGCCAAAACATCAGGGGCTGACGATGTTTCTCGTACCGACCGAGTGCGACGGTTTCGAAGCCCAACCAGTATTAACGCTATCCGGGGAGCGCACGAACATTACGTTCTACGCCGACGTCCGCGTCGGCGACGAGTGGCGTATCGGCGACATCGACGCCGGCTGGCAAGTGCTCGGGCTCTCGCTGCAGCACGAGCACGCGTCGGGGTGGGGCCCACACCTTGTCCGGCTACTACACCACGCCGAGCAATGGGCACGACACACATTGGATGAGCACGGCTCGCCCCGCATCGCCATCTCCGACGTCCGCCGCCGGATCGCCAGAGTCGCCATCGAAGTCGAGGTGTCGATGCTGCTCCAGCGGCGCTGCGTCTGGATGACGGAGGAGGGCCAAACCCCTGTGGCCGAAGGGCCCATGTCCAAGGTCTTCAGTACCGAAGCTCTGGAACGCGCCAGCCAGGACATCGTCGAGTTGGTCGGTCCGGACGCACTGCGCAGTTATTTCGAGCCCACAGCGCCCGAGCAAGGGCGGCTTGAACACCTACTGCGGTTCTCGCTGGGCACCACAATCTATGCCGGCACGAGTGAAGTTCAGCGAACGATAATCGCCCAGCGCGGACTCGGCCTACCCCGTTAACTTTCTTGGTCGACGCGGAGCAGTGCTGCGCGGCGCAGCCTTCGCCCGAACCGTCTTGGGTTTGGCGTCCGCGGGCGGCACGAGCGCCCCACGGCACCACGCCCACAACTGATCTTCGGTCATCTCCGCCCCCTTGACGCCCAAGTGAAACACGCCAATCTGCGCTAGCGCCGTCAGCGTCGAGTTCAACAATGTGGCCAACTGCGTCGGTGTCAGATCCTTGCGCACCAACCCAGCACGTGAGCACGACGTGAGGATCTTCGTCAACAGCTTCTGTTGCGGGTCCCATATCTTGGCGAAGTCGGCAGGCCGCTCGATCTCGAGACTCAGGTTGTAGATCGTCATCACCCGGCCGCCCAAGGTTTGCGATGACTCCGCGCGGGAGAGGAACCCCCGGCAGAATGCCTCAAGCTGTTCCATCGGCCCGACTGCGGCCGCGACCTCTTGGCGGATACCCTCGGTGAACTGACTGGTGACGTTCTCATATAGCGCCAACAGAAGTTCTTCCTTGCCCGCGAAGTGCTGATAGAACGCACGCAGGCTGAGGTTGGACCGGTCGATGAGGGTCTGAATGGTGAAGTCAGCCCGTCCGGACTCCTCGACCAGCTCGAGCGCAGTGGCAAGGAACCTCGAACTACGAGCCAGTGCGCGAGCTCTCGCCGTACTCAATCGCCGCTCGATTGTCCGCTCTTGCCACGTAGTCGGTAGCTCGACCTTGGCATCGACAAGTTCCAAGGCGGCTTCAGGTTCTCGACCGGGGCTCTTCTTCGCACTCATAGCCCTTAGATAATACCCGCCGACCGCGAGAATTTGCGATCTGCCAACGCGTGTACGTTGATTGCCGATTCCGCAAGTGAGGGTTTTCGGGTGCTCGTCATCGTCGCAGAGAGCTAGTGCGGTACTCTCGGAAACGATCATTCTCGCTATCCAGAATCATTGTTCCGCGAGATGAAGCCGCAGTTCGTTTTCGAAGGAGTGCAGCGTTGAGCGCAGACATCCTGATCGTTTCGCCGGACGACCACCTCGTGGAGCCGGCCGATCTGTGGACCAGCCGGCTCCCCGAGCGCTACCGGGACATCGGGCCGCGAATCGTTCGACACCGGGGGCGCATGGATCCAACCGTCACTTCCGATGTTGCTTTCGTCGACGACGACGAGGGGCGCGACGCAGACATCTGGCATTACGAGGATGCGGTTATCCCCATCCCGCTCATTAGCGCGGCCGCCGGTTACGAACTCGACGAGCTCACTACCGACCCGATCACCTACGACGAGATGCGCCCCGGCTGCTTTCGTCCCGCGGACCGGCTCGCCGACATGGACATCGCCGGCATCGAAGCCTCGGCCTGCTTCCCTAACACTCTCGTTCGCTTCTGCGGCCAACGCTTCCTCTACGGCAAAGACAAGGAACTTGCCAAGCTCTGCGTCGAGGCCTACAACGACTTCCAGATCGACGAATGGGGCGGCAGCTCGAACGGCCGGCTGATCCCGCTTGGCATCATCCCGCTCTGGGATGTCGAACTCGCCGCAAAGGAGGTCGAAAGGGTCGCCGCCAAAGGGATGCACGCCGTGTGCTTCTCCGAGCTGCCGTCTCGCCTGAACCTGCCGTCCATCCACAGTGATTACTGGGATCCATTCTTCGCCGCCTGCGAGCGAAACCAGGTGGGCATCATGCTGCACATCGGATCGAGTTCGTCACTGACCAAGTCCTCCCCCGACTCTCCGCACGTCGTCACCAGCGCGCTGATGGCGGTCAACTGCACCATCGCCATGGTCGACTGGCTGTTCTCCGCCAAGCTCGTCCAATTTCCAAAGCTCAAGCTCGCATTCGCCGAGGCGCAAGCAGGCTGGATCCCCTACTACCTGCAACGTGTCGACGAGGTCTGGCACGATCGTCGGGCGTGGGGCGGCATCCATCCCCTACTGACCGAACCGCCGAGCAGCCAGGTGCCAGGGCGTGTCTACTTCTCCACCTTCGGCGACCCTGTCGCATTTCGCATCCTCGATCTGGTCGGTCCCGACCAGCTCATGTTCGAGACCGACTATCCGCACAACGACACCAACTGGCCGAGAAGTCTCGAAGTCGCCAATAAGGCAACTGAGGGCCTGGACGAAGAGACGAAGCGAAAGGTGCTGTCCACCAACGCCAAGAGGTTTTTCGGCATGGTCTAGCGCCCAAACGCTAGAGTGCCTTCCACTCTGGCTTGCGCTTCTCGAGGAAGGCACACGGCCCCTCGATGGCGTCCTTGGTCAGGGCGACCTTCATGCGGTAGTTCTCGGCGAGCAATTCGGCTTCATAGATCGGCAGCGTCAGCCCCTTTCGCACGGCCATGCGCGAACCCCGCACCGCCAGTGGCGCATTGGAATTCACCACCTCGGCGATCTCCCATGCGCGCTCCATGAGCGAATCGAGGGGGACAACCTCGGTGAAAACGCCCAAGTCGTAGGCACGCTGGGCATCGAGGCG
>Ga0302177_10000632_pt1 | contig 26485 bp, 25 predicted proteins | sample I_Palsa_E1_2_FD_198780 | JGI IMG/M metagenome (GOLD analysis project Ga0302177, IMG submission 198780) | Peat permafrost microbial communities from Stordalen Mire near Abisko, Sweden - I_Palsa_E1_2 | ecosystem: Environmental > Terrestrial > Soil > Palsa > Peat permafrost | place: Sweden... | reverse complement strand
CGACCGGCGGCCGGGCGGCCCGCCAGGCGTCGGCCAGGCCGGCGTTCACTTGGTCGACAGCGACAACCCGAAATCGCCGGCGGCGTCGGTCCACCACCCGGTTAGTCGCAGACCTCCCTGCGCCAGCTCCTCGGCCACCGCGTCGGCCCGGAATTTGCAGGACACTTCGGTGAGCACCTGTTCGCCGGCGTCGAAGTCAACGGTCAGGTTCAGCGCAGCGATGCGCACCCGCTGCGCCCGCTCGGACCGCAGCCACATTTCCATCCGCTCTTCTGCCGCGTTCCAGCTCGCGACATGGCGGAACGCATCGACATCGAAGTCCGCGCTGAGTTCCCGGTTGATCACGGCGAGCACATTGCGGTTGAACTGCGCCGTCACGCCGGCGGCGTCGTCGTAAGCCTGCACGAGCCTGTGGGTGTCCTTGACCAGGTCGGTGCCCAACAGCAGGCTGTCGCCGGGCTGCAGCACCGCTGCCAGCGCCGCGAGGAACTCGGCGCGTGCATCAGGGACGAGGTTTCCGATCGTCGAGCCAAGGAACACGAACAGCCGACGGCCACCACTCGGGATTTTGGCCAGGTGCTCCTCGAAATCGCCACAGACAGCGGCAATTTCGATGCCGGGATACTCGTGCTGGATCGCGCTTCCGGCGGCCGACAGCATGCTCGCATCGACATCGAACGGCACGAACCTGCGCAGCGCACCGCCCTCACGCAGTGCGTCCAGCAAGACCCGGGTCTTCTCCGAAGTCCCACTGCCCAACTCGACCAACGTGTCGGCACCGGTGACCGACGCGATCTCCGCGGCGCGGGACCGCAGGATCTCCGCCTCGGCGCGGGTCGGGTAGTACTCGGGCAGCCGGGTTATCTGATCGAATAGGTCGCTGCCTACTGAGTCATAGAACCACTTGGGCGGCAACGACTTCGGCGAACTCTGCAACCCGTCCCGTACATCACGGCACAGTGCCTCGAACGCCGAGTCCGCGGCCAGGTGGTTGGACAACGTCAGCGTCATCAATTTCCCTTCGTTGAGTTCAGCGCGGTCAATGTGACATGGTCGGTGGTGACTTCGACGAGGTGACGATCGGGAACGTCTTCCCAGCCGGGCTGGTCGTCGTACGGTTCGCTGGCCAGCACGACGCCGTCTTGGCGTCGCAATATCGCCAGGGTGTCGCCCCAGGTGGTGGCGAGCAGTCGAGAACCGTTGCCCGCCAGGATGTTCAGCCGTGCATTCGGATCGTCGCCACCCAGCTCAGCGATCGTCTGCCCCAACGCATCCAACCCGCGAGCGAATATCAATGCAGCGAGGATGGCACTGTCACAGGTGGATTCGGCCGCAGCGCCGGTGGGCAGCACCCCCCGGTCGACGACTCCGTTGTGCGACAGCAGCCACTGTCCGTCGGTGAACGGCGCCGTCGCGCTGGCTTCGATAGGCATACCGACGGTAGCCGAACGCACCGCAGCCACCACGCAGTGGCTGCGAAGTGCCGGTGCGATGGAATCGAAAGAAACATCTCCCCATAACGGTGCGGCACTGCGCCATCGCCGTGGCGTCGCCCCGTCGAAAAAGCCCACGCCCCAACCGTCGGCGTTCATCAACCCGTGTTTTTGCCGGCGCGGAGCATACGACTGCACCCGCAGACCGTGTGGCGGGTCGAGCACCAGCGAGGAGACTGAGGCCTCGCGCCCCAGCCAGCCGAGGTGGCGGCACATCAGGGGCGACCCCCTGCGTCGGTGCCGACGGACCACGCCAGCCGGACACCCGAAAAGATCTGCCGCCGGTACGGATGATCCCAGTTTCGGAAGCTGGGCCGCACAATGGCCGACTCGACTGCCCATGCGCCGCCGCGCAGCACCTTGTAGTCGGCGCCGAAGAACGGCTCGGAGTAATGCTGGTAGATCATCGGGGTGAATCCCGGCCACGGCTCCAGCTCCGAGCTGGTCCACTCCCAGACGTCGCCGAGCATCTGCTCGACACCGTAGGCCGATGCGCCGGCGGGATACGCGCCGACGGGTGCCGGCCGCAGCGCGTCACCGCCGAGGTTGGCGTAGGCCGGCGACGGTTCCGCGGCGCCCCAGGGATAGCGTCGGCGCGCGCCCCGCTGTGGATCCCACGCGCACGCCTTCTCCCATTCGCGTTCGGTGGGCAGCCGGGCCCCGGCCCATGCCGCGTAGGCCTCGGCCTCGAAATAGCTGATGTGCTGGACCGGTTCGTCGCCGGGGATGTCCTCGACATGGCCGAACCGGGTGCGGGTCTGCCCGTCGGTATTCCAGAACTGCGGCGCGGTCAGGTCTTCAGTCTGGCGATGCTTCCAGCCGCGTGCCGACCACCACCGGGGCTGCCGGTAGCCGCCGTCGTCGACGAACTGCCGCCATTCGCCGTTCGTGACCGGGACGCGGCCGATCCGGAACGTCGGCAGGTCCACCACGTGGGCCGGGCGTTCGTTGTCCAGCGAGAACGGCTCATCGGCGCCGTCGACACCCAGCACGAACGGGCCGCCGGGCACCTCGACCGACATCCCGGCAAGTCCGGCCCGGCCGGGCGGGAGGGTGCGGGCCTCCAGCAGCAGCGGCGGGCCGGTGCGCAGATTCAACGCCTGCAGCATCGTTTCGTCGTGCTGGTTCTCGTGGCTGACCACCATCCCGTACACGAAATTGTGGTCCGGTTCGTCGGGTAGCTGGTCGAGTGCGTCCAGCGACGCCGCCCGCACGGTGCGACAGTAGATCCGCGCCTGATCGGGCGACAGCAACGGCAGGTCGACGCGGCTGGCGCGGGAGTGCACGAAGGCGTCGTAGAGGTTTTCGACCGCGCCGGGCAGGATTCCCGGCCGGTCCGGGTCGCCGCCGCGCAACAGCCACAGTTCCTCCTGTTGGCCGATATGCGCCAAGTCCCAGACCAACGGGCTCATCAGCGGGTCGTACTGGCGACGGAGTTCGGCATCGTCGAAATCCACCAGCCGCAAGGTTCTTTCGCGCGCCCGCTGCAGATTGCGGACCAGCACTTCGCGTGACGTCACTGTTCCCCTAGCGCCAACTCGGTCACCGTTGCCGCGATGCCGTTTTGGGTCACCCGGTCGGAGAAGTCGTCGGCGGGACAGCGGCCCTGCTCTACGGCCTCGACGAGACGCCGCATCCCGTCGGCGAGCCCGGCGGGTGCGCGTTCGGCCGCGATGCCCACGCACCGGTTGGCCGCCGAGAAGATGCGCCGGTCGTTGAGCCCGATCCGGGCTGCGGTGTCCCAGGCCGTGGCGACGGGTTCGACCACTTCGGCGGCCAGCGCCGCGGCGATCGGGTCGTCGAGCAGCGTCACCAGCGTGAAGACCACCGCGGGCCAGACCTCGCTGGGCAGGCTGTCCAGGTAGCGGATCTCGAGCCACTTCCGTGGACGCACTGGCGGGAACAGCGTGGTCAGGTGGTATTCCAGGTCGTAGCGGGTTGGCCGGCGACCGCCCAGCAGCTCGCGGCCGTCGGCCCAGTCGGCAAACGGCACGCGACGGGTGACCGGCACCGCTTCGGGCGAATGGACCAGCATCACCGGCGCCTTGAGCGCGTAGCGCGCCCAGTCGGTACCGGGATCCTCGCCGCTGGCCGTGAGGATCGGCCCGCACCGGGCCGAGTCGAGCTGACTCCACACCCGTTGCCGGCTCGAACGCCAGCCGGTGAACGTTCCGCTCAGCAGCGGCGAATTGGCGGCGATCGCCACCATGACGGGCCCGAGACCGTGTGCCAGCCGCACCCGGTCGGCCCAGCCGGCTTGCGGACCGGCGTCGAGATTCACCTGAACCGACGCCGTCGATGTCATCATGGCTGCGCCCGCGACACCGGTGTGGCTGGCCGTGAAGAACTGTTCCATCGCCGCGTAGCGCGCGCCTGGATTGATCCGCTTGGCCGGCCGCAGCGGGTCCGCGCCGAGCGCCACCAGACCCAAGCCGGCGGCGGCGAAGGCTTTGCCCAGCATGGCTTGGTCGTCGGCGATCGCCTCGATCGCGGCCGTCGCACCGAGTGCAGGGGGGCCGGAAAGCTCCACCGCGCCACCGGGCTCGACGGTGACCACGCTGCCACCCGGCATCGCCGGAAGCGACTCCAGAACCTCGGTGATTTCATCCCAGGTCGGTCGACGAAGCGGCTCAGTCGGGTCGTAGCAAAGCGCCTCGACCTCGAGGCCGACCCGCCCTACCGACCCGTCCGCCAGACAGCCTTCGGCAATGTGCTGCGCCGCAGCCGACGCACTGGCAAGCTCGCCGTCCGAGAGACGCGCGGGATCCAGCTGCGACGCGACGGCAAACGCCATAATCCGATCCCTTCGGGCCCGGACCGTCGGTCGCGGACCGCTGGTTGCGCGCGGCTACCCAACGATAGTCACAAGATTCCATCTTCCAGAAGGCACCGACATATTCCCGAGGGCTCCCGGTATCTATTGCCCCAGCGCGTTCTGCATGGCACCGGCCAGCACATTCACCGCCGGACCACCATTGCCGGACTGACAGACTTTGGCTTGCAGCAGGACGTTTTCCCGCAGACGGGTCTGGGTGAAACATCGGCGGTCGGATCCGGCTTCCTGCTTGCTCCACGCCGCGTCGGCCGCGCCGGCCGGCCCGCCGTCGAAGGACCACACCTGCGTCGTCCCGTTTTCCAGGTGCATGGGCGTGGTCTGGCCGGCGCAACCGATCGTTCGGTCCACCACGCGGTGAAACGCCGCGTCGGCGGCCGGCGCGGTGGCGAACACACCGACCGCCTGCTTGACGAAGTGTGTCTGGTCGGTCGGCGAGGTCTGCGTGCTGGCCCCGTTGAACGACGCCAGATCGGGATCTTTGTAGACCTCCGGCAGCCCGACGTCGGCCCAGTTGTTGCACACCGGGTTATCGACGAAGTAGCCCTGGAACGGCTGGGTGAACAATGATTCGTCGCGCATCGGGCCCCCGACGATGTTGCCCACCGAGCCCTTGCCCAGGATGGCGTAGCTCACCACACCGGGGTCCGAGGGCCGCGCCGACGCGACCGGGACGGCGAATGCGGCCGCGGCGCAACTGACCGACGCGCCAATAGCGAACGCGGCTGAGGCGATCCGCTCGGTCATAGGTCTCGATCCTGCCAATTGAATGCACATGTGTGACAACGGGTTTGGCAATCCGATAAACCTCTGTCGACGCTACGGGGTGTAGGACGGTGGGGGTGGCGGAGGCTCCTCGGGACCCGGTGGCGGCGGCGCCTCAGGACCACCGTGACCGCCGGGACCACCATGACCGCCGGGCCCGCCAGGACCCATGCCCGGGCCCCACGGACCCCCCCACGGCGGACCACCGGGACCGCTACCCGGCGGGAACGGCCCTCCGGGGAACACCACCCACGGCGGACCGTCGGGGCCAGCCGGCCCGACCGGCCCGTCGGGACCGAACATCCCATGATGGTGGTGGCGATACGGCTGACCGTGGTCGGAGAACTTGACGCCGGCGAAGAATACGACCGCCAGCACGAACAGAATGCCTGCCACAATCACCACCCACGCCGCGGCGCGATAAAGGCGGGAGTGGTGGGTCGCGGCCGGATACACCGGCGCGGGTGGCCCCGCAGGCGACTGAATCGGGGGTTCGGGTGCTTGGGTCATGTGTCGATCATGCCCAGGCAGAGTCCGGCCGACAACCAGCTACGCACGTGAGTCGGGTTTTAGTACCCGAACACCCAGACGAATTTCAGGATGACCACGGCAATGAGCGTGACTCCGGCGACGATGGCCACCCAGGCGGCTACTTGGTACAGCCGCTCGGAGTGCGGTGCTGCCGGCGCGATGACGGGTGCCGGTGCGGCGGGAAGCGGCGGGGTAGACGGCTCGGGTGTCTCGCTCATACCCGCATAATGCCTCAGGTCAGCGGTGTCCGCGAGTGGTCCGTTTCCGCGGCGCAGCCCGGAAACAGGGAGTCCGGCGCCCCCGGAGGGAACGCCGGACTCATAGGAAATTCAGGGCTACGGGTTCGCCGGAGCCAGTGAAGGAGTGACGGATTCCGGCATGTGCGACGGTCCCGGACCGCGGAATCCCTCGTGGAAGCCGGCGCCCTGGCCGTGGTGTTGCGGACCTCCCTGGCCCATCGAGTGGTGGTGCCACCCGTCGTGATGGCAGTGATGCCCCAGGTGGGCGACCTTGAAGCCGGCAAAGAAGACGCTCAAAGTGATGAACACGATGCCGGCGACGATTCCGACCCAAGCCGCGAATCTGTAGAGCCAATAGGGTTTGACCGCTACGGTCGCCGGCTCCGTGGCGACTGTGGTCGGTGTTGTTGGGGTGTCAGGTGTTTCGCTCATACCCGAAATGATCCGGGGTCTACGGATAGTTTCCGCTGGGTACAACTTATGAAACAGCTATGAGCCGGCGCCGGGCTAATTCGGCCCTGACCAGGGTTTGAACGGGTTGACCGCGAACACCCAATTGGGTGTTTGCTGCTCTGAGCAGTGTTGGTGGTGCCGCGAACCTGCAGCTCAGGCGGTTGGGTCTGACGGTTATGAAAAGTTGTCGCTAGGTCTACTGCGGACTGGCTGCGGACTGGGTCGGTGCTCTCCATCCCAGCAAAGAGGCCTGAAGCTTGGACGCCGGAGGACAGGGTCCCCGAGGGTCGCCGGAGTCTCCAGTTCAAGCGGAATCGAGGAAGGGTTGACCACGGGCGTTGGTGTTGGCCGTTCCGGCTCGACGACTACCTGTACGGCCTGGTCGATGAGTTCGCGGAGTGCCTGGGCGAGCCGTTCAGCGGTGTCGCTCACCCCTGGCGTCCGGGTTCGTCAGTGCGTTGAAAGGTGTTGCGATCCAGCCATTCCAAGACGTCGGACCACCGGTACAGGACCCGGCTGCCCCGCTTAATGAACTTCGGGCCGGTGCCCTTGTAGCGATCCTGGGCGAGCGCAGCGGTGGTGTTGTGGAAATACTCGGCGACTTCGGCGGGCGTCGCCAATAGGGGTAGTTGATCAGACATGACCGGCGATCTTAGCCAGCTCTGGTCGAGCCCCCTGTCAGGATTGAACTCTTCTGACGGCCCAGCAGGAGACGCCGAAAACCCCTCGTAGCGGCGGATATCCTTCACTGTAGATCACTGGGGATGTCTGTAAATGTGGGCAAATTGTGGGCAGGGGCCGAAGGTGTACGGATTACCCAGGCGCTGCCGAGCTCGCCAAAGCCAACCTGTTCTGGGCCCTCGCCTACAACCTGGCCGCCCTCCCCCTCACGGCCCTCGGGCTGGTCAACCCACTCATCGCCGGTGCCGCGATGGCACTCTCGAGCGGGGAGATTTGCGATGGGCCGCGTCTACGTCGACACCTCCCCGTCCGCGGCCTGGGCGGACAAGGGTCCTGCTCCGCCGCATTCACAACATTTCGACGGGTGCGGACGTATTTTGAGAATGTCGTAAATGGTTTCACTTTGGAGGACACAATGCCGTCCGCTTATAAAATTCTTCAGTTTGCGCTCGCGGTGTTTGGCGCGGTTTTTCTTCTTGTCTATCCCCTGGCTCTGGTCTGGCCGTCGGGGTGGGCGTGGCATTCCGGCGCGCCGTACCAGTCCGACTACTTCATGATGATTGTCGGCCTGTACGCAACCCTGGGCGTCTTCCTGCTTAACGCGGCACGAAACCCGCAGGCCAATCTCAGCCTGATTTGGTTCACCGTGTGGTCCAGCGTGGTACACGCCGCAATCATGGCGGTGCAGTCCTTCGGCGGCGGACACCATATGGGACACCTGGCGGGGGATGTCCCGGCGCTGCTTTTAGTGGCCGTGGTCCTGTCGGTGCTCGTCCTGTCGTCTGGCCTCAAGCAGTCTGCTGCTGCGCCGGCTTCGGCACGCTGATCGTCTGTGCCGTCGCTCTCCCGAGAACCCTCGCTAGACAACCCTCAGTCCGTCGAGTGAGGTAAACAGCCGACGTTCTCAACTCAGTCTTTTTGTGTATTACGCGTATTCGGTCCGGCGCTCTTGCGACGCTTGGCTACGTCGCTACTAAGCGACGCTCTGAGCAGGGAAGGAACGTAATGCCTCCTACCGAATACCCAGTGGTCAGCGGCGACACCCTCGCGTCGCTGGCACAGCGCTTCTACGGAGACAGCAGCCTGTTTCCCGTCATCTCAGTCATTAACAATCTCTCCGACCCCGATCAAATCGACGTCGGTCAACAATTGCTGATTCCGTACGTCACGTTCCGCCATCAGGTGACGGATACGGACACGAAAAACGGCCTAGCGCAACAGTTCTACAATGACGTCAGCATGGTCGAAATCATTGAGATCGCCAACCACGCCGCACAGCGGGACCTTATCGTCGGCGAATGGCTGCTGATCCCCGACTTGGCCAATGCCGGCCCTCACACCGTGGTGTCTGGCGAAACGTGGGAGGTGCTCGCAGACCGCTGGTACGGCGAGTCCAACCTCTGGCCGATCATCACGATCGCCAACAACATGCAGAACCAGGACCCCCCACTCAATCAGCCGATAATCCGACCCGGCCTGAATTCGCGGCATACCGTAATCGGCGGCGACACGCTGTGGGCGCTGTCCACCTCCTACTACGGCGATACGGGCGACGACCGCACAAAGACGATGGTGCAAATGGTCGCGGCGGCCAACCACATCGACGATCCTGACCAGTTGCCGGTCGGAGAGGTCGTTTTTTCCCGTCGTTCGATTAGACCTGTACAAGTCGCGGCGCTCGCGGCAGCGTGCAGGACCACCCGAAGGGTCGTGCGGTTCGCGATTGAGTACGTGAATAAGGGCAACGCCATAGTCACGCCAATAGACAAGGTGCTCAACGTTATTCAGCGATCCGAGTATGGCCGCAGAATAAAAGCGGCGGGTAAGGCGGCGGTTCAGAAGCCCACCCATCCGGTCGCGACGTCGAGCCGGTCAAGAGCTGCGGAATCACATCCTTTTTAATTCGCTGACATTGCCTCGGTTTGTGCCGAGGTGTGCCCAAAATGTGCCCAGTCAGGGCCCCGGATTTACAGGGGAACTTGCGGCGCGCCGACCCCGTCCGCCAGCCAAGTCCGAAATCAAGCAGTTATTGGAGCAAGCAGCGCCTCAGCCTGCTTGAGCCGGCGCCGGGTGCGGGCCAGCTTTCCCGACTTCATCTTCTTGCGCCAGGCTGGGAACTCGTCGCCGAACTGCTGGTGCTCGGCCCCGGCAGACTCGTAGACAACGTAGCCGCCCTTGAGAATGCTGAACGGGGCGTGCAGCTTGCCCAGCTTGTCGTACTGCGCGGTGGCGTGATCCGACAGCGGGTCGAACCACGCCGGCGTCACAAAGTTGGACACCGAGACGCCGTTGACCTCATAGGTCGGGGCCTCGACCGGGTCGCACACCTCGAAGCTGTACGCCTTCCCGTGCCCGTCGTTGGCCCACAGGTTGCAGTTGGGGTCGATGAACATCTCGAGCACTTCGTGCGACAAGACGCTGGAAACGCTCCAGTCCCCCGTGGTCGCCTTCCCGCCGTTGTCCAGTTCCGGCTTGGCCGCGACCACGCCCCACAGCTTCCCGCCCTGGTCCTCGGTGTGAAAGCCGAGCACGCCCTTGGGCTGATCCTTGATCGTGTCGACCAGGGCGATGCCGTGCGCCGTCGCGGGCACGTCCTTGGGGTTGGTGTAGAAGATCACCGCCGCTGGTGCCCGGTCCCAGAGCGGGGCAACATCCAATCGGACCTGCGCAGCGATTGCCTGGGTCATGGTCGCGGTGTCCGCATTGGACACCAATGTCGATTGGTTGAGAATCGCGATCAGCATGCCCGCTCCCGTTGTCGTTCATCTGGCCCGCGTTGAAGGGCCAGAATGGCCGGATCCCTCGATTATCTGCCGCCATGCTGACAACGACAGGACAATCGCTTAAGCAGTCCGATACGTGATGATTTGCGGGATGTTGATGCGGACGGATTTCCGGGGTTCTGGCGCCTTTATTTCGCGTGCCGGACGATGGCCAGGCCGCTGACGGCATCCGAGCCCGCCCCGATGGCCGTGGCCGTCAGGCGCGCGGCGAGCTGCACCCGCAGCGGGACCTTGCGGTCCGCGTTCGCGCCGTTGCCGAGCTGCCTCCTGGTTGGACCCGCGCTTGATCAGTGGCTTGGGATCGATTGAAAGCATCAGCAATGCCCAAACCGGGCTTGAAAGCGGTCGAACGCGTTCTTTGGAATTACCGATTATTTCCCGGTGCGGAAATTGGGTAATTGACGACAGATTCTGTGATAATTCCTTTCGGCTTACTCCACGGTAAATGGGTCTAACCAGGCGGGAGGCACAGCATGGTGTCAAAGAAGCCTGCGCAGGCGAGCGGCCCCGCAGGCAGCGGGCTCGGCGAGCTGACCGATCGACTCGGTCCACGTCTGCGCGCCGAGTTCGAGCAGTTGCAGAAGTCAGAACGCAAGCTCCTTGCGGCACTGGCGAAACCGGATGCGGCCGCACAGTTCGCCGCCGACCCGCTGGCCACATTGGCAGCACTGAAGATCGAGGTGCCGCCGATCATCAAACAACGCCTCAAGTCGGCACCGGTGACCGGCGATGCCCCCGACCTGCAACGGCCCCGGTCCTTCCGGCTGCCGAACGGCCAGGTCGTGACGGCCAACGTGAACATCCATTTCACCGGCGCTCCAAAGACGGGTTGAGCGATGTCCGGCCAGCAGACCCACGGCTACGACCTTGTCATCGAGTTCGCCGAACAGGCGTATCAGGAGCTGCTCAGCGTCGTGTTCGACACGGGCGGCTTTCTGCTGGGCACCATACTGGGCGGCCTCGGGATCCCAATCGACCCGGCGGCTCCGTTTTCGGTGACCGTGTCGTTCGACCAGCCGGGCGGCCTTCCGGCCGGCGCCACCGACGTCGTCGACATCCGGGTGCTGCTGGGTGACGGGGGCGCACTCGGCTCGCTGCGCGTCGTCGCCAGTGTCGACGTGGACACCAACACGGGCGGCATCGACTTGGTGCGGATCAACCTCGCGCAGAAGCTGTGGTTGACCGAGGTTGCGGTCGTGGGGGTTTCGATCCCGGGTCTGAACAACTCGTTCGCCAAATTCCTGCGGCAGAACGTCCAATTGATCCCGCTGGTGCCCTTCCCGGTCGACCACGCGACCACCGACAACATCGTGATGAAAAACGCCGATGTGCACATCGTCGATGACACGTCACCGGCCGATAAGGATGCGTCGGCGTTCCTGGTCACGTTCGGCGGCGGCAACGCCGGCGACAAGGCAGCATTCACCCAAAGCTTCATCTCATCGGGCGGCAACGGGGGCATCGTCGCGTCGATGGGCTGGGTCTGCCGGGTCATCAGCCCGATGATCGACACCGCGCTGAAGCTCAACGGCGCGTTCACCAACTGCACCCTCACCCGGACGGTGCGCATCGATCCGAAGAACGAGGTCGACCTGACGGGCCTGTCGATCACCGCGGAAGATGACGATACGCTGCATGTTCAGGTCAAGGTTACCAAGTCCGGCTTCTGTTATTCGGCCACCGGCACGGTCGGAGCGAAGATCAGCGTCGGCGTCACCAGCGGGCAGCTCGTTGTGGACGTCAAGGTGGACAATCCCAATGTCGACGTCGACATCCCGTGGTACTGCTGGGTGGCGGGCGCGGTGATCGGCGCGCTGCTGGGCGCGCTGCTTCCGACCGTCATCGGGGCGATCGTCGGCGCGGTGCTGGTACCGCTGATCATGTACATCGCCGAACAGGTGATCGAGGGCACGATCAATAGCGTCGCTGCAAACATCGCCACCGAGCTCAACAAGCTTCTGGTACCGATTGACATCCCCGCGGTGGGCTTCAACCTGATCTTCAGCGATGCGCACATCGACGACGTGGCGATCGAGTGTCAGGTACATCCCATCGACACCGCCATCGTGCGTGCCGCCGGCACGGTGGTCGTGCCGACCGGTGCGGCGTTCGACCTCGACAACGGTCAGGTCGGCGTCCGCGACATGCCCAGCGGCGACCTCACCGTGCTCGGCGGCCCGTTCAACCGCACCGTGCAGGCCGTGTGCGGTGCGCGCTGGGCCCGGACGGGTCTGCGCGATTTCGACGCCCTTTACCGCTCGGCCATCTACGGCTACTCCTACGACGCGCCCAACCCGATTCCGCTTACCGACCTGGCCACCATCGACCCCTTCGGTCTATTCAGCGGCAATCCGTTCGACGAAACATTGCGCATCTACGGTGTGCGCACCAATGAAGGCAGGTGGGCCGCGGTCCAGGCCGTCGAGGTGACATTCGACTACATTCGGTTCCGTTACATCACCTGGGAGAAAGCGCTCGCGACGGTACAGATCGTGGGTGGTTTTACCTGCCCGCCAAGCGTATCCGGCACATTAGGAGAAGTCGCCAAGCCGGGGTCGGCGGTGTTCGTCCCGTCACCGGCGCTGCGCAGCATTCCGGTTGCCGTCGCGACGGGCATCGCCACGACCGCGACAACGGCTACGGCGCAACCGGATCCGTGTACCGGATTCCGTGACGCGGTGCGTGCCGTGGTGCCGACACCGGCGGCCAAGGGCGTCGATCCCGTCGCGGAGGTGATTCTGGCGTTGCCACTCATCGACCGACGCATCGGCACGTTTGTCGGCACCGTGGTGCGGCCGATGCCTCCCCAGGGCCGATTCGACGCCGTTACAAGCGGTTTCGGGTCCGGGCAGCAGGCGAAGTGGCAACTCGACGGCACCGGGCTCGGTGACACGAGCGGCCAAGTGGATCTGGGTGGCGGCTCGGTAGCCCACTACCAGCTCACCGGGAAGACCCTCCTCCTTACGGTCGATGCGACCAAGCCCATCGAGATGCTGCTGTCGGTCACGGTGACCGATGACGCCGCGCACGTCGCCTCGGCCGAGCGATGCGTTCACTACGAGCCGCAATGCAGCAGCCGCGGCCGGGTGACACCGGTGTGGAGCGACTACCAGACCGCGTGGTTGACGAACTTCGGTGTGGTCGAGGTTCCCACGCCGGCGCCCGTCATCACCTAACGCTCGGTTGTGGTGCTGGCGTCGCGCTCGGAAGCGCTGCGGGTGAGCGCATTCGGCGTGGCGCTGCAGGAAAGCCATCTCGCCCCGCAACACGTTGTCATGATCGAGCCTGCCTGTAGACGTCATAGTGCCCGCCCCGGCTGCGGTACAGCCCGCCGCGCGGGGCCCGCACCGCGACCGCCAACGCCGCGTGGGTGTCGGGCACCCGGCACGCGATGGACCTGGCCTCCGGGTCGGTGACATTCGGGCACCTCCCGCTGGCCGAGCTGCGGGCGTCTCACGTCGAGACGTGGGTGAAGTCGATGCAGGACAAGGGCCTGGAGCCGACGACCATCCGCACTCGGTTCGCCAACGTGCACAACGTTATCCGGGCAGCAGTTCGTGACCGGTCCATCGGGCGCGATGTCGCCGACCGCATAAGGCTTCCCCGGCAACGCAAGGCAGCAGCGGCGATGACGATCCCCACCGCCGACGAAGTGGGGGCGGTAATCCGCGCCGCTGACGACAGGTACGCCGCGCTCATCGCGGTTTGCGCGTTCGCTGGCCTACGACGTGGGGAGGCATCCGCGCTGCGGGTGTCGGATGTGGACTTCCTCCGCAAGGAGGTCCACGTCGCCAGGCAGGTCCAGTGGACCGACGATGGCCGCATGGAGATCCGCCCGCCCAAGTACGCCTCGGAGCGCACGGTGTACATCCCGGATCGTCTCGTCACGCTGCTCGCCGAACACGTCCGCCGCTACCGGCCTGGTGACGATCCCGACCGCTGGCTCTTCCCCGGCAGCCGAGACAGAGAACTGCCAGCCCACGCGGCCACGGTGGCGCGGTCCTGGCGGATCGTCCGCGACCAGGTGGGTATCCCACACCGGTTGCACGATCTCCGCCACTTCTACGCCAGCGGGCTCATCCGTGCGGGATGCGACGTGGTTACCGTTCAGCGAGCCCTCGGGCACTCGTCCCCGGCGATCACCTTGACCACGTACTCACACCTCTGGCCGGATGCCAACGACCGCACCCGTGAGGCCGCCGGGGACCTGCTAGACCAGTCTCTCGGAGCTACTGCGGACCCACTGCGGACCAAGAGTGAGAATTAGGGCTCTGACCAGGGTTTGAACGGGTTGACCGCGAATTGGATCACCCGATACGGGGCCCGCGCCCGCGCATCGCTGTTGTGCCACTGGCTGACGAACACCCGCAGCTCGTCGAGCGTCGAACCCGGCGAAATGTAGCCGCCGTACGGCTGGGCCAGCCGGTTGTCGTGCGGCGACGGCAGGCTTTCGGCGGGTTCGGGCCACTCGTCGTGCTGGACGACGGTGGTGACCGGTGCGCTGCTCAGCGAGATCGGGTCGTCAGCCACCCGAACCTCCATGTTGCCGGTGCTGGAATTGAAATACGACAGCACCGCCTTGCCGTCGATCTGCGTGAAGCTGATCTCACCGATCAGGTCGCCCCACAGCGGGGTTGGCGGCTTGCCCCAACCACCGTCCGGGCCCGGCGCCCAGCCCTGCCACCGGGACCGATCGCCGAAGTTCTCCGGCGCGACCCGATAGAGCACCGCCGGCTGGCTGCGGTCGAAGCTGTCGGCGACGATGTACACCCAGCCCGACTGCGACTCCTCGGTCGGTATCGGGTCGTAGTAGCCGCTGATCTGCGATTGCCGGCCACCGGCGTAATCAGCATTGCGAACCGACCCCGGAACTGTCTGCCAAAGACCTTGTGACGGTTCGGCTTTGACGATTTTCGAGCTCTGCGGCACCAGGTCTTTGGTGGTGGTGACCAAAAGATAATTCTGTCGATTGATCTGCACGACGCCGGCCGGCAACTGTGAATCACCCGATGGCGTCGGTTCTGCCAGCAATGGCTCCATCACGCCGGTGACCCCGGTGTATTTCACTCCGTCCGGATCGTCGACCGACGAGGTGTCCACCCGCAAGGCGATCGGCGAGTAGTAGCCACCGAAGCCGACTCCCTGACCGGCGAAGCTGTCGCCGCAGACCTGCACCACCTGGGTCGGAAATTCCATGAACACACACAAGTCCGTGGCCCCGATGCCGTAATCACCGGTAGGCGTGCCGGTGCCCGCGGTCGGACCGATCCGGATCACCTCACCGGGTGCCAGCGGCTGCAGCATCGGTTGCGGCATCGGGGCGGGCGGGTCAGCATGGGCAGCCGAAAACCCTTGGCGGATAACAAGGCACGTCATTGTGACAGCGATCAGTGAGCAGCTCGCGATCCTGCGGGCAGCTCTCACCCGCACGTCACAATTCAGCGGCGAGGAGCTCGGCGATCTGAATAGTGTTCAAGGCAGCGCCCTTGCGCAGATTGTCGCCCGAGACGAACAGCGCCAACCCGCGTCCGTCGGGCACACCCGGGTCGCGACGGATCCGTCCGACGAGGGACTCGTCGACACCGGCGGCGGCCAACGGCGTCGGCACGTCAACCAGCTTCACCCCTGGGGCGCCGGCGAGGATCTCGCGGGCACGCTCGGGTGAAAGTGGTTGGGCGAATTCGGCATTGATCGACAGCGAGTGCCCGGTGAACACCGGGACCCGCACGCAGGTGCCGCTGACCAGCAAGTCCGGGATACCCAGGATTTTGCGACTTTCGCTGCGCAGTTTCTGGTCTTCATCGGTTTCGCCGGAGTCGTCGTCGACCAGTTTGCCGGCCAGCGGAACGACGTTGAACGCGATCGGCGCGACGTAGGCCTTCGGCTCCGGGAACTGCAGCGCACTGCCGTCGTGCACCAGTTGTTCGACGTCGTCGATGACGGCGCGAGCCTGGTCGGCCAGCTCGGCCACCCCGGCCAGCCCGGTGCCCGAAACGGCTTGGTAGCTCGAGACGACCAGGCGCACCAACTGGGCCTCGTCGTGCAGCACCTTGAGCACCGGCATCGCGGCCATCGTCGTGCAATTGGGGTTGGCGATGATGCCCTTGGGCCGGTTGCGTGCGTCGGCGAAGTTGACCTCGGAGACGACGAGCGGCACCTGATCGTCCTTGCGCCAAGCCGACGAGTTGTCGATCACCGTCACCCCGGCCGCGGCGAACCGCGGCGCCTGGACCCGCGACATCGTCGCGCCGGCGGAGAACACCGCAATGTCCAGACCGGTCGGGTCGGCAGTCTCGGCGTCCTCGACTTCGATCTCCTGGCCGCGGAACGGCAGCTTGCGACCCTGCGAACGGGCCGACGCGAAGAATCGCACGCTGCTCGCCGGGAAATCGCGCTCATCCAGCAGCCTGCGCATCACCTGGCCCACCTGGCCGGTGGCACCCACTACACCAATGGCAACCATTTAACGTCCTGTCCCCGCATACACCGTGGCCTCTTCAGCACCGCCGAGGCCGAATGCTTCGTGTAACGCGACAACAGCCTTATCTAGTTCAGTGTCCCGGCACAGCACCGAGATCCTGATCTCCGATGTGGAGATCAGATCGATGTTGACGCCGACCTGGGCCAGCGCCTCGCAGAAGGTGGCGGTGACCCCGGGGTGGCTGCGCATTCCGGCACCGATCAGCGACACCTTGCCGATGTGATCGTCGTAAAGCACTTGGCTGAAACCGATTTCGTCTTTGAGCGAGTCCAGCTTCTCCACCGCGGACCGGCCGCTGTCGCGGGGGCAGGTGAAGGTGATGTCGGTCTTGCCGTTCTCGATCTTGGAGACGTTCTGCAACACCATGTCGATATTCACATCGGCATCGGCGACAGCGCGGAACACCTTGGCGGCGTAGCCCGGGTGATCGGGTATACCGACGATCGTCACCTTGGCCTCGCTGCGGTCGTGTGCGACACCGGTCAGAATGGGCTCTTCCATGGGTATGTCCTTGATCGATCCGGTGACGATGGTGCCCGGTTTGTCCGAGTACGACGAGCGCACATGCACCGGGATGTTGTAGCGGCGGGCGTATTCCACACAGCGAAGCATCAGCACTTTGGCGCCGCAGGCCGCCATCTCGAGCATCTCCTCGAAGGTCACGGTGTCCAGGCGACGGGCGTTGGGGACGATCCGCGGGTCGGCACTGAAAATCCCGTCCACGTCGGTGTAGATCTCGCAGACGTCGGCGTGCAGCGCCGCAGCCAGCGCGACCGCGGTGGTGTCCGAGCCGCCACGGCCCAGCGTGGTGACATCCCTGGTGTCCTGGCTGACCCCTTGAAATCCGGCGACCAACACGATCCGGCCCTCGTCCAGGGCTGCCTGCAGCCGGGTCGGGGTGACGTCGATGATCTTGGCCTTGCCGTGGACGCCGGTGGTGATGACACCGGCTTGCGAACCGGTGAACGAGCGGGCCTGCGCGCCGAGCGATTCGATGGCCATCGCCACCAGCGCGTTGGAGATCCGCTCGCCGGCGGTCAGCAGCATGTCCAGCTCGCGGGCCGGCGGGGCCGGGCACACCTGCTGGGCCAGATCCAGCAGGTTGTCGGTGGTATCGCCCATCGCCGAAACCACGACGACCACGTCGTTGCCCTGCTTTTTGGCCTCGACGATGCGTTCGGCGACCCGGCGGATCCGTTCGGCGTCGGCCACCGAGGATCCGCCGTACTTCTGCACGACGAGGGCCACTGTTGTTCTCTCAGGTCCGGAAGGTACTGGCGAGTAATAGGTCGAGAACAGAATACGTGTGACGGCACCTTGGGGTGGCAGACGCCTCTTCCGCCCCCTCAACAGGCAGAAAGGTGGGCGCAAGGATCCGGCGCTGCGGCGCCCCAGCCACTCGCTCGGGACGAGGCGAAAGCGCTGCGGGGAAACGAGCCCTGGATCAGGGTGAGCGAGTCAACCAGGCGGGCTGTGCCAGTCTGATCGCCCGTAGGCCAGTCCGGGGAGCAGGAGAGCCACGATTCATCGAGGCGCGCGCCGGGCCTTCACCTAGGGTGGTGTTGGTCACCACGACCAGCGATGAGTACTGTTACTCCGGGGAATAGTCCGGACTAGCAGTACTCATCAAGGGATTCTGCTGTCGAGTCACCGGCTATGACGAAACCATTTGGATCGCCCAGAAGTCGCTGGCCAAGTTCTTGTGGCTGATCGGTGAGCTATCAGCGCTGACCTTGGACCCGGTCAGGTACTCGTAGGGCATGTAAAAGTAGCCCTGGTCACCCCACGACGCTCCCCACGAGTTGCGAACGATGATCTGGCCCTTGGGATCCGAGTAGCCCACGGCGACAACTGCATGGCCACCGACCACCTTCTCGTGGCGCGTATCGGGCAACGGCATCACACCCGTCTGAGCGACGGCCTGGGACTCGAAGCTCTGGTACACGGTGAACCCGAACACGACCGAGAGATTCGAGGCGATCGCGTCTTTGAGGTCGCCCAATGTCTGGATCGCCTCGTACTGAACCGCCGTGTCTTTCGTCGCGGCGACATAGCAGCGCGTCGGAGGCTTAACCGCGAACATCCCGATGTCGTACGGCCACAGCGTCTCCGGGCAGACGCCTTGGGTGTTGACGACCTTGATGCCGTCTCTGATGACGGCACCGGCGTCGGTGGACACGGTACCTTCCAGCGCGCGTTCGTTGTAGTAGACGAACAACCGCGACGGGACGAAATCGGACAGCCCCTGGCGATCCCGCTCGTACTCCATCGCGCCGGCGATCGCATTGCCGGTGCACGACCCGAGCTGCCCCTGGTCGTAGACCGGCGGCATGGACGGCCGCAAGTCGTACTCGGGGGGCACGGCCTTGAGCCTCGGTGCATACACCTTGTCCCGGGCATCCGGCAGCTGCGGTCGCCAGCCGAAGCCACGAACGTGACTCCAATCGTGGCTTTTCCCAGCGCTTGTGATGGGCTTCTCTCGCAGAACCGTCATTTCATCCTCCTGCTTGTGTTGTGGTGCGTCGACCTTAAAAAGATCGACCGCAGAGGCGCATGCGTACTGGGCTACCCGACTTCTCTCCGGGCAGCGGTCATCGCAACGAGTAGTACGGCTGTCGGCTACCAAGACCGGGACGCAAGGATCGGATCCGCAGGTACTGGCGACTCCCCGGTCGAAAATTGGGTAATGCGCTACGCGTGCCTCAGTTCTCCGGCCCGAGCAGTGTGGTGCCGCGGCCGTCCCGGCGCCGCAACAAACAGCGATTCGAGTAGCCCCCTACGCGAGCGCAGTGTGCGACGGACGGGGACTCTTAGCCCCAGACAGCAGAGTCACGCACCGGGAAGTGGAAGTACCACTCATGTCGAGCGCGCAGACAACTAACCTCAGCTGAACCAACGCGAAGATTCTGGGAGCAACTCATGTCGAAATCCGATACGGCCACACTGCGAGCCCAGGTACTGCGGCGGCTGCAGTCCGGCGAGAAGGTCGGCGCGGTTTCCGCCGCGTGCGGGGTGAGCAACTCCACCGTCTACCGGTGGCGGCGCGAAAACTCCTCCACTGCAACCAAATCGGCCCCGGCGCGGGGGTCTCTGTCCAAACGATCGGCGGCGGTACCGCCGGCGCCACTGCCCAGCGAGGGCTACGTCGGCGACATCACCGGCCCAGGCATCACCGACACGTGGGGAGTGACCTGCACCGACCTCGGTGTCAGCGCCGTGGCACCCAACGGCAAGCTGGTGTCGGTGTTCGGGGACACCTTCTCCGGCTCCGCCGTCGGGCAGGGCGACTGGCGCGCCCCGGTTGCCCTGCTCGGCACCGGCGACACCAACAACCGGATTCAATACGATGACGCCGCCGGCGCGAATACGGCTTACGCACAACAGTTGTGGGCGTACGTTCACGACAATCCGCCCTGGAATCAGGGTGGAATCAGCACGGTGATTCCCTCGGATGTGCTCGTCGTCGGACAGACGATGTACCTGCATGCCATCGTCAACCGCGGCTTCGGAAACGTGATCTGGACGGGAATCTGGGCGTCCCCCGACAACGGCGCAACCTGGCAGGAGATGGGTGCCAAAGCGACGTTCCCCGCGTCGATGAACAACGGCTATGCGCAGCTGTGGTCATGGGACTACGACCCCGATGACGGTTGGGTGTATGTCGTCTCCACTGGGTTCCAGCGCGACAAAGGCATAATCCTGAGACGCGTGCTTCCAGACGACATCGGCGACATGACCAAATACTCGGGCTGGGGCTGGGCCAATAACCAATGGGCCTGGGACAACGATCCGACGCCCATCACGCCCCCCACTGAAACCTGGGGCGAACTGACGTTGCGCAGATTGGACACCGGCACCTGGATTCTCGGCGGCTTCCTGTCGTCAGGGTACGCGCTGGCATACCGCACCATCGACTCGCCGACCGCTGATCTCTACGATGCGCAGCTTCAGACGCCGGTGGTCGGAACAACCTGGGACGCACAAGATCTCGCCAACAATCAAGTCGCGCAACTGTACGGCGGATACGTCCTTCCTGGCTCGCAGCTGGACACTCAGGGCGGCGTCGGGCTGATGGTTTCCCAATGGGACACCGCAACGGGATGGCCGTACCGCACGATGCAGTTCAAGGTGACCCTCACTGACACGACTGCGACATCAAACGGCGCGCAACCCGCAACCAAGCCAGGTAGGGCGGCCAGGCCTCGGGTAACTCGACAGCCGCGGCGCAGGGATCCCCGAGCGGGCCGGTCGAAGCGCTGACCGGCCACGCCGCGTCGCCGCCCGTTCAGAACAGCCAATACAGTTCCGTAATTTGATATCAATGTGGCTGACGGCTGCCCGGCGACGGGCGGCGCATATGTGGTGAGAAAGGATCGTCGCGATGGCCACAGTGTTATGGGGCGAAGAACCGGACGAGCATGACTACCCCGCGGCTGCGGACTATCTCGCCCTAATTGCCTCGGATGCGCAGATCAGTGAAATCGTGGCAGCGCTGAAGAAAGCCCCGATCGTGCACAAGAAGGCCAAGGATCTGCTGCGCGCATCGCGCCTGGCACTGCTAGCTGCCGATAACCCCCATGTGTGCGTGGATCTGAAAAAGATCAAGAAGGGCAAGCCGCTGTCGCCCATCCTGGTTGTGCGCGGGGACCTCAACACCGATGTGGCGATGCAGATCGCCGACGGCTACCACCGCGTCTGCGCCAGCTACTACACCGACGAAAACACCGATATCCCGGTGCGCATCGTCCCGGCAACGAAGTAGCCGCCGGGGGTTTTGGGTAACCCCTCAGGCGCGGTAAGGTACTGGACGTGCAGCGGGTGCTCCTTCTCGGACGCCGCGACGGGGCCTGATCCAGACCGGCTTCCTGTCGCGGGTGTTCGCGATGCGCCGGTCTAAGAATTTCGAGGCAAGCCAGCCTCTCCTCAATTCCCCGGAGCAATCACCGTGACCAGCTATTCCAAACCGTCGGGCGAATCCCCCGACGCATTCACTTCCAGTCGAACCATCAATAAACCGGCGGGCCCGCCCCATGACGGCCAACCCGCGTGGAACACCCAACGCGGATCGTCGATGCCGGTCAGCCGCTACCGTCCATTCGCCGACGAGGTCGAGCCGATCCGGCTGGCCGACCGCACTTGGCCCGACCGGGTCATCGACAAGGCGCCGTTGTGGTGCGCGGTGGACCTACGTGACGGCAACCAGGCATTGATCGACCCGATGAGCCCCGCGCGTAAACGCCGCATGTTCGACCTGCTGGTGCGCATGGGCTACAAGGAGATCGAGGTCGGCTTCCCGTCGGCCAGCCAGACCGACTTCGACTTCGTTCGCGAGATCATCACCGACGGCGCGATTCCCGACGACGTGACCATCCAGGTGCTGACTCAGTGCCGGCCCGAACTGATCGAACGGACCTTCCAAGCCTGCGAGGGTGTGCACCGCGCGATCGTGCACTTCTACAACTCGACGTCAATCCTGCAGCGCCGCGTCGTCTTTCGAGCCGACCGGGCCGCGGTGCAGGCGATCGCCACCGACGGTGCCCGCAAGTGCGTCGAGGAGGCCGCCAAATACCCTGGCACGCAATGGCGTTTCGAGTACTCGCCGGAGTCCTACACCGGCACCGAACTCGAATACGCCAAGCAGGTCTGCGACGCGGTCGGCGACATCATCCAGCCGACTCCGGACAACCCGATCATCTTCAATCTGCCGGCCACCGTCGAGATGGCGACGCCGAACGTCTACGCCGACTCGATCGAGTGGATGAGCCGCAACCTGGCCCGGCGCGACTCTGTCATCCTGAGCCTGCACCCGCACAACGACCGCGGAACTGCCGTCGCCGCAGCCGAATTGGGCTATCAGGCCGGAGCTGACCGAATCGAGGGCTGCCTGTTCGGCAACGGTGAGCGGACCGGCAACGTCTGCCTGGTGACGCTGGGGCTGAACCAGTTCTCCCGCGGCGTCGACCCGCAGATCGACTTCTCCAACATCGACGAGATCCGTCGCACGGTCGAGTACTGCAACCAGCTGCCGGTACCCGAACGTCACCCCTACGGCGGCGATCTGGTGTACACCGCGTTCTCCGGCAGCCACCAGGACGCCATCAACAAAGGCCTGGACGCGATGAAGGTTGCCGCGGACGCCGCCGACTCCGACGTCGACGACATGCTCTGGCAGGTGCCGTATCTGCCGATCGACCCGCGCGATGTCGGGCGCACCTACGAAGCCGTGATCCGAGTCAACTCGCAGTCCGGTAAGGGCGGCGTGGCCTACATCATGAAAGCCGACCACGGCCTGGCGCTGCCGCGGCGGCTGCAGATCGAGTTCTCCGGAGTGATCCAGAAGATCACCGACGGAGAAGGCGGCGAGGTCACCTCGAAGGAGATGTGGGACGCCTTCACCGACGAGTACATTGCGCCGGTGCGGCCGCTGGAACGGATGAAGCAGCGCGTCGATGCGTCCGAAGATGACCACGGCGTCACCAGGATCACGGCGACGGTGAAGGTCGACGGCGCCGAGACCGAGATCACTGGCTCAGGCAACGGCCCGCTCGCCGCGTTTGTCGACGCGCTGGCAACCATCGACTTCGACGTGGCCGTGCTGGACTACTCCGAGCACGCGATGAGCGGCGGAGAGGACGCGCAGGCGGCGGCCTATGTCGAGGCGTCGATTGGCGGTCAAACCGTCTGGGGTGTCGGTATCGCGCCGTCGATCACCACGGCGTCGTTGCGTGCCGTGGTGTCGGCAGTGAACCGAGCCGCAGGCGACTGAGGCGTCAAGCCGAGACCTTGGCCAGCAGCATCCCGGCCAAGGTCTGGGCTTGCGCGCAGCTGCCGGCGCCCACGATCAGGTAGATCCACCCTTTGAGCACGTCGACGGTCGCCGGCGGAGCCACGAAGCAGAACGCCTGATCGCCCAGGCCCGGGACGTTCTGGACCTCTCCGGCGGACTGCTTGTTGACGACGAACCCCTTGGACTGCGAGTCGAGGCACTGCTGGTCGACCGGCTTCCCGTCGATGCAGTACTCGTTGTTCCAGTAGAGCTTGTAGCTGACGTCATTGCCCGCGGTCGGAATGGACGTGCATTGCGCTTCACTCGGGGACTGGCTGCCCTGGGCTTCCGGATACGCGCTGCCCATCACCCGACTGATGTCGGATGCGCTGAGCAGGCTGCAGAAGTTCTCCGGAACGTGCACGCCGGCCGCCTTCGGAGCCGAGCCGCCGTCGTGGGAGCACCCGCACGCCGCTGCCAAGACCACAGCCACCGCGGCGCACAACTCGAAACAGCGCCTGACCGGACTCTCGGAGCGGAATAAGGCAGTGGGCATAGTCCGATCCTTGCAGCACCCGGGCACCGAGCATCCCCGTGACAAACGGCGCGCCGGGTTAGATCAACGAGAGTCTGGCCCGATGATCCGATTACTCGGCGGAAAGCTCCAGCTTGCTAGATAGATCCGCTTCCCCACCGACTTGGTGTATGGACCAACTCCGCTAGCCGAACTTCGGCTGATCACCTGGACGGGGTCAGGGAGTTCTTATGGTCGGCCAACGTTGCACCACGTCCTGACCGCGTCGGAGAAGTCAGCCGGTGCGTCGGACTGCAGATAATGTCCGGCGCCGGCGAGCACGACGGTGTGGTGCTGGGGCATGAGGTTTTCCCAGCGCCGACGTTCTTTGGCGCGGAAGGCAACGTCAGCGTCGCCCCAGACGATCAAAGTCGGCATCTCGGCGAGCGCTTTAAGACCGTGTTCGAGGTCGGCGAGAAATGTCCGGGCCGCAGTGATGTCTTTGGGAAAAATTGCGGTCGGCTTGCGCCGTTCCGGTGTTGGTAATGCCCGCCGGTAGTGGGCCATCTCGGCGGCGCCGACCTTCCGGCGGCGATGTCCGGCGGGGATCATGACATTGACGAAGAAGTTGAAGTGGCGGATCAGTGGGCGACCAATCGGACCGCCCATGAAGTGGGAAAACAGCTCGAAATGCGGGTCCCCGTTGACGGGCCACGCCCAGGTATTTCCCACGACCAGACGCGAGAAGCGATCCCTGCGTGGCAGAGCGGCCGTCAGTCCGATGGGTCCTCCCCAGTCCTGTGCGATCAAGGTGACATCACGTAGGTCGAGACGGTCCACGAACTCGCCGACCAGCCGCGCATGATCGGCGGGATGGAATTCATATCCGGGTGCTGGGGTCGACAACCCGAACCCCGGGTAGTCGGGCGCGATGCACCGGAAGGATCCCGACATCTCGGCAATCACGTCCCGGTACACAAATGACCATGTCGGGTTGCCGTGCAACATCAGCAGGATTGGCCCCTCACCTTCGTCCACGTAGTGGACGACGCTGCCGCTCAATTCGACGAACCGGCTTTTGAAAGGAAACAGCTTGTCGTCGACCCACTCCGGCCGCACACCTCTGCTGAAAGATTCCGTCGACATTGGACACCAACCTCGCTTCAGAGCCAAGCGATCAGAAAAGGGCGAATTGCTCGCCTGCGGGCACCGCTTCGGCGACGTCCTCGAGACAGGAACCACCGACCACCGCCCCGACGTGATCCATGAACTTCGCGTCGGATACCACCGGCACACCGAGCTCGTGAGCCAGGCGCCCGTTGCCCCGTGCCGGACGGTGTTCGTTGCAGACCACCAGCGAAGTCTCCTGGTCGACCGCGTCGGCGTACGCCAACCCGGCGTGCAGGATCCGCTCGACCAACTCCTCGTGGGTCCGCTCGACCTCGGCCGCCAGCGCGACCCGCATACCCTGCACCAGCGGTCCGCCGCCGATATAAGGACCGGGGTTGAGGTACGGGCAGCGCATCCGGGAGGCCAGCACCTTCAGCGGCCTCAGCTCGTCATGAGTGACCTTGCCGCTGGGCCAACGCCGGCGGGTGACCGGTCGCACGGGCAGCCAGACGTCGCGTTCGCGGGCCCGCTGCAGCGCGGCCGCCAGCACATTGGTCAGCACGACCGCATCGTCGAAGGCGTCGTGGGCCCGCCGCTGCGTCACACCCCAGTGCGCCGCCAAAGTCTCCAACCGCAGGTTGTCGGTGCCCAGTTCCAGCCGGCGCGCCAGCTCCACCGTGCACATGACGCTGTCGATCGGCAGCTCCACGCCGGCCAGCTCAGCCTCCGCGGTCAGGAAGCCGTAGTCGAAGGCAACGTTGTGCGCGACCAGCGTGCGTCCGCGCACGAGCTGGACGACGTCGCCGACGATCTCGCTGAATTGCGGCTGATCCTCGAGCATCTCGGCGGTCAGCCCGTGGATGTGGGTGGGACCGGGATCCACGCCCGGATTGAGCAGGCTCACCACGGACTGCTCGACGTGCCCTTCGGCGTCGAGTGCGAGCACTGCCAGGCTGATGACGCGGGCGCTGCCCGGCCGGAAGCCGGAGGTCTCGACGTCGATGACGGCCCAACCCGCGTCGGGCTCAGTGGACGGCCGACCCCAGGGCATCGTGGTCGAAGGGTCCTGCATGAATGGAGGATTTCACGTCGAGCCGACATCGCCGGGTCGCTGCGCTTCGTGTCGTCAACTGAGTTCATGAGGTCGACCCGCTGCACTCGGGAAAGCGCCGAGTTTGCGATCGCACCTCCCCCAATGAGGTCGACCCGCTGCACTCGGGAAAGCGCCGAGTTTGCGATCGCCCTTAAACTTCCCGGGTGATCACCGCCCGAGCACGACTCGCCCTGGCCGCCGGAGCCGGCGCGCAATGGGCATCCCGGGTGACCGGCCGGGGGGCCGGTGCGATGATCGGCGGCTTGGTGGCGATGACCCTGGACCGCTCGATTCTGCGGCAGCTCGGGACCGGTCGGCGCACCGTTGTCGTCACCGGCACCAACGGCAAATCGACGACGACCCGGATGACCGCGGCAGCCCTGCGCACACTCGGTGGCGTGGCCAGCAACGCCGAAGGCGCCAACATGGACGCGGGCCTGGTGGCCGCGCTGGCCGCAGACCGCGGCGCCGCACTGGCGGTTCTCGAGGTCGACGAAATGCACGTCCCCCACGTGGCCGACGCGGTCGATCCCGCGGTCGTCATCCTGCTTAACCTGTCCCGCGACCAACTCGACCGCGTCGGCGAGATCAACGTGATCGAGCGCAGGCTGCGGGCTGGACTTGCCGCGCACCCGAATGCGGTCGTCGTCGCCAATTGCGACGACGTGTTGATGACTTCGGCCGCGTACGACCACACCAACGTGGTCTGGGTGGCGGCGGGCGGCAGCTGGGCGGCCGACTCG
>Ga0302177_10000631_pt1 | contig 26498 bp, 27 predicted proteins | sample I_Palsa_E1_2_FD_198780 | JGI IMG/M metagenome (GOLD analysis project Ga0302177, IMG submission 198780) | Peat permafrost microbial communities from Stordalen Mire near Abisko, Sweden - I_Palsa_E1_2 | ecosystem: Environmental > Terrestrial > Soil > Palsa > Peat permafrost | place: Sweden... | reverse complement strand
GGCTGGGGAACTACACGGGCGCGGTGCTGGGCGCGCTGATCCTGGGGCTGACCGAGGAGTTCGCCAGCTACTTCCTCGGCGCGACGCTGGCCGAGGCGGCGCCCTACCTGCTCTTCATCCTGGTCCTGTTGTTGGCGCCGGCCGGTATCCTCGGACGACGCACGGCATGAAGCGGGCGCTCCTGCTCGCGCTCGCCGCGGTCGTGGTGGTGCTGTTGGTGCTCGCGCCGTTGTGGCTCAACGGCTACCTGATCAACCTGCTCTACACGACGTTGCTCTACGTCGCGCTCGCCTACGGCTGGAACATCATCTCGGGCTACGCCGGCTACTTCTCATTCGGACAGATCGCGTTCTTCGGGCTGGGCGCATACGCGACCGCGCTGCTCGTCGTCGACCTGCAGTGGAACTGGATCCTCGCCTCGCTCTCCGGCGGTCTGCTCGCTTGCGCGCTGGCCGTCCCGCTGGGCTACGTCATGCTGCGGCTGCGCGGGCCGTTCTTCGCGATGGGGATGTTCGGCATGGCGCAGATGGTCCGCGTGCTGGTCACGGCGATCCCGGCGACCGGCGCGGGCGCCGGGCTCTCGGTTCCGCCGAACGTCGACGTATCGGCCGTCTACTACTGGACGCTCGCCGTCTGCGTCGGTGCGATCGCGCTGACGATCTGGATCGATCGCAGCGCCTTCGGCCTGCGGCTGCAGGCGATCCGTGAGGACGAGCAAGTCGCCGGGACGCTGGGCGTCGACGTCACGCGGGCGAAGATCACCGCCTTCGTGCTCAGCGCGCTGATCCCGGGGCTGCTTGGCGGCGGCTACGCCTTGTTCCTGACCTACATCGAGCCCGACGCGGTGTTCAGCTCGCGGCTCGACCTGCAGTCGATCGTGATGGCGATCTTGGGCGGCGTCGGCACGGTCTGGGGACCGCTGGTCGGCGGCGTGGTGATGACGCAGGTCTCCGAGGCGCTGTGGGCCAGCTTTCCGCAGATCTACCTGATGATCTTCGGCGGCGTGCTGGTCGCGCTCTTGCTGCTGCTGCCGCGCGGGATCGTGCCGGCGCTGACCAAACGCCTTGGCGCGAGGCGCTCGGGATGAGCGACGCGCTGCTCGTCGTCGACGACGTCTCGCTTGCGTTCGGCGGCGTCCAGGCGCTGAACGGGGTCTCGCTCGAGGTCCGCAGCGGCGAGATCTTTGCGCTGATCGGCCCCAACGGCGCCGGGAAGACGACCCTCTTCAACGTCATCAGCGGCGTGCTGCGGCCGGACGCGGGGGACGTACGATTCTTGGGCCGCTCGATCGTCGGCCGCGCCCCGCATCGCATCGCGCAGGCCGGGATTGCACGCACCTACCAGATCGTGCGCCCCTTCGGTCGGCTCAGCGTCGTCGACAACGTCGCGGTCGGTGCGCTGATCCACGTGCGCACGATCGAGCACGCGCGGCGCGAGGCGCGCGACATCGTCCACTTCGTCGGGCTCGGCGTGTACGCCGATCAGCCGGCCGCCTCGCTCACGCTGACGCAGCGCAAGCGGCTGGAGGTCGCCCGTGCGCTGGCGTTGCGCCCGAAGCTGCTCTTGCTCGACGAGGTCATGGCCGGCCTGACGCCGACCGAGATGGACGGCATGGCCGAGTTCGTGATGCACTTGAGCGAGCGCGGCATCACGGCGGTCGCCGGGATCGAGCACGTGATGCGGCTGGTCATGCGGATCTCGCACCGCATCGTCGTCCTGGACGCCGGCCGCTGCATCGCCGAAGGCCCACCGGAGGCGATTCAAACCGATCCCGCCGTGATCGAAGCCTACCTCGGCGCCCCGCTCGGTGACGGCTAGTGCTGCTCTCGGTGGCCGGGCTCGAGGCCGGCTACGGCGATTTCAAAGCGCTGCACGGGGTCTCGTTCGCGGTCGAGCCGGGTGAGATCGTGACCGTGATCGGCGCCAACGGAGCCGGCAAGACGACCGCGCTCAAGAGCGTGATCGGGATCGTCCGGCCGGCCGCCGGCGCGATCCTCTTCGACGGTGAGCGCATCGACGGCCGGGTGCCGCGCGAGATCGTCGAGCGCGGGCTGGCGCTGGTCCCCGAAGGGCGCAATCTGTTTCGCGAGATGACGGTGGAGGAGAACCTGCTGGTCGGCGCGCACCCTCGGCGTGTCCGCGCCGGCCGAGTCCGGCGGTTGGAGGGGATGTACGGCCGCTTTCCGACCCTGGGCCCGCTGCGCCGGCGCACGGCCGGCACGTTGTCGGGCGGCCAGCAGCAGATCGTCGCCATCGCCCGCGCCCTGATGTCGGAGCCGAAGCTCCTGTTGCTCGATGAGCCGTCGCTCGGGCTCGCGCCGAAGACGACCCTCGAGGTCTTCGGCGTCGTGCGCGAGATCAACCGCGAGGGGGTGGCGGTCGTCCTGGTGGAGCAGAACGTCGTGCAGGCGCTCGAGCTTGCAGCGCGCGCCTACGTCTTGACCGAAGGAAAAACCGTCATGGAGGGCACCGCGGCCGCGATTCGCGGCAATGCCGACGTCAAACGTCGATTCTTGGGAGAAGTGTGATCACCGTGAACAGACTCCGTTTCCTTGCGGCATTGCCTGCAGCTGCGGCGCTGGTGCCGTCCGTCACCCGTCCGGCGCAAGCGCAAGGCGCGCCCATCGTCATCGGCGCCTCGCTCTCGCTCACCGGCATCTTCGCCGACGGCGGGAAATATTCGCTCGAAGGCTATCAGCTCTGGATCAAGCAGCAGAACGCCAAGGGCGGCCTGCTCGGGCGCCCGATCGCGCTCAAGTATTACGACGACCAGAGTGACGGGGCGACCGGCGTGCGTCTTTACGAGCGCCTGATCAACGAGGACAAGGTCGACATCATCATGGGTCCCTACGGGACCGCGATCACGGCTCCGGCGGCCAACGTCGCCGAGCGCTACAAGATGCCGATGATCTGCCCGGAAACGGCCGACGTTGCGATGTTCTCGCGCGGCTTCAAATACATCTTCCAGGGACTGGGGCCGGTGCAGACCTATCTGTTCGGGGTCCTGTCGATCGCCAAGGACCATCATCTCAAGACGCTGGCGCTGATCGGCCCGGACACGGCGTTCGCCCATTCGCTGGTCAACGCGGTTCCAGAGGTCGCGCGCGGTTTCGGTCAGGCAATCGTCTACACGGAGTTCTATCCGGCGCGGGCGAGCGACTTCTCCTCGGTGATCGAGAAAGTCAAGGCCGCCAATCCGGACGTCGTGCTCGCCATGGCGTTCCCCAACGACTCGATCGGCGTCCTGCGGCAGCTCAAGGTATCCAACTACGCGCCCAAGATCTTCTACGAAGCGATCGGGCCTTCAGATCCACGCTTCGTCCAGAGCGCGGGCAGCGACGCAAACGGCGTCTTCTCGGTGACGGCCTGGGATCCGGAGAATCCGTCGCCCGAGAACACGCAGTTCAAAGTGGACTACCGGGCGGAGTTCCATCGCGAGCCCGACTACCACGCGGCTAGCAACTACGCGGCGCTTCAGGTCCTGGCCGCCGCCCTCAAGAGTGTCGGTTCGCTCGATCGCGAGAAGCTGCGCGACGCGCTGGCGACGATTCGGGTCAACACGCTGACCGGCACCTACCGCGTCGACCCCCGCACCGGGATCCAGCTCGGCTACACGTCGTACATCCTGCAGTGGCAGAACGGGAAGCAAGTGATCGTCTATCCCGGCAACGTCGCGCAGGGGAAGCCGATCGTGCCGTTCCCGCCCTGGGCCGGCCGCTAGCGGAACGAGCGCGGTGAACCACCTCGACACGATCCACCACGAGGGCTACGATCCGGCGATCAACTCGCTCTTCGTGCCGGCGATCAAGGTCGCGAGCGGGAAGCTCGTCTTCGTCTCGGGCGTCACCGGCGCGCCGGTCTACCACGACCACCCGCACGTCTCGGCGGTCTTCGATGCGGTTCCGCTCGACGCGGCGTCGCAGGCGCGCATCGCGTTCGAGCACCTCGGGCAGGCACTGAGCGCGGCGGGCTGCGCACCGCGCGACGTCGTCTGCCTGACCCGGTTCTTCACCCACATCGACGCGGATCAGGACGAGATCAACGCCGTGCAGGGCGGCTTCTTCCAGGGACACATGCCCACCAGCTGCACCGTCGAGGTGAAGCGTCTGGCGACCGATCCGCGGCTGCGGCTCGAGATCCAGGCGATCGCCGTCGCGCCCGCATGACCAAGCATCTGCGGGTTGGGATCGTCGGCCTGGGCGACATGGGCGGCGGGATGGCGGAACGGCTGCTGGCGGCCGGCTTCCCGCTGACCGGTTGGAACCGGACGCGCGCGAAGGCCGAGCGCTTCGTGGAACGCGGGATGACGTTGGCCCAGACTCCGCGCGAGGTCGCTGAGCGCAGCGACCTGATCATCTCGATGGTGACCGACAACGCGGCGCTCGACGCGGTTCTCGAGGGGCCCGACGGCGTGCTGGCGGGTTTGCGGCCGGGGACGATCCTGGCCGAGATGAGCACGACCTCGCCGACCCGCGTGCGCGCGCTGGCCGAGCGGGTCGCCGAGCGCGGTGCGCAATTGCTCGACGCACCGGTGCTGGGCAGCATCCTGACCCTGCGCCAAGGCAACTTGTTGGTCATGGTCGGTGGGCCGCGCGAAGCCTACGAGCGCGCCGAACCCGCCTTCGCGGCGATCGGCTCGACCGTGCGCCACGTCGGCGAGGTCGGCCAGGCCAAAGCCCTCAAGTTGGCGGCCAACCTCAATCTCGCGGTGCAGGTCGTCGCCTTCAGCGAAGGGATCGTCCTGGCCGAGAAGATGGGGGTCGACCGCGCGGTCGCGCTCGAGACACTGCTCGGCGGCGTGATCGCCTCGCCGGCGCTCAAGTACCGCATGCCGTTCGTCTTGCAGCCGCCGGACTACGCTTGGTTCGACGTCTCGATGATCCAGAAGGATCTGCAGCTCGCGCTCGACCTGGGCCACGAGCTCGGCGCACCGCTCGGCACGGGTGCGTCGGCGCAGGAGACGTTCTCCACGGCGCGCGGCTTCGGCTACACGAACGAGGATTTCGCAGTCGTCTTCCACGCGGTCGCGAAGGCGGCCGGGATCGCGCGCGATCCCGCTTCCATTCCCCCGTACGCAAGCCCGGAGGCGAAGAGCTGAACAACCAGGCGTTCGGTCTGGGCAGTCGCCCTGGCGGCCACCCTTCCGGCCTCGTTTGTGTTATACTGCCCGCGCAGGGACGACGACAGGCGTCCGTCCAGCCCTGCGCGTACGAGTCGGATCCGTGGGTCGCTCAGGCAACTCTGGTACATGGCACGTCTTGCATCGAACTGGCGCCTGGAGTAGAGACCCATGTACACCGATGAGACCCTGAGCTGCGTGGATTGTGCGCAGCCATTTACCTTTTCCGCGGGCGAGCAATCGTTCTTCGCGGAGAAGGGTTTTACGAACAAACCCAACCGTTGCCCCGACTGCCGAGCTGCCCGCAAGGCGCAGCGTGGTGGTAGCGGCGGCGGCGGGGGCGGGGGCTTCGGCGCCCGCTCTGGCGGCGGCGGCGGCAGCGCCGGCGGCGGCTACGGCGGCGGTGGCCGCGCGCAGCGTGAGATGTTCAACGCGACCTGCAGCGGGTGCGGCGGAGTCGCCCAAGTCCCGTTCCAGCCGCGAGGCGACAAGCCGGTTTATTGCCGCACGTGCTTCGACGCGCGTAGCGGATCCCGCTAAACCAGGCTCCGAACCACCCCACCTGGACGGCCCGGTCGCAAGACCGGGCCGTTTCATTTCCCGGGGGGACGATTGGAGGGCCGCGGAAGTGGGAAGCGTCCCAACACGAGGCGAGCTTGCCGTCCTGTCGGGCGGTCTTTCTGCGCGGCCTCGGCCTTCATTTCGACAAGGAGCGACGATGAGCGATCCCTCCCCCTCCAAGAGGTCGTCTGTTTGGCGTGCTGCCACCGTGCTCGGCGCACTGGCGCTGCTCGCGACCGGCGGCGTCACCAGCGCCCAGACCAGCGGGGGCTACACCCAGGCGCAAGCAATCGCCGGGCAGCAACTCGTCTATGCCAGCCGTTGCGCCACGTGCCACGGCGTGAACTTGCAGGGCGGCGCCGGCCCGGCGCTGACCGGACCTGCCTTCAAAACCACGATCAACGCGGAGTATAAGACCGCCGGCGATCTCTATCGCTTCATCAGCGTGCAGATGCCGGCCGACGCGCCCGGCACGCTGACGTCGAGGCAGTATCTCGACGTCACGGCCTTCGTCCTCTCGCGCAACGGCTACAAGGCCGGTAAGACGCCGCTCACCGTCGCGAACGCCGACAAGGTGAAGCTGGCCGCCGCGCGCAGCAAAGTGCGCCGGCGGGCCGCGCCGGCGCTCGAGATCGACCAGTCGGCCCCGCCGATCACCAAAGTCTTCAGCGGACTGCCGCCCGGCGCAAACGTCTCGAGCAGCGACTCGATGTTCGCCGCAGCGCCGACGAGCCCGGCCGACTGGCTGGTCAACGGGCGCACCTACGCCAACGACCGCTACTCGCCGCTGACGCAGGTCGACACGACCAATGTCGCGTCGCTGACGCCGGTCGCCATCGTGCAGACCGGGTTCACGGCCAGCTTCGAGGCGACGCCGATCGTCGTGAACGGCGTCATGTACGTCTCGACGCCGGTCGTCAACAACCAGATGAAGATCCTCGCGCTCAACGCGGCGACCGGCTCGCGCATCTGGGAGACGACCTACACGCTCACGCAGTTCTTGATCTGCTGTGGTCCGGTCAACCGCGGCGTCGTGGTCGCCTACGGCTACGTCTACTTCCTGACCCTCGACGACCGGCTCGTCGCGCTCGACGCGCGCACCGGCAAGTTCCTGTGGCGCGTCAAGGTCGCCGATCCGACGGTCGGCTACTCCGAGACGATGACGCCCCAGGTCTACGACGGGATGATCCTGATCGGCAGCGCCGGCGGTGAGTGGGCGATCTCCGGCTTCGACGCCGCCTACAACGCACGCACCGGCAAGCAGATCTGGCGCTGGAGCGCGACCGATCCCAAGACCTTTGCCGGGAGCTCCTATAAGAGCGGCGGCGGGATGAACTGGACGACGCCGGCCCTCGACACCAAGCTCGGGCTGTTGATCTTCAGCACCGGCAACCCGAACCCCGACCTCTACGGCAACAATCGCAAGGGCGACAACCTCTACACCGACTCGATCGTCGCGCTCGACGTCCACACCGGCAAGTTGCGCTGGTACTACCAAGAGGTCAAGCACGACGTGTGGGACTACGACGCGGTCAGCCCAGTCGTGCTGTTCGACGTCCACACGAACGGCCAGACGATCCCGGCCGCCGGCGAGGCGGGCAAGGTCGGCTGGTTCTTCATCGTCAACCGCGCGACGGGCAAGCTGATCCGCAAGTCGGCGCCGTACGTCGCGTTCTCGGCGAACATGTTCTCGCAGCCGACGGCGGCCGGCGTGGACATGCTGCCGGGCGCGAACGGTGGCGCCGAATGGTCGCCGCCGGCCTACTCGCCGGTGACGCACGACGTCTACGTGCTGGCGATGGATCAGCTGATGAAGTTCCAGACGCACCCGGCGGTCAACGTCCGGGGCCAATTGCGCCTGGGCAGCGCGTTCAGCAACATCGCACCGCCCCACGCGCTCCAGGATGGCCGCTTGGTGGCGATCAACGTCGACACCGGGAAGATCGACTGGACGCACATGACGGCTCAGCCCTTGATCGGCGGCGCGCTGGCGACGGCCGGCGGCCTGGTCTTCATGGGTGAAGGCAACGGTCACTTCGACGCCGTCGACGCCGCGACCGGAAAGGTGCTCTGGCACTACGGCCTCGGCGCCGGGGTCAACGCGCCACCGATCACCTACGAGGTCGGCGGCCGCCAATACGTCGCGGTCTGCGCCGGCGGCAACTTCCAGTTGAACTATCCGCTCGGCGACGCCATCGCGATCTTCGCGCTGCCGCCCTCGAGCGGTGGTGGGATGAAGATGTAGCCTCGGCTACGGATCCCTCACGGGTCGACCTCGCGCGAGCGGGGCCGGCCCGTGTTCTTTTCCGACGCGATCCCGTCGGCGGCCGCGAGGGCGGCGGCGAATGCGAACAGCGTCGCCGCCAGGATCGGGACGCTGGTCGGACCGTCGCGGTCGGCGACGATCCCGGCCGCGAAGGGGCCGACGATTTGGCCGACGCCGAAGACGACGGTGACGGCGGCGAACGCGCGCGCCGCCGTCGCGCCCGAGCTGCGCGCGCGGGCGAGCGCGCTGACGATCGCCGGCGTCGCCGCCAGGCTCAGGCCGACGCCCAACGCGCTGGCGAGCGCCGCCGCGAGATTCGCAACGACGGCGGCGAGACTTCCCGGCGCCGCGATGCCCAGCGAGAGGGCGAGCGCGGTCCGTCGGCCGCGCCCGGCGAGGATCCGGCCGACGCCGAGCGCCCCCACCAGCGCGGCAAGTCCGAGCACCATCCAGACCAGCGCGATCTGGGTGGGGCCGAGGTGCAGCGAACGCAGCGCGACGACGATGAACGTCGAGTACGCGGTGTACGCGGCGCCGAAGCCGAAGTAGGCCAGCGCGAGCAACAAGTAGCGCCGCGGGGCGAGCAGGTCGGCGAGGCGGAAGTGCGTCTCGATCGGCGCCGCGGCGCCGGTCGGTAGCGGTCGCACGCGACCGAAGGTCGCGGCCAATCCGGTGGCGGCGACGAAGCCGATGAGTCCCGCCGCGACCGTGCCCGCGCGCCAGCGACCCTCCCCCGAGAGCAGCCACGGTGAGGCGGCGGCCGAGAGGATGAGGCCGACCGCGATCCCCGACCACATCCGGCCGCTGACCGGGCCGCGTTCGTCGGCGCGCACCCGTTCGAAGACGCCGATCGTGACGGAGAGAATGCCGACGCCGCAGGCGATCCCGACCACCAGCCGCGTCAGCGCCAGCGCCGCGATGCTGGTCGAGAACGCGGAGAGCACCAGGAATGCGCCGACCACGGCATGCGCCGCGACGGTGGTGCGCCGCGCGTCGGGATCGCGGCGCACGATCAGTGGCGCGGCGAGCGAGCCGGCGAGATAGCCGGCGAAGTGCAGCGTCGCGATCCCGCCGAAGGTGGAGTACGGCGCCGCGATGTCGGCTCGGATACCCGGCAGCACCAACCCGTATCCTAGCCGAGCCAGCCCGATGTCGACCGCGATCGCGAGCATCGCCCAGAAGATCATCGTTGCTCGTGCCTTGCGAGCGACGTGAATCCGATCCCTGCGAGCGGCTAAGCGTCTTGCGTGCTCGATGCGCCCGGGGTCGCGTGGAGGTCGTCGACGAAGCCGGCCGACATCGAGGTGAGGGCGACGCGGTAGTCCTCGAGCATCGGCATCGCGATCGCCTCCAGTTCGGTCGTCCACTCCTCGCCGTCGTACAACGCGCTCTTCATGCGATCGCGGTCCTCGAGTGAAGGGAACGCACGCAGCCAGATGAAGACATCGGGGTTCTCGAGATCGAGGAGTGGCCCCACGATGCGCATCCCCTTCGACCGCTGGGCCGGAATGGCGCGGTTTTCGAAGAAACTGATGAACTTCTCGCGCTGGCCTGCCTTGATTCTATAGGTCCGGACCTCGACGATCATGCGCACCATCCTAACCGAGTTTGCGTAGGCTCACCAGGAGGAACGTCAAGGTAACTATGGTTCATGCAAGCAGGCCGAATCCGGTCAGTGATTGTCCGCTCACCGCCGCGTTGGCTGCGATAGGCGGCAAGTGGAAGCTCATCGTCATCTACTGGCTGGCCGAGTCGCCCAAGCACTTTGCGGCCCTGCGCCACCTCATCCCTGATATCTCGCAGAAGGTTCTCTCCGAGCAGCTACGCGAGCTGATTGCCGACGACATCGTGCGTCGCGATCAGACGGGGCCGATCCCGGCACCCGTCGTGTACTCGCTGACCGAATACGGACGGTCGTTGCTCCCGCTCGTCGAGAGCGTGCGCCGCTGGGGCCGCGCGCACATCGAAAGGTTCGGCGCGTAACGACCGGCGGCGACGAGGGGAGCGCGGAGACGGAGCTCGATCCGCACCGGGTCGCGGCGGCGGAGCGTGCGGTGCTCAAGCGCGCCGCCAAGCGCCTGGGCTGGGTGCTCGTCGATGCCGGCACGGTCGAGGTGCGGGTCGAACGCCAACTGGCGATCGGTCCGCGGACGATCGTCGTCCGGGGTCGCGTCCCGATCGACGTCCCGGCCGAGATGACCGCCGACGCCGGCGCCGTCGCGACCGCGCCGCTGGTCGACCCGACCGTCGCGAAGTTCGCGCACAGCATGGAACGTGCCGTCGGCACGATCCTCAGCGCGCCGGACGACGTGGTGCAGACGCGCACCTTCGACCGCCCGTCGTTCTTCTCGGCGCTCGAGGAGGCGCGGCGTTTCCTGTACGACGCGTGGCGCGCGCTGGAGAACCGGCGGGTCGACGAGCGCGTCGAAGCGGAACTCGGGTTGCGCTTCTACCTCGAAGGCTTCGGGACGGCGGCGCGCAGCCTGGAGTATTTCGTCGGTCCGACGAACTCCGGGAAGACCTACGCCGCCCTCGAGATTCTTGCCGCCGCCGAAAGCGGCGTGTACCTGGCGCCCCTGAGGTTGCTCGCGCTCGAAGTCTACGAGCGGCTGATCGACCTCGGTGCGCGCGCGTCGCTGGTGACGGGCGAGGAGCGGATCGTCGACGCGGGCGCGCGCCACATCAGCTCGACGATCGAGATGCTCGATCTCGGGCGCGAGGTCGAGGTCGCGGTCGTCGACGAGGCGCAACTGCTGGAGGACGAGCAGCGCGGGTGGGCCTGGACGCTCGCGATCGCTGCGGCTCCGAGGAAGGACTGCGCGCCGCGACGCGGCTCGCCGAGCGCCTCGGCACGACGATCGCGGTGCGGCGCTTCGAGCGGATGAACCCGCTGCGCGTCGTCCCCGCTCCCGGCATCGTCGGCTTGCGTCCGGGCGACGCGGTCGTCGCCTTCTCGCGGCGCGCCGTCGTCGAGTACCAGGCGCAGGTCGTGCGCGCGGGGCTGCCGTCGGCCGTGATCTACGGGTCGCTCTCGCCGGGCGTGCGGCGGCGGGAAGCCGAGCGTTTTCGCACCGGTGCGGCGCAGGTCGTCGTCGCCACCGATGCGATCGGGCTGGGTCTCAACCTGCCGATCCGGCGCGTCGTGTTCGCCGCGGTGCGCAAGTTCGACGGCGTCGAGACGCGCTTGCTCACGCCGCAGGAGATTCGCCAGATCGCCGGCCGCGCCGGCCGCTACGGCTTGCACGAAGAAGGGCTCGTCACGGCGCTCGACGCGCGCGACGTCGGGCTGATACGGCGCGCGCTCGAGGGCCGCACTCCGCCGGCGCCCGAGGGCCCGATCTGGATCTCGCCGACCGACGATCACTTGCGGCGCCTCGGCACGATCATCGGGACGACGCGCGTCAGCCGGCTGCTGGACTTCTTTCGCACGCGGGTCCTCGCCAACGACCCGCAGCTTCGCATCGCCGACCTGTCCGCGCAGATCGAGGTCGCGCTCGCGCTCGAGCTGGCCGACGGCTTCCTCGAACTGCCGTTCGAGACGCGCAGCGTCTACAGCCGCGCGCCGGTCTCGACGCGCGGGCCGGGGATCAACGTCCTCGCGCGCTGGGGCGCGGAGCACGCCCGCCGCGGCCTCGTCAGCGGTGACGAGCTGGCGCGACTGGCCGGTCGCGATCGCTTGTTGATCGACGAAGACCGCTCGCGCTTAGCGACGCTGTACCTCTGGCTGGCGCAGCGCTTCCCGGCGGTCTACATCAACGCCGTCGAGGTCGCCGAACTGCGCGACGCCGCCGACAGCGGGATCCAAGCGACGTTGCGCGCGCGCGGGACGCATGGTGCCGCGCATCCCGCCGCCGCGCCGCGCCGCGCGGTGATCCGCCGCCCGCCGCGCCCGTCGTACCCGAAGCCGCGCCGGCGCCATTGAGCCGCGCGTCGCGCGACGAAGACGTCAGCGACGAGCATTGACCGACGCTGAGAACAGCGTGGTCCATGCATGGCGAGCGACCATAAGCGTCTCGTTCGTCGCGATGACGCGCGCGATAACGCCAACGTCGTTTGCCGAGATGACTGCTGCTCCAGCGGCGTTGCGCGCGGGGTCCAGTTTGACGCCCAGGTACGCGAGGCCATCGGCGATCTCCCAACGTATCACCGGTGCATGCTCGCCGATCCCGCCAGTGAAGACGAGCGTATCGAGTCCCCCCAACACGGCAGCGAGTGCCCCGATGCTCTTCTTCGCCAGATAGACAAAGAGCTCAATCGCCTCGGCAGCGGCCACGTCATCGGCGCGCCGAGCGAGCAGCGTCCGCACGTCTGCGCTGATGTGCGAGACGCCCAGCAGGCCGCTGCGCTGCGTAAGGACTTCATCCAATTCCGCCGGCTTGTAGCGCCCTTCACGTAAGAGGTAGAGCAGCACTCCGGGATCGAGATCGCCCGGCCGCGTGCCCATCATGATGCCTCCAAGGGGACTCAATCCCATGGTGGTGTCGACGGGTCTGCCGTCCTGCATGGCGGCGAGGCTCGCGCCGTTGCCGAGGTGCGCGACGATCATTCGGCCGCGCGTGCCCTCTTCGCCCAGTCCGCGAACGATCGACTCGTATGAGAGACCGTGGAAGCCAAACCGGCGGATACCCTCCGACCACAGCTCACGCGGTAGCGGCAACCGCTGCGCAACGGCCGGCATGCGGCGGTGGAATGCGGTGTCGAAGCAAACCGCCTGCGGAAGGTTGGGCAGCGCCGTCTCGATCTCGTGGATCGTGGCGAGGGCATCGGGCATATGCAGTGGATCGAAGGGCACGAGCTTGGCCAAACTCGCCATCAGTTCAGTGGTGACGCGGGCCGGGGCCTCATGCGCCAATCCCCCGTAGACGAGCCGGTGCCCGACCGCATCAAAGTTCACGCCGAGCTCATGCAGGAGGCCCAGCAACGCCGCAACCGGCTTCGCGTCTCCAAGGAGTCGCCGCGTCTCCTGCGGGTCAGCACCCCGTTCGTCGCAGATCCGTACCGTAGCGTTGGCCGCTCCGAGCGGCTCGACTCCGCCCACCAGCACTCGCTGCTCGTGAGCGGCTCCTATTTCGTATACCGCGAACTTGATCGACGATGATCCGCGATCGATGCTTAAGATGCGCTTCACGCAGAGTTGAGTTCGAGCTCCCGCGTCTGGCAATGGTCCCCTCGACTCTCGAGCTGCTCCCCGAGCGCCGCGAGATGGGCTCTCTGTTCCTCGCTGACTTGCGGATACGTCAGGCCGAGTGCCTCGAGTTTCGTGACGACGACACTGGCAACGGCTACGCGCGTGAACCATTTGTGATCGGCTGGAACGATGTACCAGGGCGCCCACACGGTGCTGGTGTGCTGTAGCATCTCTTCGTAGGCCCGCTGATAGTTGTTCCAGAACGCACGCTCGTGGACGTCGTTTGCGGAGAGCTTCCAATTCTTATCCGGCGTATCGATGCGTTTGAGTAAGCGCTCGCGTTGCTCGTCGTTCGACAAATGCAGAAAGAACTTCACGATCAGCGTGCCATTGCGAGACATGTGACGCTCGAACGCATTGACGTCTTCGAAGCGCTCTTTCCAGAGATCGCGAGAATCGATACTTCCCGGCGGCAAGTCCTCGTGCTCGAGGACCGCTGTATGAACCCGAGCGACCAAGAGCTCCTCGTAATACGAGCGATTGAAAATGCCGATCCGTCCCCGGGGGGGCAGCACCTTCGTCGTACGCCAGAGGTAATCGTGCTCCAGCTCCACCGTGGACGGAACCTTGAAGCTGTTGACGTCGACACCTTGAGGATTTACACCCGTCATCACGTGCTTGATGGCGCCATCCTTGCCGGCTGCATCCATGCCCTGAAAAATGATGAGCAGCGCGTATTGCTTTGCGGCGCAGAAGACTTCCTGAAGCTCCGCGAGGCGCTCGATATCCGTCTTGAGCCTTGCTTTCGCATGGCCTTGGGTGTGAAACGTTCCAGTCGAGCCGGGATCGAAATTCGCGAGGCCGATGTCGCAGCCCGGCCTCACTATGAGCTCATTATGGTCGAGAATCGTCACGTTCAGGTCCGCTTTCGGGCGGTGGAAGCGGTTCGATGAGTCCGCGTGGATACGTCGCGAGAAGCGACTGACCGCCCTCCACCTTGCTACCTGGGCGAGTCCACGGCCTCTCGCCGAGCCAGTTGTTCATTCTATCGTAGCCCAGCTCGACCCGGTATCGTGAAATGTATGGAATACGTTCTCCCGAGCGCCGAGCGCTAGGACAATCGATGGAGCTCGGCGCGTGCTCCCTTCCCTGCATTCCACGATACCGCGGTTCGCCAAGCCGCGCTATGCTTGTTGCTGACCATGTCGACACTCGTAACGGCCCTTGATTTTACAGCGACTCGGCTCGGTGTGATCATGCGCCCCGAGGCCGGTCGGCCGCACGAAGCGTGGGGCGTCATGAATCCAGGTGGCATTCGTTCTGCGGATGGAACGATGCATCTCTTCCCACGCCTCATCGCTGAAGGAAACTATTCGCGGATTGGTCATGCGCGCGTGCTTTTCGACGGCGAGACGCCAGTCGGCGTCGAACGTCTCGGAGTCGCTCTCGAGCCGCGGGAATCATACGAAGTAAACTCGGGCGGCGGGGGCGTCGAAGACCCGCGTGTCGTCTACGTGCCGCTGCTCGAGCGCTACGTCATGACGTACACGGCGTTCGTCCCGTACGAACCGCGGGTCGCCATCGCCCTTTCACAGGACCTCGTAACGTGGCAGCGACTTGGCATTCTGCAATTTGAAGTCATGGCCGATGGGCGTGACCTCAATGCCTGCGGCAACAAAGATGCGGCGCTCTTCCCTGAGGTCGTCTCCGACCCGCAGGGAGTACCATCGTTTGCGATCTTGCATCGGCCGACCACGCGCTTGCACTTCCGCCTTCATCACGACGGAACAGAGATGATCGAACCGCCTAGCGGCGACGAGACACAGGAGAACATCTGGATCTCCTACATGCCCGTAAAGGCCGTACTCGCGAACGTGGCGAGCTTGACGTCAGTGCGACGACACGAGCGAGTGATGGCGCCCGAGCAGTCGTGGGAAGCGAAGAAGGTCGGGACCGGTGCGCCGCCGGTGCGGCTGAACTACGGATGGATATTTACCTATCACGCCGTCTCAGCGCCGGATGGACATCCCCGGTACTGCATGGGCGTCGCGGTCCTTGATGGAGATCGGCCGTCGCGCGTGCTCTATCGCACGCCGTCGCCAATCCTCGAGCCGCTGGAGAAGTACGAACGGAGCGGGCTGGTCAATGAGGTCGTGTTTCCATCGGCAACCGATCTGCGTGCCGACGGTGCGCTCGACGTTTACTACGGCGCCGCAGACCAGGTCATCGCGGCAGCACGCGTCGCATTACCCGTCCAATTGCCGAGCGTAGCGATGACTCCTAATGGCGGATAAGACCCAGACGACGACCGAGTCCCGCCCCGGGTCCAACCGCGCCGAGCCGGATACCAAGAGCGACGTTAAACCGGTGGACGCCAAGGCCGACGACAAGACCGACGGTCTCAAGACGCTGCCGATGCCGCAACTGCTTACGAAGTTGGGGTCATCGGCGGACGGGCTGACTCAAGCCGAAGCCGAGAAACGCCTAAAGCAGTACGGCCCGAACGCGATTGCGGAAAAGAAAGACAATCTGTTCCTCAAGTTCCTCACGTACTTCTGGGGGCCGATCCCCTGGATGATCGAAGGGGCGGTCATTCTCTCGGGAATCGTCCAGCACTGGTTGGACTTCGGCGTCATCCTGCTGCTCCTGTGTTCGAACGCCGTGGTCGGATTTTGGGAAGAGCATCAAGCCGGCGACGCCATCGCCGCGCTGCGGTCCAAGTTGGCGGTGAAAGCCCTCGTCCTCCGGGATGGCAAGTGGGCCAACCCGAATGCAGCCGACCTCGTTCCGGGCGACGTCATCCGCCTGCGTCTGGGCGACATCGTGCCCGGCGATGCACGGTTGTTGGCGGGCGATCCGATCGAGGTCGATGAGTCCGCCTTGACCGGCGAATCGTTGCCGGCCACGCGCAAGCCCGGTGAGGCGGTGTTTTCGGGGTCGATCATGCGCCAGGGCGAGACCGACGCGATCGTCTATGCGACCGGTTCGAACACCTACTTCGGCAAGACCGCGCAACTGGTCGAATCGGCGCATACCGTCAGCCATTTCCAGCGTGCCGTGCTGAAGATCGGCGATTACCTGATCGTCCTCGCGAGCGCCCTCGTGCTCCTGACCGTCGCTGTCGCGCTCTTCCGCCGCGACCCGATCCTCGACACGTTGCAATTCTCCCTGGTGTTGCTGGTGGCCGCCATCCCGGTCGCGATGCCCACGGTGCTCTCCGTGACGATGGCGGTCGGCGCAAAGCTGCTCGCGAAGAGGGAAGCAATCGTAACTCGGTTGGCGGCCATCGAGGAACTGGCCGGCGTCGATGTCCTGTGCTCGGACAAGACCGGCACGCTGACCCAGAATAAGCTGACGCTGGGCGATCCCTTCTGCGTGCACGGGATCGCAGCCGCGCAGGTCGTTCTCGACGCCGCACTGGCGTCACGGGCGGAAGACAAAGACACGATCGACCTGGCCGTGATCGCCGGGGTGAAGAACGACGGCCTGAAAGGCTACCAAGTTCTCCACTTCCAGCCGTTCGATCCGGTGCACAAGCGCACCGAGGCGACCGTCAAAGGCACGGACGGGAAAGAGTTTCAGGTGGCCAAAGGCGCGCCGCAGGTCATTCTGAACATGTCGACCGACGCCGACGAGGTCAAGCCCGCCGTTGAGAAGGCGGTGAACGACTTCGCCGGCCGTGGCTTCCGTTCGTTGGGCGTGGCGCGAGCCGATCAGGACGGCAAATGGAAGTTCGTCGGCGTACTGCCGTTGTTCGATCCACCGCGCGAGCAAGCCAAAGCGACCATCGCGGACGCCCAGCACATGGGCGTGAAGATCAAGATGGTGACGGGCGATCAGATCGCGATCGCCCGAGAGATGTCCCGGCAGCTCGGCCTTGGTACCAACATCCTCGACGCCAGCAGCTTGCACGACACGAAAAATGAGGACACCGCGCAGGCGGCTGCGGCGATCGAAAAGGCGGACGGCTTCGCCCAGGTCTTTCCGGAAGACAAGTACCACATCATCGAGGTCCTGCAAAAGCACGGCCGCATCGTTGGTATGACCGGCGACGGCGTGAACGACGCCCCGGCGCTGAAGAAGGCCGATTGTGGCATCGCCGTTTCCGGTGCGACCGACGCGGCGCGCGCAGCCGCCTCTATCGTACTGCTCTCGTCCGGGCTCTCCGTCATCATCGATGCGATCAAAGAGAGCCGCCGCATCTTCCAGCGAATGAACAACTACGCAATGTACCGTATCGCCGAAACGCTCCGCGTGCTCCTGTTCATGGTCCTGTCGATCATCGTTTTCAATTTCTATCCGGTGACGGCCGTGATGATCGTCATGCTCGCGCTGCTCAACGACGGCGCAATCCTGTCCATCGCCTATGACAACGTTCGTTACCACAACCAGCCTGAAGCTTGGAACATGCGTCTCGTGCTAGGAGTGTCGACCGTGCTCGGCGTGATCGGGGTCGCGGCGGCGTTCGGGCTGTTCTATCTCGGCGACCGGGTCTTTCACCTCGGCCATCCGCAACTGCAGACCCTGATGTACCTGAAACTATCCGTCGCCGGACACCTGACGATCTTCCTGACACGCACGCGCGGTCCGTGGTGGTCCATACGCCCCGCGAAGATACTCTTATTCGCCGTACTGGGAACACAGGCGTTTGCGACGCTCATGGCCGTGTACGGGCTGCATATCATGACGCCGATCGGTTGGGGCTGGGCCGGCTTCGTCTGGGGATACGCTCTCGTGTGCGCGCTCTTGACCGACCCCGTCAAACTGCTTGCCTATCGCATTCTCGACCCAATCCCCGCCAAGGGCCCATCGTCGGTCAAGAAGCCGCTCGCTGGTAAGCCGCAGGTCGCGGCCGCGGTTTGAACGGCCCGATCGCGTGAAGCCGCTGCCACGCATCTCCGCAGCCGTAGCCAACTGAGAAAGACCCTCCACCATGCGCACGACCGACCCAGCGACCACGCTCAAACATGACAGCGGACCACCAGATCAGAGCGTGGATCGGGCCGGCAAGACGCCGGAGTTCCTCTTCGACCCGTGTCTATCCACGGCCATCGCGGCCAACGGCAAGCGTCAAGCGATCGTTCCGGTTCCGACGGGCCCGCTCGCACTCGACCTGCTCGACAAAATGAATCGGTACTGGCGCGCCGCCAACTATCTGTGCATCGGCCAGATCTATCTCTTCGAAAATCCCCTGTTACGCGAACCGCTCAAAGCAAAACAGATCAAGCCCCGACTGCTCGGGCACTGGGGCACCTCACCCGGCCAGAACCTCATCTACGTCCACCTCAACCGGCTCATCAAGGAGCATGACGCCCAGATCATCTACATCTCCGGGCCTGGACACGGTGGCCCCTCGCTCAATGCAAGCTCCTATCTGGAAGGGAGTTACACTGAAGTTCACCCCGAGATCACTCCCGATGAAAACGGCCTGCGGTTGCTTTTCAGGAAGTTCTCGACGCCGGGCGGCGTGCCCAGCCACTGCGGCCCGCACGTCCCGAATTCCATGCACGAGGGCGGGGAACTCGGCTACTCCATGGTTCACGCCTTCGGTGCGGCGTTCGACAATCCCGATCTGATCGTTGCCTGCGTGATCGGTGATGGAGAATCCGAGACGTGTCCGCTCGAGGGGAGCTGGAAGTCTAACAGCTTTCTCAATCCGGTTGGAGACGGGGCCGTTCTACCGATCCTGCACCTGAACGGGTACAAGATTTCCGGGCCGACCGTTCAGGGACGGACGAGCGACGGGGACCTGAAGGCGCTCTATATAGGCCGTGGCTATAAGCCCTACTTCGTCGAAGGCGACGATCCGCTCGTCGTGCATCAGCTCCTCGCTCAGACGCTCGACGACTGTTATGCCGAGATCCGAGCGATTCAGCACGACGCGCGGAAGAGCGGATTCACAAAGCAGCCGGTCTGGCCGATGATCGTTCTGCGTACGCCCAAGGGCTGGACCTGCCCGAAAGAAGTGGACGGGATCCCAATCGAAGGCACCTTCCGGGCGCACCAGGTTCCGCTCGCAACAGTCCGCGAGAATCCCGAACACCTCAAAATTCTCGAAGCCTGGATGCGGAGCTACGAGCCGGAAAAGCTGTTCGATGCGAACGGCAAGTTCATCGACGAACTGGCGGAACTCGCGCCGAAAGGCGATCGTCGCATGGGCGGAAGCCCGCACGTGAACGGCGGACGGTTGCTCATCGCACTCGACGTGCCTGACTTTTCCGAGTACGCACTCGAGATTCCAGGTCCGGGTGAGGTGGTCGCCGAGGCACCACGCAAGCTCGGCGACTTCTTTAGAGACATCTTCAAACTGAATCCGACGAACTTCCGCATGTTCTGCCCCGATGAAACGAACTCCAATCGCTTGAACTCGGTTTTCGACGCGACCAAACGCCGATTTACCGCTGAAACGGTCTCGATCGACGACGACCTCAGTCCCGATGGCCGCGTCATGGAAGTCCTCAGCGAGCATTGTTGCCAGGGATGGCTCGAGGGGTACTTGCTGACGGGGCGGCACGGCATGTGGTCCTCCTACGAGGCTTTCGCGCAGGTTGTGGACTCGATGCTGACCCAACATGCCAAGTGGCTCGAGCAGTGTGGTGAGTATCCCTGGCGAAGGCCGCTCGCATCGCTCAACGTGCTTCTCACGAGTCATGCGTGGCGAAACGATCACAACGGCTTCAGCCATCAGGCGACCGGGTTCGTCGACAACGCGCTTGCGCGCCGGAGCGAAACCATCCGGGTCTACTATCCGCCCGACAGCAACTGCCTGCTGAGCGTGTTCGATCACTGCCTGCGGAGCCGCAACTACGTCAACATCGTTACGTGCGGTAAGCAGCCGCAACTGCAGTGGCTTACGATGGACGAGGCGCGCGAGCATTGCTCGCGCGGTGCATCGACGTGGGCCTTCGCGACAAACGACGGCGGGAAGCAACCGGACATCGTGCTGGCGTGCGCCGGCGACGTGCCGACGATCGAGACATGTGCGACGTCGTGGCTGTTGCAGAAATACGTCCCCGGCATCAAAGTGCGGGTCGTCAATGTCGTTGACCTGACCGCGCTGATGATGCCGGTCGATCACCCGCATGGAATGGATAACATGTCATTCGATGCGCTCTTTACTAAGGACGCCCCCGTCATCTTCGCGTTTCACAACAATCGCTGGCTCATTCATACGATGGTCCATGGGCGGTCCAACGAGAGCCGTTTCCACGTGCGCGGCTACATGGATCGCGGCACGACTACCACACCCTTCGACATGGTCGTGCTCAACGAGATGAGTCGTTTCCATCTTGCGATCGACGCACTCGCTCACATCCCGCGGCTGCGGTCCGAGGCTTCGAACGCCATCGACTTGTTCAACCGCAAGCTCTACGAACACCACGGCTACATTCGCGAGCATCTGGAAGATATGCCGGATATCCGGAACTGGCATTGGACCACCGACCTCAGCGAACCGAGCACTCCGCCACCGCTGGCCAAGGGCCATCCTCACGCGAATATGTTCAGCGATAGCTAGGGCTATGAAGGCCCTTAACGATACCGCACGCACACTCGTCGCCAGCGGCAAGGGCCTCCTCGCGATGGACGAGAGCAACGGCACCTGCGACAAGCGCTTCGCTGCCTTGGGCATACCCCAAACGGAGGAGGCACGCCGCGCCTACCGCGAGCTGATCATCACGACACCTCGTCTCGGCGAGTGCATTAGCGGTTTCATCCTCTACGACGAGACGATCCGCGAACGAAAGAGCGATGGCATTCCCTTTATAAGGATCATCGTCGATGCCGGCATCATTCCCGGCATAAAAGTGGACACCGGTGCCAAGGATCTGGCCGGCCACGCCGGAGAGAAAATAACTGAAGGTCTTGACGGATTGCGCATCCGTCTGCAGGAGTATTTCCAGATGGGCGCGCGCTTTGCCAAATGGCGCGCGGTCATCGCTATCGGTGCCGGCATTCCGACCCGCGCCTGTATCGATGCCAACGCGCACGCCTTGGCCCGGTACGCCGCCCTGTGTCAAGAGGTCGGGCTCGTCCCCGTCATCGAGCCGGAAGTGCTGATGACCGGGGAACACGGCCTCGAGCGTTGTCGCGAGGTAACCGAAGCGGTGCTGCAAAGTGTTTTCGATCAGCTGTACGTACAAGGCGTGATGCTGGATGGGCTGATCCTGAAGTGCAACATGGTGCTGCCCGGGTTGACTTGCGCCACCCAGGAGTCGGTGGACACCGTTGCCGACGCGACCGTCGCGTGTCTCCTGCGCGTCGTCCCCGCTGCCGTCCCGGGTATTGCATTCTTGTCGGGCGGTCAATCTGGGACGCTCGCGTCTGAACGTCTAAACGCCATGAATCTCCGATTCAAATCGCCGCCGTCGCGACTACCTTGGCCGTTGACGTTCTCCTTTGCTCGCGCGATCCAGCAACCGGCGATCGAGATCTGGCGGGGCAGCCATAGCAACGTCGCCGCGGCACAACGCGCCCTCTATCATAGGGCTTTTTGCGATAAGGCGGCGCTGAGCGGTGCCTACAATCCGGCGCTGGAAAGCGCGCAGGACATGCTCGCGGGTGCCAAGACGTGACCGCCCCGGGGTCGCCCAACCCGTTCTGAAGAGAGGGTGCTTAACCGTATTCCTCCGGATGCTACGACAACGCGGCGAACGCCGGAGCGTGACGGAGCATGCCGCAGGACGTCGGAAGCGTACCGGCGAGCGCAAGTACCATGAAGTGCGGTCCCGCGTAGGGGGACGCATAGTCCGTCGCGAGACGGGCGTCGAAGCCGAATCGTCCGTAGAAGCGCGGATCTCCTAGAACGAAAATCGTGGCCCAATCGGGTCTCGCGCGGTTGATGGCCTCGCGGATGAGCGCTGAGCCGATCCCCTCGCGTTGCCGTTCGGGAAGAACGGACACCGGGGCCAGAGCCAGCGCCGCGAAAGGAGCCACCATCCTTGACAAGGCTACGTGACCGACGACGCGGCCGTGCTCTTCCGCGACCAGCGAAATCATAGTGTCGCCCGCGTCGCGCAGTGCGTCGACCAGCGCAGCCTCGCCCTCCCCTCCGAACGCAGCCGTCACGATCTTGCGGATCACCGTGATGTCTTCGAGTCGCTCTTCGCGCACGACAACGCCGCGCGGCTCCATCGGGCTCCGAGGCATCAGGGGTCATTCCTCGCCGGAGCCCGAGGCGCCCGCGTCCATTCGTCTTGACACGTGCGCGGCGAACTGCGATGCTGTAGACGTCTATCGGCTGCGGTGGTGTGACGCTGGCGATCTTCGATGGTGGCTTCGTCGGCTCGACCGTGCTGAGGCGTTTTCGACCGCACCGAACAGCCCAATCGAGGAGTTGAGAGATGCACAAACGCGTGGAGAAGCCGTTGTGGAGAACGACGGTACCCCTGATGGTGGTCGCCCTCGTCGGGGTCGCCGCGTCGGTTCCGGCATCGAGCGGCGCGCAACCCGCGACAGCGTACTTCGCGATCCAGACGCAACCGCACGAGCGTCAGTTCGTAGTCGGCATGACCGATCCCGCGACCATCGCCGAGGCTCGCGCGCTCATCCGCCGCCACGAATCCAAGATCGTCAACGGCATCATCGTGACGAAGCGGATCCCCTCCAATCCCGCCTGGGGTTTTCACTACAATCCGGCGACCGTGCGTCTAGCGGACTTCACGATCGAAGTGTGCGACGCGACGGCGACGTACGTGCAGGAGCACCTCTCGGAGGTGGGCGGACACTTTCTGCCCGGCAACCGCTGGTGCCCCTGGCACACGCGACTCCTGCGCGAGGTTCCGTCTCACTGAACCGCCGGCGCAATGTTGACCGAGAGGAAGACATACGGAACGCGCAGAGGAATCCTTCGTCTGTTCATGCCGATCGAGAACGACGCCGAGTACACTTGTCCGAGCTGCGGTGAAACGAACGCGGTCGGGATCGATCCAACGGCCGGCAAGCGTCAGCGCTTCGTCGAGGACTGCCCCGTCTGCTGCCGGCCGCTCGCATTTACGGTGATCATCGATCGCGACGGCGATGCGCTCATCGAACGGGTCGAGTCGGAGTAACCCCGAACGAAACGCCGCCGCCATCGCTCACCAGAACGATGGAGTTCCCGATGCGAAGCGCGGCCGGCCGATCCTCGTGCACCTCGCCCTGGGCATCGAAGACGGTTCGCATGAAATCGACGACGCCGCCGACGTCGGGCGTGATGATTCGAGGAACAATGGTCGGGTACGTAGTCATGCCGGTACCATCCTCGCGGCAGTCAGCTCGAGCGTAGCGAGCGTAGTCCCGCGCGAAGAGGTCCGGCCAGCGCGTCGCAGCGATACGCCGTCGCAAGTCGATGAGATCCGCTTCGGGAAAGCTCACCTGAAAGGGACGAACCGCGGTCGGATCAACGGCGGCGGCTTGTTGTGCGACGTCCGTCATGGCTTCAGACTTTTCTGCCGAACCGAAGGGGCTTCAAGCATAGCAGCGCGCGCTCGAACGGGGAAGTAGGCTCCCCGGCACCAGTCGCAGGGGGCATCGGGGAGGTGGCCGTAACTCGGTCCCATCGCGCGCCTCTCGAGGGTTCGATAATGACTATGGCCTGGGCCAAGGGCGCCGGGATCGCGGGCGCCATCGCTGCTACCAATGCCAATGCCTGGCTCAACTCCGCGCCGTTATCTGCGGAGGCATTCCACGGTAAAGTCGTACTGGTGTATTTCTGGACCTACTCGTGCATCAACAGCTTGCGTCCGCTACCGTATGTGCGGGCCTGGGCCGATACATACAAGCACGCGGGTCTCGTGGTTCTCGGCGTGCATACGCCCGAGTTCTCCTTTGAGAAAGAGCGTGAGAACGTCGCGATAGCGCTACGCGATCAAAAAGTCGACTATCCGATCGTGATGGACAGCGATTACGGGATCTGGAACGCATTCGATAACGAGGCGTGGCCGGCGTTCTACCTCATCGATGCTGCGGGGCGAATTCGTCATCGTTTCTACGGTGAGGGCGAGTATGCCGAGATCGAGCACGACCTGCAGAAGCTGCTCGAGGAAGACGGCGCCGGCAAGATCCGCCACGATGTCGTCGCCGTCACGGGGGAGGGAGTGCAGAAGGCTCCCGACTTCGGGCAGGAACGATCGCCCGAGACGTATGTCGGGGCGAATCGCGCCGAACACTTCGTGTCAGACGGATCGGCGCTCGCGTTGAACGAGTGGAGCCTGCACGGCGCCTGGAACGTCGGGCCCGAGAGTGCGGTGCTCGAGGTGCCTCACGGAACGATTCGGTTCCGCTTTCACAGCCGCGATCTCAACGTGGTTTTGGGTTTGACGAGGGACGGTGCGCCCGTTCGCTATCGCGTTACCTTGGGTGGCTCCGCGCCCGGCGCCGACTGCGGCGTCGACTGCGCCGCCGGCACCGGCGAGGTTCGCGAACCGCGGCTCTACCAACTGATTCGGCAAAGCGGCGCGATCAAGGATCGCACCTTCGAGATCGAGTTCCTAGATCCAGGCGTTCGAGCGTACGTGTTCACCTTTGGGTAGAGCGCAGAGAATGCAAAAAAACCCGCGTCAAGACGCGGGTTTTCATACGTAGCCCCAACGGGATTCGAACCCGCCGAGAGTCGTGCTGCCCCGTCCGCCTGGTGGTGCACAGTATGGTCGCACGAGGAAGGCGGTCCGTCTAGTGCCATACCGTAGCGTCTTTGAAAAACGCGTTGGTGGGCCAATCCGTGGGCCAAACGACCGCTGATTCGTAAATAGCAGGTCGCCGGTCCGAGTCCGGCCGTCGGCTCCAAAATCAAGCACGAAAGCCGTACCTCTTCAGGCGGCTTTTTTCTTTGGGGGAGTCATGGGGGGATAGGGACCTCGGTGGGCGTCGGTCTTCAATCGAAACGGCACGCGGCTACAGTGCAAGGTGGCCACCATAGTGCAGGTGCTAGCGAAGCCCGTGCGCGCGTTGCACGTCCGTCGTCAAAGGTTGTGCGAAGTGAACCGTCATAGGGCCGCGCCTGCGCACATCATCGGCGGATATGCGCGCTTAATTTCTAAGAATGTTTTGAATTTCGCGAGCCTTTTCCGATTTAGGAAGGATCTTCGGGTGGCTTCCTGACCTCGCTCTTTGGCTCGCGGCGATTTCGACGCTGTAAGCTTCCCTACAGCGCGCTTTGAGCGAGGGAGGGTAAGCTGGACGCGGTTTAAATCGCACACTGCTGAATGGAATTCTCAAGGGTAGGTATCTGAAAGATATGGATATGTTCGCGATCTTGGCGCTGCTCGAAGCGCGGCCCGGCAAAGAGGGGGAAGTCGAGGAGTTTCTGAAGTCGGCGTTGCCGCTGGTTCAGGCTGAACTTGGGACGACGAGTTGGTATGCTCTCAAGATGGGTTCATCGAAGTTCGGTATCTTCGATACGTTTGCAAATCAGGAAGGGCGCGATGCGCACCTGTCCGGCGAAGTCGCGAAAGCCTTGTTCGCGAGGGCCGAGGAACTGTTTGCGAAGGCGCCGGCGATCGAACAGCCGGAAATCCTCGCCATGAAGACACCGGCTGCATAAGCATCTCAACCGGGAGGCCCCGGCTGCAGAGCCGGATTGCCTCCCGCCGGCTCTATTGATGAAGCGCGGGGCAGGAAGTTGTCGTCCGACCTGACGCGGGCTGCCGATGCCGTCTACTACATCTATTGCACCGGCTGGAACGAGCACCGCAAACGGGGCGAATTGCTGCTTGCATCTGGCCAGTCCCTTGAAACGCTCGAAAAGCGCGGCATCGCGCTCCCGTCCACGCCGGAGTACACAAATCCGAAAGAGGCGGAAATCGTGCAGGTAGTGGACGGCGAAAAAGCGAGCGCAAGCGATTTCACGCCTTCAGCCTTGCCAGAAAACGACGTTGTTTACACCGGTCTCGCCGTCGTTTATCCGACAAGTACCCGACGCCACCTGTGCGTTGACGACCTTCTTGCCGCGCATCGTGTCGTCGTCCCACCTGCCGACGAGCCTCACGCACCGTTCACGCACGTGAAGCGCTCCAAAACGGCTCAGAGTCGGCGACGGAGCGTTGGTAACGTGTACTTCCAACGGCGCCTGCGAAGCATTTCTTACCCGCACGTCGTTCGCGACGAAAGCTCGCTGTGACTGCTTATCTCCAGCGAGTACCGGGCGCAGGACCATCGTCGAAATCAAGGATGCGAATGCAATTGCGAGGGCTCCAAGGGCCAGCCGCGCGAGTTTGGGCGACATTGCAAATCAATCACTTTCTTGCACCCAGGCCTCGGGCACAAAGGGCAAGCGTGCTCGACAAGGCGCGAGCAGCATGCTCGGATCGTGGAGGTGTGTCCACCGCGACCGAGGATGAGCTGCGTTGGCCACGCAGAGACGCCGTAGGCGTCCCAGATGCGATGCTCGTTGTCTATCGCAATCGACCACGGTAGCGCGTCGGCTTGGCTCTGTCTCGCTAGATAGC
>Ga0302177_10000627_pt1 | contig 26568 bp, 21 predicted proteins | sample I_Palsa_E1_2_FD_198780 | JGI IMG/M metagenome (GOLD analysis project Ga0302177, IMG submission 198780) | Peat permafrost microbial communities from Stordalen Mire near Abisko, Sweden - I_Palsa_E1_2 | ecosystem: Environmental > Terrestrial > Soil > Palsa > Peat permafrost | place: Sweden... | reverse complement strand
CCTCGGAGTGGCAGCCTGGCGCCTAAGCATCCAACCAATGTTGGCGCTGCCAGTAAAGCTGAGCATCGCAATCCGTTCATCGGCAACCAGCTGTGCGGCCACCTCATTCGAGCACGGTAAGACACTGATCGCGCCGGCTGGCCATCCTGAGTCACGGATGGCGCGTCCCAGCCATAACGCGGTCATTGGTGTTTGGGGTGCAGGCTTTATGATGATGGGGTTTCCCGACGCAATCGCGGGAGCAAGCTTGTGCGCAACCAGATTGACGGGGAAGTTAAATGGCGTAATCCCCAGAATAGGTCCGATGGGGAATCTTCGCGATAAGGCGATGCGGCCCTTCGTTCCGGGCGTCAAGTCGGCAGGCGTGACGTCTCCTCCGATGCGCTTAGCTTCCTCGGCTGCAACACGGAAAGTCTGGATTGAACGAGCTACCTCACTCATGGCATCGGTAATGGGTTTTCCGGCCTCAAGCATGATCATTTCCGCAACTTTTGCTGTCTGCTCAACAAGCTTGTCCGCAACACGATTTAAGATCGCCGCCCGCTCCCATGAACTCAAGCGTTTGGTTTCCGTGAACGCACGCTCCGCAAGTGCGCATGCTGCCGCCGCATCAACTTTATCGGCATAGCAGACCTCGCCGACGGTCGCCCCGCTGTATGGATTATGTATCGCTACGGTTTTTGAACGGATCCCATCTTCACCGCCCAATAAAATAGGCTCTACTGTGTGCACAGATCTCTCCCCTTCCTCGTTAGGCGAGTTTCGCATCCTCTAATTCTGCTTCGAACCCACCTTGGCGTCTCATTCCGATCGAGGCGAATCGGCATCTTTCCCTTCGTATTGAGCACGCAGGTTCTTCTTTAGCACCTTGCCAGTGCCTGTCTTCGGAAGAGAATCGACGAAATGAACCGTCTTTGGGCACTTGTAATGGGTCAAGCAGGAGCGGCTGAAATCGATCAACTCAGTCTCGGTCACGGCTGCACCTTGCTTGAGGACGACAAGAGCTTTGGGGATCTCTCCCCACCTATCATCAGAAACGGGGATGACCGCGATCTCGAGGATTGCAGGATGCGCCAGCATGGCCTTCTCCACCTCAAGAGACGAGATGTTCTCTCCGCCGCTAACAATTATGTCTTTTTTCCGGTCCACTACCAGGACGTACCCGTTCTCGTCTATGGTAGCCATGTCGCCGGTACGAAGCCAACCACCCCGCAAAGCTTCTGCAGTTAGTTCGGGCTGCTTCCAATAGCCTTTCATCACGCCGTCGCCACGCGCGATGAGTTCTCCGATTGCTTTTCCATCTTCGGGGAGCCACTCATCGTTCGGGCCTGCGATATGAAGCTCGACCCCTGGGAATGCGTAGCCAGTCATTGCCTGTTTGATATACCTATCCTGATCAGTCCATCCAAGCTCGGGTTTCACGGAAGCGCACGAGAGGGCGGGAGAAGTCTCCGTCAAGCCGTACCCAGAAAAGCAAGTGCAGTCAAAGGCCTCTTCCACTTCGCGAATCAAGGTAGGCGACGACGCTGCACCACCAATGACGATGCGGCGCAAGCTGCGCAGATCATAGTTACCGCGCTTCGGGTGGTTAACGAGTACCGTAGCCATGAAAGGCACCGCGTTGAACTGGGTTACACGTTCAATTTCGATGAAGCGAAAGATTGCCTCTGGGTCAAAGCTTTCGACCATTACGTGCTTTCCGCCCAACATCGTCAAAAAATGCGCTATGCCCCATCCGTTCGCGTGGAAAAGCGGAATCGTGTGAAGTTCCACCGAACCATTCTCAACGTTGAAGGCGAGACAGGTCTGCAGGGCGTGAAGATATATGTTGCGATGACTCAACATGACGCCTTTTGGCTGGGCGCTCGTGCCGCTGGTGTAGAAGAGTTCAGCAACTTCATCCTCATCGATGGAGCTGATGTCGCAGCGATAGGGGGTAGCCGTGTTCAACCAATCGTCGTAGTTCTGTGGCATCAACCAATCGCCTTCCGCTGCACCCTCAAGCGCGCAGAAGATCCGTACCGCAGGCAATTGTCGACGAAAGGAATCTACCAATGGCAGAAATTGCGGATCGATGAAGAGAATGCTCGCTCCGGAGTCGTTGAGGATAAATGACAGCTCGCTCGCGGAAAGCCGAATGTTCAGCGGCAGCAACACTGCTCCTGCTTCCAGCACACCGTAGTAGGCTTCCAGTAGTCGATGAGAATTCGTGCCTAAAAAGGCTACGCGCTCTCCTCTCCGAACGCCTGCCTCCCGCAGCGCTCCTGCAAGCCGGCCGACGCGTTCTCCAAACTGCCGGTATGTGAATCGTTCCCCTCTCGAAACGACAGCTGCACGTCCGGCATATTGTCGCTCCGCATGTCGGAGAAACCTTAGAGGCGAAAGAGGAATATTCATCACTTAGTCCTTTAAACAGTTTTATGAGCGTTTGATTTCGAACCATAACCGTATGACGCGACGAACGATTGAGAGGCCACACTTCTGCATCTCGCTCTAAAGGCGAATAACCCCGGCTTCGCGAAGTGCCGTCAGAGTGGGAAAGCCGTCAACGGCCATGAGGAGGTCGGCTTCGGCGAGCAAGCTTCTCAGAACATGGACGACCCCGTCGGTGCCATCCAGAGCGAGACCATAGACGTAAGGACGTCCGATGCCGACAGCACTGGCTCCCAGTGCAAGCGCCTTCACGATGTCGCTTCCGTGACGAACGCCGGAGTCAAACAGTACCGGGGTCTTTCCGCTAGCTTCTACAACGGCAGGAAGCATATCAATCGCTGCCAGGCCGCCATTCGCTTGTCGGCCCCCATGATTAGAAAGGTAGATTCCATCAGCTCCTCCATCGATGGAGCGTTTCGCATCGTCAGGATGACAGATGCCCTTCAGGATGAGAGGCAGTTTGGTGAGGGAACGTAGCCACGGAAGGTCCGTCCAGGTAAGAACCTTGCCGAAAATTTGAGCCCATTGCATCACCGCCGCAGAGATATCGTCTCCGGGGGGCTTTGCGAGCGATGCTCGGAAATAGGGATCACTGAAGTAGTTTTGGAGTGCGTGTCCGCGCAGCTGCGGGAAGTTGGCAGTGTTGAGATCACGCGGCCGCCATCCGGTAAGCCAAGTATCGAGGGTGACCACAATGCCTTTGAAGCCAGCGGACTCGGCCCGATGAACCAAGCTTTCAGCGAGCTTTTTATCCTTGGGAGTGTAAAGTTGGAAAAATCCGGGTGTGTCGCCTAGATTTTGAGCGATGGTTTCGAGCGGGTCGTTCGACAGGGTGGACGCAACCATGGGAATGCTTGTCCTGGAGGACGCATGCGCGACGTCAAGGTCGCCGTGGCCGTCTGAAGTACAGATGCCAAGGACTCCGACCGGGCTGAGAAAGATGGGGGTGGGCAGTTTGAGACCAAATAGCTCGATCGAGAGATCGCGTGAGGAGCAATCCACCATCATGCGCGGGATAAGCCCCCAGTGATTGAATGCTTCTGCATTGTGACGTTGCGTGAACTCATCACCGCAGCCCCCTTGCACGTAAGAAAGAACTGAGGCAGGCATCGCCGCTTGTGCCTTCTGCTCCAAGAGCTTGAAGTCGACGGGAAGTCTGGGAAGCACGTCGCTAAGACCGTTGAGGTAGATCTCGTTTTGATAGTCGCCAAAGTGAGGCATTCTTAACCTGCTATTTCAAAACTCAATACTCAATCGTTCAAAAGACCGCTTGTTACAGGCACGTCAAAGGACACGAGCAAAGTCTAGGTGACTGAACAACCCGGTAAGATACTTGTCGCGGAGAATTATTGTCACCATAATTCACCACCGGAAATAAGTTCCTTTATAAAGAGGTTGAGGAGAAATTGATGAGAGCTGAGATCCGGATTCCGTCCATCCTCAAAATCGGTGGGGGATCGTTCGCTGAGGTCGCAGCATTGCTTTTGCGTCTTCAATGCAGGCGGCCGCTCATCGTGACGGATCCTTTCCTGATGAAGAATGGGCTGCCCGAAAAACTGCGAACACAAATGCGAGATGCCGGCCTTATCTGCGAGATCTTTCATGAGACCCAGGCAGATCCGAATACGGCGATCGTCGAGGAAGGCGTTCGTAGCTTCCTCGACGGTGGCCATGACAGCCTGGTAAGCCTTGGCGGTGGAAGCCCGATCGATACGGCCAAAGCCATCGGCATGCTGGCAACCAATGGTGGCCGAGTTCGCGATTTCAAGACGCCTTACGCTCCCGGTGTCGCTTGTCCAACGCACCTTGCGATTCCGACGACCGCCGGCACCGGGTCGGAGGTCACACGATTTACCGTGATTACAGATGTGGAGACGGAAGAGAAGATGCTGGTTGCCGGGGATGTGCTTCTCCCCACGGCCGCGGTAGTGGACTACGAGTTGACGCTGACGATGCCACCGAGATTGACCGCGGATACGGGCACCGACTCGCTGACGCATGCGATCGAGGCGTACGTTAGCCGCAAAGCCACTCCGTTTACGGACGCACTTGCGCTCGCGGCCATGAAGACGATTTGGCGAGAACTCCCAATTAGCTTTCACGAACCGGGAAACCGCGCGTCCCGCGAGGCCATGATGTTGGCGGCAACACAGGCTGGCATCGCGTTCTCGAATGCGAGTGTAGCTCTTGTCCATGGCATGAGCCGCCCGATCGGGGCGCACTTTCATGTTCCCCATGGGCTCTCCAACGCCATGTTGTTGCCGGCCGTAACGGCTTTTTCGGTCGAAGCGGCCGTGGGGCGATACGCAGAGTGCGCGCGAACCATGGGCCTGACACTGGCCGACAGCACGGATGAAGTTGCAGTTGATCAACTTATTCGAAGTTTGTACAGCCGTAATGCTGAACTTGAGGTGCCCTCGCCAAGGCAGTTCGGGATCGATCAAGAGCGCTACTTTGCCTTGATTCCCACGATGACGGCACAGGCATTTGCTTCGGGATCGCCGCAGAATAACCCTCGCGTCCCAACGAGCGAAGAGGTCGAGGCAATCTACCGCCAAGCGTGGCAATAAGCGGCGCTTCGCTGATCCCTCTTCGAGATTGCTAACGGGAGAAGCGTATCGCGCCATCGTCTACCTTTCCGTATCGCAGGGCGATAATGTCACGTGGATAGTTTTGGTGCAGCGTCCACGGCTTCTTAAAGCCCTGCTTGGGCAGCTGATCAATCGCTCGTTGAACATAGCTTGAAGTTAGACTGATCATCGGCTGTTCGCCAACCGACCCTTCGACGAGGTGTGGGACAGCAGCTCGCCAACCTCGTCGGTCCATGTAGTTGATCAGTCGACAGACATAGAGGCTGCTAAGCTCAGCTTTCAGCGTCCACGACGCATTGGTATAGCCGATCGTGAGCGCGAAGTTTGGGATTCCACTGAACATGGTGCCTTTATAGTTGAAGGTTTTGGACAGCTCAACGCGCGAGTTATCGACGTATATATCTACTCCGCTTATTAGTTGGAGCTTAAGACCGGTCGCAGTGACAATGACGTCGGCGGGTAACTCCTTGCCGGATGCGAGCTTGATTCCATCTTCAGTGAAGCTCTCAATCGAGTCAGTGACGATGGTGGCATCGCCCTCGCGGATCGTTTTGAAAAGATCGCCATCGGGCGCGAGGCAAAGCCGCTGGTCCCACGGCTTATACTTCGGCGTGAAATGGGTGGCGACATCGTAGCTCCCGCCGAGATGCTTCTGCGCACCTCCGATCAGCAGGGCGCTGAATTTCTCCGGTTTGCTTCGTGCGATCCGATAGAAGTACATGCCAAGGAGGATGTTCTTCCAGCGTGCGAGACGAGAGGCCCATCTCTCAGGCAGATAACGTTTGAGGCTAACCACGAAGGGATCGGAGCCAGGCCGTGCAAAGATGTAGGACGGTGATCGCTGCAGCATGGTGACGTGGGCGGCGGTCTTCGCCAAGGACGGGACGAGCGTCACAGCCGTGGCGCCGCTGCCGATGATGACAACGCGTTTGCCGGCGTAGTCGAGATCGGCTGGCCATTGTTGCGGATGCACAATACGGCCGCGAAAACGATCGGCGCCCGGGAAGTCCGGCGTGTGGCCCTGAGCGTAGTTATAGTAACCGGTGCACATGAAGAGGAACGAGCACGTACATATCGTCCGGTCGAGCGACGGACCGTGCTCCATCTCGACGGACCAGCGAGCTTGCTCAGTGGACCATCTCACCTGTACGACCCGGTGGCTATATCGGATATGCCGATCAATGCCGTACTCTTCCGCAGTTTCCTTCAAGTAATTGAGGATCGTAGAGCCTTCGGCAATGGCTTTCTCCCCTGTCCATGGACGGAAGGAGAAGCCCATGGTGTTCATATCGGAGTCAGATCGGATGCCGGGATACCGGAACAGATCCCATGTGCCGCCGAGCGATTTACGCCCTTCAACTATGAGAAACGTCTTCTTTGGGCAGTGCACCTGGAGATGGTGAGCTGCGCCGATACCAGACAGGCCTGCACCCACAATCAATACGTCAAAATGTTCTGTCATTTGGCTCATCTTTCAGTCAGCTTTGAAACGGTTCGGCGCAGCAATAATCGAAGACAGAATCGGCAACAGCTAGCATGGAGGGATTTTGATCTCGGCTTTGGCACAGCTACTCCACCTCATTCAGTGCCTTGCGAAGAGCCAGCCCCGTCGCTATGGAGCCAAGGACAGTTCCATAAACAGTTTTGAAAAGAAGAACATTGCCAAAGCTCACTCCATTCGGAAAGATAAGTGGAAGCAACAACCAACTACAGGGAATGCAGACGCAAGTGAAGATAATACCTACGGCTATCGCCCTGACGTAGAGGTTGCCCGCTGCTCTTTGAGGGCGGTCATCGGCCACCTGCAGGGTTCCGGCGCGCCTGCGATGGCGTGCGATGAGTGAGGGAACCAACACGCTGAGGGAAGTCACAAAAAATGTTTCGCCGATCGAATCCATGAGCAGACTGCCGGGGCCGGTTGCAGGAGTCATATTGTGTCCGTGAAAGATCGCGAACGCAGCCGCAAAATTTAGAATGGCGTTACAGAGACCGCTCATAGCGGTCTCGACGACCAGGTACTTCGAAGCTTTTGCATCCATTGGCGCTCGCTTTACGGCTACTTCATGGGGGTCATTCTTTGGGTCCGCATGGAGGGCCGACATCCTTTTAGACGTGTCCATCGTTGTAGTTCGCGGGGGTTGGTTAGAAGGAAAGCTGCAGACCGAAACTGATCTGGCGCGGAGGAGCTGCTGATTCAAACGCCAAAGGCTCGCTTAGTTGCGACGGCCCGTTCGGCTTGAAGCCTTTGTAGTTGTACGGCCCGTTGAGTAGATTCACATTGCCCTCAGGCGTCGAGACGACCGCGGATGTCGTGAGCCCCGTGATGGGGTCGATGACTGCCGAATTTGGAAAGATGTTTTGAACGCTGGTGAAGTTCGCGTGATTCAGGAGGTTTTCCGCCTGTGCGATCAGCTCCAGCCGCAGACTGGAATCTCTCTTGAGCACGATGCCCTTTGAGATCCTCATGTCGAAGCTGGCGTAGCCCGGCCCAACCCCGTTGTTGCGCGTTTCATTGAATGGGCGTGCTTCGCTGGTGTGGCCACTTGTTCCGTTCGATTCAATACCCGGAACCAGCAGCGTGAAGGGGACACCGCTACGGATTGAGACGATCGGGGCGATGGTGAAGTTTGAGGCCAGGGCGGACACGAAGCTTGATCCGACATGACTGGGGCTTGTATACACGGCGTTGGCGACAAAGCTGTTCGTAATGTTAAAAGAGGATCGAGCCCAGTCGAGGTTCAACAGGCCGGGGCGGAATGGGGTGCTCTGGGAGCTGAAGTCGCTGGTGTTATCCAGCGCGCTGCTGTAGGTGTAATTCACCTGGAATTGCAGGCCGCGCCCATATCGCTTGGTGAGCGATGTTGTCAGACCGTTGTAGGTCGAACTTCCATCTGATGTTGTCTGATCGTTCTCAACAATCTGCGTATTTGGCTGGCCGTTTGTCGATCCGGGCTTGGGGGTGTAGAACGGCCCCACAAACGGATCGATAGGAAGCGCTGTGTTGTGTATGTAGTTAAATTCCTGAATCTGCTGAATGTGTACTCCGCGGTAGAGTTGATAGGCAACTTCGAGTGAGAGGTTGGGCGCAAGTTGCTGCGCTATGCTGGCGCTCGCCTGGAAGGAGTATTGCGCCTTGAAGTCAGGCGACACGGAGAAAAACGCGCCGTTCTGTTGATTTGGCCCCGACGGCACGATGTTGATGCCCAACGATGACAGTTGCCCAAGACTGAGTGCGGGGTTAGGGTTTGCAACTGTCGCGAGGCTTCGTTCGAGCGCACCAACACCCTCCAACTGGGCGATCTGGTTTGGAGCCGTGACGACCGAAGCATAGACGTGATTTGCGCTGCCGCTTAAAGCCGTCGATGTAAACGGCACGATAAAGAGCACGGGAGCGGTAAATATACCGGCGCCGGCACGGATCACGGTCTTACCGTTGCCGAAGGGGTCCAGAGCAATGCCTAAGCGCGGTGAGAAAATTACGCTGGTGGGGTAATTATTGGGCACTGGGTCGATGTCCAGCCGGCCTCCGTAGTTCACGGTCAGGTTTGGCAGCGCCTTCCAGGAGTCCTGAGCATAGAATCCAACTGGGTTGGTCGTAGCGTTGTACTGTCCGTTGCCGGATCCCTGCAACAACGCCAGGGGCAGGCCAACGACATACAGCTGAGAACCGCTAAGGTTTGTCGAGGGTGGACCGGTCACTGGGTACCCGTGCGTCAGGTTGAAGGCGGCGACGGAATTTTGCAGGTTGCCGAAGGGCGTCGCGCCATAGAGGTCGATGATTGGGACGGCTCCATCGAAGTACTGATACTCGCCTCCGAATAAAAAGGCCTGGAAGATGTCGTACTGCACCGGACGATAGGACGCTCCGAACTTCATGCTGTGGTTGCCCTTGGTCCAGGAGAGATCGTCGTCGAACTGATACTGGTTCTGGCGCTGGTTGTAGGGGAAGTCGAATGGAGTGCCTTGCACGCCAAGGCTGCCTAGGTCGAATTCGGCCCCGCCTGGATGAGGAGCGACGTTCTTGGAGGAGTTATCCGGGACTACTTGCACGCGGACTGTGTTGACGAGATTGGGATTGAAGACGTGGTTCCAGGACGTAGTAATCGTGTAGTCCCGCAACGTCTGAATGATGGATGTGAAGCGCGGAACTCCGCCGGGTCCTGTGACCTGGTTGCCTTCGCGCGAGAATGAGAAACGAAGCGAAAAGGAATTGGCCTGGTTAGGTTGGTAGTCGAGCCGAGTGACCCAGTTGTTATATCGCCCCTGTTGGTTTGGCGGAGCCTGGACAGCACCTCCGTTCGCGTTTCCATTGAATGTGCCGCTGTTAGGAGAGATCAGCGCGCTATAGATGGGGTCATTGATCGGAGTGAAGATCGACGATCCAAGGAAATAAGCTCCCAGGCCCGCTATACGAGGATCGATCGAGCTTCCAGTTGCGGCCAGTTGGGTGAGATAGCAAGCCTGCGTGACGGGCGCGGGACAGGAGGTTCCATTGAAGCCGTTGGTCTGGCCCGCGACGCCTTGCGCTGCGGCAGTATCGACCAGGTTCACGGTCACATTGCTATCAAGCTTCTGCCGCTCGTAAGACGTGAAGAAGAAGAGCTTGTCTTTCTTGATTGGTCCCCCAATTGATCCGCCGTATATGACGCTCTGTTCGAAGGGCTTTGTGCCGGCAGTTGGACCGAAGCTGTTGAAGTAGTTCGTTGCGTCCGTATTCTCGTCATGAAAGTAGCCGAAGAGGCTACCGTGAAATTTGTTCGTGCCGCTCTTGGTGACGACATTGATGGCCGATCCAACGGTAAATCCAAACTCCGCCCCAAAGGCGTTTCGATTCACCTGAAACTCCTGCACCGAGTCCTGCGGCACATGGGCTACACGTGGCGCGCCGGAGCCGTAGTCATTCTGGCCGCCATCGAGGGTGAACAGATTGGAACGTCCATTGCTGCCACCGATGGAAAAACCGGATGTCTGGTACCCAGTCCCAATGTTGGGATCTTGAATCGATGGTGCCGTCGAATCGACTACACCAGGTAAGGTGTAGATTGTCCGGGCAAAGTTGCGGGATATATTGGGGAGATTGACTTCCTGGCGATCATCGATGGTGTTCGCCTGCTGCGTTTGAGCCGCGTCGATCAATGGCGCAGAGTTTCCCGAGACTTCCACGGTCACGCTGGAAGTTCCTACTTTTAGGTGGCCGTCATAAACCACAACCTGGCCAACCGTGACCACTACCTCGTCGGCAATGAGCTTATTGAACCCTTGCGCGTCGACCTCAACCGTATAAGTCCCCGGGTTCAGCGAAGAGACTTGATAGGTTCCGTCTGGCGAAGTCACCACACCCCTCGTCGCGCCGGTCGAAGGATTTCTTATCGTCACAGTTGCCTTTGGCACTACGGCGCCTTGCGCGTCGAAGACAGTTCCACGTACCGTCCCCGTCGCATACCCGGTTTGCGCCCAAACTGTAGGTAAGGCCGAAAAGACGAATAAGAGCAGTAAGCAAAAGCCGCAAAGCTGCCATACAGCCGTGCTCCTCTTAGCGTTTCCGTTGAACTTCCCAGCTGACGTTCCTAAGTCCATACTTTCTTCCTATCCCCGCACGCTGATTCATAGCTTCCCTAACACGGCGGACAATCTAGTCCAAACTTGATACTCTAGTCAACATTAGTTTTTCTAGCGTGCACTAAATGTGGCAGAATGCATGGTGGCGCAAGAGCGTGTTCAGAGGCCGCGCCCAACAACTTTATGGCGACTACCAAAACTAAGACCCCGAAGGCCGTATCGAACAGCCGTAAGTCGGACAAGAAGCGCGGCGAGATCATTCGTGCAGCGATCGAAATCATCAATGCAAAGAGCTATGCACAAGCCACGATGGTAGATATCGCCGCTGCCCTGGATCTACGGGATGCCACGCTCTATCACTACTTCCACGACAAACGAACGCTTGCGTACGCATGCCATCGCTCTTCCCTTGAGCGGGCCCAGAAGCTGCTGGAAACGTCCGACCAAACCGGAGGACGCGGTGTGGAGAAGCTGCGGCACTTCATCCGCAACTTGCTCGTCGAATCCAAACAGAATGGTTCCCTGCTCTATCTGGGCGATTACTCCTACCTCGATAGCGCTCAAAGGAAAACGGTCAAACAGTGGGCGGACCGGCTCCAGGGAATCCTGGTGAGATTCCTAAACGAAGGCATGTCGGACGGCTCCATCGTTAAATGCGAACCGGAGCTGGTCGTTCAACTATTACTGGGTATGTTGATCTGGCTTGGGAAGTGGACCCTATCGTTCAATGGCTTGACGATCGATCGACTGATGAATGCGATCGAAACATTCAGCTTTCAGGGACTTGAACGTTAGTGACCTGCGATTCTAGTCACTGTTGCTCAAAATTGGCTACCAGAGTTATCGAGGGGAATAATTATGAAGTCATTGCAGTTTGTGGAAGTCGGTAAGCCCTTGCAGGTCGCAGACGTTCCAAGACCCAGCGCCTTTCCGGGTGGGTTAGTGTTCAAGGTCAAAGCCTGCGGTATCTGTGGGTCTGACTTGCATGCAGTTGAAGTATCCGGCTTGTTGCAGTCAGGCAACGTCCTCGGACATGAATACTCGGGCGAAGTCGTTGAGGTCGGCCCCGGAAGCAATGGCTGGAAGATCGGTGATCGCCTCGTCGCGCTTCCCGCGAAACCGTGCGGCACATGTCCTCAATGCCAGTCTGGCCTCCATGCGGAATGCAGTCAGATCATCATGCAGGGATTTGATACGCGAATGCCTGGCGCCTACGCCGAGTACTCCACTTGCATGGCGGGATTGGCGATAAAGATCTCTGATGTACTCAGCGACAACGACGCAGCCCTGATCGAGCCCCTGGCAGTCGGCTTGAACGCCTGGAGAACTGCCAATGTCGAAGCGGGCGCAAGCATATTGATCGTCGGTGCCGGTGTGATTGGGCTTGCAATTGCCAAGTGGGCTAGATTTTTCGGTGCGGGTGACATCGGCATCAGTGAGGTGGTGCAGGCCCGATTGGCGCGGGCACGCAATATAGGAGTCGATCTTGTCATCGATGCATCGAAACATGTCAATCCTGTCGTGGAGTACGAGCGTCAGACGGGCCGCAAACCTTCAGTAATCTTCGAGTGTGTCGGCCGTCCGATGATCGCCAAGTTGATCGAGATGGCACCGACAAATACGCATCTGGTACTCGTAGGCACCGGTATGCAACCGGAAAACTTTACGGTAGTCTCCGCGGCTTTGAAGCGCCTGCGGATGACCTTTGCGGTTGCTTACGTGCGGAGCGATTTTCACTTTGTTCAACGCATGCTTACCGCGCACCGAGTGACTGTGGATGGTCTTGTAACGGCTACAGTCAACCTTGACGAGGCACCAGAAATGTTCGAGAAGCTCGGCAAACCGAACGACCAATGCAAGGTGCTGATTGTGCCCTGAGTTCGTTGTAGCGATCTGACGTCGCTGTTGGCATCCTGATGCGCCGCAGTCGTCTTATAACGATCAAGACTAGAAAGGTTGAAGGATGATGAGTGACAAGACAGTGCTGCTGCGCCCTCCACAACGCTTTGCTGCCGCGCTGAAGCGACATGGGGTCGAGTATCTGTTTGGGCAGAGCAATCCACCCGCACTGACAATGGCTGGAGACGATCTGGGCATTCGGCAGATAGGCTATCGGCAGGAAAATTCGGGCACCTACATGGCCGATGGCTACGCACGGGCCACAGGTAAGGTTCCGGTCGTCACGGCCCAGAATGGCCCAGCGGCAACCCTGTTGGTGCCCGGGCTGGCGGAGTGCCTTTCCGCGTCTACTCCCATCATCGCCCTGGTACAGGATGTCGGTCCTAGCACTCAGGATCGCAATGCGTTTCAGGAGTTGGACCAGCTGGAATTGTTTAAGGGAGTGTCGAAGTGGATTCGACGAGTGACGACCGCTGATCGTATCGAAGACTACGTGGACATGGCCTTTACCGCTGCTGCGAGTGGGCGCCCTGGCCCTGCCGTTCTGCTGGTATCCATGGAGTTACTAGCCGAGAGGGAGGAAAGACCCGTCGCAATGCGAAAGGCGCATCTGGGCCGCTATCCAATGGACCGTAGTCAACCAGAGCCAGCGCAAATTGCGCTCGCAGCAGAGCTGCTGGCCAATGCAATCGCGCCCATCGTCTATGCGGGTGGCGGTGTAATCGGCTCAAGAGCGCAAGAGGAATTACGTGAGTTGCAGGAGATCGCCCACCTGCCTATTGCAACCAGCACGATGGGCAAGGGCGGTGTAGACGAAACGCATCCACTATCGATGGGTGTCATTGGCTACTTCATGGCGACGCGGGGTATGGCCAAGTTTGTTAAACCAATGGTGACCGACGCGGACGTTGTCCTATTGATTGGCAATCGAACCAACCAAAATGGTACTGACTCCTGGAAGCTGCTTCCACGGGAAGCTACGTATATTCACATCGATATTGACTCTATGGAGATCGGTCGAAACTATGAGGCATTGAGGCTGAATGGCGACGCTAAGCTGACTCTGAGCGCCTTGAATTCGGCCATGGCCGCACAGGACCTGAGCAAGCGACAGTCCGCGCGTGCTTCGATCGTGAGCACTATTGCAACGGCGAGGCTTCGCCATCAGGAAGAGATCGCTGGTGTGGCGCAATCAGAGGCTGCGCCGATTCGGCCCGAACGCTTTATGGCCGAGCTCGAAAAGCAACTCGCAGAAGATCACATTGTGGTGGCAGACGCTAGCTTCTCGTCAATATGGATTGCCAACTACCTTACCGCCAAATTCAATCGCCGCTTCATCACACCGCGGGGGCAGGCCGGTCTAGGATGGGGATTCCCACTGGCGATGGGGGCAAAGATAGGAAATCCGGATAGGCCTGTCTTCTGCATCGTCGGTGACGGTGGCTTTGGCCATGTCTGGTCAGAGTTGGAAACGGCGTGTCGCCACGGAATCAAGGTCGTGGTTGCGGTCATGAACAATGGCGTTCTTGGCTACCAAAAGCACGCTGAAGATGCTGGCCTCGGACGTCATACCAATGTTTGCGATTTCACACCGGTTGACCATGCAGCCATCGCTGAAGCCTGTGGGGTAAGGGGGATTCGACTTGAGCGCGCTCAGGATATCGCAGCGACAATCAAAGAAGCGCTGGCGGCTGACGCATCCGTGTTGATCGACATACTGGCTGACCCGAACGCGATGCCGCCCGTTACCGCCTTCGCCAGTTTGCCTAATTATTAGCAGGATGAATCACCGAAAATAAGTTGCTCAAACCCAAGCGTGCACGCGTCGACATAGGAGAAAATCGTGAACACCTCAGCCCCCTTCAGCCTGCATGGCAAGTCGATCTTCATCACGGGTGGTTCGTCCGGTATAGGTCTCGGAACGTCCTACCGGTGCGTGCAGGAGGGTGCACGCGTAGTCATCGCCGACATTCAGGCGCCTCCGCAACCTGTGTTGGATGCAGGCGGTATCTTCGTTGAGGTGGACGTGACCGATCGCGACAAGGTGATCGACGCCTTCCGGCAAGCGGAGACATCTATCGGCAAGCTCGACGTCATCATTCACAACGCCGGAAAACCTGGGAACGGCAAGCATCTGACCGATTCTGACGAAGAGATGCTTGACAGCGTGGTAAGTCTAAATCTCTACGGAACGTACTATATCTTGAAGTATGGGCCTGCGCACATGCGCGACGGCGGCTCGATCATCAATACCGCTTCGGTCGCCGGTCTGCAGCAAAATGAGGGATTCTTCGACTACAGCGCAACGAAGGCGGCAATCATCAGCATGACCAAGACCGCTGCGGTGGAGTTAGGTATCCGCGGCATCCGCTGCAACGCGGTCGCACCAGGTCCTGTTAGAACACCCATGTTGCCGCCGGGACATATCTTGAACGCTCTCGCGAAAAATCTTTCGGCTCTCGGACGAATCGCCGAAATTGATGATCTGGTCGGTGTGTATCACTTCCTTGCCAGCGACCAAAGCAGGTACATCACTGGCCACACCCTGGTCGTAGATGGCGGACGCTTGGCCGGCTTTCGCACCGAAGTGTTGGGTCGTTTGGCCGGCTAAGGTTTTGCCGGGCACCCAATCGGAGTCCAACTAATCGGTGCCTAGGGATTCGCCTCCTGATGGCTATCGTCCGTACGACAGCAGACCTCACACTTTCGAGAAGGCTCGCTTGAGAGCTGATTTCCAGCCTTCCGCAAATCGTTTCGACACCGCTGCTTCTGGCGCAAGTAAGTCGAAACCATGGTATCCCCCCTGGAAGACCGCCAGTTCCGTAGGTACCCCAGCACCAATCAGCCGACGGGCAAATGTAATATCTTCATCGGCAAACAGGTCGATCGAACCCGTCCCGATCCACGCCGGAGGCAGTCCGGATAGATCGTCCACCCGTGCGGGAACTGAACCAGGCGTTAGATCTGGCGATCCGGCGGGCACCCCAAGAAATGCCGTCCACGCAAACCGGTTTGAGGCTTCTGTCCAAATATGTCGCCCCACGCAGTCGGGAACAGGATGTGTGCTTCCAGTGCGATCGTCGAGCATGGGGTACATCAGGAGCTGAAACATGACGGGAATCTGTTTGCGATCTCTCGCACGCAATGCGAGCGCAACTGCATGACCGCCGCCCGCGCTTTCACCTCCGACTGCTATGCGCCTGCGGTCAATACCGAGCATCTCTGCGTTGTCATACACCCACTGTAAGGCTGCGTAGTTGTCGTCGAGCGATCCAGGGTAGGGTGTCTCCGGGGCCAAACGGTAATCGACCGACACGACAACACAATGACAGTCGTGCGCAATGGTTTGGATAAGCGGATATATCATCGTATTTTCCGTGACGTAACCGCCGCCGTGAGTATGGACAAAGACTGGACGGCCCACTGCACCTGGATTCGGATCTACGATGATGACGCGGACGTCAGGTGCGCCCGGCGTTCCGGGTACGTGGCGGATCACCGGTTGGGGGAATGGTGGTGGCAGCGGTGCCATGAGAGGACGTTTTCGCGCCTCTATCAGCAGCTCTGTCGAAAATTCCTGTTGTGGCCGCGTCTGGAGAACGGAGATGAGCTCTGGATCTACGAGGCGGTAGATGTTTCTTTCCAACCCGTCAGCTGGCGAAGAAGGCCCACTCGGAGGCATGTGGCTCTGCGTCCCAAACGTCTCTGACGAATTGCTAGTTTCATGACTGTGGATCGTATCCATCTGATTAGCAGTCTTAGTAATGCATTTCATCATCCGGTGCTGATTCTTCTTTTTACAAACCGCTAAACAGGAAAGGCCAGTACTGCGATGAGATGCTCTTTTACCACGATTCAACTCTCACAATAGCGGCGCCACGCTAGAGAATTTTGAGCCGAAAAGTTTATTTATTTGGCCAGCCGTGTGTTCCGATCGGACATCGGGAAAAGGTCGGAGTTCAGAAATTAGCCCCGTGCCTTTGCCGCAAGCGGTTTTCGCACCATTACGAGTTCAGTGTCGCTTAGCCGCCGGGAACCTGTCTCACAATATCCACCGAACTCTGAGGAGGCGAGACGAATGCGTCGAAGAGTGGGCCTTCGCCACGAACGACAATTCCGCGCTGGTTTGAGAACTCACGAAACCCTTCCTCGCCGTGGTGGCGACCCATCCCGCTCATACCCACACCGCCGAAGGCCAAAGCTTTGAGACCTGCCTGGATGGCGCATGCATTAACGGCACCTCCGCCCGACGATGTTTCGCTGAGAATGTGGTCGATGGTGGCAACATCATCGCCGTAGACATACACCCCAAGCGGACTATCGCTCGCGTTTATGCGTTCGATGACCTGCTCAACCTCGTCATAAGGAATCACGGGCATGATTGGTCCAAAGATCTCCTCCTGCATCATGCGCAGGTCAGGCGCTGGATCCATCACGAGTGAGAGCGGCATCCGCCGAGTTTCACGATCTACCAGCCCATCCTCCTCGAGCATCACAATGCGAGTTCCGCGGTTCTTGGCCTCCGCCAAGAGATCCGTCATTCGGTCTAAGTGGCGCTCCGAGATGATGCCGGTACACGCGGCCGAGCGGGCATAATCGGGAGCGGCTTTCGCCATAAACTGAGTTGCAATCCGGGCAAACGTCTCCAGGTCCGATCTTGGCACAAAGCAATGATCGACCGTGACGCACATCTGCCCGTTCTTGATCATCTTGACACCGATCACGCTGCCGACCGACTCAGGCGTAACGCTACCGGGTAACAGCACAGCGGGACATTTGCCTCCAAGTTCAAGCGTTACGGGCGTAAGGTTTTGCGCTGCAGCCGCCATTACCTGACGGCCGACGTTGGAGCTGCCGGTATAAAGCAGGTGATCGAATGGTAGCGCAGTAAAAGCGCGCGCGAGATCCAGACCACCCAGCGCGACGTAGACAAGGTCGGGAGCAAAGGTTGCAGATACCATCTCACGCATTAACGTGGCCGAGGCGGGGGTAGCCTCCGAAGGCTTCAGCATCACACGGTTGCCAGCCGCGAGCATGTCGACTATAGGACCGAGACCGATCTCAAAGGGGAAGTTCCACGGGGCAATGTTGCCGACAACTCCCTTTGGCTGGCTCTTGACCAAGGCTCTCAAAACCCCCTTGTAAGCGGGGTCCACTTCACGTGGCATCGGCTGCATCCATTCTTCGAGATGCGCCAGCGCATACTCGGCCCGCGCAGTCACCGCGAGCACTTCAAGCACTTCGGCCATCGGAGCCGGGTGTACGCCGAAGTCCGCGCTCAGAGCTTCATATATCCGCTCACGGTTCGTCAGCATCATGGAGATGATCTGTTCCAGGCGTTTCCGTCGCTCGGCTAGGCTCGGCTGCCGATCCACGGCGAAGGCGCGGCGCTGGGCTTCGAACGCCGCGCGCAACTCCCCGATGGCCGCCGAATCTCCAGTGTCGGTTGCAATTGCGTGTGTTGTCTCTTCCGTTTGCAGCAATGACATGGGCTCTCCCTTCTCAGCCGCATCAATCTAGTCCACACTTGATACTCTAGTCAATACTAGTTTTTTACAATTTTTATGAAGTCTGGATTCTGGTTCACAAAAGGCCGTGAACCAGCCGATCAAACTGTCCAATCCGGAGAAGCTGCGGCACTTCGTTCCAAGATCCTCGTCTATGGACGGTTTCTTCCGAGGCGGTCGTGGCTTGACACCCAGTCCCCGCGTACGATCGCGCTGCTAAGCGAGATCTCACCGGCGAGGACTGCAGCCGCGCATATCTCGGCGAACTTGTTTACGTGTCCCGCTCCGTAACAGCCGACCAAATCGAGGCACTCTCGTTGCGTGGGGAGAGCAGTACCACCACCATAGGTTGCGACGACCAATGAAGGGATCGTGATCGACCAGTAGTAATCACCATTGGCGAGAAGCTGCGCATAGACAATAGCGGCTTGAGACTCCGCTACGTTCGCGACGTCCTGACCCGTCGCAATGAAGAGAGCAGTCAACCCGTTCGCAGAGTGCGCGCCGTTGTTCGAAGAACCCACCATGAAGGCGCCTGCCTGGGAGATCTGACGCACATGAAATAGCGTCTCCGCGTCTACGCCCATGATGCGCTTGAGGACATCGCCGGAGATGGTTGCTTCCGCGATCACGCGCTTCCCGCGTGTCTCGATGGTATTCATCTGCGAGTGTTTCTTATCGGTATCGATGTTTCCCGATAAGACAAAGTGGGGGCGATGCGGATGATTGGTCTGAATCCAAATGCAGGCAGCGAGGGTAGCTTTGCCAACCATGTTCTGACCGGCTGCATCGCCGGTGGTGTAGTTGAAACGCAGATAAAGCAGCGGCCCAATGATGTAGTTTCTAATCTCGACGAGCTTTCCGGCGGAGGTTGTAGCCTCGGCCGCCTGTTTGATTTCGTTATAGTGAGCATCAATCCACTCGCCTAGTGTGCGGGCTTCCAGGGCATCGTTCAACTCAAACACGGGAGATCGCTGCATACTGTGCTTGACGACCGTTGTCCTGACACCGCCGCACTCCGTGAGCAACCGCATGCCGCGGTTGTAGCTTGCAACTAAGGTGCCTTCGGTCGTCGCCATGGGGATGTAGAAGTCGCCTCGCGCATGCTCCCCGGCAATTCGGAGAGGACCTGCAAGCCCGAGAGGAACCTGGGCCACGCCAGTGAAATTTTCAACGTTTCCAGGGAGCAGCGAAGGATCGAAGGAGTATTGACCAACGTGCTCGAGAACGGTGCCAGTCCGTTCTTCTGCGAACGCCCGCCGCACAGCAGCAGCCTCACGAGTGTAGTCATCGTTCTTGTCGCGCGGTATAGGTATGCGTTCGAGGTCTTTCGTCGTCATGGTTTGCTAGGCTACCATGGCAGGCGTCCAAACTTTCCGTCCAGCGTGGGAATCGTTAATGGCAGAACGCAACGAATACCGGCATTTCTTATCCATCGGAACGCGATGGAGAGACAACGATATCTATGGTCACGTAAATAACATTGAGTACTATAGCTACTTTGACACGGCCATCAACACGTACCTGATCACTTTTGGAGAACTCGATATTCATTCAGGGACGTTGATCGGTGTGTGTGCGGAGTCGCACTGCAAGTTTGTGGCAGAACTATCGTTCCCAGAGATCGTTGAAGCTGGTCTACGTGTGGAGCACCTGGGTACAAGCAGTGTTAGGTACGGTATCGGGCTCTTTCGCAAAGGAGACGTCTCAGCGGCTGCGGAGGGTTGGTTTGTGCACGTCTTTGTCGATCGCTCCAACCGCCGGCCTTCCCCGCTGACGCCGGCCTTACGCGCGGCGCTGGGAGCTCTACAAGTGACGGTGCGGTCATGAAGGTTAGAGCGGCAGTGTTACGCAGCAGCAGAAGGCCGCACCCGTACGTAGAATCGCGGCCGCTTGGGATCGAAGAAGTGGAACTAGATTCCCCACATCGAGGAGAGGTGCTTGTGCGCATCCTTGCCGCAGGCCTTTGCCATTCCGACCTCTCGGTGATTGATGGATCGCGTCCGCGCCCCCTCCCGATGGTGTTGGGGCATGAAGCTGCCGGTGAGGTCGTGGAACTCGGAGAGGGCGTCGCGGGCTTTGCGGTCGGGGATCACGTTGTGTTTTCGTTTGTGCCGATGTGCGGCCACTGTGAACTGTGTTCCACGGGGAGACCAGCTCTATGTGAACCCGGGGCTTCCGCAAATGCAGCGGGAGAGCTAATGGAAGGAGGTAGCCGCTGGAAGGATGCGTCTGGCCTGCCTCTGCAACATCATTTAGGCGTATCCGCGTTTGCAGAGTTCGTTGTAGCATCCTCAAGATCTGTGGTGAAGGTGGATAATGACCTCCCGCCAGAGATTGCCGCGCTGTTTGGCTGCGCCGTTCTTACAGGGGTGGGCGCAGTTGTAAATACTGCGAAGGTTTCACCGGGAGAGAGTATTGCCATCTTTGGGTTGGGAGGAGTTGGTCTCGCTTCCTTGCTGGGCTCTCGCTGCTCCGGAGCATACCCCGTGATTGCCGTGGACGTAAACCAGGAAAAGCTTGCGCTTGCGCTTGAGCTGGGAGCACACTACGCCTTCGATGCAAGATCTGAAAGCCTTGTAAAAGATTTACGCCAGATCACACAAGGCGGAGTGCAATACGCAGTCGAATCGGTGGGCAACGAAGCTGTCCTTGCACAAGCGTACTCGTCAACCCGTCGCGGCGGCACTACCGTGAGTGTTGGACTGCCCGCCCCCGATAAGCGGCTGAACATACCATCGGTAAGTTTGGTCGCCGAAGAGCGCACCATTAGAGGTTCGTATATGGGTTCGTCTGTGCCCTCGCGGGATCTGCCTCGCTTCATTGCCCTGTATCGCGCCGGTTTGCTTCCGGTTGATCGTCTGCTCACACATCGTCTGAGTATTGAAGACCTCAACGATGGCTTCGACCGATTGGCGCGAGGAGAGGCAATCCGACAAGTTGTAATATTCGATTCTCCTTCCGCTGCGAGGTCTACTCGATGAGTGATGTATTGGTGCGAGTCTCAGGGTCTTGCGGCCGAATCACGCTGAACCGGCCGCGAGCGTTGAATGCCTTGACGCTCGAGATGGTCAACATCATGCATGCCGCGCTGATGACATGGGCCCATGACGTATCAATTCAATTTGTTTTAGTCGATGGCGCCGGGGAGCGGGGTCTTTGTGCAGGCGGGGATATACGTGCTATGTACAACGCCGTCATCGCCGACAGGCGAGATCTAGCGACTGATTTTTTTCGAAACGAGTATCGACTAAACTACCTCATCTCCCGCTATCCGAAACCCTATGTGGCCCTGATGGATGGCATCGTTATGGGGGGAGGCATCGGCATCTCAGCACATGCGTCGCATCGTATCGTTACAGAACGTTCAGAACTTGCCATGCCTGAGACCGCAATAGGCTTCGTGCCCGACGTAGGTGGGACCCACCTTTTGGGGACCGCGCCGGACGAGCTCGGCACCTATCTTGGGCTAACCGGCAGTCGGATCGGAGCGGCAGACGCGATTTTTTGTCGCTTGGCCGACACTGTAGTTCTTAGCGGAGATTTATTGATTCTGACGAGTCATCTAGAGAAGTGCGAAAACCTGGTCGCAATAGATAAGGCCATACGCGCTTACACTACCCAGCCTCCCCGAGGGATGACGGTCGAGCAGCGAGCTTGGATCAGCAAATGCTTTGCGGCTAATACCGTCGAAGAGATCTTCCTTGCACTAGCCCAGGATGCGAATCCTGAAGCAAAAGATGCACTGCGGGAGCTCGAGAATAAGTCGCCGACTTCGCTCAAGGTCACCCTCGCGGCTTTAAGGAACGCGCGAAGTTTCAATGAGCTCGCCTCATGCCTTGAGCAGGAGTATCGCCTCGCGCAAGTATGTCTGAGTGAGCACGATTTTCTGGAAGGCGTTCGGGCTGCGATCATCGATAAGGATCGCAGACCTAGGTGGAGTCCAGACCGGCTTGACGGAGTTACCCAGGAAGCTGTTCAGCGACACTTTGCGGAATCAGAAATGGGGGACCTGGATCTGACTTTTTAGATTCAGTTCGACCCAACAAAGGAGTTGATGGCGACAATTTTAAGTTCGCCAAAGTACCATGGCGAAGCCTGCTAACGCTCCTGAATGGGAAGCTGCAAGTAAGACGGGTGTGCGCCGCCCGTGTGGATGACGTGCAGCCCGCTGTTGGCGCCAACATACTCTTCGATCGCAGGCATTAGCGTCCCCAGAAGGTTTTTTGACCTGATGACGGGCACCTTCTCGGCTCCGGCCGGACGGAACACGTCGACGTAGATCGTCACGCCGTCATGCAACTTGACGGCGACGTCCTTCTCGAAGACGATATCGACCGGCAGCGACAGGAACTGAGGCGCAATCTTGAAGCCCGCCTTTAGCGTTCGCGTACCTGGATCGAACTCCGTCAACGCGCCAGACCTGGGACCTGGCAACGGGTGGGATGGTACATACATCTTCTTGTCGTCGTTCATTGCAGCTCCTTCTATCTTTGGATGCAGCAGGCGCTTCACTTCGGCTAATGGTCTCATTAGAAGAGACTCTATTGGCCACTAATGAGACATTAGCCTGAAGCAATGCGAACGATATGCGATCCATTGTGACCTATGTTTTCTGTCCGACCGGCTGCTTAGTCCTAGGATTAATGAAATTGACCACAAAGTTCGGACCTTTGTTCAGATCCGGTTCCTTTTCCTGTAGCTTTTCACGCAGTCGAATGACTTCCCGAAGCGCCTTAATGTCGCCGCTTACAGCTTTGTTAGTAAGCTGCACGAATGCAGCTTCGATCTTGGTTATGGAACGAGTCCGACCAGCAATCTTCACTGTGACCTTTTCTTCTAAAGTTTTCTTTATGGTGTCGTAGATATTCTCAGCCAGTTTCGGCCGCCCCTTTGGGTTCCCTGATTGACCTTTCTGAAATTGATTGCGTTTTGGGGGCCTTCCATACCCAACCTCATAGGAATTGTTATCCACGGGTCACCTCTTCGAATTTCTTACCTGATTCGGCGTGTATCGCGGTACTGCCTGTGAGTCGATGCCACCGCCGGATTGCAGTATCCACGTAAAGTGGGTCAAGCTCGATTCCGTAGCAGACCCGGCCTGTCCGTTCCGCCGCTATCAGAGTCGAACCTGAACCCAAGAAGGAATCCAATACCAGTCCACCAGGCCGGGTGCAATCAAGCAATGCATCGGCCACAAGTGCCACTGGCTTCACAGTTGGATGTAGCGCAAGGAGATTGCCCTCTTCTCCTTGCTTCGAGAGTGTGTTTATTCCCGAGTACTGCCAGACATTTGTGCGATTGCGACCAAACTTGCCTAGCTGAACATTATTCCGATGAGACGCTTTGCCATTCCGAAAGACAAAAACAAGCTCATGCTGCGACCTGTAAAAAGATCCCATTCCGCCCTTATCCTTAGCCCAGACACAGAGGTTGAGAAGAGAGTCATAACTGCGCTTACCGGCTGCAAGAATCTCACCGGCATGACGCCAATCCATACAAGCAAAGTGCACCGATCCAGGCTTGCTGTGTCGGACCAGAAGCCCGAAACTCGAACATAGAAATTCGAAGAATTCGGTTTCTGTCATCTCGCCTGAAGCCATCTCGAATTCTCTATGGTGAACCGCTCCGTTCCCGCTTACGTGACCATCAATCGCAACGTTGTAAGGCGGATCTACAAACACTGCGTCTGCTTGACGTCCATCCATAATCTTTAGGTAGGAAGCCTCATGCAGTGAATTTCCGCAAACAATTCGGTGTTTTCCTAGCAACCAAACATCGCCTAGGCAGGTAACCGCAGTACCTGACTCCTCCTTGAATACGTCATCTGTATTCGGCTTTGAGTCGGTGTGTTGAAGGATCAGGTCAATTTCAGGAACTTCAAACCCTGTAATGGTGACGTCGAAGCCTAAGTCGACCGTCATGAGATGTTGTAACTCAATCGCGAGAATGGATTCATCCCAGCCGGCTTTTTCAGCGAGTTTGTTGTCCGCCAAGATATAGGCGCGAATCTGATCTTCCGATAATCTCTCGAGCCGGATCGTTGGCACCCGATCGATACCGAGCAGTTGAGCGGCACGGAGCCGACCATGACCGGCGACAATCGTGTCGGTAGTGTCAATCAAAATCGGGTTTGTGAACCCGAATACTTCGATGCTGTCAGCAATCTGACGGATTTGGCGCTTGGAGTGCGTCCGCGCGTTACTAGGATACGACTGAAGCGCCGAAGTGGGTTGATAGACAATGGAGAGATTTTGCTTCAGGGGCGTTTGAGTTGATTCATTCAAAGTTGGTTGCATGGTGCAAGTAAAACTCACCGGAGACGGGGAATGTTGTACAAATGAATCAGTAATTATGGAGTTTATGCTATCGCAAATCAAAAGAAAAAAAAGAGAAAGAAAACCGCCAACTCAGGACCGCACATCTCGATCCTCTCGCCAAAGTACGCACAATTTCAGCTTCAATCTGTTCTCGATGCACTGAACAGTTCGACTACCAGGGTCCCCTACCAGCTAGATGAATCGTTCTGGGATTGGCAAGTACTCGATACGACCGAGATGCAGCAGGATTTGCGCCGCCTTATTGGTGAATGGGACAGATCTGGCCCAAATCTTTATGCTTTGTTCAAAAAGCATCCTGATCTTCAAGAACGCTGCTCAAGAGGAACGACATTGCTGATACCAACACGAGAGGGTGTAGCTCAGTTGGCATGGACTCCCTCTCGAATAAGCAGCGGAAACTCTCCCCAAAAGGAAGCCGCCCTTACACACTTTATTCGATTTCTAGTCAATCCACTGGCAACGAAACTGGGAGGGCCTTGCGCACGTTGCGATAGGTTCTATATCAAAAACACTTCCCGTCAAAAGACGTATTGTTCGACTCGATGTGGCACAGCCAGGACAGCTCTAAGCGCCACACAACAAAGACGAAAGAAGGATTACGAGAAGAAACTCCTATGGGCACGGCGGTTGATTGAGCAATATGGCAGCAAGCGAGTACGGATGGGTTGGAAAGAATGGATTGCTGTAAAAACAAAGGGCGTGATCACGGAAAAGTGGCTCACGCGGGCAGAGAACTTAGGGAAAATACAACTTCCGGCGATTTAGCTCTGGTAACTGAAGACTGCAAGAGCTCTGACAATTCATCCGCAGGATGTTTTCACGGGGTGATCCGGCGATTCCTTTCCATAAACTCCGTTTTCGGTACTGGTTCCGAATGCGAGATTATGAAACTAAGATTCCAGTAGCGCACGTAAGTTGCACGCGTATCTGCGGCTCGACGTGACCACGGCTCCGCCGGTGAGCACAATATCGTAAACCCCGTCGAACATCGGACGAATCTCGCTAATGCAGTCACCGTTCACCATCGCTGATTTCTTCACGCGAATAAAGTGGTGTTGCGCCAACTTTTCCTCCAGGCGAGTCAGGGTTTCCCGCAACAGGTGACTGTCGTTGGCAGTGTGTATACAGGCATAATTTCCCGTAGCTTCGATCCACAAGACGTTGGAGACGGGAACAAAGAAAATCCGCCTTTTGTCCTTAACCACAAAGCGTTCCAACGGGCGCAGGCTACGGAGGGATTGGAGCAGTGGTTCGAGACCTCGATTTGCTTCTCTACGCTGTTCGAGTACTTGGCATGCGTGAATTAGGGCCTTGGCAAATCGCTCCTTATCAAAGGGTTTCAAGAGATAGTCAACAGCATGCACTTCGAATGCACGAATGGCGTGCACGTCGTATGCCGTGACAAAGATATATATGGGACTGGTGCCGTTCACTGGCTCCGCATTCTCAATGACTCCAAAACCATCCAGGTCAGGCATCTGCACGTCTAGAAAAACGATGTCGGGATGGAGTTCATTGATTTGTTCTACTGCACTAATTCCGTTCGCTGCCTCGCCCACAACTTCAATGCCATCATGCTCGGCCAGGTATCGACGGACACCGCGCCGGGCGATCGGTTCGTCATCGACGATGAGGACACGTATTTTCAATACGATCTCCGCAGTGGAAAGGTGATGATGGTCTCGCAGCCTCGACCGTTGCCGCCGGTGAGTTCCAGCGATGACTGGTCCCCGTAGAGTTGTTTCAAGCGTGACTGGACATTGCTGAGTCCGACGCCGAAACGAGGGAGCGACGACGGTGGCGGCCCAGGACCATCATCGCGGACGCGGAGCCAAACTCTGCCGTCGTGGAGTTTGGCAGCAATCTCCAGCCGGCTTGCGGTGGAATCGACGCTGAAGCCATGCTTAATGGCGTTCTCAACCAGTGGCTGAAGGGCCAGGCTCGGCACGTAGACTCCGAGAAGGTCAGGCGGTATGTCCATGTGCACCTTTAGGCGATCATGAAAGCGTGTCTGTTCGATCTCCAGATACTTGCCGACGAACTCGAGTTCGCTCTGCAGGGTGATCTCGTTCTCGCGCCGCTCGAGGGCCATACGCAGCAGGTCGCCGAGGCTGACCAGCAGATGGCCCGCAGCATCGACGTCTTCCTGCATCAGAACACCAATTGCATGAAGGCTGTTGAACAAAAAGTGCGGATGCAGCTGGCTCTTGAGATTCTCAAGTTCTGCATGGGAGAGCT
>Ga0302177_10000625_pt1 | contig 26652 bp, 23 predicted proteins | sample I_Palsa_E1_2_FD_198780 | JGI IMG/M metagenome (GOLD analysis project Ga0302177, IMG submission 198780) | Peat permafrost microbial communities from Stordalen Mire near Abisko, Sweden - I_Palsa_E1_2 | ecosystem: Environmental > Terrestrial > Soil > Palsa > Peat permafrost | place: Sweden... | reverse complement strand
CGCCACCGTCGAGCACCTGCTCAAGCGCATCCCCGCGGACCGGATCGGCGTGAGCGTGCGCGACGTCGCGAAGGCGCAGCACTTCGCCGATCGCGGCGTGCGCGTACGGCGCGGCGCCTATGCGGACCCGGCGGCGCTGCTCGACTCGTTCGAAGGCGCCGAGCAGGTGCTTCTCGTCTCCTCGAACGATCCCAGCGCTGACGGGGTTGCTCTGCTCCGGGTCGGCATCGACACCGCCGTCGCGGCCGGCGCCCGCCGGATCCTCTACACCAGCCACCAGCACACGGGACTCGACAGCCCGTTCTTCCCCGCACGCGATCACGCCGCGGCCGAGGCGCTGCTGGCGGACTCCGGCGTCGCCTGGACCTCCCTCCGCAACGGCTTCTACGCGCACAGCCTCGACTGGCTGCTCGGGCCCTGGCGCGAAACCGGCGTCATCGCGACGCCAGCCGATGGACCCGTGTCATGGACCGAGCGCGCCGACGAGGCGGAGGCGGCCGCCGTGATCCTGGCCGGCCAGCGGCACTTCGACGGCCCGGTCACGCTCACCGCGAGCGCCGCCGTGACGTTCGACGAGATCGCGGGGATCGCCTCCGAGCTTACCGGCCGCGATATCCGGCGCGTTGTCGTAGACGACGACAAGTGGGTGGCCGAGCAGGTCGCGCACGGCACCCCGGAGGTCATGGCCCGGTTCCTGCTCGGGTTCTACCAGGCCGCCCGCGAGGGGCGCTTCGCGGGCGTCGACCCGCTCCTCGCGGGTGGCCTGCTCGGCCGTCAGCCGCGTACGGTGCGCGACCTGCTCGCCGAGCGGTCGGCGGCCTGAGGCTGGTGACTCTGGCCCGATCCGGGATCCGGTGACGGAGGAGCGGGCGACTTTGGATCTTCGGGTTCGGCCGCGTCTGCGTCGAGGAGGCGCGTGAGGAGCCCGGTGAGCTGCCCGAGGTCGTCGGCTGGGAGGCTTCTGAACGCCGGGGGCGGGCGCAGCAGGATGGCGTCGGCGGTCGCGATGGCGTCGCGCCCGGCGACCGTGAGCGTGACCAGCTTGCGGCGCCTGTCATCGGGGTACGGGCGGCGTTCGACAAAGCCGTGAGCTTCCAGCTTGTCGACGATCAGGGTTGCGTAGGGGGCGTCAACGCCGTTGGCCTCCGCGAGTTGACCAAGGGTCACCGGTCCGTCGCGGAGCTGGAAGAGGATTTTCCCCTGGCCGCCGCCGAGGCGGAATCCGAGCGCCTCGGCGAGCTCGCCTCGGCGGTTGTGAGCCTCGACGAACCGCTGCATGAGGGCCCAGGCCTGCTGGACGGGATCGGCGTTCACCACGGTACCGTCCGGCCGAGGTAGTCGACGTAGTGCAGGCCGGGTCTCCCCTCGAGGGCGTCGAGCGTCTTGACGACGTTCGGTATGCTCTCGTCGATGCTGAGTCGGGCGTCCGACCCGCCCAGCTCCGTCTGCACCCAGCCGGGGGCCATGAGGACCAGAGTCCGGCGCTCGCCGCTGTGCCGTGCCGCGTAGCTGCGCATGAACGTGTTGAGCGCGGCCTTGCTGCCGCGGTACACCTCGTCGCCGCCGCCCTCGTTGTTGGCCACGCTGCCCTGGCCCGAGGACATCACCCCGATCGTGCCCGCCGGTTCGACGAGGTCCTGGAGAGCCTCGATGACGCGCAGCGGGCCGAGCGCGTTGGTGACCATGACCCGGGTGAACTCGTCGGTCGAGGTCTGCGCCACCGTTCCCTGGGGCTGGCTGGCGACGCCGGCGTTCACGAACAGCAGGTCGAACATCCGGTCTGCTAGACGATCGTGCAGCGCCGCGATCTGCGCGGGCTCGGTGACGTCGACGGTTTCGATCTCGATTTGCTCAGCGCAGGTATCGGCGAGGTCATGCAGAGGGGTTCGGCCCGAGCCGCGCGCGGTGGCCACGACATGCCGGCCGCCCCGCGCCCACTCCCGGGCCAGGGCGAGGCCCAGACCGCGAGACGCGCCGATCAGGAGCACTCGGCTGGCCGGGGCCGGCGGGGGGCCGGGGGGAAGACTCGAGTTAATTATAGACATAGTAATTATTATGTTAGGTATAACTAAGTCTGTCAAGCCGCGCCGTCGGTTGGCGCCGGACCCGGCCCGGCGCTCGGCCGCCTCGGCGAGGTAGCGGTCCCCGTGCGCGACTGGGCTGAAGGCGAAGGCGAGGGCGATGGCGGCGGTGAGGCCGCCGATGACGGCGTAGACGCCTGTGACACTCCCGCTCAGGTTGATGGCTGCCGCCCCGGCGAGCGACCCGAGGGGGATGGCCGACCAGGCCAGGACCTGGGCGACGCTTACCACCCGCCCGTAGAGCTGGGGCGGGACGATCGCCTGGCGCAGGGCGACGGTGTTGATGTTGAGCAACATGCCAAAGCCCGATGACGCCGCCCACAGCACCAGTGCGGCCGCGTAGGAGCCGGCCAGGGCCATGGCGGTCGTGGTCAACCCGGCGAGGACGAGGGCGCCGAGGGCGGCGACGGCGAAGGAGACACGCTGGCGCATCGGCCCGGCAACGAGGCTGACCGCGACGATGCCGGCCGCGCCAGCGGCATAGAGGAAGCCGATCTCGGAGTTGGTGGCGTGCAGGGCGCGCCGGGCAAAGAGGACGAGCTGGGAGTCGGCCGTCGTGGCGACGAGGTTGATGAGGGCCATCATGATCGAGATGGAGCGCAGTACCGGGTTGGACCACACGTAGGCCAAGCCCTCCCGCACGTCGGTGAGTAGGGCCCGGATCGCTGACCCGGCGGGGCGGCTGGCCGGCGTGGCGGCGTTGAAGCTGCGGCGGATCAGGGCCAGGCAGCCCGACGAGACGAGAAAGGAGCCGGCATCCACGAACAGGAGGTCGGCTACCGGCACGAAAGCCACGAGCGCGCCGGCGAGCCCGGGGCCGAGGATCTGGCCGGCGTTGTTTGTCGCCATGATGCGGGCGTTGGCCGTGACTAGTTCCTGCTCGCCGACGAGCGAGGGGATGGCCGCGAACTCCCCGCAGTTGAAGATGATCCCGAGCGTGGACTGCACGAAGGTCACGGCATAGATGTCCGCGACCCGCAGCAACCCGCCGATCGCCAGGACGGGGATCACGGCGATCACGACCGCCTGGGCGATGTCGCTGCCGAGCATGAGACGCTTGCGGTCGAACCGGTCGACGACCGCGCCGAGCAGGAGACCGAACAGCAAGTAGGGCACGAACTCCGCGGCGGTGGTCAGCGCCAGGTTCGTGGCAGAGTGAGTCAGCTTGAACACCAGTAGCGGCAAGGCGAAGACGGTGAACGAGCCGCCCAGCTGGGAGACGGCCTGCCCGCTGAAGTAGAACCAGAAGTCGCGCCCCAGCCGAGTCGGCGCGCCTGCCGGGGCTTTCTGGGTACGACGCTCGTTGCCCATCCGGACAACGGTACTTCCCGGGCGGCCAGCACGAGCGATACCGGAGCAGGGCTGGTGGTCGCGGATCGCGGGCATACTGGTGCGGTGCCGTATGACCCGGCCATCTACCTCGGCTCTGCTGCCCACTATCGCTGCGGTCGCCCAGCGTATTCACCCGAGCTCGAAGCCGTCCTGACGCAGGAGACGGGTCTCGACGGGACCGGCCGGCTTCTGGATGCCGGCTGCGGTCCTGGCGTGCTTACCATCCGTCTCGCCCATCTATTTGAGCAGGCGGTCGGCCTGGACCCTGACGCCGGCATGCTTGCGGAGGGCCGCCGTGCCGCCGAGGAAAAGGGAGTCATGCACATCCGGTGGGTCCAGGGCCTGGCCGAGGACCTGCCCGATGTCGCGCCAGGGCCGTACAAGCTGGTGACCTTCGGCCAGTCCTTCCACTGGACCGACGAGCAGCAAGTGGCCGAGACCGTCTACGACATGCTGGAGCCCGGTGGCGCGCTGGCACTGATCGTCCACACGGTGACGGGCCGGCCCCGGCCGCCAGACCCTGGGGTGCCGCCGATCCCCCACGATGAGATCAAGGCGCTGGTAGCGAAATATCTCGGCTCTACTCGCCGCGCCGGCCAGGGCACCGCCCAGGAACGAACTCACCGCTTCGAGGATGTGCTGGCGCGGACTCGCTTCGGTGTCGCCCAGCAGCTCTTCGTCCCCGGCATCCCCGATCTGCTGCGAGATAGCGAGAGCGTCCTGTCCGGTTACTTGTCCCTCTCATCCTCGGCGCCGCACCTGTTTGGTGATCTTCTTGACGACTTCGCTGGCGAGGTGCGCGCGCTGCTCGCGTGCCGTTCTGATGAAGGTATTTTCTGGGACTGGCCGGGCGACACCGAGGTGATAATGGCCCGCAAGCCCGGCTGAACAGAAGACGGCGGTACCTCCCGCGGCGGGAGCCACCTTGTTCCCGTCACGCACTGCAGGTCGGCTCTTCCGGTCAATCCGTGGGTCGGCGAGCCTGTTCACCTCGCGGGCGACCGCCCAGGCGCCTGCCACCGGACCCACGTGCCTGAGCTTGTCGGGTTGATCACCGAGCGGATGGTCTGAATCTGCCCGTCGAGTATGTCGAGCGCCAAGGTGTTGAGGACCTTGCCGTCCCGGTCGCGGAAGATCGCGCCCGGCTGGCCGTTTACCTTCACCCATCCAGCCTCGCGGATGCCGTTAAGGAGCCAAAGCACCCGGCCAGCTCTCTGGATTGGCCACGGCCCGGTACTTCAGTACGTGATGCCGGGGAACTGCTCGCGGGCGTGCTCCAGCTGGCCGGCCCGCTCGCGGGGCCAGCCGAAAGCGCGGGCGGCCTGGCCGCTCATGTCGGCGGCCGCGGCGCCGCTGGTGAAGTGGATGTACTCGCCCCAGTTCATCCGCCGCGTGTAGGTGCCGCCGGAGTCGCGCGGGAAGTGCCGGGCCAGCTCCCGGAAGAACCTGTTCATGACCTCTGCCCGCCCGCAGTCCCGCCAGAGCGGGTAGAACCAGTCGCGGAACCAGCGGGTCCCCCGACGAGGGAAATCGTCGGTGTTGCCGGTGAACCGGCGGTAGACACCCTTGGCCTCGCGATACATGCCCAGCGCCGTGTAGAGGTCATAGATGTAGAACTCGGCCCATTTGCTGTCGCCCCAGATCTCATAAGCCGGTGAGCCGTGGACGCCGTTGTTGGCGCTCTCCACGGAATGCCCGATCTCATGAGCGGGCAGCTCGCGTGCCAGGGTGTTGCCCTCCCGCCAGGTGTCCAGCCCGCAGTCGCTGACGTTGTGGTAGTCGTGGACCGGGCTGACGTAGTAGCCCGCGTGGCCGCCGCCGTGCCGCCCGGCGTGGTGGATGGAGTAGATCCGCGGGTCGGACCCGAACTCCTCGCCGTAGGTTGCCTTGGAGTACTGCCAGGTCACATTGATGAACCGGGGCAGCCACCGGACCTCAGCCCGGCGCACATCGGGGTCCACGTAGATCGCGCAGTGCTCGTCGCTGTGGTGAAGCCGCAGCAACTGGCGGTGGTCGAACCAGTGCTCCTGCCAGGTGGCCGGCGGGTCAGCCAGCTGACGCTCCAGCTCTGCCTCCACCAGGTCCTCCCACCTCTCCGGGCACTGCCCGGCGGTTTCGTAAAGCCCTCATCAACGCGATCGTATGGCCAGTGAGCTCACTTGCCGTACCCCGGCATCTGCAACGGCGTAGTGGGCCTTCATGCCACGATCGCGCTGGCACCGGGATGCTCACGCTGGCGGCGGTCGGGGGAGTAGGCGACATCCCCAGATCGCCGTCACGGACGGTCGCGGCGGACCGACTGGCTGCGCGCGGATAACCGCCGTATCTGGAGGCCGGTGGCCACGCTACAAGGGTTGGCCATGGGTGCGCAGATGAGAGTGATCTGCGTGTCTGTGTTCCCAGCGGCAGGCCTCAAGGTGCACAGTCGCGACAGTGCGCGAAGACCTGAGTTCTGGTTACCGGGATACAGCCTGGGGGGTGCGCGATCGGCGCGTAGGCCCGCAGGAACGCGGCGGCGATTTCGGGATTGCTGTGCCCAGAGGCCGCCAGTTCAGCGATGCGCCGCTCGGCCGGGGTGAGATCCGCATCCCGGCCCGGCGCGAGCCGTGCCCGCTGTGCGGTGGCCAGTGCCTGCCACCGCGGCGCGCCCAGGTCACCGAAGGTGGTGGCTGCCTCGTCGAGGGATGCCGCGGCGTCGCGGCGCTGGCGGGCTTTGACGGACAGCTCGCCGGTGCCCACCCTCAGGCTCCGGCTGGATCGCCCTGAGTCGCTTTGAAATCGGGCGCGATCTCGGCGAGCAGGTCGTCCAGCGACCGCGCGGGGCGGCCGGTGAGCCGCTCAATGGTGTCGGTGACCTGGGCCGCGTAGCCGTCGGTCCCCGAGCGCCGGTAGTCCTGGTACAGACCGACCAGCGCGTCCGCGAACCACGCGCTCAGGCCGGCGCCGAGGAGCGCGTCACGCACCGCCTCGTCGGGCGCACGGCTGAGCGCATGGGCATCTCCCAGCCGGGCGTCAGCGAAGCCGTACGCGTCCTCGAGTCCCGTCTCGGAGTCAGGCTCTTCCACCGGACGAGCCGCCAGGTCCGCCTCACTCCGGCGGGCGAAGAGCTCCGCGGAAAGCTCACGCCCGCGCTGGCGGCCCTGGAACGGGCTCTGGCCGAGACGAGCCATCTGTCCGGTGACATCCGCGGGCTGCTGCGCATCGGGTTCGTCCTCACCACCGAGGGACCGGCGCTCAGCCGGCTCGCCGCGGCATTCCATGCCCGTTATCCCGCCTGCGAGGTCCGTCTCCAGGAGGTCGAGACCTTCGACGCCTACCGGGAACTACGTCAGGGCGACGTCGACGTCCTGTGCAACTGGCTGGCCGTCGACGAACCCGATCTCACCGCGGGCGCCATGTTCGCCCACTACGACCGGGCGCTCGCCGTAGCCCCATCGCATCGCCTGGCCGGCAAGAGCACCGTATCCATAGAAGATCTCGCCGACGAGGAGGTGGCACTGTTCCCTCCGTCCACCCCATCGGCGGTCTACGACCTGCTCGTCCCCCCGCGCACGCCATCAGGACACCCGATCCGCCGCACCCAGCCGATACGGACCATCAACGAGATCCTCTCGTTCGTAGCCCGCGGGCGCATCGTTCACCCGACCAGCTCGACCGTCCCGATCTTCGGCCGCGACGACGTCATACTCATCCCAATCGACGACCTGCCCCCGATACCTCTCGGCTTGATCTGGTGCACCAGCCGAGAGAACCCACGCATCCGTGCCCTCGACGAAACCGCCCGATCCATCGTCCCGGTACCCGACAAGCGAGCTCGAATGCCAAAGCGCAGCATCCCGAACGACCCGTGAGCCGAATGGTTAATCTGTGCGCCATGAGCGCTCCCGGCGCCCGTTCCGCCAAGAGCGCCGACTCGGCGATCCGTTCTTCGGACGGCTCGCTTCCTAAAGCTCCATGGGTAGTACCGGGCAATAGGCTGGTGGAGGTGCCGCATTGGTTCCTGTCGGCTGTCGGCGGTGGCGGGGCCCGGGAAAGTACCCGATGAGGAGTGATGGAAGCGACCATCGGATTCGACCTGCGCTCGATCGTCTCGGACCCCAGCTGGACCGTGGATCGAAGGACTCGCTTCCTGCTACGGCGTGACGTGCCGTCGGTGCGTTCGGTCGATCCGCTGGTATGGGTGCGGCCGCCCGGACTCCCGAGGTCGCCTGAAGCGGGGGGGCTGTGGTCTAGCCTCTCGGACCTGCTCGCGGCGGCGCGCGCACTGGACCACGCTGACGCCGCGGCTGTGCGGATCACAGCGTTTGAGGAGGACGGGCAGACGCCAGAAAGCCTCGAGCCGATCGGGCCAGCCTCCGAAAGGTACGACCTCCTCGGCTACGACGTCGCCGACTACGGTCTGCTAGGGGGCCTGACCAACTGTGGCTACAGGCCCGAGGAAGCGGCGTCGCTGGCGCCGGTCTGGGCGCCTGTCCTCAATGAATGGCACCTATTCGGCAATCCCGACGATGCGGAGGCGTACGCGGCGGTCACGGCACAACGAGTGCCTGAGCATGCGCCGTTTTTCAGCTATGGGATCTACCAGCTGAGCTAATGACCACCGCTGCGGCGCTAGCCAGTCCGGCCGCGCACTTAACCTTGGCAGGCCACTTCATGGTTGTTGCTTAGGCGCCTTTCTGCTGTTCCGCCGCATGCTCTGTCAGGGGCATGCGGCGGGCGCGTGCCATGCCTTCGGTCCGCGCTATCCGCGCCTGGTTTCATTTCGGGCAGCCGCGTACCAGGCATAGGCGTGCCTAGCCACCCTCGCCAGCTGATAGCGGGCAGCCGGGTTGCCCGACGTCTATCGCCAAGCCGCGACGGGAGAATAGCTCGGTCGTTCGTTACAAGGCGTGGCGCCGACACCGACGAGGACTTGCGCGGAAGAGCCGATATGGCCGTCGAGCTGTTCGGAATCGCGGCCAGTCCATACTGCGACAGAATGGGATGATCTGCGCGGCCACGCGCAGGGGACCTGCGACAGAATGGCGGACTGAACTCGGAAACACGAATCTGAAGACAAAGCCGTGTAAACTGCCAGCCACCTAGCTAGCCACGTCTCCGGTAAGGCCGCCTCTTCTTGTAAGGTGGCCGCAGCGCGCAGGACGACGGGCGCCGCAGAGATTTCTTTGGCTGCGTGTTAACTGCCATCTGTGGTTGTTATATTCAGTCCCCCTGCGCCCGTTTTAGGGGCATACCAGGCTCCTTGGAAGAGGAGCTTATAGAGCCGGGTATCGAAAGCCTTCTGGGCAGCGTGAGTGAGGGTAGGTATGGACGGCGAAGATTCTGCAGGGCGCCGCGTGCGAGGCATTGCACGGCGGCGTTTTCTGGGCGGGGCGGGCCTGGGTGCGGCGGCGCTGACAGTGGGGGCGCCTCTCTTCGGCCGGGGGGCCGAAGCCCTGGCTGCGCCGGTGCCAATAGGATACTTCCACACCCAGGGCGCGCAGATTCTCGATGCCGGCAATAATCCGGTGCAGCTGGCAGGAGTCAACTGGTACGGCTTCGAGTGCAATAGCATGGTGCCCGGTGGGCTGAGCTATCACACGCTCGACTACATCTGTCAGCAGGTCGTGAATCTGGGTTTCAACCACATCCGGCTCCCGTACTCCGTCCAGGCCGTGCAGTCCAATCCGCCCATCGACAACTATCTCGATGCCAACGCCGACTTGCAGGGGCGGACCGTGCTCGAGATCATGGACGCGGTGATCGCCACGGCCGGGAGGTACGGGCTCAAGGTCGTTCTCGGCAATCACCGCTCCGAGGCAGGCTGGAGCTATGAGAGCAACGGCTTGTGGTATACGCAGCTGTATCCAGAGTCTGTCTGGCTCAGCACGTGGGGGGTGCTGGTCCAGCGCTACCAGAACAATTCGACGGTCATCGGCTGTGACCTACGCAACGAACCGGCAGCTCCCCCGGCCGACTCTTCCGCCTGGCCGCAAAACGGCGGGTCACTGTGGGGATACGGAGATCCAAACGCGACGGGCTATCCGCGGGATTGGGCCTCGGCGGCAGAGGTTGCCGGCAACTATCTCTTGAGCCTCAACCCTAACTTGCTGATCTTCGCCGAGGGCGTCCGCTACGATCCGGCCGGGCCCATCTTCAACGGCTCCAACTACCTATACTGGCCGGGCGGCAATCTGGTCGGCGTCGGCGAAGCCGGAGGCGGACGGCCCGCACCTCGACCCCTGACCCTTAGCGTGCCCAACCGGCTGGTGTACACGGCGCACGACTATGGGACGGATATGTTCGGTGGCCTTGCCTGGTGTCAGCTCGGCACAACGGCGTCGACCCCGGACGCCTGCTGGGGTGTCTGGGATCAGACCTGGGGTTACATTGCTCAACAGGAAATAGCGCCGGTGTGGATCGGCGAGTTCGGCACGCCCAACGGCTACAAGCCGAACGACAATACGCCACCGGAGTACTACACAGACGTGAACAACGTGAACCCGCAGGGGAATTGGTTCAGCTATCTGGTGCAGTACATCAAGGACCACAACATCAACTGGTGTTACTGGGCGCTCAACGGGACGCAGTCCGAGGCTCCTGGACGCGACCCCAGCCAGCCGGACTGGTACGGCGTGCTTGATCCCACCTGGACTGGCCCTGCCAGCCCGCCGATGATGAGCAAGCTCAGTATGATTCAGTAGAACAGTTGGGAGGACATCCAACCATGGAGTACGCCGTCATCTACCGGTGGCGGCTTGCATCGCGTGATGGGATGTGAGGCGCCTGCGGCGCGGACGCATGACGGTGATCCACAGGCGCGCAGGGTGGCCCAGGTAGTAGGCCGGAGCGATGTTGGGGCGCGAGATTTCCGCCTCAGGCTCGGCGGGGAGATCCCGGACGGCGATCCCGCCCGCACCGAAACTGCCATCATGACTGCCCCGGCCGCTGTCGCGCGCGGAGCGGGAAGTCACTGCGGCGTAGCCCGGATCGTCGATCTCGATCATCGGAACCTCCAGTAGGCGGTATGGCAGGACACCATTCTTATATACTTGTTGGTCGACACGCAAGTTAGTTTGGTATGCTCCTGCCATGATCACCGCACGTCGTACCCAGCGGGAGCGCCGGGACCAGGCCGAGGCCGCCCTGCTCAACGCCGCCGCCGAGTTGGCCGTCGAGGGCGGCGTCCGGTCGCTGACGCTGGCCCGGGTCGGGGAACGAGCCGGTTACAGCCGCGGCATCGTCACCCACCACTTCGGCTCCAAGCAGGCACTGCTCGAGCGCCTCGCCCGGGCCACGCAGACCGGGTTCGTCCCGGGACTGGCCGGCCTGCCGCCCGGCCTGGACCGCCTCCTGCGGCTGATCGACGGCTACGTCAGCGCCCTTGCGGAGCTGGGCGTCATGAACCGGGCCTTCCTGCTGTTGTGGGCCGAGGCGGCCACCGCGTCAGAACTGGCCCCCATCTTCCGCGAGCGGGACGATGCCTTCCGCGCCGACCTGCGCGACGACGTCCGAGCCGGAATTGCGGACGGCACCATCCGCCCCGGCGCATCCCCCGGCGAAGTCGCGGTCGAGGTCGTCGGGCAACTCCGCGGGATCGGGCTGCAGCGACTGCTCGACCCGCAGGCCGTCGATATCGAACGGCTGCACCACACCGTCACTGGGCACTGGCGTCGCGCGCTGAGTGTTCGCGAGACCTGATACCGGGCACTGCGCCGAGCGGACCGATAGCACTGGGAGCTAATACCCTCGGAGTCAGCTCGAAGTGGGTCTGCGGACGCAGCTGATCAGACGCTCGGCGATGCTGCCTGATGCCTGGGTGCAGACCAGCGTCGGAACCACATACACGCTCAGCGCCGCCTAGCGTCAGCCAGGACTGGAGCCCCAAGCCGGTTGACGAAATTCGGAGCGTCCGGAGCGGCAGTGTCTATCGCGGGAAATTCCGTTCGTCGTCCTAGTGGACGAGCCGCAAGGGCAGCTCGAGAAACTTCCACCGGATCGAGGAGCGATGGTTTACCCACAGTCGTACCAGATGTACAAGTACGAGCACGGCCTTACGGCCGCCGAGCAGCGGGCCGCGGATGTACGCGCGGGTGAGGCCGCCGCCGCACTGAGGGACCTGCGGCTCCACCTCGGGCGCACCTTCAGCCCGAGGCGCCGCGTGCGGTCGGCCCGCGGGGCGGCGGACGCGATGACCGTGTCGGTGCGGGTCCTGTCGAGTGTTCGGTGGGGGAGGGGCGATGCGTTACATGCTGATCCACGCGGCCGATCCGGACCTGGCCTCGGAGTGGGACGACGAGGCCCAGGCCTCGTTTTCGTCCTGGATTGAGGAGACGATCAGCTCCGGGGTCAACCTGCAGGGGAGCCGCCTGCGGTCGACGGCGGATGCCACCACGATCAAGATCCGGGACGGCGAGCTCATCATCACCGACGGGCCGTACGCGGAGACCAAGGAGCAGGTGGCCGGCTACGACGTGCTCGAGTGCGCCAGCCTGGACGACGCGGTGCGGTGGGCCGGCAGGCACCCCAGCTCGTGGGTGGGGGCGATCGAGGTGCGCGCCCTGCCGGACAGCGCTCCGCACCCTGACCGGGCTGAGCACCGCCGAGATCGCCCGTGCCTTCCTGGTGCCGGAGGCCACGATGGCCAAGCGGCTCGTCCGGGCCAAGCACAAGATCGCCAACGCGCGCATCCCCTACCGGGTACCGCCGGCCAACGCCCTGCCGCAGCGGGTACCGGGCGTTCTGACGGTGCTCTACCTGGTATTCAACGAGGGATACTCGGCCAGCGCCGGGGACGACCTCATCCGGCGGGACCTGTGCGACCACGCCGTCGCCCTGACCCAGGTGCTGGCGGAACTGCTGCCAGAAGAACCGGAAGCCAACGGGCTGCTCGCCCTCATGCTGTTCCACCGCGCGAGAGGCAGGTGGCGCGGGTGAACGACCGCGGTGATCTGGTGACCCTGGAGGACCAGGACCGCACCCGCTGGAACCAGGCCCAGATAGGCCTCGCCGGCCGGCACCTCCAAGAGGCCCTCGCCGGCCAGTACCAGATCCAGGCGGCCATCGCCGGCTGCCACGCCGCCGCCCCGACGGCGCAGGCCACCGACTGGCCGAGGATCGCCCGGCTCTACCAGCACCTGGCGGACATGACCGGCTCGCCGGTCGTCGAACTGAACCGCGCGGTCGCGGTGGCCATGACCGACGGCCCTGCGGCAGGGCTGACGCTGCTGCAACGCCTGGCGGCCGGCGGCGCCCTGGCCGGCTACTACCTGCTGCCCGCGACCCGGGCTGACTTCCTGCGCCGCCTTGGCCGGAACACCGAAGCCGCCAGCGCCTACGAGGAGGCAGCCCTGGCCGGCATCGGCCCCGAGCGCCGGTTCCTGACCGCACGGCTGGCAGAAGTCAGATCGCAGCACACCTGAACCAGGCCGGATGCGCAAGTGTCGGCTTCCGCGGCTGGTGACTCAGGCCGGGTGACGGTAAGGATTTCTATCTGAACTCGATGGCGGCCAGCACACCGTGGTGGTCGGTATGGGGCACTCGTATGGCGCGGGTCATGCGCACCGTGGCGGTCCGTGAGACCAGCACATGATCTAGGCGCATGACGGGCAGCATCCCCTCGTCGGTCGGCCAGGTGAATCCTGGCCAGGATCGGCGCTGGCTGGAGTCGGCGCAATCCCGGAAACCGGCCGCCAGCAGATCCCGGAACGGCCGGTGATCCCGGCTGGCATTGAAGTCCCCAGCCACCACCTGTGGCTCATCGCCCGCAGCCAGAGTCTGCCGGATCAGCGCGAGTTCGCGCCGCCATATATTTGCATGCCCGTGCATGGGAGCGATCGGATGCACGGCGGTCAACGTCACCGGCCGCCCGCCCAGCGGATCGATGCGCGCCCGCGGTGCGGCCGCAGTCAGATCCGGCACTGGCGCTAGCGGGGTCAGCGGCCAGCGTGCCCACAGTCCGGTGCCTGCCGAAGCAGGCCGGGGATCGAGATGGGAAAAAGGCAGCAGTTCCGCGAGTCCGGCCGCTGCCAGCCGGCTGACCATCCGCGGGGTCATCTCCTGAACCGCCAGCACATCCACGTGGTGCGACTGCAGAATACGAAGGAGCGCCGCCGGGTCGGCGGCACCGCCCCGGGTATTGATTGTGAACAGGCGCAGGCTCACTATTGCCGGAGCAGATCCTGATGCGCGCGAGGGTCCTGCTGCAGCTTGATAGCTAGTCCGCCTGAGCGGAGGCAGTTGCCAGATCCACAGGATCACCGCGGGGATGGCGAGGAGAACCGCCAGCCATGGTGCCGTGGCCGCGGCGATGATCACGGCGGCGGTTGCGGGCACCGTCGCCGCCGGTGCCAGGGCCGCCAGTTGCGCGATAAGAGTCGGCGAATGCCCGCCGGTCAGCCGGGCTAGCAGCGGGGGCAACGCCAAGGCCACCAAGATCAGGGCAACAACCAGCCCAGTCACGCCGTGCCTCACCCCTATCCTGCCGATGTTCGGACCGATTTGACCGAGCGCAGACACTCGCCGACCGGCCCCGGATATAACTTGAGCACCCTCCCGCCCCTCTCTAGCGTAGACGAAGGCGTAGCGGAGAATGCCCGTACTTTTACAAAATGATGCGGGCAAAACCGGGCTTGCGAAGAATCGCACGTACCTTCCGATAGGAGCGTATTTCGCGACGATGCCGGTCAGGTCGAGAGGGCCGCACCGGTTTTCCGTGCTGCTGCAAGCGTAGCGGTCTATGTTATTCTACCTCCTGTCATCCCGACGCTGCTATCAGTCCATGAAGCGCCCGAGAGGATAACCGTCCTGTGTCTGTGGCTGCGAAGTCGTGAGGGCGCGGTCGTTATCCACGGCCGACATCAGTTGGCGAAAGGCGCGGACGACCAGATAGTGACGCGTACTGCGACCCAAGCGGGACATTAGGTCAGGACCAGAGTAAGAGATGAAGATCGCATGCATCGGCGGAGGGCCAGCGGGCCTCTATTTCGCCCTTTCGATGAAACTGCGTGACCCAAGACATGACATTACGGTCCTCGAAAGGAGGAAGGCGGGATCAAGCTTCGGCTGGGGAATAACGTTCGAGCCCCGTCTGCTGCAGAAGCTTTACAGAAATGACCCCGAGTCGGCGCGAGAGATCGAGCAGGCCGCCTTCGTCTGGCACGAGCAGTTCGTCAGTATACGCGGTGAGCGAATACTGTATGACGGCGGCAGGGATATGTACAATTTTAACCGGCCGGATATGACGCGACTCCTTTCCGCCAGGGTGCAGCATCTCGGTGTACGCATCGACTATGGCCACGAGGTGCTGAGCGCATCTCAGCTGCCTGAGGCCGATCTGATCCTCGCGGCCGATGGAGCGAATAGTCGCATACGACAGGCGAATCCGAATTTCGGTACTGACATCCGGATGAGCCAGGATAAATATATTTGGCTGGGCACGGATAAGATATTTGACACCTTCACATTCCATTTTGTCCAGACCAGTGGCGGCTGGCTGTGGGCGGCTACCTACGGAGTAGGCTCGAAGTTTAGCACCTTCGTCGTGCAGACTTCGCCGGAAACCTGGACGGCTCTGGGCTTTGACACCATGCAGGCATCTGACAGCCTAGCCACCCTCGAGGAGCTCTTTAAGGATCAGCTCGAGGGCCATCGCCTGATGGGGCAGGTCGGGGAAGTTGGCAACGCTCGATGGCTGAACTTTCGGACCGTCAGCAACCAGCGCTGGCATGACGACAAGGTCGTCCTGGCCGGAGACAGCGCCCACACCACCCACTTCTCGATCGGGCAGGGCACCGCACTGGCAATCGAGGATGCCATCGCTCTCGCCGAGAATGTGCATCGCTGCGATGATCTTGGGCTTGCGCTTGAGTCATATGAGCAGCAGCGCCGGGCTGAAATACGACCCGCGCAAAGCCAGGCTCGTCTCAGCGGCCAGTGGTTTGAAAACCTTTCCCGCTACATTGCCCTCGAACCCCGCCAGTTCGCCGTGTTGTTGCATGCGCGCTGCTCTCCGCTGCTCCCGCCGCTTCCACCTCGGCTGTTCTATCAACTCCAGCGTGCTTCCCAGGAGGTCGTCATCGTACGCAAACTTCGCAAGCGTCATAGGCCAGTGGTGAAAAGAGCGTTACCGCCGGCGACGCGGCTTTTCCTGCTCGGCCAGCACCTCGGCGAGTTTCTCTCGGAGAAGCTTGAGGACAGCGGCGTGCTCGGGGAGGCCAAGGCTGAACGGCCGGTGTTTCCCACCCTGGCCACCTTTTCCCTAACCCCCGGGAAATCGTCCCGGGGCCGGACGCCGTTATGAGCGCAGCCTGACCACCCGCCGCACCCACGCGAGGACGGCCTTCAGGTCACCGTCGTCGAGGAGGTACGCGACGACGCCGAACGCGATGATCGCGCAGCCGGCCGCGGGCATTGCTAGGGCGAAGGCCTCCAGCTTGTGATGCTCGGGCACCGCCATGCTGACGGTCACGCCAACCGTGGCACCCGCCGCGCCGGCGGCCAGCCCGGCCAGCGCCGCGTGACTGACACCCTGCACGGCTGCCTCGCCGCAGATTCTCCGGGTAAGGATCACCATCGGGATCGCCATGACGGTCTGACCGATGGTGTTACCCAGGGCGAGCGCGGCGACCACTAGGCGGGACGGGACAAGCTCGGCCAGCACCACCTCGGCCACAATCACGAGCAACCAGCTTCCGGCCAGCGCAGCCGCTGCGACCTTGAGCCGCCCGATGACGAACATCACCCGCGACAGGTTCGTGATCACGGCGGTTCCCGCGATGCCGGGAGCGAACAGGGCGAAGGCCTGTATCAGCTGTGGTACCTGATCGGGCTGCCTGGCCAGGACGTGAGCAGCGGGAATGGCGATCGCCGCGATCACGGCCGTGCCGAGCCACGACATGAGCAAGACCGCTCGTGTCGATCCGGCGCTGATCCGATCGAAGGCCGGCCCTTCACGCGCGGACAGGACGGGGAACGCGCTGGTGACGATGGATATGGCCAGGACCGCGGAGATGGAGGTGAACACCTGCGAGGCGTAGTTGAACAGGACGACCGCGCCGGTCTCTCCGCGCCCGTTGGCCAGGACGATGGCCACGACGCTGGTCAGCTCGACGGCGACGAGCTCGCCGAAGCCGACGAGCGCCAGGCCGCCCGCCCGGCGGCCTACCCCGGGCGGGAACCGCAGGACGGGCCGGAACCGCAGGTGCAGCCGCCACGTCGACGGCACCGCCACCAGGACCAAAACGGCGATGCCGAGCGTGGTCCCCACCGACAGGACAAGCTCCGCCGTGATGGGCAGTCCGGCCAGCGGACGCCCCTTGTTCAACGGCACGAAGGCGAGATAGCAGGAAATGAGCAGCAGGCTGGAGATCCCCGGGCCAATGGACAGCGCGGCGAACCGGCGGTAGGACTGCAGCAGTCCATAGAGAACGACCGAGAGCCCGTACAGCAGGGCCTGGGGGGCGAACACCACCAGCATGTTGCCGGTGGTGGCCACCACGTCGGCCCGGACACAGTGCGTGTTCGGGTTGGCGGGGTCGAGCAGCGAGGCGATCGGCCCGGCCGCCACCGCGATGACCACGACGAGCGGCACCAGGATGATGACGGACCAGGTCAGCAGCGCTGAGGTGATATCGCCGACCCGCGCCTTCTCCGCCGGGTCACTGGCCGCCCGCTCGGCCGTGCGGGCCAGCACCGGGACCATCGCGCTCGTCAGCGCACCGCCGAGGACCAGCTCGTAGAGCAGGTTGGGGACCTGGTTCGCGGTGACGTACGCCGCGCCCAGGCAGCCAGCGCCGACGGTCTGCGAGAACACCAGCGTGCGGGCCAGGCCCAGCAGCCGGGACAGTATCGTCAGGCCGGCGATGACGGTGGCGCCGCGGGCGATGCCCGCACCGAGTCCCGGCGCCAGACCCGGGTCCGCCGGCCCCGCTAGGCCACTGCTGTTAGTTCCGTCGCTCTGCACGCGACTCCTGGTCCCCCTCCCGCCCCTGTTTAGGGTAGGCGAAGGGGGACGGGGAGACACGGCGATCAGCCCGGAGCGAAGGATGCACCGCGGCCAGGACATCACGGCCGCTCGGCACGGCCGCGTTTGCCAGCGTGTCGTCCCGGCAAAAGCCTTCATGTCGGGCAGAATTCAACAAGGCCCCCTCCATGTATGAGATGGAGGGGGCCTTGCGTTCGGCCTCGCCGCACCGAAGCGGCCGGTTGCCCGGCCTTCCCAGCGCTGCGCGCCGCCCGCCAGGGCCAGACACCCGTGCGATACGCCGGTTTCCCGGTCCATCTCACGTCTCCGAGGTTGCCCTCAGATGGTATCCGTTTCCAACGGTGAAAGCATTTCTACGCCATCTGCGAGTTGCCGCGCAAGGGCCTGCAGCCATTCATTTTAAGTTTCTTCTCCATCACACGAGGTCCACAGAACGGGGCCGCTTATCCGCACCTCACGGCAGTTATCCACCGGCTTCTGCACAAGAAATCAACAGGTTACGTGATGTAACTCGGCAAGCACCGTTATGTCGTAGTCCTATGTAATCGCTTCCACCACGGCGTAGATCAGCGCGGCGGCGATGCTGAAGCTGGCGCCTGCGTATTCGACCTATCGGAGAACAGCGCACGCTCGGTCGGCCTCGACAGCCGTAGATGATCGGCAGGGCGAACCTGCGGCGCCGCGATCAGGACTCCGCTTACTCTCCGTGGTGAGCGCCGTGCTTCCGGTGGGGCCAGGTCGGCCCAGTAAGCGCCGCCGGAGCCCGCCGGGCTCGGTTCCTTGCGTTCCGGAAACCCAGCAAAAGGATAAAAAACCCGATCAATTACCCGAACGGGCAGCGGTGCGTGCGCTCAGCACCCGCTCCTTGCGTCCCCGCCAATGATCTAGGTCTATCATTTGACTGAGCTACCTTGCGTATTCGAGCGGTTACGCTGTAAACTTCGTGGCGCTTCGGATGTCCCACGACGCAAAACTCAAATACGAAGGTCCGTAACTATCTGCTGATCGAATAGGCATAAGGGGATTATCATGGCTTTAGGTGAGTGGGACACGAGCATGCGGACTACAGACCTTCCCGAACCGTGGCGCTCGACATCGTTGACAGTCGTACTGCCTACGTACAATGAAGCGGTCAATCTTCCAGTGATCGTCACTGCTCTGTTCGATCTGCCGCTGACGGGCTTGCGGGTAATAGTGGTGGATGACAATTCGCCAGATGGTACTGGTAAAATAGCTGACGAGCTTGCCAGCCGGTATGGCGAAGCCCGTATGCTCGTCGTCCATAGGCCAGGTAAAAAAGGCCTCGGGCGCGCCTACGTAGACGGCATGATCCGTGCAGTTCGAGCTGGAGCCGAATTCGTGGTGCAGATGGATAGCGACCTGTCGCACAGCCCCGAGTATCTGCCTCAGATGCTTGGTACAGTCCTATCAACCGACGCCGACGTGGTTATTGGTTCGCGCTATGTGACCGGCGCGAGCTTGGCTCGGGAGTGGTCATGGCAGAGGAAGGTACTATCTGGTTGGGCCAACACTTACGTCCGCGCGCTTCTAAGGCTTGGCATCCGGGATGTCACAGCCGGCTTCAAATTCTGGCGTAGCTCAGCCTTGGAGACCGTCGATGTAGCCAGCATCTACAGCAATGGCTATAGCTTCCAAGTCGAGATGAACTACCGAGCGGTAAAAAGTGACCTGAAAATCGTAGAGCTTCCAATCCACTTCGCTGAGCGCAAAGAAGGTCAGAGCAAAATGAGCCTACAAGTCCAGCTTGAATCTGCTCTAATGCCATTCTTGTTGCGTTACCGTCGGCGGTAATCGAGGAAGGAAGTCTCCGGCGCTTGCTGTACACATCCCCGGTTTTACGATCCTTAATCGTAAAAAGAACCCGCGGCTTTCCTGGATCTGGCACATGGGTGTGGTACGGGAGCTGGAGGAAACGCGGTAGAATGAAGAACCATCTGTCATCGGTAAGGCGTTGGCGACTGGTCTGGCTTGCGGTTGCGCTGCCAGCTGTCTTGGCTGCGGTCCTGCTGGGATACGGTGGTGATAGCGAGCAGTTCGCCGCATCGGCGCGTGCCCAATCGTCGCCTCTGTTCGGCACGCTGGACACTCAGAAGAGCACTGTGAAGGCGGAGCTGCGGGCTGGGATCTCGGTCGCCATGTTCGAGCTCAACTGGGCGAGCTTTGAGCCCAAAGAAGGAGTCTTCAGCGCCTCTTACCGGGCCACCATGCGATCCTATCTCAAGACATTTCGCGCGGCCGGGATGCGTGTGACCCTGGGTCTGGGCCTGCAAGACCCTCCCTCGTGGGTCTTCTCGCTGCCGGACAGCACTTACGTGAACCAGGATGGCGACGTCTCAAGCGAGGCCGATTTCGTATTCAGCGAATCTGTTCGTCAGGCAGCAGCTTCTTACCTCACACAGGTCGCTGCCGACCTCCCTTTGTCGGACTTCTGGGCGATCCGGCTCACCTCAGGAGGGGATGCCGAGATGTTGTATCCTCCCGGCGGGACTTACTGGGCTTTCAACAAGGCCGCCCTGACTGGGGTGGGCCTTCCTCCAACGATGACACCCAACCCTTTCCCAAACTGGCTGCCAGGTCGGCTTGGTCTGTCCGCCGCCCTAATAAACTACTGGGTCAATTGGTACGTTGGGGGCCTCGATGACGTAACCAACTGGCAGATGCATGTTCTGTCTGGGCTCGGCTTTTCCGGCTACTATCAGCTGGTTACTCCAGGGTCGGGAACTCGCCCTGACGTCCTGAGTGCGGAGGAGCAGAGTGACCTGCCGGATGGGACTACAGGGGTAGGCGCGGTCTGGAATCGCTACTATGCAATGCTGCCTGACAAGACCAACGTAATGGCCTATATATCTTCCGTCGCGGACGGGTCGGGCGACGATGACTCCTGCCAGCCAGCTGACAATTCGCTGCCGCTGACATCGATAAGGATGGACTCATGGTCAGCGACCCGCTGGATCAGCCGGATTGCGGCCGCGGAAGGGTTGCTCGTCGCCGGTGAGAATGCTGGGTACAGACTGCCTGTTAGTTTGGACTCCCGCTATACTAATACGTCCTCATCCGGAATGATGGCGGACGCGATCCGGCAAGCGATCTCTTGTAAGTTCCAGGTCTTTTATTGGGCGCACGACATCAATCTCTGGAACGGCACTATCCCTTTCCCGCTTTACGCCAGTTATATCAAGGCGGGACTCACCGATGAAGCCCGACGTCATAGCACTCAACATGTAATGGGGTTGAACAATAGTAAGTCATCGCATTATCGCTCGGCTATGTTAGGCTTGCGCCGATCGTGTATTGCCTTCGCCTTCGGCGCTACACGTCTCCTTAGTTCGCGTAGGAAAGCGACTTCTTCCGTTGCTTGGTGGAAGCGGTAATAAAGCTGGGGGGAAAGGTGCGGAAGTAGCGGTGATCGGCGCAGGAAGAGAAGTGTGGCGAATTGATGTGACTCGAGATCGATATAGCGAGAGATATCTTCAAACCATCGAACGCTGTAGCGAGCTTCGTTTTGAGGCTGCAATAGAGCGGCTTGACGTTGTCTCTCATATGATTGGAGTGCGAGCTCCAGATTCCCGTGGTGCTGCAAACTTTCGGCTAGGGTAGCGGCGTCCTCGATCGCCAACTTCGTACCCGACCCGATGCTGAAGTGGGTGGTATGGGCGGAGTCTCCGGTCAGAACAATCTTGCCGTCATACCAGCGATGGTTAGTTACAGTCCGAAAGTTCAACCATCGAACGTTTGTGCCGTTACGGTTTTGCCCTATCAGCCGATGACCATCCAGGTGACGCTCGAAGAGCTTCTCAAGGAGGGACAGACTGTCCTGTAGTGGCATGGCGTCAAAGCCTAGACCCTTCCAGGTTTCGGCCGAGCATTCAACGATAAAAGTGCTCGATCGAGCGTCGGTCCCGTAGGCGTAAGCCCAGAGCCAGTCGCATCCGGTGCGGACAAAAGCGTACGTAAAGGACTCGAATACTTTGTCCGTACCTAGCCAGATATACTTATGACTGTCTAGGCGTACCTTGGTCTGGAAACTTCCAGCTTCATTCCGTATCCGGCTGTTTACGCCATCGCAAGCCACGATGAGGTCGACCTCCGGCAACTGTGCTAGGGACGCTACCTCATGATCGAACTCAATGTGCACGCCCAGGTCCTGTGCGCGGCTGGCGAGAATGTCAAGCAGATGCCGTCGATTAATGCTGTACCCGTTACCTCTAGCCTCAGTCACCTGCTTACCCTCTACGTCGACAAACTGGTTGACCCAGCGGGACGCCGCCTGTTCGATCTTCTTCGCCGACCAGGGGTCGCTGTTATAGAGCTTTCGTATGAGGTCGTCCTCGAATGTCACTCCCCAGCCATAGGTCGAGTGGACCGCACTCCGTTCGAAGACTGTGATGTCTTGTCCGGGATCGCTCAGCTTCATCAGAAGCGCGAAGTACAGGCCAGCCGGTCCGCCGCCCACGCATGCGATCCTCAAAGTGTCCCCTCCACCCAGGTTTCTACCCCCATCTTTCGCCCGCCTATCCTCGGCTTACACGTATGGCCCAACGCGGAGCCCGCGCGTGGCGTGCTACTGGCCGTACGAAGCGGACCGCCGCGCGCAATCCAACGAGAAATGCAGCTGCCATCCAAGGAAACGGGTACGGCCGCAACGCGATAAGCAGGGCCGCTGCCGCCGCTGGCTCTACCAAGCCTATCAATGCCAGGACTCCACGACCTTGTTGACGCACGAGACGGTAGCTCATCAGTGCCAACGCGGCTGCAGCACCTAGTGCGCCGCCAGCGGCCAATCCGATGATGCCGTGAACCCGCCATCCGGCTAGCAACGCCCCGACGTACCCAGCGAGGCCAACGCCTAGCCAGCGCGTACATGAGTAATCATCTGCGGCCTGGAAGAACGCTGTAATTAGGCTGATGCCGCCTGCCGCGAGACCGGTTACAGCAGTGTACTTCAACAGCACTGCAACCGCGCCGTATTGAGTCGGGAATACTGCAGGCAGGATGCGGGGTGGGATAGTCGCCATGGTGACCGCTAGGGGAAGTGCTACGGCCGCGTACATTCGCAGAGCCCGGGCGGCGATCACACCCCCACTGGCACGCCGCGTCAGCGACGGGTAGAACGCAGTCCCAACCGCGCCCGCCACATAAAGCGGAACCCGGGACAAGGTCGCGCTAGCTTGGTAGCTCGCGGCTAGAGCACGATTCCCGGGGAGCAGGGCGACTAGTACCACATCGACCGCCACAAAAAGGGAGACCACTCCCTGTGCACCGGCGATGCCGGCCGCGCGGCGCCACAAATCTCGGTTGGCGAGCGCGGCCAGCCACGGCCTTCCGGCGCCCTTTGGCGTACGTGGCCAACGCACAAGCATGGCGAGCGCGCCGATCCCAAATGCCCCTAGTGCCCCGGCGTCCCCCAGCTTGGCGACCACGACCAACAGGACTCCGGCACCATTTTTCAATACGTTCTCTGTGACGGAGAGGACCGAGAGTGAACGCATGCGCTCCTGGCCCTGCAGCCAACCGGTGGTTGTGGTACCTAGGAAAAGAAAAAAAGTACTTAGAGCTAGTGCAAGCGCTGTCGCTGAACTCGCGAACCGGGTAGCGATAGCACCCACGGCCGCGGCGGCGACGAGCCCGCTCCCTGCGCTCGCCAGTTTCGCGAAGCGGATCGCGGAAGTCCGGTTATCATCGGACCTGGAACGAACGAGGGCCTGCGCCAGCACCCAAGGTACGGACACAGTTGCGACATTCGTGGCCCACAGGATAAGGCCCTGACCGGCCGCGAACCTTGAGTAGGCGGTCACATTGAGGAGATGCGTAAGCATCAGAGCGTAACCGTAGTTGGAGAGTCCCACGGTCACCATGCCTACGGCGATCCATCTCGCGCCACGAGCGGCGCTGGACTCCTCACTTCTGACGGTGGCGTCAGGCACTATAGATCATTCGCGTCGGCCCGACACAGGAATTTAGGTCGGGGCCAGGCACTGGATGGCACCTGAAGCGCCTTGGCCATCTCAACTCACAATCGTAGCGAGCTGAACGATTCGCTGGATCGGGCTGTCCTGCTCTGTTCACATGAATCCCAAACGGCAACAGCAACGCTAGACGTTCTCCGTCGGCGTCCTGGGAGAATCGTCTTGCCCGTACCAGGGACTCTTCTGCCATGATGCGTTGCCAACCCACTTCGGTAAGTAACATTCAGCACGTTCGTCAGAGTGGGATCGCGCCCCAGCCGGGCGGTACCGGCCACTTATTTGCCTAGTCGCGAGATAGCGTTACGTTAGTGATTGGGGCGTGAAGGCAACTGCGGGTCCGGTCAAAAATCACGTCAAGCACTCTTGGCCAAAGCACGCAAATAGCTGCCTGAACCGCCATGGCTCCCCTTCCATGACTTCAGACGGACAAGCGGTACTAGCCTCGCCATCGTCTTACACAGCCAGCAATGGACAGCCACCAGACGCCGACTGCTACACACACTATCCTCGCGTAGTTGGTTAGTATCTTAGCGTAGTTGGTATCCCTTCGTAGCGCGAACAGATCATCTCAAGGAAAGACGGCGATGACGCAAAGACCCGCACGAAGTTCGATCAGGACTTCGAGACGGCGCGTTTCGGCTGGTCCGGGAGACCGGTAGGCCGATCACACGCGTCGCCTGAGACCTGGGGGTCATGAGGGCCCTTGGGAACTGAATGAAGGCGGACCGGCGCTGCCGCGGCGACGCCGCCGCCGCCCAGTATCAGCAGGTGCTCGGTCATGTTGCCCAGCCCTCAACTTGAATCACGACCCCGGCCAGTTACTCCCGAACTGCCCCGGTATGAGAACATTATATCCAGGCAACACTAGCGTTTATTATTGCCGCCGATCCTGTGCAATATTCCTTACGGTTTGCTAAGCTACCAGCTGATGACGGATCCGGGCCGCTGATAGATTAGGCGAGTAGTACTATGCGAGGAGCGGGTAGGCCAATCGCTAGGATCGCATCGTTCTGTGTGGGTCTCTCGAACGGCACGCAAGGTTGGGTATTCGACCGCTTGCTTGGGGTGTCGACAAGGGGAGGGGTCGTTACTGACAGTTCAATTTTCAATGCTGGTGGGGACAATTGTCCTTATAGCGGCTCTCAGTGGCTGTCTGTAAGGCGTGAGCTGAAGAGTCTTGCGCCTGGACCTGCCGACGTATTTGTGGACCTTGGTTCAGGAAAGGGGAAGGCCGTCCTTATTGCGGGGCGGCTGCCTTATCGTCGGGTGGTTGGCATTGAGATTGATGAGGAGCTTTCTAGATGTGCAAACCATAATATAGTTAGGGCCCGACATCGACTGCTGGCTCAGGAAATAAAGAGCGTTAACGTAAGCGTTTTGGAATGGCCCATTCCCGACGAGGTGTCTGTTGTCTTTATGTTCAATCCGTTCATCGGCCAGACATTCTATTCGACAATAGACCGCATCTTCGAATCCTACAACCGCAAGCCCCGAACCCTTCACATCGTATACGGATATCCTTGGGAACACGATTGGCTCCTCTCGACCGGTCGAGTAATTATCGATAATGTGGGGCCGAGTCACTGGCCCGCACTCCCTCGATGGTGGCAGAGAGGGGATGTCATTGTTAGTTACAAAGTAGTTTCATTTTCGGAAGGGAATAAATCTACGTCGCTGTCTCGACTATCGGTTCGGCGGAATCGTGCAATCCAGTATTGGAGCAGACCTAATAGCCATCCCTTTATTATTAGCGCACCCGACGGGAAAATATTCTACTCACGCTCGTAGTGATCTGTAAAAGAGTCGTCAGCTTTCTCGTATATCTGAGAAATGAAAGATGAGCATTAATGATTTGGGGGTTTTGATATAGGCGCTTAGATAAGCTATGGGGAATCCTGTGGGGTCTCGAGCAAGCGAAGAATCCGATCTTATGCGGGTAATAAGCGTGCTTTGCATGTCACTTGGAGCGAGTATTATTTCTTCCCGCCCCCTATACTCATGGCAATCGGTACCATCTGGATCGCTCCGTGTCCATTCAGGGGTTGGGTAAGGAGCTGCCGTTCCGTCGAAGGTTCAGTTCGCCGGAAGGGGAAGCCATGGGTCGCTGGCGAGGGCGCGGGTGATGGCGCCGACAGCAGTGACTCCGTGGCTGGCGGCAGAGTCGGGATAGCTGCGAATACGGCACCATCGGGATACCGTCCTTGGGGTGTGTCAGTACCCGGAGAGCCCCGAGTGGTTGCTGTCGTGCAGTCTCGGTGCCGGTTGTGGGCGATGCCGAAGGCGACGGGCTCGTCGTAGCGCTGGCGCAGTTTCGCCAGCAGGTGCTCATCCAGGTGGCGGGTCGCCCCTGGCCAGCGCCTCCTCGACGGCCTGGTGCGCTCCCGCAGGATCCCGATCACGTCGCCTAGGACTGTTGGCTGCCGGGGCCTAGCTTGGTGACGGCGCGCCGCAGCCGCCCGGCCCACTCCACTAGCCGGAGCAGGCCCTCTTTGCCGATAACCGGCGTGCTCTCACACGTCGGTCCACGATTCATGCGCTACGACAAACCGGCTGAACTGGTCACCTCAAGCGGTCCCTGCCCAACCTGGCCAAACGCAACCTCGACCGACTAACTGCGCTGGTGAAAACCCGGCTCAAACGGATGCAGTACCAGCCCTGGCTCCTCGAGGGGTTCCTCGCCAGCACCGGTCTGGACCTCGCGGCCCGCCGGTACCCCCAAAAATTGAAGATCGTTAGTTACCGCCTGTTAAACCCGATGCTCGGCGTCTGCGATGAAGGATAGCTCCGGGCTGTATCACCGGCAAAATTTTGGCCCCTGCAGAACCTACGGCCGCCGACGGCACGCCGCCAATTCGTCTTGTTACTCCTTACCGGTGACTGACCGCAGAGTTCATCGGCCTATACATGCTGCTAGCGCTGGGATCTCCGCAAGATCCGGCTCACCCTCCAAGTGCTCAGGTGTAAGCGCTGGTTCCTCGAAAGCCTCCCGTTTCTCAAGATGACGGCTAGCGTGTCACCCCCATCCTGCGGACAGTGCGGTGCTTGCCTCGCGGACTCTTGTCAGCGTTGAGCGATATGTCGCACTTCGTGGAGGCCCGGCTGGGCATCGCCAAGCGCGGCTCCCGCCTGTGGCGTGCTCCCGGCCGCAGAAACCGCATCGTCGCGTGCAGTCCTACGGCGCATGCGACGGCCAGCCAGAGCCGCGGGAGTGGCCGCAGCGCGACTAGGACGGCGGCTGCCGCCAGCGATTCAAGCAGCGGTATGCGGGCGATGGCCCGGTGCCCGTAGC
>Ga0302177_10000623_pt1 | contig 26670 bp, 18 predicted proteins | sample I_Palsa_E1_2_FD_198780 | JGI IMG/M metagenome (GOLD analysis project Ga0302177, IMG submission 198780) | Peat permafrost microbial communities from Stordalen Mire near Abisko, Sweden - I_Palsa_E1_2 | ecosystem: Environmental > Terrestrial > Soil > Palsa > Peat permafrost | place: Sweden... | reverse complement strand
ACCGAAGGCGGCGATGGTCAGGACGAGCAGGCACACCAGGCTGCCCCACCGGAACAGATCCGCCAGGACCTGCAGCGGCACAGACAGCGCGCTTGAAACAAAGAATGCCGGAATAAGCATGTCGGCAACCGCGGCCATCGCCCGCTGGGATGCCTCGTTGGCCAACCCTGCCGGAAAGAACAGACCGGCGAGCACTGCACCGAGGGCCGCGTGGAGACCGAACGCCTGCGTTGCTGCTGCACCAACCAGTACGTATGCAAACATCGCCACCACAAACGGAGCCCCCTGGTGGGAGTCTCGGAAAAGCCGCTGAACGATCCGTGGCAGCACGAATATCACTGTGAACAGCAAGCCGGCGCCCACACACAGCGCCGGCACCGAGATCGTGCTGAGGTCTGTGGTCACCAGGATCAGTACCGTCACCAGCGCCCATGCCGCCGCATCGGTCGCGACGGCAATCCGCAGCGCGACACCCGGGATAGGCGCCGCGACACCAAGGTCTTTTATGATCAGCACCAGGACGGGAACGGCCGTGACGCTGAGCGCCACACCTACGAACAACCACACATGCAGCGGGTTGTGGTCTGGTCCGACCAACCGGTGTGCGAAGGGAAAAGCCGCAGCCGCACATACGACGACCGGAATCAGCACGCACGGCAGGAGTTGCCACAGTGGTGACCGCTCGGTTGTCTTGCTGTAAGAGCGCAACTCGATTCCGACCAAGAACAACAGCAACAAGAGGCCCGCTTGCCCCACGGCGTCGATGAGCGATTTCGAGGTCGGCGAAAGTAACGCGGAATTTACAGAATGAGGACTAATGGCCAGAATTGTGCCGAGTAGGAGTCCGAAAAAAATTACTCCGACTACCGCCGGCTGACGAATCCGCCGAAACAGGTTTCCGACGAATACAGAGCCGACCAAGACCACCGCAAGGACGATTAGTGCTTGCAGGACGTTACCGAGTGGCATCGACACTCCCTCGCAACCGATTACGTTCGCTATTCAGCAGGCGTCGAAGCGATTTGGCTTCTGCGAACCACCGGTTGCATAGGTGGTTGCGGCGCAACTCTTTGTATAGCGATCGGTGCAACACACCGCAACGGCTGCATGCGGGCGATGGCGTCCCATGATGGATTCTTAACGAAGTGCGGTCAGAATCATGACGCTTTATTGACGGCAGTTGTGGTCGACATCACTGCCGTTTAGAAGCGGATCACGTGCATTTCTCAAATGCTAGGAAAAACCGTGGCGCTCCGGGTTTCTTTGTCAGCCAGTTCTTGCTTGGCGGGCGACGTCGGCGTCTTGCTGCGGCTGAGGTGATTGGTCGACTTCGCTGGCGCGCTCCGAGTCCGCGACGGCATGCCGGGGCGGCAATCCCTTCCGCAGGGTGGCCACCAGGTCGCGGTACGGCCCGACGAGGTAGACGGTGTCGCCGCCCCGAAGTCGCCCTTCGTGGCGCGGGCGCAGATCGATCGGGGCGTCCTCTCGGCAGATCGCGATCACGCGTGTTCTGCTCGACAATTTCCCCATCTGCAGCCCGTCGAGTTCACTGCCCTCGGCCACCAGCATCGCGCCGACCATGAACGAACTCTGGCCGATCGAGAAGGTGCCCAGCACCTCCACGCCCATCGCGGCGCCGATGAACCACGGTGCGGCCAGCGCGACGGAGGAGCGGACGTTCTCGAAATGGAACCGTTGCGCGACCGCTAGGCCCAGCGCGCGGTCGTATACCCGGAGCACCACCGAAACCTCGGCGCGCCGGTTGATCTTGGGCATCACCCGCGGCCCCAGCATCTCGGCCAGTACGATCCCGGTTTCGATGTTGATCATGTCGTCACGGGTCAAAATCGCCACCGCGCGGGCGCGGTCGACGCGCGCCGCCTCCAGCGTCTGAATCAGCGTCGCGTCGCCGAAGATCACCGGCACGTCGAGTTCGCGAGCTGCCGACAAGAATCGGTTGTCCTCGTTGATCTCGATGACCGCGACGTCGTGTCCCGCCTTGACGAGCTCGCTGACCACGCGCATCCCGAGGGCGCTCAGTCCGACGACAATGACGTGGTTGCGCAGGTGGCGGACCCGCGGACGCGCGGAGGCGAACACGAAGCGGCGGGACAGCAGCACGTCGGCAATGAATGCGACCAGCAACGCGATGGTGGTCGCCCCGCCGAACATCAACATGGCGGCGAACAGGCGTAGCCAGGTTTGCTGGTGGGCGAAGCTGAAATCTCCGTAACCCGTCGTCGTGATCGTCTCGATGGTGAAGTACAACGCGTCGACCCAGGACATCCGTGGATGCCGATAGTTGTAGCGCAACAGCAGCATTGAGATCACGATGAGAGTCGAGGCAGCCGCAAGCGCAGGGTAGAACGCCGGGTTGAAGTCGTTGACGACGGTCCGTACGCCGTCGAACACTCGCCGCAGTCGGGGTCGCGCCGATCGCGTCCCGGTTGGCCGTCGAATCTTGATGCCGCGCACGGCCGACTCGTCGGCGGTACCGATCATCACCGCGCGGTCGCCGGCGAGCACCCGTTGATTGCGGGTTGGGCAGACCTCGATCTCGCCCGGGCTTGATGAGTTGTCGCCGTGGATGATCGCAACCGGGGCCAGGTCGCCGTAGATCTCGCGCAGCGTCGCCGCGCGCGGAGCTTCGCTACCCGAGACGAGGAACTGAACACCCGCCGCCTCGAATGGGTGCGTCCGATGCGCCAGGCACGCCTCGACGACCGACGGCGCGGTCAACTCGGCGACATCGAGGATCGCGCCCGGCCCATTGTCGTCGGCCATCGCCTGGCGCAACACGTCATTTGCCAGCCTGGCGACCACGCGCAGGGACGGATTGGCTCTCCTTGCCAGCAAAGCGATTTCGAGATTGACGGCGTCGTCGTCACCGGCGCAGACCACTGCTAGCGCGTCAGCGACCTTGGCGGCGTCCAAATCGTCGGCGACTGAGGTAAAGTCGCCACTGCCCAGCCGGACAACTTTTGCGCCGGCGGTTTCCAGCTCCTCGACGATTGTGGTGGCAAGCGCATCGTCACCGCTGACAATGATGTGATGCTGCATTCTCTCATCCGCCACTGGGGTGTACCTGATTGCCATCGAGCCGGAGACTTCGCGCGGGTGCACACCCGCTTTGCTGACTCCGTTACTAATCCAGGCTACACCACGGTGTTACCGCATCCGGCGCCAACGCTTAATTTCGCTGGCACGCAATACAACTCGCCGCTGGGCTATCGAACTGCATGGTGAACCCGTTCTCGCGCAACGGATCAAGCCTCGAAGCGATAGCCCATTCCCGCCTCGGTCAGCAGATGGGCGGGATGCGACGGATCGTCCTCGAGCTTGCGTCGCAACTGCGCGAGAAAGACCCGCAGATAATGAGTTTCCTTGGCGTACTTGGGTCCCCAGACCTCTCTGAGCAACTCTTCGCGACCGACCAGCTTGCCGCGATTGCGCACCAGCATTTCCAGCATGCCCCATTCCGTCGGGGTCAGGTGCACCTCCTCGCCGTTCTTGATCACCCTTTTCGCCGAGAGGTCGACAATGAACGACTTGGTCTCCACGACGGGGTTGTCCGCGCCGGTGGCCACCGCTGCCCGTCGGACCGCGGCCCGCAACCGGGCCAGCAGTTCGTCCATACCGAAGGGTTTCGTCATGTAGTCGTCGGCGCCCGCGTCGAGTGCGCCGACCTTGTCGGACGAATCGGTGCGCGCGGACAGCACGATTACCGGCGCCGTCAGCCAGCCGCGTAGGCCGGCGAGCACCTCGATACCGGAGATGTCGGGCATGCCCAGGTCCAAGATCACCACTTGGGGCGGGTGTTCGGCGGCCAAGGCCAGCGCACGCGACCCGGTCGGGGCGGTGATCACCTCGTAGCCGCGCACCGACAGGTTGATCCGCAGTGCGCGCAGAAGCTGGGGGTCGTCATCGACCACCAGCACCCTAGTCATCCGTGTCTCTCCTCTGCATCGCCGCGTCGCTCCCTTGCCGGTCCTGCAGCGGCGCGGCCAGATCGATCAAGATAGTAAGCCCGCCACCGGGGGTATCGCTTGCGGTAATGGTGCCGCTCATTGCTTCGACGAATCCCTTGGCCACCGACAGACCGAGACCCAGACCGGTGGTCGTGTCGAAATCGCCGAGCCGCTGGAACGGTTGGAACATGTCGTCCGCGGCACCTTTGGACACTCCCGGTCCGTCGTCGATGATGTTGATCAACACCCGTGGTCCGACCTGTCCCGCATTGACCCGCACCATGCTTGTCGGCGCGTAGCGAAGGGCATTGTCGATCACGTTGGACAACACCCGCTCCAGCAGACCGGCGTCGCCCATGGCGACCGTGCCGCCGACCTCCACCTTGACCCGATCGATGCTGGCCCGGCCGTAAATCGTGTTGCGCCCGCCGATGCCGACGAGCGCGCGCTGTACGACCTCTTCGAGGTAGACCTCGGTCAGCTCGGGCCGCACCACGCCGGCAGCCAGCCGAGACGAGTCCAGCAGGTTGGCCACCAGCAGGCTCAGCTGGTCCACCGACTCTTCGATCGTGGCGAGCAACTCGCTGGTGTCCTCTGCTGAGAACCAGACATCCTCGGCGCGCAGGCTGGACGCTGCGGCCTTGGCGGCGGTCAGGGGAGTCCGCAGGTCGTGGCCGAGGGCGGACAGCAGCAGGCGGCGCAGCTCGTCGGCCTCGGCGAGGGATTTGACTTTGCCGGCCTCTTCGGCGAGCTCGCCCTGCTTGACCAGACCGGCGGCCTGCGTCGCAACCACCGACAGCACCCGGCGGTCGCGGCCGGTCAGCCGGCGCCCGGACATCAGCATCCAGAATTCTTCGTCGCCGACGTTCACCGCGGTGTCAGCGGCATCCACGGTCAGGCACGCCTCAGATCCCACCCCTGCGACCGGGATCACCCGACCATCCACCTCACGCACCAGGCATACCGCGCGCTGGGAGTACGCCTCGCGCACGCGCTCCAGGAGCGTATTGAGATCGGCGCCGCGCAGCACCGACGCGGCGAATAGCGAAAGCAGCTCGGCCTCCTGGCCCGCTCGCCTGGCTTCGCGCGCTCGGCTGGCGGCGGCGTCGACAAGCACGGCGATCGCCATCGCGACCCCGAGCAGAAGCACAATGGTCAACAGGTTGCTCGCGTTGGCGACGGCGAACGAGTAACGCGGTTCGGCATGGAAGTAGTCCAACATCGCCCCGGACAACACCCCGGACAGCACAGCGGGCGCCACACCGCCGAACAATGCGACGCCGATCACCCCGGCGAAGAAGAGGGCGGATTTTGCGCCGAGGTCGAGCGCCGAATCCAGGCGGATGGTGACCGCCAAGATCGCCCACGGCATGGTGACGGCGGCCAGCCAGGACACCACCTGGCGGGTGCGCGGCGAGATCGACGAGAGCTCCAAGCCATGGTTGGCCTGCTCGTGGCTGACCATGTGGACGTCGATCTTGCCCGAGTTGTTGATGGTGGCCGCGCCGATTCCCTCACTGAAGACCCTCGCCCACCGCGACCGCCGCGAGCTGCCGAGCACCAGCTGAGTGGCGTTGGTCTCGCGGGCGAAATCCAGTAGCGCGCACGACACTTCATCGCCGACCACGACGTGCACGCTGGCGCCGATGCTGCCGGCGAGTTCGCGTACCTTGCCCATCTCGCGCGGGGATGCCCCCGACAGCCCGTCGCCCCGCGCAACGTGCACCACCATGAGTTGGGCGCTGGACTTCGACGCGATGCGAGAAGCGCGGCGTACCAACGTTTCTGACTCCGGGCCGCCGGTCACAGCGACGACTACCCGCTCGCGGGCTTCCCAGGTGTCGGTGATCTTCTGGTCGGCGCGGTATTTCGCCAGCGCGGAGTCGACCTGATCGGCGAGCCACAGGAGCGCTATCTCGCGCAGCGCGGTGAGGTTGCCGGCGCGAAAGTAATTGGTCAGCGCCGCATCGATCCGCTCCGACGGGTACACGTTTCCGTGAGCAAGCCTGCGCCGCAACGCTTCCGGGGTGATGTCGACCAGTTCTATCTGAGCTGCTTTCCGGACGACTTCATCGGGTACGGTCTCGCGCTGCTCGATGCCGGTGATCTGGGCGACGACGTCGTTGAGGCTCTCCAAGTGCTGGATGTTGAGCGTGGAGATCACAGTGATCCCGGCGTCGAGCAGCGTCTGGATGTCCTGCCACCGCTTGTCATGCGTGCTGCCCGGGACGTTGCTGTGCGCATATTCGTCGACCAGCACCACTTCCGGCTTACGTCGCAGCACCGCCTCGACGTCGAGTTCGGGGAAGGTGCCCCCGCGATAGGAGATGTAGTGCGGCGGAATGACCTCGATGCCCTTGATGAGCTCGCCGACCTTCTTGCGGCCGTGAGTTTCCACGACCGCGGCGACGACGTCGGTGCCGCGCTCCAGCCGGCGGTGCGCCTCGCCCAGCATGGCGCAGGTCTTGCCGACACCCGGTGCTGCACCAAGGTAGATGCGTAAGTCGCCGCGCCGCTGCGAGTGCCCCAGGTGACCGAGCGGGTCGTCTTGGTACGTCACTTGCGCGCGACCCGGCTCAACGGGGCTCGCCACTGCCGGCGCCGGCGGCTCGTCGGTGGAGGTCACACGGACATCATCTCACCAGGGAGGTCAAGATTTGCCCGGGAAATTGCGGTCCAGCTCCAGATTGAGCGCCAATACGTTGACGGTTGGCTCGCCGAAGAAGCCGAGCAGGCGACCGTGTTGGTTGTGACTCACCGCAGCCCTGACCTGCGCGGTACTGATCCCCCGGGTGCTGGCGACTCGCGCCACCTGAATGTCGGCGTAAGCAGGTGAAATGTCGGGATCCAGACCGCTATCACTGGCGGTGACGGCATCGGCGGGCACGGCGGGGGAGTCCGGCGCCGCGCCGCGAATGGGCACGACCTGACCCGCCGAGTAGTCCTGACCGTATTGGGCGCATTGCACCCGCACGCCCTTGTAGAACTGCTGGAAGACCGTGATCGGTGGGCTTCCCGGCATCGTGCACGGTTCGTTGACGCTGACCACCTGGGTCGGATGGCTGACATTGCCGGTCGAATCGCGGGGCCCGATCACCGACAGCACGGCGCCTACTCCGCCGCCGGTGCAGAACGGACGTGTGCCGTCGACGTTTTCGAGCTTGCCGATCGCGACGCTGCGCGAGCAGACCTGGGTCAGCAGGCTCGGCTTGAAGCCTGCGGTGGACGGGTCGGCACCCGGAGCCAGCTTGGTCGGATCGGCGGCTGTGTCGACGATGCTTTCCGGGCCCAGGTTGGTGGCTCCCGACGCCATCGGGTCGTAGCCGGCCCCGGCCGCCGAGGGCCTGCTCTGGAAGTATCGCGGCAACGGGTTGCCGTCCTTGTCGCTGAACGCCTGGCCGATCAGCTTGCTGCCGACCGGCTTTCCCGAGGCGTCGATGATCGACCCTTCCGCCTTGGCGTGCAGTCCGGGCAGCAGCGCGATTGCCCAGACGGCCAGCGGGTAGATGACGCCGGTGATTACCGTCAGCAACAGCAGTGCGCGCAGCGCGGCCCAGTGTTGGCGAACGAGGTTGGTGAAGTTCATATCAGCCCATCCCGGGGATAAATTGCACGATCAGGTCGATCAGTTTGATGCCGATGAACGGGGCGACGATGCCGCCCAGCCCGTAGAGATAGAGGTTGCGGCTCAAAAGCTTTGATGCACTGCTGGGCGTGTACTGAACACCGCGGAGCGCCAACGGGATCAGTACGACGATGATGATCGCGTTGAAGATCACCGCGGAAAGAATCGCCGACTGTGGGCTGTGCAGCCGCATGACGTTGATCACATCCAGACCAGGGAACAGCGCTACGAACATGGCCGGGATGATCGCGAAGTACTTGGCGATGTCGTTGGCGATCGAGAAAGTGCTCAACGCGCCGCGGGTGATCAGCAGCTGTTTGCCGATCTCCACAATCTCGATCAGCTTGGTGGGATCGGAGTCCAGGTCGACCATGTTGCCGGCTTCCTTGGCCGCGCTGGTCCCGCTGTTCATTGCCACCCCGACGTCGGCCTGAGCCAGCGCGGGCGCGTCATTGGTGCCGTCACCGGTCATCGCGACCAGCCGGCCGCCCTCCTGCTCACGCTTGATCAGCATCATCTTGTCTTCGGGGGTGGCCTCCGCGAGGAAGTCGTCGACCCCCGCCTCTTCGGCAATCGCCCTCGCGGTCAACGGGTTGTCCCCGGTGATCATCACCGTCCGGATGCCCATCTTGCGCATCTCGTCGAACCGAGTACGCATGCCGTGCTTGACCACATCCTTGAGGTGGATGACGCCGAGCACATCGGCTGCACCGTTGTTGACGACCCCCACGACCAGCGGGGTTCCGCCTGCGGCCGAGATGCCGTCGACGATGTCGCCGAGCAGGTCGGGAATCGTGCCGCCCTGTTCGCGGACCCACTTGATCACCGAGTTGGCCGCGCCCTTACGCAACTGTCGTCCGTCGAGGTCAACGCCCGACATCCGCGTTGTGGCGGTGAATTCGACCCAGTGGGCGTTGCTGAGTTCGCCGGGTGAGCGCTCCCGTAGCCCGTAGGCCTGCTTCGCGTACACCACGATCGAGCGGCCCTCCGGCGTCTCGTCGGCGAGGCTGGACAGTTGAGCGGCGTCGGCGAGCGCTTCGGCGGTGACGCCCCCGACGGGGAGGAACTCGGAGGCCTCCCGGTTACCGAGCGTGATCGTTCCGGTCTTGTCCAGCAGCAGCGTGTTGACGTCACCGGCGGCCTCGACCGCGCGTCCCGACATCGCCAGGACGTTGCGCTGTACCAGCCGGTCCATGCCGGCGATACCGATCGCCGACAGCAACGCGCCGATGGTGGTGGGGATCAGGCACACCAGCAGGGCCACCAGGACGACGCCGCTGACCCCGTTGCCGGTCAGTGCGGACGTGTCTGCCACGCCGGGGTTGTTGACCTTGGAGTAGATCGCCAGCGGCTGCAGCGTCGCCACCGCGAAGACGAAGATGATGGTCAGCGCCGCCAGCAAGATGTTCAGCGCGATCTCGTTCGGTGTCTTCTGCCGGTTGGCGCCCTCGACCAGAGCGATCATCCGGTCGATGAAACTCTTACCGGGCTCCTGGGTGATCTTGACCACGATGCGGTCCGACAGCACCGTGGTTCCGCCGGTGACCGCGGACCGGTCGCCACCGGACTCGCGGATCACCGGCGCCGATTCACCGGTGATAGCCGATTCGTTAACCGACGCAATACCTTCCACAATTTCGCCGTCGCCGGGGATGATGTCGCCCGTCTCGACGACGACGATGTCGCCCTTCTGCAGCTCCGGTGCCCGGACGTCTTCTTGGATGCCCGGATTCTCCGGCGTCCAGCCGCGCAGTCGGCGAGCAATGGTGTCCGCCTTGGACCTTCGCAACGTATCGGCCTGTGCCTTGCCGCGCCCTTCAGCGACAGACTCGGCCAGGTTGCCGAAAAGAACTGTCAGCCAGAGCCAGAACACGACCAGCCAGCCAAACCACGACGAGTCCCGAATCGTCAGGAATGTCGACCAGAGCGCGCCGATCTCGACGATGAACATCACCGGGTTGCGCCACAGCGTGCGCGGGTCGAATTTGCGGATTGCGTCGGGCAGAGCTTTCGCCAGCAGTGCGGGGTCGAGCAAGCCGCCTTGGACGCGACCGGTCGGTGCGTGGCCGCCCTGGTGCTGCTGCGCTGAGCGCGCCGGGTGGGTCTTTGAAGCCGTAGACATTGTCATGTCAGTGAATTCCTTCAGCAAGGGGCCCGAGTGCCAGAGCCGGCAGGAAGGTCAGGGCGCACAGAATGACCGTTACTGCCGCGACGAGGCCGACGAACTGTGGCCGATGGGTGGGTAGCGTGCCGGGTGACTCCGGCGTATGACCCTGGCGCGCAAGCGATCCAGCCAACGCCAGCACCAGGATCATCGGCAGGAACCTGGCGATCAGCATGGCCAGGCCCAACGCCGTGTTGTAGAACGTGGTGTTCGCCGACAGGCCGGCGAAGGCGGAGCCGTTGTTGTTGGACGCCGAGGTGAACGCGTAGAGCACTTCGGACAGGCCATGAGGTCCGGTGTTGGCCATGCCGGCGCGTGGGCCCGGCAACCCCATGGCGATGCCGGTACCGACCAAGACGAGCAACTCGGTTACCGGGAAATAGCTTGCCGCGAGCTTCATTTCGCGGGGCCGGATCTTCTTGCCGAGGTATTCCGGGGTGCGGCCTACCATCAGGCCCGCGATGAACACCGTGAGGACGGCCAGGATCAGCATGCCGTAGAGGCCCGAGCCGACCCCGCCGGGCGCGACCTCGCCGATCTGCATGTTGAACAACTCGATCAGCCCGCCCAGGCTGGTGTACGAGTCGTGTGCCGAGTCGACGGCACCGGTCGAGGTGAGCGTGGTCGACGCGGCGAACACCGAGGAGTCGGGAACGCCGAAGCGTTGCTCGACACCTTCCATGGCCGTCCCGACCGCGGTCGGGACGGTGCCGTGGTGTTGCAGCTGCATCCACATCGTGATCGTCCAGCTGAACGCTGCGAGGACAGCCATGACCGCCGCGATCGCGTAGCCCTGCTTCTTGTCGTCGACCATCCGGCCGAACGTCCGCGGCAACGAGAAGCTGATGGCCAACAGCAGGAAGATCTCGACCCAGTTGGTCCACCTGTTCGGATTCTCGAAGGGGTGAGCAGAGTTGGCGTTGTAGAAGCCGCCGCCGTTGGTGCCGAGCTCCTTGATCGCTTCCTGGCTGGCCACCGGTCCTCCGGTGATGGTTTGTTGCGCACCGCTCAACGTGGTCACGACCTGGTCGTGCAGGTGGAAGTTCTGGATCGCGCCGCCGGCGATGAGCACCAGCGCCGCGATAAACGAGAGCGGCAGCAGGATGCGCACCGTACCCCGGACCAGATCCACCCAGAAGTTGCCCAGCTCGGTGGTTTTGATCCGGACGAAGCCGCGCACCAAGGCAATCGCAACGGCCATGCCCACCGCGGAGGAGACGAAGTTCTGCACGGCCAAGCCGGCCATCTGCACTAGGTGGCCCTGCGTCGACTCACCCGAGTACGCCTGCCAGTTGGTGTTCGTCACAAAGCTGACCGCGGTGTTCCAGGCCAGCGCGGGCGTCATCGGGGTCGCCGGGTTGTGCAGGTGTAGCGGAAGCTTGTCCTGCAGCAACTCGAAGAAGAACAGGAACAGCACGCTGACCGCCGAGAAAGCCAGCACACTGCGGGCGTAGGCGAACCAGGGCTGTTGAGCTTTGGGGTTGGCGCCGATGATGCGGTAGGCGAGCTTCTCGATCCGCCAGTCCCGTTCCGAGGTGTAGACGCGATACATGTAATCGCCCAGAGGCACATGCACTGCCACCAAGGCGACCACGAGCAAAGCGAGGAATGCGATCCCCGCGCCAGTTGTGCTCACCTAAAACCTTTCCGGGAAGAACAGGGCCGCGACCAGGTAGACCGCAACAATCACCGAGAGCGCGAGACCGATGACGTTTTCGTAGCTCACAGTTTCTCGACCAGCTTCTGCGCAATGCCGAGGACGGCGAACACGGCCACCGTCAGCAGGACGTAGGCAACCACGGACATCGTTTCTCCGTTCGTAACAAGCCGGTCAGGTCGATCGGCGATCGAGTCTTGGTTCCGGCATGCAATTTAGTCTCGTCGATGAGGTCTGGAAAGAAGCTAGGCGCACCTGATGCGTAAAGCGCCGTCGCTAACGCTTTCTTTACAGCCCGTCGGCCGGACTCGGTTTGCGGAAAGTGGTGTTTTTCGACCCTTAACTGGACTGTGCTGACGCGATTAGGTTTGCTGTGTCAGCTGTGATCCGGGCTACTAAACGAGTGGCAGACGCACCCGGAAAGCGGTTTGGCCGCCAGCGGATTCGGCGGTGACCGATCCGTGGTGAGCTTTGACGATCGAGTCCACAATGGCGAGGCCGAGCCCATTTCCGGGGCCGCCGTCCGGGGCGTCCTTCGCGCGGACGAATCGATCGAACAGATGGGGGAGTAATTCCGGATCGATGTCGGGTCCGTCATCGGCCACCGTCAGCTCGGCGTAGGGCGCCTCGTGTGCGACGCGATGGCAGGTGATTCCCGTCGTCACGATGACTCCGGGTGGGGTGTGGACCCAGCCGTTGGTCAGCAGATTGCTGACCAGTTGATGCAATCGGTCGGGGTCGCCGCGCACCCAGACCGGCTCGTCGGGTAAGTCTTTGACCCACCGGTGGGTTGGCGCGGCAACGGCAGCGTCGTTGACCGCGTTGAGGACGATGTCACCGAGGTCGACATCCTCGGTTTGCAGATCTTCGCCCTCGCCCAGCCGAGACAACAGCAGGAGTTCGTCGACGAGCGAGGTCATCCGGCGGGCTTCCGACTCGATACGGGCCAACGCGTATTCCGTAGTCGGCGGGAGCGCCGCGCTGTCCTGGCGGGTGAGTTCGGAGTAACCCTGAATCGCGGCCAGCGGGGTCCGTAGTTCGTGGCTGGCGTCGGTGATGAATTGTCGCATGCGCCGGTCGGATTCGGCTCGATGGGTCAGCGCGCTGTCGACGTTCTCCAGCAACCGGTTCAAGGTGTGTCCGACGATTCCGACCTCGTTGTCCGGATCGGTGTCTTCAGGTTGCACTCTGGCGGTGATGCGATGGGCATCACCGGTGAGCCGAGCGCCCGCGACCTCCGCGGCGGTGACGGCAACGCGGCGCAACGGCCGCAGTGCATAGCCGACCACCAACGCGGTGAGACCCGCCGTCACCAGCAGAGCGGCCACTGAAAGCACTGTGGCACTGATGATTCGACGAGTTATGGTTTTGTTCGCCAGAGCCAGCGAAACTCCGACGACGAGTCGGTCATCGGGGCCGGCGCTTTGGCTGCTCACCCGATATGAACCAAGGCTGCTTAGCGTCACCGTGCGTACCTGGCCGTCGCGCCAGGGCTGTGCCTTGACGGCGGCGACGACATCGGGCGTGGCCGGACGCGGATCGTCTTCGAAGAAGACCGCCGAGCCGATCACATCGCCGTGGTGGATCACGGCGATGAGGTTGCCCGCGTTCTGTCCGGTGAAGCCCAACATCGCGTGCTCGAGATCGCCGTGGTGGCCCGATTCGCCATGTTGGTATCTGGTGAGTGAATGGGCCAGCGCGTCCAGTGATTCGTCGACTTCCGCGTCGTTGAGTGTGTTGACGTACGTTCGCAGGCTGACCACGGAGACGATGCCGACCACCAGCACCACGACCGTGACCACCGCCGAGACGCCCAGGACCAGCTGGTGACGCAATGTGCGTGGGCGCCACCACCGAGTGGTTGCGGCCCTGGTCATTTCGCTGCCATCTTCGTGTTAGGCCGGCGCGCGGAGCATGTATCCGACACCGCGCACCGTGTGAATCATCGGCTCTCTACCAGCGTCGATCTTCTTCCGCAGATACGAGATGTACAGGTCGACGATGCTGGTGCGACCGGCGAAGTCGTAATTCCAGACGCGGTCCAGGATCTCGGTGCGGGTCAGTGCCCGGCGCGGATTGCGCATCAGGAAGCGCAGCAGTTCGAACTCAGTTGAGGACAGCGAAATCGGGGTTCCTGCGCGCGTTACTTCGTGGCTTGCGCCGTCGAGCGTGAGATCGCCGGCCGTCAGTGCGTCCTCTGCAGGCGGAGCCAGGTGGCTGGAACGTCGTAGCAGTCCCCGCAAGCGGGCGACCAATTCCTCCAGGCTGAACGGCTTGGTCATGTAGTCGTCGGCGCCCGCGGTCAAGCCGGTCACCCGGTCCATCACCGAGTCCCGGGCAGTGAGAAACAGGGTGGGCGTATAGGGCCCTGATTCCCGGATCCGCTGCAGGATCTGCAGACCATCGACGTCGGGAAGCATGATGTCCAGGACGAGCACATCGGGTTCGACATCGTCGAACTTGCTGACCGCTTCCCGACCGTTGTGCGCGACCTCGACGGTCCAGCCCTCGTAGTGCAACGCCATCTTGACCAGGTTGGTCAGGGCCGGCTCGTCGTCCACCAGCAAAACCCGGATCGGGGAACCGTCGTCCCGGCTGATCCGGGGTAGCTGCCCGAGTATGGCCTGACGTGGCCGCTGATCACGTGCGGAAGCCGACATAACCGCCATGGTCACCGATTCTTCCTGGCGCACACGTAGTTGTCACGAAGCTCATATCTTTCTCACATGTGTTGGCTATCCAGCGAAAATGTTTGGCGATGCGCTCTCGAGTGTTCGCCATGCGTCCTCGTTCTTGCGGTTGATCCCGCTTCCGATGAGTGGCGCACCAGTCATGCCTCGCCCGGCGAGCGCTATGAAGATCGGGTACCGTACCTGGCAATTCGGGGACTGCGGGAGGGCATATGACGGCCGCTGATCCGATCATTGTCGTGCTCGGCCCCTGGTGCGGCGGCACGTCGGCCGTCGCCAAAGTGCTTCATCATCTTGGGGTATTGATGGGCACACGATTTGATGTGGGTGTTCGCGAACTGGACGACACCTGGGAGGACACGGATCTCAGCCTGTTGTGCCGCAGGGCTTTTAGCGAGCCTGGTGGTCAGCTGTTAATGGATGTTCCTACCTTGAGGGTGAAACTTCGAGATTGGGCCGTGAATCATCGCAATGCCGCCCGGATCGCGGAACGTCGGCCCGGTGTGAAGCACCCCGCTCTTTGCATCGCAGTGGATCACATCCAGGAAGCCTGGGGCCCGTTGGTGCCGGTCGTGGTTGACCGACCCGCAGCCAACGTTGTGGCGTCGCTGAATCGACTTGGATGGTGGACGGACGAAAAGGAGCGGGCTGAGTCGACGGCTCACTTGATCGCAGCCCGCGACCTCGCGCTGGCCGGCGTTGCGACCGTGCGGGTCGATTTCGAGGAACTTCGCTCTGCGCCCGCCACTGTGATCCGCCGTCTCGCCGACGAGTTGGGCCTCGAGATAACCGACGCTCAATTTGATGCGGCCGTTAGCAGTGTGGTGCCCGCAGCCGACGTCCCCCGAGACGTCGATTCCCACCAGCGGCTCATCGAGCGTTTCCTGGCGGAAGCGGAAAGCAACCCCGACGATCCACTACCCGTGCATATGTTGGCGCAGCTCTATTTCAATATTCAAGACTTCGCCAACGCACGCAGATACTCTGAACGGCTGATCGAGATTGGGGCCGACGAAGAGAACTTGTTCTTGGCGATTCTCCGGATTGCGCAGTCGATGGACAAGCTCGACACGCCGTGGCTCGACGTCCAGGACGTGTACATGCGAGCCTGGGAGTTTCGACCGACCCGCGCCGAACCCTTCTATGGCATCGCCCGGCACTACAGCGCCGCAAAACGCTACCGGCTCGGCTACCTATTCGCTGAACGCGCGGCCCAAATCCCGCTTCCCGCAGATGACATGGTTGTTCACGACCCAGCTATCTACGCCTGGCGCGCCACCGACGAGCAGGCGGTGTGCGCATCCGGGATCGGCAAGCACCCCGAGGCGTTCAACCTGTGCCGGCGCCTGCTGGGCCGCGCCGACATCCCCGACGATGACCGAAACAGGATTGCGGCCAACCGCGACGTGTCGGTTCCAGCCATGCTCGAAGCGGCCTCGTTGTACTCAGAAGCGTTGGTGCACAACGTTATCGACGGACCACGCGACGCCGACGTGACCGTCAGCGTGATCGCTGGACCGAACTGGCCCAGCACCGCAGCTACCATCGACTCGTTTCTGCACTGCTGCACTGACGTGGCAAAAGTCGGACGCTTCCTTGTGTTCGACCACGGCCAAACACCCGACGACCGCACGATCCTGCGTCAGCGCTACGCGTTCCTAGACTTTGTCGAGTGCACCGACGGGGCCGAGCTTCGCGAGCACATCCGCGGACGCTACTGGCTGGACTTAGACCGAGGCTGGCGGTTCTTCGCCCCCGACAACTACATCACCCGGCTCACCGCGATCCTCGACGCCGAACCTGACGTGTTCCAAGTGGGGATCAACCTTGCCGACGCGACCAACCTCAGCGGTGTCAGCGCCCCCGAGACAACGGTGCGCCGGACACCGGATGGCGGCCGCTACGTCCTGACCGGCGTGATGGCCGACGGTCCGGCGATGTACGACACCGGGCGACTGGATCAGGCCGGCAGCCTTGACGTTGCCGCAAGTCTCGACGAAGTCCTGTGCACCAACTGCGCTGGGTAGAGCCTCGGTAGCCGGATATCGTTGCGTGGCAATGCGTTTAGTGCCACGCCAACTGTCTCGATGTCGAGCTGGGAAGTGCGATGCTGCACCGAATTGGACGGCGTCCCACGCGGTTCCCGAATGTCGCCAGCGGCTGATAGCGGTAGAAAATGGTTGTGGCCCGCACACCGGTGGGTGTGCGGGCCACAGTTGGTTGTGCGGGGTTAGGCCCAGCTGCCGCCGACGGCGGCGTCGGTGCTGCCCATGTTGTTGCCGGCGGTCTGGACTTTCTGGCCGTGGGAGTTGGCCTGCTCGTAGATGGTCTGGAAGTTGCGGCCCAACTGGGTGATGAACTCCTGGCAGGCCACCGAACCCGAGCCACCCCAGAAGTCACCGGCAGCCAGCACATCGCGCACGATGGACTGGTGCTCTTGCTCCAAGGAAGCGGCCTGGGAACGGATCATCGCGCCGTGGGCGTCCACGTCGCCGAACTGGTAACTGATCGACATGAGGGTTCTCCTAAGTGGTTTCGGTGCTGGGCTAGCTGGACAGGATCTGCTGAGAGGCCTGCTCTTGGCTCTCGTAGTTGTTCGCGTCGCGGATCAGCCCGTCGCGCACGCCGTGCAGCATGTTGACGATGTTGCGGAACGCGGTGTTCATCTGACCCATGGTGTCGTAGGAGGTGGCCTGCGCGGTACCACTCCAGCCGGCACCGGCAATGTTCTGGCTCGACGCCCACATCTTGCGGGCCTCGTCCTCAACGGTCTGCGCGTGCACGTCGAAACGGCCCGCCATGGACCGCATCTCGTGCGGGTCAGTCATAAAACGTGTAGGCATATCTCTCTCCTTGCTGTGTATTGATACTGATAGATATTGCTGACTTGTCTTCGGAAGGCGTCATCGCCTGCCGTTTAACGCTTAGACGAACACCTGCTTGGGCATGACCTTGGGCTTCACGCCGTAACGCGGTCCGGCCATGCCCATGCCACCCTTGCCGCCGGCGGAGGCCATGCCTGGCATGACGCCGTTCATGCCGCCGCCGCTTGCACCGACGGCGCCCTCGTCAACTGCCGCGGTCCAGCCGCTGCCCGCCAACTGAGTACCGGCGGCGGACTCAACCCCCGGAGCGGCCGCAGACCACCCGGCCGGCACCGACAGCCCGCCGACCGACGACGCCGAGCCCATACCCGCCAGCGTCGCTCCACCGACGCCGCCGACGCCGGAAGACGCGCCCGCCAGCGTCGTACCGAAGCCCAAACCGGCGCCGAGAGGAGTGGTGTCGCTGATGGTGACACCGAATGGGGAGCCGGCAAGGAAGTGACCGAGAAGTGGCAACGTCGCGGTCATCATCGCGCTGTTCCAGGCCAGCGTCACACCGACGTTGTAAATGCCGTTGCTGACGGACGGTACCGCGAATAAACCGTTGAGAGCGGACAAGACGGAACCGACGGTGTCCTGCGCCGGTAGGGCTGCTGCCGGGTTGGCCGCCGAACTCGCTGCGTTTTGCAGGCCACCCAGCGAGTTGTTAAGCGCCGACGAGGTCCCGTTGTTGCCGGCGGCGCTGCTGACCGCCGCCGCTTGTTGTTCCGCCCCGGCTGGGTTGGTGGTCTGGGCCGGCGGGGTCAATGGTGTCAGCGTCGAGGATGCTACCGAGGCGCTGCTGGCGTAGGCGTACATCGCGGCGGCATCCTGAGCCCAGAACTCGCCGTAGAGGGCCTCGTTGGCCGCGATCGCCGGGGTGTTTTGGCCCAGGATATTGGTCGCGACGAGCGTCGCCAGCGCCGTCCGGTTGGCGAGGATGACTGGGGGCGGGATGCAGGCAGCAAAGGCCGCCTCGTACGCCGCAGCCGAGGCGATGGCCTGGGTGGCTGCTACCTGCAGCTGCGCGGAGGTGGTGTTCAGCCAGGTGATGTAGGGCTGGGCTGCGGCGGCCATCGCCTCTGACGACGGCCCCGTCCACTCCGAGCCGGTGAGCTGGGAGATCACCGACTCGTAGGACGCGGCGTTCGAGCTCAACTCCGCGCTCAGGTTGCTGAACGACGAGGCGGCGGCCGTCATCGGTCCCGCTCCGGCGCCGGAGTAGATGAGTGCGGAGGTGACGTCCGGGGGTCGCGATGCGAAATCAAAAACCATTTTTAATCCCGTCTCTTAAATGATCGGATTCTGTTTGAGTTCTAAACCGGCCACCGTTGGCCGGGTGGATTCCTAGGTGAGCGTGGGCTTGGGAATCGGCGGCATGACCTTGGGTTTGACGCCGTAGCGCGGGGCCCCGAAGCTCGAGCCGCCGCGCCCGCCGTTGGCGACCGCGGGCATGCCAGCCATGGTGCCCGGAGACCCGGTCGACATCCCCCCGGTGGGTGCGCCGGCGGCCCAACTCTGCGATGCCAGCGTGACGGGCGTGCTTGCCGCCGGGATGCCGGCTCCGCCGGCCCAGCTGGGCGGCACCGACAGCGGGCCGATCGAGGATCCCCCGCCGGCCGCGGCCAGCACCGGCGCAGCGCCGAGGCCACCGGCTCCGCCGAGGCCGGCGGCTCCGCCGAGGCCGGCGGCTCCGCCGAGGCCGGCGGCTCCACCGAGGCCGGCTGCCGGACTGACGTCTCCGGCCAAGGCGGAGCCCAGGCCCCCGAAGTCGGCGGAAGCGGTCGAGGGACCCGCTAGCGCGGTCATCAGACCACCACCGCCCATACCGATCAAGTCCGAGTAGCCGGAGGTGAAGTTGCCCACCTCATCCTCACCCACGCCGAACATGGAGCCGTTGACGAGGGGGGCGCCCTCAAGCAAGGCGGTCAGGGAGGAGATGGCGCCGGTGATCGTGGTCGGCGCGGCGCTCGACGCCGCGGACGACGCCCCGGACGACGCCGAATTCGCGGCGGCCTGAGCCGCGTTGGCCGACTCAGTGCCCTGGTAGGAGTTGGAGGAGCTCTGCAGCAGAGTCACGAACTGCTGGAAATTGGCCTGGGCGTCGGCGCTGACCGTTTGGTAGAGCTGCCCGTAGGTGGAGAACGTGCCGGCCTGCAGAGCCGACACCTCGTCGGACGCCGCAGGGGCGATAGCTGTCGTCGTGGTCGCAGCGGCCGCGCTCTCAGCGGAAAACGAGTTGCCGATCCCTTCGAGCTGGGTCGCGGCCGCGGCGATCGCTTGGGGCACTGTGCTCACGTATGCCATGTATCTCTCCTGGTGGAAAGCGGCCGGCCCTAACGGGTCGGCCACAGCGGTCAGTGTCGGTGTGTGCTGGATTCCGGCGTCGGGTCCACGGGTCTACCTTGGCGTAACCTGAGCGCGACCGCATACCGCGTTAATGGCTTCTTAACGTTCGGACGGAATTTTTAACACACGGCTTGTACCGACCGGCCGTTTCGGAACGCCCGGTGAGGGTTTCAGCAGCCACGCGCTACATTCGTCGCTGGCCCCCATAGCCCAATCGGCAGAGGCAGCGGACTTAAAATCCGCCCAGTGTGGGTTCGAATCCCACTGGGGGCACAGCAGACGGCGGGACGTGTCTCAGGTTTGTCTCAGGGTGCTCTCAGGTGTCGGGGTGCACTTGCAGGTGGACGACGAGTCCACGGCTCCACCTTGGCAAAATCAGTGGTGGATGGCCTAGCGCGTTGACGGTTTCTTAACGCCCCACGCCGCCGGCCGCCATCAGCGAATCAGGCCAGGCCGTCCATCCGGGCCGCCAACGTCAAGCAGATCGAGTTGCATCCAGGCCACGTCGTGCCAGCTGTCGTGCTTCCATGCCACGCGCCGGCATAAGCCGACGTGCCTTTAGCGAGCCCGGTGTGCATCACCGCTGTCTGACAGCGTCTTCCAGCAGATCGGCGGCGCTGGCAATGCTGACGGCCGGCTTCGTCACATGGGCGGCGACCTCGCCGGCTCGAGTGATGCATTGCGGATCGAGGATGGATTGCAGATCTGCGACCAGCGAACCCAGGTTGCTAGCCGAGAAGGCCCGCCCTGAACCGACTTTCAGCCGCGTGACGGCATCTGCCCAGATCTGCTGGTCGTTGGTCGGGTGCCAGAGGATCAACGTGGGTATTCCAGCCCGCATGCCCGCGGCCGTCGTGCCGGCCCCACCTTGATGAACCACCGCGCGGCAAGCCGGAAAAATGGCCGCATGGTTCATCGCGCCCACAACCTTCACGTGGTCAGGATGTGGGGCGTTCGTGAAGTCACTCGCCCCAGCGCAGATCAACGCCCGCTCGCCTAACCGCGAGCAGGCGACGCTGATCAGGGCCAAAGTGTGAGCGGGGTGTTGGAGCCAGACGCCGCTGCCAAAGCCGAAGTAGATCGGCGGCGGTCCCTCGGCGATCCAGGACAAGACTTCGTCGTCGGCTTCGGTCGGCAACTCCAGCGTCAGCGCCCCGACGAAGGGCCGCCAACTATCTCCGTCCGCCCACTCGGCTGCCTGCTCGGGAAAACAGAGCGCGTCGTAGGCCTGAATCTCCAGGGACCGCGGAGAGGGTCCCGTCGCGTCAGCCAGTCCCAATGCGCGGCGATGAGCATTTTCAGCCTCCTCCATTGCGTCGCCGACCCAGCCGCTCTGACGCAAGTGTGCTTGTGGGTAGAAGTGCAACGTCGCCTGGGGAATGCCGTAATACTCCGCGACGTTGGCAGCCAGTTGCTGCTCGACTCTGCCGGTCAGTAGCAGGTCGGCCCCGTTTGCCAGCGTCGTCAGGCTCGCGCCCCACTCCGCCATGGCCCGGGCCAGGTAGTCCTTCTCGTCCACCACCGCGCTGACCGGATCCTGGGGCGATCGGTTGCGGCTTGACCCGAGCGACTCGGGGCCGAAGGGGACCGCCGCAAGTCCCGCCAACTCAACGAACCCCACCATCTCGGGTGCGACCGCCATGCACACGTCATGACCTCGGCGCAGCAGCTCCCGACCGACGGCGGCGAAAGGCTCGGTGTCGCCGCGAGTTCCGTAGCCGGCGAGCACCACTTTCATCGGCGGAGCCTAACTGACGGTGTGCCTAACGTCCGCGCAGCCGCTCGGTGCTGATAACGAGTTTGGCCGATTTCAGCCACTTTCTGGAGGCGGGAATCGCGCCAGGCAATACGTCGTGAGGTCGAGTATCAATGCGTCGCGCTGAGCCTGGCGCGGCACCCCTGCGACGCTAGCACCTTGAATTGCGGTGAACAGCCGCACGATAGCGAGAGCATTCAGCTGGGTCGCGGCGTCGTCAAAGCTCGCCAGTATTTTCGGCACATCTTCGCCATCCTGTGCCACCAACGTCATGATCTGCTGGACCCGCTCGGTTATCTCGGTTTCAGCCGTCAACCCACATATAGCGCGGCCGTGCGACTCGATCCGCCGGTACATGTCCAGCAGGCCTAGTCCGTATGCCCTCTTGAGGTCGCCGACGTAGCGCCGGAAATCTTCCGCGTCCTGCGGATTCGGTTGTTCGATCTCTGCTAAACGCGTCGGTATCAATTCCTCTGGACGTTCGCCGACCGCCGTCAGGAACCCCTGGATGTGGGCCTCCAGGTCGGCGTCGTCCGTGTCGCCGGTCATGCCCTACCAGCGGAGTTTAAGGCGGCGAAGGTGAGTGACGCTGGTCGGTTTGTGCACGACCATAGGCGTGAAGCCTGGTTTGACTTCGAAATCCGGGATGCGATTCAACCACTCGGTCAAAAACGCATCCATCTCAAGGCGTGCCAGGTGCATGCCCAAGCATCGATGGATGCCGCCGCCGAATGCCCAGTGGCGCAGGCGCCGGACCTCTCCGTCGCTGCCCCGTGAAATCTCATCTCCACCGTCGGATCTACCCGCGGCTTCCAGCGCCAGCCACACCGAACTGAGCTTCGGAATCGTGACGCCGCCGATCTCGACTTCCCTCGTGGTCACCCGCGGAATACCCGGCCCCGGCGGCTCGAGTCGGAAGATCTCTTCGACGAACGCGCGAATCTGAGCTGGGTCCTCGCGCAGCTGGGCCCGCAACTCCGGATCGCGTGCGAGATGCAGAAGCGCGAAAGTAATTGCTGAGGAAACCATTTCGATGCCTGCAACAGAGAATAACAAAAGAATGACCGACACCACTTCGACTTGGGTCAGCGGAAAACTAGGATCGCCGACGAGTCGTTCCAGTAGCGGCCACAGAATGCCGGGCGGCCGCTCGGGATCTCGCAGCCGAGCGTCGAAGCTGGTGTTCAGCCACTTGACAAGATCAAGCTGGGCTTGCCCGGTGGTGTCGCCGATGACAGCAGCTCGGGTCATCTCGTGCGCCCGAGTGTCTTCTGGCGGCAACCCGCACACCATGAAAAGTGCTTGGCACGCATAGGTGTCGGCGACTTCGACTGCGTCGCACTGCCTTCTGGCCGCGACCCTGTCGACCAATTTCGCGGCCCTGGAACGCAAGTCCGCATCGAAGGGGGCCAACGCTCTAGGGCTGAAGAGCGGATGCAACACGCTGCCGAAACGGGCATGCTCCTCTCGCGTACCGCAGGACAGTGGCACCTGTGGAAGGGGTGCGCCGAACAACTGAATAGCAAAGGTTTTCGGCGGCGACGTAAACGTTTGCGGGTCGAGCAACGCCGCACGCACGTCATCCCGGCGGGTGAGATAGTAGCCGTACAGCGTCGGGTCGCCGGTGTCTATTTTCACCACCGGCCCCAGCTCGCGAAGGTGGCGCCAGTAGGCCGCGCGGTCTGCCGCGAAGAACGGACTCTCCTTATGGTGCAGCGGAGGCGAAGTCACGCTGCCATCTCCAGGCTCGTCATTGTCGGTCATCGCCCGTTCAACCTACCGCCAGATTGCTGGGACATCTCAGTGAACGGTTCTACGTCTGCCACGTCAACGGCAGCTCCACCAGCGCCGACCGGCCCGGGATGTATTGCGGCACAAACCCATCCGGCACCGCGCACTCGTGGATCTGTGCCAGCCATTCCTCCACCAGCACCCGCAGCACAGCCCGGACTAGATGGTTAGCGCGGCAACGATGCTGGCCCGCGCCGAACCCCCAATGCCTATATACCCGCTCGTTCACCTGGTCGCCGCCGTCGCCCTCCCGGCTGGCCACACCTGCCGCTATGGAGAACATGTCACCGGCCGACAAATCGAGGTCGCCGATGCGGATGTCCCGCAGGGCGACCCGTATCGGGTACTGGGTCGTCGAATGCAGCCGCACGATCTCCTCAACGAAAACCGGTATATCGTTGCGGTTTTCGCGCAGCCTGCCCGCCAACCCGGTGTCGGACGCAAGATGCAGCAACGCCCACACGAAAGTGTCGCTGATCTGGCCGACACCGCCGTGCTCACCGCTGCCGTGCACCGACGACGCCAACAAGAAAATCTCTTGGTCGGTGAGCTGCGGCGCGGCTCGGGCCATCCGACTGACCATGTCATCGCTGCCGACTGGTTCGCGCTGCTGGACCTTCGCCCACAGTTCGTATTCGTCGTCCACGGCGAAAAACGCCAACCGGAGCGCCCGGGTCAACGCTTCGCGGACGCGAGCGCCATCCACCTGCCCACCGGCGGCGACCTTCTCGAACATCGCTGCCGCGGCCGGGCGGAACCGTTCCGCCGCCCGACGCGACCAGCGCGGCGTCAACGCAGCAGCGATAACGTCACGGCCGGGCGCAGTCAACCACGTCCGCGTCACGCCTTCCGCCTGGGGCACCGCGGCGGCGAGGTCACCGCTGCGCAACGCTGCCGCGACAGCGTCGGCGCCGCTGACGACTGGCTCGCACGCCGGCGTCACCGCCGGGCAGCCGGTCACCGCTCGGCCTTCACCTGGTGGGCGACGATCGGCCGCCACCGCAGCGTTGACGGTACGCAACTGGACTCGGCGGTCGTTGGCGATGGCGATCAACCGCTCCACGTCCTGCATCGACCTGAAGAGCCGGTCGGGATGCCAGCAGATCACCGCGCCGAACTCGCTATCAGCCATCGCCTTCAGCATGGCCTCGAAGCCGGGACGGGTGCGGCCGGAGTCGGCGGACAGGTCGTTGTCGTCGTAGCGGTGGGTGACCTCCCATCCGAACCGATCGGCGAGTGCCTCGCAGTCCTTCAACTGGCGGGTCACACCGGCGCGCTGTCCCGTGGCGTCTTCGCTGATTCTGGTGTAGACGGCTGCGCGCATACCCTCGAATATATGTGGGCAGTTCTACGTCAGCACCCCCAGCAGTGCCTTGCCACGCCCAGCCGAGAGCAATCCGGCGATCACGCGACGCGCCCCTTTAGCCGTTTGTGATGTACGACTCTATTTGTCGTCAACGCTAAGAAATCCTTATTGACGAATAACCTTGTCCCAGGTCACTTTCGGTTAGCGTACGCCACGAAGTGCCTGGCGAAACCGGTTGCGGTGTTTGCTGTCCAAGGTTGCTGATGCTGCTTGGTGGATATTGTTTAAGGACGCACTGAGTTACCCAAGTGACGTGAGCAACAATCGGCAGAAGTGCCCCATTTCGAGGCAATTAAAGCCGCTAGACTCAGCCGAAGCGGCGCTGCACGCGCCACCACTTAGGGATCTGGGTTCGCGGTCCGCGGAAGCATTGGACCGCGCCTGGTGTTGAAGGCTCAGACACCCCAATGTCCGCCCACCACGGACCAACGAGTAGAGGCTGGTACCACTGTGAGCGATGTAGTTTCTGGGCTGAATGTGGCCCCGGGTTTCACGATGACAGGCGAGATCAACGCTGGACACGGTGCCGTGAGCGCCATGGCGATCAGCCCGGACGGCGACGTCCTGATGACCACCCATTACGGCGATGACAGTGTCTCGCTGATCGACACCGCGAATGGCGCGGTCGCACTGACCGTCATCGACGTCGAGGAATCGTTCGCCGTCGCCATGTCTGGTAGCCGTGCCTACGTCAGCAGCGTGTCGGCGGAGCACGACTCGGTGCTGGCCTTTGACATCGAATCCGACGAGATCGTCGCGGAATACCCGCTGGCGTTCAACGTCACCGACCTGGCGGTGAGCCCGAACGGCCGGCACCTGTACGCCGGCCGGACCGACGTCGAGGGCGCCGACGTGGCGATCCTGGACACCAAGACGGGCAAAGAAGACTCGGTTCGCATCGCCGGCACCGCTGGAACGACTACCGGATGCGTGCGGGTGAGTCCGGAGGGTCGCCGGCTGTACATCGCGACCAACGGCTCATCGACCGCGCACCTCGTCATGGTCGACGCTGTGCAGAAGCGCGTGCTGAACGCGGTCGAAATCACTTCGCCCATCCGGGATGTCGCGCTCAGCCCCGACGGCGCCACCGCTTACGTGGGTAGCGCCGGGCCCGACTTCGGCACGGTGCTCGACATCATCGACACCCGGACGTCCACCATCACCAGCACGCACAAGATCGGCGACGCCGCCGGACTTCTTGCTCAGCTGACGGTGAGCCGCGACGGTGAGCGGGCATACCTGGTCGGCGATCAGAACGTGACGGTGCTGTCCACCGCCACCCAGGACGTGATCGGCAGCATCGCGGTCGACGGGGATCCGTCGTGCGCGATCGAGAGCCCGGACGGCAAGCGGCTGTACATCGCCGACTACGCGGGAACCGTCACCGTCCTGGATATCGCCGTGGCGGCCGCGCCCGCCGACGTGCTGACTGCGGACGACGAGCTGACCGCTCCGCGTCCGTGGGCGGTGCCCGACCTGCTGCTACTCGAGCCGACGCTGGCCTAGCCGCCGACCCGACCACATCGCCGGTCAGGTGATTGGCCCGGCGTGCAATGATCGCCACGAGGGCAGGCGTTTGGCGGGCCTGCCCCGGTAGTCAGCCGGAACCAGAGGCGGTCCATCGATGTACAGCACCATGCACAGCGTTCCCCTGACGATCACCGCCATTCTGCGGCACGGCACCCGCGTGCACGGCGCGCGCAAAGTCACCACAGCCACCGGCGACGGTTATCGCGAGCACACCTACGCTGAGATCGGTCGACACACCGCGCAATTGGCGAATGCGTTACGGCGCATCGGTGTCACCGGCGACCAACGGGTCGCCACCTTCATGTGGAACAACTCCGAACATCTGGCGGCGTATCTGGCGGTGCCGGCGATGGGTGCGGTGCTGCATACCCTCAACATCCGGCTGTTCCCCGAGCAGATCGTGTACGTGGCCAACGAGGCCGAAGACCAGGTGGTGCTGGTCGATGGGTCGCTGGCCAACCTGCTGGCGCCGATACTCGCCGACCTCAAGACGGTGCACACCGTGATCGCGGTCGGCGACGGCGACATCGCCGCGCTGGAAGAATCGGGTAAGAACGTGCTGCGCTACGCCGACGTAGTGGCCGGCGAGTCGGACGAATTCGACTGGCCAGACATCGACGAAAACTGCGCGGCCGCAATGTGTTACACCAGCGGCACCACCGGCAATCCCAAAGGCGTTGTCTACAGCCATCGTTCAAGCTACCTGCACGCCATGGCGAACTGTACCGGCAACGGCCTCTCGATCAGCGCCAGCGATTGCGTCATACCGATCGTGCCGATGTTCCACGCCAACGCCTGGGGTCTGCCCTACGCGGCGCTGATGGCGGGCGCCGATCTAGTCCTGCCCGATTGCCATCTGGACGCCAAATCGCTGATCGACATGATCGAGAAGCTGCGGCCCACCGTCGCC
>Ga0302177_10000621_pt1 | contig 26808 bp, 27 predicted proteins | sample I_Palsa_E1_2_FD_198780 | JGI IMG/M metagenome (GOLD analysis project Ga0302177, IMG submission 198780) | Peat permafrost microbial communities from Stordalen Mire near Abisko, Sweden - I_Palsa_E1_2 | ecosystem: Environmental > Terrestrial > Soil > Palsa > Peat permafrost | place: Sweden... | reverse complement strand
AAGATCTGGCGGACTACCCAACGGCGTTCGAACACCTCGTGGCGGGCAAGGCGGCGGCCATGGTCGATCGCGATGAGGCGTCCCGGCGTGACGAAGCACTGTTCGATGCCATCATCCGCGCTTCGCCCGAGCCGCAGCCGGCTTCAGCGGGCTTTGCCACCGAGGAGCCGATCTTCGTGATCGGTATGCCGCGCTCGGGCACCACCCTGGTGGAACGCATCATTTCCAGCCATCCAGACGTCCATGCGGCAGGCGAACTGCAGAACTTCGCGCTGGCGCTCAAACGCACTTCGGGAAGCCGCACGCCCTACCTCATAGATATCGACACCGTCACCCGCACCCAAGATGTCGATTGGCGACAACTGGGGGAGGACTATCTGACCAGCACCCGACCCGACACCGGTCGCACGCCACACTTCATCGACAAACTGCCACACAATTTTCTGTATGTCGGCGCGATCGCCAACGCGCTGCCCCATGCAAAAATCATCTGCCTGCGGCGTGATCCGATGGACACGTGTCTCAGCAATTTCCGTCAACTGTTTGCGCTGGGATCGCCTTACCACGCCTATTCATTCGACCTGCTCAACACCGGCAGGTATTACATCCTGTTCGATCGCCTGATGGCGCATTGGAAACAGGCGTTCCCGGGACGCATCCTTGAAGTGGACTACGAAACGCTGGTGGATAAGCAGGAAGCCAGCTCGCGACAATTGCTGAAATTCTGCGACCTCCCCTGGAACGACGCCTGCCTGACTTTCGAAAACAACCAGGCGCCCGCCAGCACCGCCAGTGCAGCACAGGTGCGCGAGCCGATCTATCGCAGCGCGGTCAAGCGATGGAAGCAGTACGAGGCCCAATTGGCCGATCTGCGCGAGTTGCTGCACAACGCAGGCATCGAATGCGGTCCGTGAAGCGTACGCGCCAAGTAGTCAGTCGACTTAACTGGAATTTGAGACTTTTCTCATTCCCTTCGTCATCGTATCGGTGCTCGACTGATGGTGAACGTGATTGCGCTCGCGATCCGGTGTGGCGAAGGAAATTTATGGTTCAGTTGATAAAACATGGGGACACCACCACCACCCGCGGCGTGGTGATCGCCGTAGCGTCGCGCATGTTTGATAAAGGTAGGCGATTGGCGCTGAATGGAGAAGAAGCCACCTGCGGCACCTGCAAGGGCGCCTTCGAAATCGTCGGTACAGCGACACACGTGCGCGATAGAGGCAGAGCGTTGGTTCAGCACGGCGACCAAGTGATGTGCCCATGCGGCAAGAATCGAGTAATGGCCGATTCGAATATGCATTATCACAACGAGGGATCGGCGGCTCGGCCGCTGGCCACACCCGTGGGAAGTGCTGCTGCCATCGGGGCTGCGGTGGGCGCGATCGGGTTCGCGCCCAGCACCGACTTAAGCGGCCCACAAACTCACGCGCTTTCATTCAGATTTACAGACTCGGCCACAGGTGCCCCGCTAGCGGGGCAGCCGGTCCTGATCACGGCCGACGGCCAATCCATCCATCACGTGACTGACGCCCAAGGATGTACGGCGCTCGTCTATACGGGAAACGCGCCGCGGAGAGTGGAATGCGTCGTCCTTGGAATTGACAATCTTTACGACAAGGACGCTACACATGGCTGAACTCTATCCGACATCTACTCCTATCAAAGGAACCGTCATCGGGATAACCAGTGCCCCGGTTGCGCACCTCGAACGTATTGAGGGACAAAGCAGTGAATTTCAAACTGCTCTTGTTCGATTGGAAACAGCTGCAAATGGCTTTATATCTAGTTCCATGATTGATCCAGCAGTGCGCGCAGATTACATGGTGAAGGTCCGCGCAGCCGCTGATGGCCTTATGGATGAGGTAAAAATGGGGGTTAAAACTCCGCACGAGGGTGCCCAAGCGGCCAACGCGCTGCGCAACGAGATTCTCCGCCTTGCGCGCGCTGACCTAACGACCTTTGGTCTCGCTCTGTCTAAGGACATGAAGCCTGACGGCAAACCACTCGAATACTACGGCGAGAAGAACGCTAACGAACTGTTTAATAGACCGTTCGAGCAGCTAACCAAGAGCGAACAGGATGCTGTCTGGCGTTACACGATAGATAGGGCCGGCAACGCCAACGGCACGGTCAACGGGTTTGCCAAATTGTACGGACATGCCGGACGCGCGCTTCTTGTCATGTCGCTTGCTATCGCTGTTTACAGGGTCTTGGAATCCGACAATAAAACCCGACAGGGGGCTAAAGAAGGGCTTGGACTCGGTGCATCTATCGCTGGTGGGGCGGCTAGTGCGGCGGCAGTTGGCTTCATTGTGTCGAATCCCGCAGGCTGGGTGGTTGGTGTTGCGATATTTGTTGGCGCAGCAGCCGCTGGATACGGTTCAGATGAGGTGTTCGAATACTATTGGCCTGAGCGATAGATGAGCAAGTTCTTCATCTTGACCTATGGGTTCGGCCTGCTCGCGTTTGGGTGCTTTCTTGCGTACTTACCGTACGTGTCGAAGCTCTTAAAGCATGAAAGCGATGAATGGGAGGACTATAAACCAACAGGCAGGGAACGAGTCTGGCATCGAATTCTCTTGGGAGTTGCCGTGTTGTCCCTATTTTGTATGGCAGTTATCGGGATTATTGTAGGTCGCAGCGGACACTAACCAAGTGCTTTTGACATGATCCCCGTTCCGTTGGCGACAAACCCCACAAAGTCGATTGGTTCAAGCTGCCCTCTCGGATGGTAGAGTCCAACGCTTTTTCCAGCCACCCGATGATCCTGGCTTTCATTTTAAGATAACCAACTAATGACCCTCTTCTACGGAATCCTAATGGCCGCCGCAGTTGGTATGGGGACGAACGATGGCGAGTGTCCGATGCGTCCGCCACCGTTGGATGTCGCTGCTATGCAAAGCTCAAAAGGCGTCAAAAGCATCGTCATTGACTATCCAAAACGAACGGCCAATCTGTTGCTGAAAGATGGTTCCGCCGTGCGCGTCATCAATATGGGCTGTCAGCATTCCGGCAGCATTGCACGCAGCTGGGTAATGAATCCGCCCTCCTTAAGCGATGATGCGGCATGGACCAAAGAGGCAGACAGACTCGCAAGTATCGAGTTTACTCCAGGCGAAGCCAAGCGATTCATTTCTTGGGCTGCTGAAAAAAACTTCAGAAGGATAATGATCGCCTCGGTCGAGATGGCACGCATGAGGGTGACCTGATGTAATACTCCATTGAGGTTGAATCAGCCGATCTGGCTATGGGCGCTTGGCTAACCATCTCGTATTCGTACCCACAAGCAAAGGTGAATGAAAAAGGTAGCGGATGCATGGGTGGTCAGGTCTTTTCAATCGCCGAATGACGCAGGGTTTCATTTCGAGATTCAAGACCCATGATTGCACTAAGTTTCGCTATGGCATCCCTGCTTGCTGGCGGCGGCGCGTCTCCATGCACTATGAATCCGCTACCGTTGGCGGTGGAGGCCGTCAAGGCATCCAAGGATGTCAAGAGTTTCGTCGTTGCAAGCCCCAAATCGATGAGCATCCTTCTCAAGGATGCGACTCTTATACGAGTGTAAGCATGGGGTGCGTTGACTCAGGAAGTGTGGCCCATATTCGGATCAATAACCGCCCACCTGTTGAGGACAAGACGGCGTGGAGCAAGCTTTTCATCAAGATCGCTTCAGCCACGTTCGACCCTGCTGATTCAAAGAGCTTTGCAGCCTGGTTACCCGATGCCAAGTTCACTCGTACGGAAAGGTTCATCCTTAGCGCAGGCGTCAGCAAAAATATTGATTTGTCCATCGACGTCGAGCCACTGATTGACGGAATGAGTACCGAGGTAACGATGTCGGTCACCTATCACTGATGTCTGTATATCAACCGAAAAAGGCATACACGGTGCCGTCGATCCTCTCAAAGGGACATCATCGCCTGGCAGGCTGTGAGAAATATCGGCCGTAGCCGTATGTCGAGTATTCGAATTTTTGGCGAGCTACAAAGGCGCCGAAGGGACGGGCCAATGAAAGGATCGATCCTCGCGGCCGCCACGCTGTTGTGTTGCATTAGTTCTGCTGCATAAGCGGACAGTGCGCCGACCAAGGACGATAGGCGTGGACCTGCTGGCATCGCCGTCGGCGACTCCATAGTCGCGTCGCGGACAAAACTCATCAAACAAGGATGGAAGCCGACGCGGATGCATGCGGTCGATGGATATGAATACAGCGGCGCGGAGCTACAGCTGACAGCGCGCAAGTTCTTCGAGGTTGACTCATGCTCCTCTGACAGCTCGCGTTGCATCTTTTATTACGCGAAGAGGAGCACTTGCCTGCGTATCGACACGATTGGAGAGAGGCTTAATGACATGACGGTCACGAGATGGGCCGTCGAGTGTCCGACGCCCAAACCAAGTAGGCCCGGCGCGGGATAACGACTGATAAACAGTCAGCGCTCAGGACGCCCGCTGAAACACCAATCCCTGCTGCATCAACGGCGCCACCAGCCAATGATCGGCCAGCAGAAGTGCGAACAGTGCCATCAGGTACACGATGGAATACTTGAATACGCGCATCGCAAAAAATTCGTCCGGCGGATTCAGCAAGCGGATCGCGTAGTACAGGAAGCCCAGGTCGAGCACGATCGCGCCACCCAGATAGATCAGACCGCTCATACCGGTCAGTGCTGGCAGCAGGGTCACCAGCACCAGCAGCACGGTGTAGAACAGCACGTGCCAGCGCGTATAGACCACACCATGCGTCACCGGCAGCATCGGTACTTTCGCGCGGGCATAGTCTTCGCGTCGGAAGATCGCCAGCGCCCAGAAATGGGGCGGTGTCCACACGAAGATGATCAGGCACAGCTGCAGTGCGAACGGGTGCAATGCATCGGTCACCGCGGTCCAGCCGAGTACCGGTGGAATCGCACCGGCCAAACCACCAATCACGATGTTCTGCGGTGTCGCGCGCTTGAGATACGCGGTGTAGACCAGCGCATAACCAATCAAGCCACCGAACGTGAGCAACGCTGTCAGCGGATTCACCAATAGCGCGAGCACCAGCATCGAGGCGATACCAAGCAGCACCGCAAACACCAGCACCTGACGCGGCGTGAGTTTGCCGGTCGCCAACGGGCGACGCGCCGTGCGTGCCATCAGTTTGTCGATGCGTTCGTCGATCAGGTGATTGAATGCGGCTGCCGAACCGGATGCCATCCAGATGCCCAGCGTGCCAAACACCAGCGCGCGCCATGGCGGTATGCCGGGCACGGCGAGGAACATGCCGATCACGGCGCAGAACACCAGCAGCGCGACGACGCGCGGCTTGGTTAGTTGCAGGTACTCGCCGATATCCATCTCAAAGCCGTCCGGACGTCTGAAACATCAAGGCATCCTGCCGCTTCTGCGTGCTCGCCAATGCGATCAGCAGGGTGAATAACAACAACTCGGCGACGCCGTTGTGAGCGGTGGCGACTGCCAACGGTAGTCCGAAATACACATTGCTGATGCCGAGCAGCACCTGACCCACCAGTGCCAGCGCGATCGCGATGCCGCACCCGCGCAGACCACGGCGGGTCAGTCTGTACGACAGCCATAGCAAATAGCAGAAAACGATCAGCGCGCCGGTTCGATGCGCGATCTGGATGGCGCTGCGCGCCGCCATGTCGAGCACACCGCCTTCATAGTTCACGCCAATACCGCGCGACAACACGAAGCCCTGATGAAAATCCGTCGGCGGCATCCACTGATTCAAACATTGCGGAAACGAACCCGGGCCGTAACCGCAGGCCAGCGCGGCGTAGTTCGCCGAGGTCCAGCCACCCAGCGCAATCTGGCAGAACAGCAGCACGATACCCATCGCCACCAGCTTGCGCAGATCGGCCAGCCGGCCATCCGGCGTACCCACTCCGGCAAAACGCAGCGCTGCGTAGGCCAGCAGCGCAAACGTCGTCATGCCGCCCAGCAGATGGCCCATCACCACCACTGGCTTCAACAGCAGGGTAACGGTCCACATGCCGAGCATGGCCTGGAAGATGATTACCGCCAACGCCAGCACGCAGATCTTCCACGCGCCGGGGCGCTTCAGGCCGATCGCCGCAAACAGCGGCAAGGCCATCGCCAACGCCGCCAGCAACGATGACCATTGCCGCTCGCCGTGGATGTAAAGACTGACACCGACTACCGCGAACAACGCACCGCCGAGCACAGCCAGCAGCGCGCTGCGCTTGCGCCAACTGGCAAGCAGTGCGAGCACCAGCACCAGCACGCCAAGCGTGCCGGCAAGAAACCGATGGACCTGCTCGCGCCATGCCTTGTGCGCTTCATACGGTCGGTCCGGGAATGCCGCGTCGGCATGCGCCACCGCTTGCGCATGTTGCGGCCATGTCACCTGGCCATAGCAGGTCGGCCAGTCCGGACAGGACAGCCCGGCATTGGACAACCGCACGAACGCGCCGAACATCACCAATCCCAACGCGAACACCGCCGCCAGCAGCGACAGGCCGCGCAGGATTTTCAGCAAACGCGACGACATCAGTGAATCACCTTCTGCAGATCCTTGCGCAGCCCGGAAGGATCAAAACCCGCAGGATACAGCGACAGCGCAGTGCCGTTGGACTCCACCAGCAAGGCGCTGACGCTGTCAGGCGTGGTGGGCTGGTACATCGCGAGCTTGCCATCGACGTCGGTGCCGAGCTGCCAGTAATTGCGGATACCATCGCGCTGATCATTCGGCGGCGGCGTGCCGACATACAGCAGGCGCAGCCGCGACATGTTGCTGCTGAGCGTGACGCGCGCGGCCGCCATCTTGGTCAGTGTCGCCAGACATTGCATGGCGCAGCCCGGACCGGCCAGCGCTACCAGCGTCATGCGCGGCTCACTGTCACGCCAGGCATACGGCTGGCCATTCTCCAACTGCACGACCAGCTTCTCGCTGACGAAATTGCGCTGCGGCTGCACCGGCTGGCCGTTGCCCTTGGCATCCGGCTGCCAACCCGTATAGGTCAGCCACCCGGCCACCATCATCGGCGCGGCAAACACCAGCGCAATCAGCAGCAGAAACATCCTGCTTCGGCGCAACGCGGCGGGATCAACGGTATTCATTGGATTTCCATCTGGCTTCATCGACATAGGTCAGGTGATGTTCGTGATTCAGGATTTTCGCGGAGCGCGTTTGCGATTGAGTACCAGCAGAATCACCACCACGGCGAGCGCAAACGAGAACCACTGGAAAGCATAGGCGCGATGCCGTGCGGGTGGCATCGCGGAAAAATCGAGTGTGTGCACACGCTCATAGATCGATGTCGGATCAGCGTCCAGCGCCAGCACTCGTGGATAAAGGGGGCGGCCGAGATCATGGCTGATCTGTTTCGGATCCAGAAAAATGCTGCTCTTGGGCCAGTGGGTCTGCCGCGCCAGCGCATCGCCACCCATCTCGAAACCGAGCGGCGGTGGCGGCACGTATAGACCGTGCAGTGTCAGCTCGGTTGCTGGCAGCGGCGGCAACTGCGGCGCCTGACGGGTACCGTTGCCAGGCAGAAAACCCAGATCGACCAGCAACAAGGGCTGCCCGCCCTGCGACTCGAACGGCACGAATACCTCGACTCCGCCACGCTCGTCATGCTTGGGGTTGTCCAGCAGATAGGTTCGTTCAACGAGATAGTGACCACTCACTTGCAGGCGAGGAAACGCGTCTGAAGGTGGCGTCTGGGCTACCTTGGCGAAGTCCTGCAGCGGCGCTGACGACGATGCGGCATACCGCCGCAGAAGTGCTTCCTTGAAGTCGGCGCGATGCAGCTGCCACACGCCCAAACGTATGAACAGCAAGGCGCTGGCCGCTGTCAGCAGCAACGCCCACCATGGCGGACGACGAAATCCGCTCACGCGGAGCACCGGCTGGCGGCCGTTATACTGGCGATGTCGAAATGGATCGGATCAATCACGTGGAAACCGTCTACAAATATGCGCTGGTGGGGTTGCTGCTGGTGGTGATTTTCAGCCTCGGCCAGGCGCTGTACTTCATGATGACCGACAAGGACGACGACAAGCGCACAGTGTGGGCGCTGACCCGCCGCATCGGCCTGTCGCTATTGCTGATCGGCATGGTCGCGCTGGGCATCTGGATGGGTTGGCTGCATCCGCACGACGTGGGCCAGTAATTGTAACCGGCCTCGCCGGCTGTCGCGCCTCGGCCGCGACAAATCGCGCCGGGGCATGTGATGGGGGCAGAACGCGAACCTTGGCAGTCCTCTCTGAGGTGACTAGGTTCCTGCCTACGCAGGACTGACGGGCCGGGGGCTAGGTGCCGCGCTTATTCCTGGCCGCGCTTATTCCTGATAGTAATCCCGGTACCACGTTACGAAACGGCTCACCCCTTCCTCCACCGGCACGCTCGGGCTGTAGCCCACGGCCGCGGCCAGCGCCGACACGTCCGCCTCGGTATCCGGCACGTCGCCAGCCTGCAAGGGCAGCAGTTCCATCCGGGCCTTGCGGTCGAGGCAATGCTCCAGCACTTCGATGTAGCGCAGCAATTCCACTGGCTGCTCGTTGCCGATATTGAAGATTCGGTACGGCGCGAGGCTGGTGGCCGGATCGGGCGCCTTGCCGTCCCAGCCGGGATTGCCGGTGGGCACGGCATCGAGCGTGCGCAACACCCCTTCGACGATGTCATCGACATAGGTGAAGCTGCGTTTGTGCCGGCCATGGTTGAACACCTTGATCGGTTCGCCGGCCAGAATCGCACGGGTAAACAGGAACAGCGCCATGTCGGGCCGTCCCCACGGCCCGTAGACGGTGAAAAAGCGCAGAGCCGTACACGGCAGGCCATAGAGATGCGCGTAACTGTGCGCCATCATCTCGTTCGCTTTTTTCGATGCCGCGTACAGCGTGAGTGGATGCTCGGTGGGCTCGTGTTCGGAGAACGGCATCAGGGTATTCGCGCCGTACACCGAACTGGTGGACGCGAAGACCAGATGCTCGACATCGTGATGACGACAGCCTTCGATGATGTGCAGAAAACCCGTGATGTTGGACGCTACGTAGATATGTGGATTCTGCGCCGCGTAGCGCACCCCGGCCTGCGCAGCCAGGTTGATCACCCGCCGTGGCTTATGCGTGGCAAAGGTTGCCTCGATCGCCGCACGATCGGCCAGGTCCGCCGTTACATGCGTGTAGTTCGGGTGATCCATGAAGCGCGCCAGTCGCGCCTTCTTCAGGTTCACGTCGTAGTAGTCGCTGAGGTTGTCGATGCCGACGACTTCGTCACCGCGCTCAAGCAGTCGCATGGCGACGTGCGAGCCGATGAATCCCGCCGTGCCCGTGACCAGAATCTTCATTGCGTACTCATCCTTCCATTCACTCCATCCGAGCGCCTGCGCATCCACGCGGCGATCGATTCAAGCCGCACTGCGCCGGTCTAGAGACGCCCGTCGACCGCCTCTCGCGGCAACACGTACTTGACGTCGTACAGCACTGATGCAGGCTTGCCGAAAGCGCGGATACCGGCGCCGCCGATCTCGGCAAATTCGCGGTGACCCACCGCCACAATCACCGCATCATACTGGCCTGGCTCCGGCGCGCCGATCAGCCCGATGCCGTATTCGTGCATCGCTGCTGCCGCGTCCACCCAGGGATCGACGATCTCGACCTGTGCGTTGTAGCCCTTCAAGGCGTCCACGATATCGACCACGCGCGTGTTGCGCAGATCCGGACAGTTTTCCTTGAACGCCAGCCCCAGGATCAGGATGCGCGCGCGCACCGGGTTGATGCCTTTGCATACCATCAGGCGGATCACTTCGCCGGCGATGTATTGACCCATGCTGTCATTGGTGCGGCGACCAGCCAGGATGACGTCGGGATGGTGTCCGACTTCCTGGGCCTTATGGGTGAGATAGTACGGATCCACGCTGATGCAATGGCCACCGACCAGGCCGGGTCGAAACGGCAGGAAATTCCACTTGGTGCCGGCTGCCTGCAGCACCTCGAGCGTGTCGATGCCGAGTTTGTTGAACAGCTTGGCCAGGTCGTTCACCAGCGCGATATTCAGGTCACGCTGGGTGTTCTCGATCACCTTGGCCGCTTCGGCCACCTTCAGCGAGCTGGCTCGGTGCGTGCCTGCCGTGATGATGGAGCCGTACAGCCGGTCCACAAAATCGGCCACCTCGGGATTGGAGCCTGAGGTCACCTTCAAAATGCTGGTGACACGGTGCTGCTTGTCACCTGGATTGATGCGTTCGGGGCTGTAACCGGCAAAGAAGTCCAGGTTGTAGCGCAGGCCCGAGACCTTTTCGAGAATCGGAACGCATACTTCCTCGGTGCAGCCCGGATAAACGGTGGATTCGTACACCACCACATCGCCGACCTCGATGACCTTGCCCAGCGCCTCGCTGGCCTTGATCAGCGGCGTCAGATCGGGGCGCTTGGCCGAGTCGATCGGCGTCGGCACAGTGACGATGTAGACGTTGCAGGGGCGGATGTCGTCCAGGCTGGCGCTGAAACGCAGCCGAGAGGCTGCGGCCAACTCATCGGCATCCACCTCCAGGGTGGTGTCCAGGCCTGTCCGCAATTGCTCGACGCGCGTGGCATTGATATCGAAGCCCAGCGTGTCGTAGCGCTTGCCGAATTCCACTGCCAAGGGCAGCCCGACGTAGCCCAGTCCAACGATGGCGATCTTGGTGTTTTCCAGTGCCTGCATGCGGAACATCCCTGGTTTTCTGGTTTTTTTGGCGGTTTCGACCGCCCGGGTGGCCGGTCGAGACCCGCCCAGAGTAGGCGAAAGCATCGTGGAACGAGAACCCCGGCTCAAAATCCTTACAAAACGGGCGCGATTACCTTATCGACAGACATTATGTTGTGATACTGTTCACAACCTGCAAGTCAATCAGGGGTGGTTGTCATGAAGAGCCTTTACCGCTTTCTTGCGTTGGTCCTCCTATTGATGCTGGCTGGCTGCGCTACCGCACCCGGCTCCAGCGAAGCTCCCAAGTTCAATGCCGACGCCCAGGCCGTGACCTCATATCACATCGGCGTCGACGATCAACTGCAGATCACGGTGTGGCACAACCCGGACCTCAGTGTGAGCGTCCCGGTCCGCCCCGACGGCATGATTACCGTGCCGCTGATCGGTGACGTCGTGGCCGGCGGCAAGACCCCTGAGGAAGTCGCCGCCGAGGTCAAGGACAAGCTGCAGGCCTTCGTGCGCGACCCGCAGGTGGCGGTGATCCTGACTGAGCTGCGCAGCCACGAATACCTGTCCCGCGTGCGCGTTACCGGCGCGGTACGCACACCCGTCTCGCTTCCCTACCGCCAAGGCATGACGGTATTGGATGCCGTGCTGGCTGCTGGCGGCACGACCGAGTTCGCCGCCCTGGATCGCACCGAGCTCTATCGCAAGGAAGGCGACACGACGCAGTCCTACGCGGTGCAACTGGGCAATATCCTGCAGCAGGGTGAGTTGAAGACCAACTATCCGGTCCAGCCAGGCGACGTCATCACCGTACCGCAACGCTCGTTCTGACGCTGGAGCACAGGGGACCGCCATGAGCGAAGAGATCACACCGTTTGCCGCGATCGTTCCGGTGCTGGTGACCGAGGCTCGGCGGCGGCGGCTCGCGCTCGGTATGGTGTTTGCCGTCACCGCGCTGGCCGCCTTGATCATCGGCGTGCAATGGCCGAAAAAATACGATGCATCGACCACCATCCTGGCGCAGGAAAGCAGCATCATCACACCCCTGATGGAAGGCGCCGCGTCACCCACCGCGAACGCGAACCGTGCCGGCATCGCCCAGGCGGTTATCTTCAGTCGCAGGGTGATGCAGCAGATTCTGATCACCGGCGGCTGGATGGCGACGAATCCGAATCCGGTGGAGCAGGATCGCCTGATCGAAAAGATCAAGGCGCAGACCAAGGTCGTGATCTCGCACGACAACCTGATCACCATCAGCTACTACGACTCCGATCCGAAGCGCGCCTACGACGTTACCCGCGCATATGCGCAGCTCTTCATCAGCGAAAGCCTGGCTTCCAAGCAACGCGAAAGCCGCGACGCGTTCGAGTTCATCAACGGTCAGGTCGAGGCTTACCGCAAGAAGCTGACCGACGCGGAAGACAAGCTCAAGGAATATCGCGGCGCCAACGCCGATGCGCGCCCGGGCAGCGAAGCCGATACGGACGCACGCATCAGTCAGTTGCGTACCCAGATCGAAAACGCGCGCATGGACCTGATGGAGAAACGCTCACAGGAGGCTTCGCTGAATTCGCAGCTGTCGGGCGAGTCCGAAATCAGTGCCGTGCAGACCACCATGGGCATCGATCAGACCCAGCTGGCCAACTTGCAGGCCCAACTCGACACGTTGTTGATGTCCTATACGGCGGACTATCCCGATGTGGTTCGGGTGCGCCACCAGATGGAGGATCTGCGGCAGCAGATCGCACAGGCCGACCAACGCAAGCAGGTCGCGGCGGCATCGGGCAATTCGGCAGCGGTCGAGAACAACGCGCAATACAACCCGCTGTATGGACAGCTGAAGAGCCAACTTTCTTCAGTGCGCGCCGACGTTGCCGCGACCAGCGCGCGCATGAGTGCAAGCGAGTTGATGCTGCAGTCGGAGATGGATCGCAGCAATCGCATCGCGAACTCGGAGAACATGACCTCCGAACTGACGCGTGACTACAACGTCAACCGCGACGTCTACCAGGATCTGCTCAAGCGCCGCGAAAACGCCCGCGTATCGATGAACCTGGACGCGAAGCAGCAGGGTTTGACGTTCCTCATCCAGAACCCGGCCGTGATGCCGCTCAATCCCTCCGGCCTGCGCTTCCTGCATTTCGGTATCGCGGGAATCTTCCTTTCACTGGCGATTCCACTTGGCCTTCTATTCGGCATCGCACGTGTCGATCCACGAGTGCGTTCGACCGCTCAGCTCGAGCAGTCCACCGGGCTGCTGGTGCTGGCGACGGTTCCTTTCTACCCCACTCCGCAGGATCGCCAGCGAGAGCGATTGCAGAACCTTGTGCTGGTGATCATCGTCGCGGTGGTTGCATTGGCCTATCTGATTCTGTTCTGGCTCAAGCTGAAGGGAATGGCATGAACAGTCACGAAGACGACAAATTGATTGCCGATACCGACAACCTCTTGCATGGGGCGAAAGTAGGCAGCCTCCCGCAGCGTTCCTCAGCTGGCCATTCGATTGCGCGCATGTCGGAAAGTGACGCGCTCGCTCCGCAAGTGCTCGAACAGCGCCGCTTGATCCACCGCGACAATTCGGTACGCAAACAGTCCGATGCGTTTCGCGAGATCCGGACACGGCTGCTCTGGCTCGGTGGTGAGCATAATTTCGTGACCCTCGTGGTGCCGGTTAGCCCCGGCTCCGGTGGCAGTTTCGTGGCGCGCAATCTTGCCACCGCGTTCGCGTTCGACGAAGCAAAGACCAGCCTGCTGATCGATTGCAATCTGCGCTATCCGGCGCAGCACAAGGCATTGGGAGTGGATGCCAGCAGCGGTGGCCTGATCGATTACCTCGAACATCCAGCCAGCGGCATTCAATCGGTTCTGTATCGCACCGGCATTCCACGGTTGCGTCTGATTCCGACCGGCAAACCGCGCGAGAACGGCGGCGAGTATTTCTCTTCGTTTCGCATGCGTGCGGTGATCGATTCGCTGCGCTGCCGTTACCTGGATCGCTATCTCTTTCTGGACGGTCCGGCAATCAAGGGTTCACCGGACGCGCGCATCCTGTCTGACCTGGCCGACTTTGTAGTGGTGGTCGCGGGGTACGGCCGCGATACGCCAACGGCGATCAGCCAGGCTGTCGCGAACTTCGATGCCAACAAAGTGGCTGGGGTGGTTTTCAATCACGCACCCTGATTCATCACGGTCCAGATACTGATTCATAGCGTTACAAACAACAGGCTTAGCAACCTGTTCCACGGGGGGATGGAAACATGCCTGCATCTAGCAAGCTCAGTTGCGCGGTGGCGTTGGCGCTTGCTGTCGGCTCGGGTACGGCGTCTGCGGCGCAGTTCGACTATTCGCTGTTTGTCGGCATCAACCACAGCGACAACATCGATCTGACGCAGACCAATACAACCAGCGAAAGCGTGCTTATCCCGGGTTTGAATTTCACCTACTCGCAACTGGGTTCGACGTTGCAGGCGAACGTCGCCGGTACCCTGGAATATTACGATTACCTTGGTAGCGGTTTCAGCAACCAGACGTTCGTGCAACTGAGCGGCCAGGCCAACTGGACCATCCTGCCCCAGCGACTGGATTTCACCGTCCAGGATTTCGCGGGCGTACAGCCGCTCTCGACGCTGGCCAGCGACTCGCCAAACAATTTGCAGCAAACGAACGTGCTGGCGCTGGGGCCGATCCTGCATTTTCGGCTCGGCGACACCCTACGTGGGCAGGCCGAACTTGACTACATCAACAGTTACGCATCCAAGACCAAGCAATTCAATTCCTCACGCGGTCAGGCGGTGCTGCGCGTCCTGAAGGATCTCGGCCCTACCGACGTTCTCTCGGTCAACGTTGAGAGCCAGCGCGTGAACTTCTACGACAGCTCAAGCACTCCTCTCTCGGAGATCGACGGATTTCCTGTTATCGATGACACGACGAACATTCCCAACTACACACGCAATGAACTGTTCGCCCGCTACGTCAGGACCCTGGCTCACTTCAATGTCGATGTGTCACTGGGCTGGTCGCAGATCGATTTTACCGGTGCGCCCAGCGCCTCCACGCCACTGGCAAGGGTAACCCTGAGCTGGCAGCCGACGACGCGCAGCAATCTCGCCCTTACCGCATCGCACCAGTACTCCGACGCCGCGCAGGACATCATGATGCAGCCGGGCCAGATCGTCGCCGGTGCCGGCGCGCAACTGGACAACAACGCGATTGGCCCGGTCGGCTTGAACGGTCCGCAGGGCCAGACGTCTCCTGGCGGTATCAACACGGGCGATCTGGTGATCGATCCGGAGGTCTATCTGAACCAGAGCTTCGGAGCCAGCTACAGCTACACCACCGACCGCTGGACGCTGAGCGCGGCCCCGGTGTACAGCCGACTCAGCTACTTGAATGACCCCACCTTCGATCAGACCGATCGCGGTGTCAGCGCAGGCGTCAGTTATCGCGTCACTTCATTGCTGTCAGTCGGAGTTTTTGGCGACGGCGAGAGGTACACCTATCGCGCACTCGATCGCCGCGACGACACCAGCGACTACGGAATCACGCTGACCGATCGAAGGACGCCGCACTGGACCTGGCAGGTTTCGCTGACCCATCGTCAACGCGACAGTACGGCGGCAGGACAGAGTTATAGCGAGAACGAAATCTACTTTGGTGTTGTATTCAAACGATGATCGCGCTGCAGGAAGAGGCCCTTCCCTGCCACTTCGGTCGCGACAACGAACTGTTCGGCCTCTACCACGCCGCCGCGGGTGTCGCCACCAAAGCAGTGCTGTTGTGTCCGCCGTTGGGGCAGGATCTGATACGCAGCCACCGGGTCTACCGGCAGCTGGCGGAAACGCTTGCCGCCGACGGCATCGCCTCACTGCGTTTCGACTACTACGGTAGCGGCGATTCGGCTGGGCGAAGTGTAGACGTGGATTGGGTGCGCTGCGTCGCCGACATCGCCGCCGCCGCGAAGGAGTTGCGCTCGCGCAGCGGCTGCGCGAGCGTGACCGCGTTTGGCGCACGTCTCGGCGGCAACCTCGCCATTGCGGCGGCCGCTGCGGCGCACTTCGCTGAGCTGATTATCTGGGATCCGATACTCGACGGCGCCGCACATGTTGCACGGCTGGATGCATTACAGGCCGCACTGCGCGTCGACCCCATGCGCTTCGACACACCCCGCTCCGCCGAAGATGCGGCCGGGCAGTGGCTCGGCTTCGCCGTCAGCCCACGTCTGCGCCAACAACTGATGCAGCAGAGTCTGCAGTCGCCCGTCGTTCGCGTGCGGGTGCTGGATTCGCTCCCTGCAACCGAGGCACACGACTGGGATCGTCTTGTCACGGCGGGCGCGACCGTGACGACTTTGAATCCGTCCACGATGTGGGACGAACTGGATCGGCTGGAACACGCCATCCTGTCGCCCACATTGATACGCACAGTGACCGAGCACGTAGGCGAGGCTAGGCGATGAAGGAACACGCCTTCCGTTTCGGCCGTGCGCGCCACCTGGTTGGCGTAGCAGGACTGCCGACGACATCCACGACGCCTTCGGACAACGTGGGTGTAATCGTACTCAATGCGGGCCTGGTTCATCGCATCGGACCGTTTCGCATGAATGTGGAACTGACCCGCCGGCTCAATGCGGTTGGCTATCCGACCTTGCGTTTCGACTTGTCGACACTTGGTGACAGCGGTGCCAGTGCCGAGTCTCAATCCCGCCCGCAACAGATTTGCGCCGACGTCGGTGATGCCATGACGCTGTTGCACGAACAGGCCGGCTGCAGACGCTTCGTTCTGGTAGGACTGTGCTCGGGCGCAGAAAACGCGCATACGGTGGCATGCACCGAGGCAAGGATGGCTGGAGCGATCTTCCTTGATGGCTACGCTTACCGCACGCTCGGCTTCATGCTGCGGCACTACTTGCCAAGACTGTTCAACCCAGGAAGCTGGCGCAGCTTTCTGACGCGTCACGCCCGCACCGATGTGGAACCTGAGGACTCACCCGACTTCAGGCACGAGTATCCGCATCGATCCGCGATACGCGCCGATCTTTCGGGGATGCTCGACCGCGGACTGAAACTATCCTTTATCTACAGCGGCGGCGTAAGCAGGTACTTCAATCACCGTCGCCAGTTCCGCGAATGTTTCGGTCGCGTGGCCACGCATCCGTCGGTCAGCCTCAGCGTTCTCGAGGACGTCGACCACACTTACACTCTGGATCGTGATCGTGGCCGACTGTTCGATATCATCGAAGCCTGGCTGCTGCGCAATTTTCCCGTAATCGATACGAGTACATCAGCATGAGCACGATTCTCGTCACTGGCGGGGCGGGTTACATCGGCAGCCACGTGGTTCAACAATTGAGCACACGCGGCGAGCGCGTCGTGGTCATCGACAACCTCGTCAGTGGTTTTCGCGAGGCTGTGCAGGGTGCTGAACTGGTGGTCGGCGACGTTGGCGATCGCGCGCTGGTCGCGCGCGTGCTGACCGAACATCAAGTCGATGCCGTGCTGCATTTCGCCGCCCATACCGTGGTTCCGGAGTCGGTAAGCAATCCGCTCAAGTACTACGGCAACAACACGTGCAATACACGCAATCTGCTGGCCTGCTGCGCGGAGGCTGGTGTGCACCAGTTCCTGTTCTCTTCGACCGCCGCGGTCTACGGCATGCCGGCCAGCGGTATCGCCGACGAGGACACGCCGACTCTACCGATCAATCCGTACGGCATGTCCAAACTAATGTCGGAGACCATGTTGCGCGATCTGAGCGCGACCGGTGCGATGCGGCATGTGATTCTGCGGTACTTCAATGTCGCCGGTTGCGATCCGCAGGGCCGCATCGGCCAGTCCACTCCGAACGCCACCTTGCTGCTGAAGGTCGCCTGCGAGCACGCGGTCGGCAAACGCCCGAGTCTCTCGGTATTCGGTACCGACTATGACACTCCAGATGGTACCGGCATCCGCGATTACATCCACGTCGATGATCTGGCGGCGGCACATCTGCACGCGCTCGATCACCTGCGCGACGGCGGTGAATCGCTGACCCTCAATTGTGGTTACGGCCACGGCTACAGCGTGCGCGAGGTCATCGACGCGGTGCGACGCGTCAGCGGCCAGCCGTTGCACGTGATCGAGCAACCGAGGCGCGCTGGCGATCCTCCGATGCTGATTGCCCGCGCCGACCGGCTGCGCGCACGGCTTGGCTGGCAACCACGCCATGACGATCTGGACTTCATCGTCAGCACGGCGCTGGCGTGGGAGCGAAAACTTCTTTCCCGAGTCGCGTAATTACTGAATGCGTTTAGTCGCGGGCGGATAGATCAGTGGTGAAAGTCACGACGAACTGATTGCCGGGCCCGCGTACATCGATGCGCCAGCCCGATGTGTAATCCGGATTCACGGTGGTCCAGTCGACCGTGCTCAGTGTCGCGTTGGCTGGCGACACGACCGTCATTTTCAGATGACCAGCGGTGGCCGTATTGCCGTTGATCGTCGGCTTGGCCGGCACGTTGACCTGGAAGATGGCTTGGGTGCCCTCACCCAACTTGTAAGTGTCGTGCACGGTCAGCGTGCGATCGACGAAATCGATGCTGCGCTGCCAGGACTGCACCGCCGAGTTGCCGTCGTAAGCCGGCGTCAGATCGGCACTGGCATGAACCTCGCCCTTCGCGCCCGTCGCCGTCATCTGCAAGGTGGAGAGGGTTGGCGCCACTTGCCGCACGACCTCGCCGTTGCGCTCGAAGCGCACGACGTTGTTGGTCTCGGTTCCCTGCTGGATGCCGCTGTGACTCCAGATATTTTCGGTGACGGCCAGCCAGTCCCCCGCGAACAGGGTGAAGGCCCCCTGATCCTGATGGGCGTGACTTTGTTCGTAAGGACCGGCGCTAAAGTCCAGCCACATGGCGGATTTATCCCAGCTCGTCCGCGCAAATAGCTGGCCCACCCCGGTGGCGTGATAGATGAGTTGTGTCGGCGGCGTGCCCTTGTCCCCTGCCGGCAGCAGGTCGTGGCGAAAATTGAAGCCGTTCGTCATCTCGTTGATCGAAATCTGATGCAGCCACCAGGATGCAGCTTCCGCGGCAGCTGCGTTGTTCGTCAGCTTGCGTGCTTCGAGCATGAGTTGGCGCTCGTAGTCGTAAAGCTCGGGCACTGATACGCGAGGTTGATCGCCGATGGGCGCAAAGCGATCAAGGGTGGGTACGGTGGCGTGAATCCAGTAATAGATCGTGTCCGTCAGATGGCTGTTCGCGTTGGCCAGGTCCGTACCGGTGGCATCGCGCCATAGCCGGTAAAGTGCGAACAGGGCCCGCACCGACGCCCCATAGCTGGTGCCTTCCCTGCTACCGCCGCCAGGCAGGGTCGCAAAATATTTTTCCAGCATTGGCAGGCGATCGTCCTGCAGGAAGGCCTTCAGCTTGGCATTGTTGCTGGCCAGTGCCCAGTACATGGTGGCCTGCACGAAACTGTAAAAATAATTGTCGCCTGGATCATTGACCGCCCAGCCCTTACGCGGAGTCGGACGGCCACCCCAGCTGGCTCCAAACGGACTCCACACATTCGAAACCGCCTGATCGGCATAGGCCTTCCAGCGCGTTTTCTGGGTTGGCGTCAGCAGTGGTTCGCACCAGTCGTAGGTCAGCGAAAGACTCATCAACATCGGGCCGACATTCAGATAGGAATCATCGGCGATGTCCGGCAGATGGCCCGATGCGATGGCGGCTTCGGCAACACTGACCTGCTGATCGACCAGGTCCACGGCAAGTTTGCCGTATGGCTTCTGGCCGGTGAGTTTGTACATGTAAGCCGCATCGGTTGCGCTGAAGCCGTAGCCAGGATCGCCTGCCACTGCGCGATCGACAAACTCCTTGAAGCGCTGATACTGCACCGAATGCTTGTCTACATAGGACAGGTCAAGATTGATGGCCGGGTACGCAAAGGCCGGTTGCGCCACAAGCAAAAGTAGCAGCGCAACGGTGGATGCCAATTTGCGGGCCAGGGCCATCAAGAATTCCATTGAGTGGCGTAAAAGCGCGATCTGCCCAGCCTGCGCGACGCTTCCCTCATCGACGTTTGTGCAGGGCGTTCCAAACATAGTGAAGCATCAACATGCAGGACGTGAACAAGTCGAGCTTCACACTATCCCGATAGATTCGCCACTGCCAACGCACGGCCCTCCACTTATTGGCTGACACGGAATCGTCACGCACCAGATACCAGGCCAATGGTTCGGGATGGCTGACACAGATCGCACGCCCGGCTCGACGCACCATCTCCAGCCAGAACACATAGTCTTCATGACCCACTTTCTGAAACGGCGTGAAGCCCAGGCTACGCTCGAACATGCCCGTCGACTGGGCAATGCGGTTGCTCTTGAGCATGTCCTTGAACGACACCGACAACGGCGGTCGAACGCGGGACAACAACGTTCCGTCTGCCGCCACTCTGTCATACGCGGTATAGCTCACTGCCGCGCCTGACTCGAGCATCTGTGCAAGTTGCAATTCCAGCTTGCGCGGATCCCACCAGTCGTCGCTGTCCAGAAACGCGACATGGTTACCGGCCGCCGCCGCGACACCGACGTTTCGGGCAGCCGCCACGCCGCCGTTGGCTTCCAGCCGGATCGCCCTGACCCGCGCGTCCGCAGCGGCATATTCATTGATCAATGCCCAGGACCGATCGCTTGAACAGTCATCGACGGCAATCAGCTCCAACGCCCGATGGGTCTGCTGCAACACTGAATCAATCGACTTCCGTAGAAATTTTTCCGCGTTGTAGACCGGCATCACGATGCTGACGATCGGCTCCAGCGCCTCTGTCGACTCGAGTTTAGCCACGATTGCGATGAGGCGGTGGCGGCAGCACAAAATCGCGGTACTCGTGTGGATTACCGCGCTTGCCCGCCTCCGCCGCCTTGACGATGTTGTAAACCTCGCGCGCGGTGACGTAATGCAGCACGTAATTCATACCGTCGTTGTAGACGCTTTCGAGATGCTGGTGCATCGCATCCATTTGCGGGCCGAGCAGCGTATCCATGTCGCGCTCCTGGGTGCCGTGGGTATGCACTTTGACGATCACCCACTCCGGCCGTCCAACAACGTGCACACCGGTTCGCACCCATGCGTCGACGCGCTCAGCCGTGGGCGGGCAGGAACGGCGGATATCCGCATTTTCGATGCGCGGAATCACCCCGAATTTTCGCTCGCGCCAGTTCAGGGCCAGTGGTCCCTGAATGATCATCAGGTCCCCGCTGGCGCTGCCGCCCACGCGCACCGCTTCGCCCTTGTCGTGCGATTTCGGGCGATTCGGATCATCGGTGGCGTAGTAGATCGAATTGACGGTACTGGTCTGTGTATCGCTGGGTGCCGACGGTAGCGTGAAGTCGGCATAGCAACCCAGCTCGCGCAGCAGGATCAATTCATTGTTGATGCCGCACCAGCGGCCGTCCGCACGCGAGTTGTCCAGGCTCCAGTTGCCGTGGATGAAACCGAAGCTCAATTCGCCGCTGACCGGGTCGCGCGACAGTGCGCCATGCTTTTCGTGCAGCAGCTCGCAGAAGCGGCGGATCGTCGTACAGAAATTTTCCTCGGTATCATCGTCGTGGTGCAGGTGAATCTCGATTTCTCCAAACCCCTCCGCGCATAGCGCCGCGAGCTTGTCGAGATGTTCCTGGACATATTCCTCTTCGGGATAGAAGAAGCTGTGCTGCGGACACCGTCCATCCGCATCCCGATGACGACCGGCCATCACGCGATAGTCGCCGCACCAGCGGTCCATCCGCTGACGCTGGATCGGCAACTCAACCTTGCCCCACATCGGCTCGAAATGATCAACGAAGCAGAACATCACATGCACCGGCGCACCGTCGGCGCGAGGGCGCCGCCGCCGCAGATAACTGCCAAGCCATATCTGCATGTTGCGCGCACGAATGGCCAGGCCCATGGCGATCGCAAACAACAACACCAGTGCAAGTAACACCAGCAGCATGGTCATGGGCAAGCTCCTATGCGAAATCGTGAGGCTTTCATGTCGCCATGCATGTCATTGCGCCGATAGCGCTGAAAAGGTGAAACCACTGGCCTGCCATTCGGGAAGTAGTGTCGCCAGCACGTGAGTGGAACAATCGCTGTCGTCGTGCATAAGCATGATGTCGCCGGCGCGCGGCGGATTGGCCCGCAACAGATCAATCAGCTCCGATGGTGGCTTGCGTTGATAATCGAGGCTGTCGTAAGACCAATAAGCAAGATTGCGTCGATGCCGCGCAAAATGCAGCATCAAGGCAAATGAAAACGCACCCCGTGGAGGCCGGAAACGGTGCTGCCTTATACCGTCGAAGGTAGCGAGCAACTGATCCGTACGATCAATTTCCTCCAGCTGCCTGGCCAGTGGCAGCCCACTGAAAACCGGATGGTTATAGGAATGATTACCCAGCGCATGCCCTTCGGCGACAATGCGCTCCATCAGTTGCGGATGCTTCTGGGCCTCACGACCAATCACGAAAAAGCTGGCGCGGGCATCATGCGTACGCAAGAGGTCGAGCAAGGTGGGGGTATGGACGGGATTGGGGCCATCATCGAAAGTCAGATAAATCGTCTTGTCCCGAGCTGACTCGTTGGTCAATACCACGGCCTTTGGCAACCATCGCAGCAAAGACATCTTTTTCGGCCGGTACATCATGAGAACGATCCGGTGGAAGGAGAGTGGTGTGCTCGATGACCCATTAAAAATACCGCGTGCAAAAATAGTATCTCATCGTTATGGCGGTTTCGGTTTGACCGATTTATAAGCAAGGACGACTTTAAATAAATACGTGAACTCTCTAAATTCCGTAAATACGTGCGTATCGCCTGGCCATGGTGCGGAATGAGCCCTGTTCAAGCACCCATTCACGGCCCGCGCGCCCCATCGCTCCGGCGCCTTCGCCATCGGCAAGCAATGCCACCATGGCTTGAGCCAGCTCGACCGGCGCACGTTCGTCAACAAGCTTGCCGTTGACGCCGTCCCGGACGATTTCCGCATTTCCGCCCACGTTTGTCGCCACGATCGGCAACCCGGACGCGCAGGCTTCCAGCAGCGCAATCGAATAGCCTTCCGTTACTGATGACATGACGAATAGATCGAGCCCCGACAATAGCTCGGGTATGTCACTGCGGTCGCCGAGAAACAGCACACGGTCGGCGATACCTTCAGCGATGGCCAGATCAATCAACTCGGCCTTCAGCGGCCCATCGCCGATCAACACCAAGGCAGTCTCTGGCAGTTGTTCGCGCACCTTGCGAAAAGCCCGGATCAGGGTCGCGTGATCCTTGGCCCAGGTGAGGCGTCCGACGAAGCCAGCCATCTGGATATCCTGTGGCAATCCCAAGGCAATGCGAAGCCGCTGTCGTGATTCGGCCGACGCCGGCTGAAATTTGTCGACGCGAATACCATTGGGAATGGCAACGAGTTTTTGCGCGGGTATGTCCGGGCGCTGGGCAAACTCACGCAGCGCTGTTTCGCAAACGGTGGCGACAAAATCGGTGAATTTTATCGATTTTCCGTAAAGCCATTCCAGCCGATTATCACGCCAGGAATAACTGTGTGAATCACGCTGGGCGACGGCACGCGTTGCGCCCATCCCATGGCGAGTGTTGACGACCCGGCGCAGTCGCAACCCGCGCGATGCCAGCACCGAGTAGTAATTTGAAATCGCGTTATGCGTATGCAGAACTTGCGTGTCATGCCTGCGGATGAACCGTCGGGCGCGCAGGATGGCGCGCAAATCCAGCCCGCTACGCTTGTCACAACTGACGACCGGAACACCCCAGTCGGTCAGCTCCGCTGCCAGCGAACCGCATTCGAACAGACAGACCACCTGGCAGCGATGGCCTTCATCCCGTTGTGCCCTGACCAGGTCGATGACGACGCGTTCAAGACCACCCCGGTTCAGCGTCTCGACAAAGTGCGTGATATTCACGCCGCTCCTGGATTCGCGATGGATAACCTTCTCAGACATTCAGACGTCCCTGCCCGCGCGCTTGCCAGCCCACACCAGCAATGTCCCTACCGCCGGCAGTCTTCCTGCCGCGAAACGTCGGTGCAGACCCTGCAGGTGTTCAATGTCGCCACGACTCCAGCAACCGAGCGCAAAGGTCAGCAGTGCGTACACCAGTGAAAGCACGGTGCCGCCGACGAGCAAGGTGGGCAGCGGTCCCCACAGGCCTCGAAACGGCAGTGCGACCAGAGCGGCCAGCAACGCGGCGAAGACGATCCGCAAAAGTCGGGACCAATCCGGCTGTAAGCCACTGACCCGCGTGGCCATGGTGACCATGGCGGTGGCGGTAAAGATATTGGCGGTGACGCAGGCAGCCACTGCGCCGGCAAGCCCGTAATGCACGGTCAATACAAAATCGAGCAGCAACTTGATGGCACCATTGACGACGACCAGGATCAAGATGTTCCGCTGCCGATCCGCGCTGACCAGCAGACTCGATGCACCCTGCGCCACCGTACCCAGCGCGCTGCCAAACAGACAGAAGGCAAGTACCGGCACCGCGGGAGCGTAGGAGGGCCCATAAAGAAGCCCGATGACCGCTCCGGCGAATACGCCGCCAAAGGCAACCAGCGGCGCGGCAAGCAGTGCCAGGTAAGTTGTCGCAGCGACGAAACGTCTCCCGGCCAGCGACATGCCCCGGCTCAGCGCATTCGCCATCATCGGCAACAACAGTGCACCGAGCACGCCCGGCAACAGGAGGGTTGCGCCAATGGCAAGCTGAAATGCCACCTTGAATTCGCCAGCCGCAGCGGGTGACGCAAACAGGTTGAGGAACAGCACCTCGACGTCGCTAGCTGCGACGAAACCGATCGTAATCGTGACGGCGACAAATCGCATATGGCGGACTATTCGCCTACGCAATTCAGGCGGCAACTGCGTACCCGGTGGCGAAGGCGGAGCCAGGTGCATGGTCAGGCGATGGGACGCCAGGAAGAACACCGCACTGGAAATCGCAAACACCGCGAGGAAGCCGCCGGCCGGGGCGTGCATCAGCCATGCCGCCAACACCATCGCAAGGTTCACCGGTGTCGCAATCAGCGAGATGGTGGCGGTAGCCCGGAAATTCTCGAAACCCTTGGCGAGAGAGATATTGAACATGTAGGGCGCGCGCAGGCTTATCGTCACCACCAGCAGGCCAAACAACACCAGATGATCGTATCCGGGAGCCAGCCGGTTGCCCGCGAACACGGACAACAGCGCGGCCACAGCCAGCACCAGCAGCAGGCACATGCGCTGCGTGCGGCGCAAGTAAGCCAGTAGTGGCTGGATCAGTTCCTCCCTGTTGCCACCACGACATTCGGCAACGAATTTGATGACCGCGTTCGCCGTGCCCGCATTGGTCATGGTCACGCCGACCGATACCATCCAGATGATCAGGCTGTAGCCACCGAAAATCTGCGGCCCAAGGTGACGCGCAATAAGAATCGATGTAAGCAGGCCGAGCAGGTACTCGGTATAGATACCGACCGACGAAAAAAGCGTATTCCGGATGGCGCTCGATCGTGAATTCATTGATACGCCAACAGGATTCTGACGACCACATAGAGCACAACCACAACCATGGCGGCGTAGGTGGCCAGGCGTAGCGCATTGCGTCCCAGATCAAACCCGGGCAAGGCGGGATAACGTCGGCGCGCGTTGGTATATGCGGCAACCACCAGGGCGGCGAGCAGGTACAGCACGATCGCGTAGCTTCGGCTGAGGAAGAACGCTGCGCCCACGCAACCGCTGAGCGACAGCAACAACGTGGTGGCGATGGCACGTTCGCCGTTCCAGGCGGCGGTCGCCTGCGCGTCCGCAAGTACCGGCTTGTAGCGAAGGATGCACAACATCATCCAGAAGCAATAGCCGACAAACGCCAGCCACAGGATAAAACCGATAAAACCGGTCTCGGCCAATACGAGCACGAAAGAGTTATGTGCGGTGAGAAAGTTGTAGTCGGTAAAATTTCCAGCACCCACGCCGAACAGTGGGTGCGAAATAAACATCTGGAATCCTTCGTACCAGGCATCTACTCGGCCGCTGGCTGACTCCTCGCCGGGACTCAGGTCCTGCAATCGGGAAGGCAGCAGCAACATGCCGACCAGGGCTCCACCGCCAAGCAGCGCGGCTGTGACCATGCCAAGACGACGCCATAGATAGATCCCCAGGATCAGGGCCACCGCAAGCAAGGCGCCACGAGAATCAGTCAGGTAGATGCCGACTAGAAGAAGCGCGGCCGTCGCCAGCCAGAACAGCCGTTTGACGCCGAACCAGCTGCCACCGCTGCTCAGATAGACGGCCATCGGCAACGTAAGGACGAACAGCAGGCCCAGGTCATTCGGGTCGTTGAAAATGCCCACGTACTGGATGCGTCCATCCTGGATCAGCGGAACGCCGGTCCAGCCGATGCCGGTCTGCGCCTGTTCAATGCCGTGCACTGCCAGCACCGTCGCGCACAACACGAAGGTCGACATCACGATCCGCACGCGATGCGTGGTGTTGGTCGCGTTTGCCAGCAACACAAAAGCGATCACGATAGGACCGAATTCGGTCAGCTCGACGTACGTACCGCCGATCCAGCCATTCATGATTTCCGAAAACATCATCACGAGCAGGAAAGCCGGCAACAGGATGTATTGCGGCGCGGTGAAGTTCTTATTTCGCGAGAGCAGCCAGCAAAGCATGGCGACCATCAGTACGACCGGCAGCAATGGCAGATGAGCCGGCTCCAGGGCCGGGTATTCCTGTGGCCGGATCAGCACCAGCACCAGATACAAGATGATGAATAGGAACATCTGATTCGCCGGAAAACGTGAGAGGACGCTGGATCTAGCTGAGATGCTGCCGTTTTCCGTACGCGAAAACTTCTGGCAGCGCGGTCATGGCGGCGAACCAGGCAAGGTCCATTTCGCGTTCGACATGCAGTCGACGCAAGGCGTGATATGGCATGGAAGGTATCCGGTTCACGCCGGTCAGGTAATTGCAGGCCATGCGATAGCCAGCGTCTTTCGCGGCTGCGATAACCGCTTCGTCATAGGCGCCGGAGCCCCCCACCGGGTAGGAAATAACTTCAGCCGGCACGCCGAGTTCGTGCTCCAGCGACTGCTTGGAATCACGTATCTCCGCGACCATCTCGTGCGGCTGCA
>Ga0302177_10000620_pt1 | contig 26812 bp, 18 predicted proteins | sample I_Palsa_E1_2_FD_198780 | JGI IMG/M metagenome (GOLD analysis project Ga0302177, IMG submission 198780) | Peat permafrost microbial communities from Stordalen Mire near Abisko, Sweden - I_Palsa_E1_2 | ecosystem: Environmental > Terrestrial > Soil > Palsa > Peat permafrost | place: Sweden... | reverse complement strand
ACCTGGACGCTGTCGATGGCCGAGAACGGAATGCCGCTCAGGTCGACCGCATTGCCGTTGAAAGCATTGTTGGCCACCCGTTGGCCATCAAGCAGCACCAGGGTGCTGCCATTGCCCAAGTGGCGCAGGTTGGCGTAAGTACCGCCTCCGGAAAATGACCCTACGTTTGCAGCAATGTTTACCGTCGGGGCTGCGGAGGTCAGCGTGTTCATCACCTGCTCCACATTCACGACGCCCTGGTCCTTAAGGGCGTCCGCCTTGAGGATCGTGATGGCCTCCGCGGTTTCCGCTGCGGGCCTCTTGATCATAGAGCCTGTGACGACGATCTCCTGCAGCTCCGGGGTATCGGAGGCAGAGGCAGCGGGTGCTTGCTGCGCCATGGCAGGCATCGATAGGGCGGCGCCGCACGCACACATCGATACCATTATGAATCGCTTCATAAGCGATCGAACGCTAATCGGGCTTGGCATCCTCATCTTGGCACCCCTCAAAGATTGTTATGGCGGCGGCGGGTTAGCAGGCGCGAAGTCCCGTTGTGTTTTCGCGACACTACAAACGAACGCCGCTCTCATTCGCTGAACGATAGCCGCCGATCAACTGATGAGTATGAAAATGGTATGAAGGCCGCTGGCAGCGTGATGAAGGCCGCCGGCAGCGTGATCACAGTCAGAATGTACTTGTCTGCTTCATCAATTAATGCGCGAGTGGTCGCTAAAGAAGGGCTGTTGCTAAACGTGTCCAGAGATGGGCGCGTAAGCGCAACTGACCCGAGACGTACTTAATCTAGGGTTGTAAAATCAACCTGCCGGCTTATACGACCGATCTTCAAGCAACATTTCGCGTTGAACGGGACTAAATCCGCGACGAAGCGGACCGACCCAAAAACGCGAAAAGCTTGCTGGTACACGGCGCGTTACACTCGATTCCGACGACACACCTAGGCAAGCTTCATGATCTCCAAATGCTCGGAAAACACTGATCTGCCCGCCACACATCCTCTGTCAGTTACGTTAGGGTCGGGCAGGAAGATCTCCAAAGCCAGCCTGTTCAACGTGCTTCAGGCGGGTGGATGGGGAGCCGCCTACGCGGTCTGTGCGCTTGCAGCGGAGCAAAACCAAGGCCTTTGGCCGGCCGTGTTGGATACGTTGATTTGGGCCTTTTGTGGATTTCTTGTCACGCTTGGTCTCCACCACGTTTACCGACGATTACGTCGACTACATCTCTCACATGTGGTGTTCGCTGCCGTTGCCCTGGTCTCCAGCGTGCTGCTTGCGCCACTGTGGTATTTCATGGAGCACGTCTGTTTACGCATGACGTTACCTGCAGTGCTGCATGTAGATGCGCTGAGATCGTTATTTTCCGTAAACGCGGCGATCATGGCGCGAGAACCACTGTTGCTTACGCAGTACCTTTGGCCCTTTTACTCCATCATCCTCTTTACGTGGGCATCCCTCTATTATGGTGTCAACGCGATCCTGGATCTGGAATCAGAGCGCGCCAATGTCGTCAATGCGCGCAAATTGGCCGACACAGCTCATCTTCGTGCCCTGCAGTCGAATTTGAACCCGCATTTCCTGTTCAACGCGCTGAACGGTATTGCGACCCTGGTACGCGTAAAGGAAGCCGTGGGCGCTGCGGCCATGGTCGATGCCCTGGCCACCTTTCTTAGGTCAACGCTACAGCGTTTGGATACGCCCGAACTTCGCGTTGCAGAGGAAATCGAACTGATTGAGCAGTACTTGTGCATTGAGCGTTATCGGTTTGGTACTCGTCTGCACGCGGTGGTCGAGGCCAAGCGGGAGGCGCTCGGTGCCCTCATCCCAACCCTCATTCTTCAACCACTTGTCGAAAATGCGGTGCGCTACAGTGTGCTACCCCGCGAGGCCGGCGGCTCTCTATGGGTGTCGGTGCGCAAGGAACTCGCGGTTTTGGTTGTATCGGTGGAGGACGATGGAGCCGGACTCAACGGGGGTACGTTAAATGTCTTCGGCATGGGCCTACAAAACTCCTCCGACCGGCTGAATGCTCTGTATGGAGCCGGCGCAAGCCTAACTATAGGCAGCAGAACGGACGGCACTGGGTGCGCGGTCGTTATCAGACTCCCCTTTCGGCTAGCGCCTGTGAGGCAGCCCTGTGACCGGGCAATCGAGGCAGCACAAGCATGAAAATTCGAACAATAATAGCCGACGACGAGGAGCTTGCACGACGCGGCCTCAGGGCACTTTCGCAGCGATGCGAGGATTTGGAAATGATCTGCGAGTGCGCCAACGGGCAAGAAGCTGTCGACGCGATTCGCCGGCATCGGCCGGACCTGGTGTTCCTGGACGTTCAAATGCCGGGAAAGACGGGGTTCGATGTCATTAGTGCCATTGCAGATGCCCAACGTCCGTATGTTGTATTTGTAACTGCTTACGACAAATTCGCGCTGCGGGCGTTCGAAGTGCATGCGCTGGATTATCTCCTTAAGCCCGTGAACGAAGAGCGGTTCGATGCTGCGGTGGCACGTGTACGCGAGGCCATGTCGCACGCGACGGATAACGCAATTGTCCAGCGCGTTCGACAAGTGGCCGCGGATCTGAAAGTAGCCATTTCACCATCGAAGGGGTCGGCGGTGGATCGTCTGCCGATCAAGATCAACGGGCGCATCATGGTTATTCGGGTGGCGGACATAGACTGGATCGAGGCAGACGGAGACTATGTTTCGGTACATGTGGGTGGCAAGACCTGGTTGATGCGTGAAACCATCGCGGCCGTGGAACTTCGACTGGCGCTATCTGGATTTGTGAGAATTCACCGCTCCACCCTCGTGAATGCCGAACGGGTCAAGGAACTTCAGCCACAGGACAAAGGCGAATATACCGTCGTACTCAATGACGGCACGGAACTTAAACTGACGAGACACTACCGAACGTCGGTTGAACGACTGGTCGGCGCGAACCCCTAAACGCCGTCGATCAACGCCAGGTGGGCGTGCGTTCGCATCTCACACTGTGAGCGCGTGACGGTTTTAGCAGAAGCGCAGTTCAACGGCTCTGGATCGGAACCCGACACCGACTCCATACCTTGCGTTACCTCGCAGGGATCTGGAAGGTTTTTGGATGATTGTGGATGCGGCGCCCCATTCAATCGGACGCCGTGGCGTACGCATTCCTACGACGACGTGTGAAACCCGCAACACGGCGGTGTCGCGAAGGTCACTCCAGAATCTCCGCGGTCGAAATTTGCACGCTCTCCATATCCGTTTTGTCGTACTTTTAGTCCGCAATGTCGCAACGCGATGCACGTTCCTCAGTCTCGGTCGTACACTGGCGCCCTGTTGCAGCGGTAGAGACACGTATGAGATCGATGTTCACGCTCAGACGCTGGAAACGGCCGACAACGCGCGCCTCAAACCTTCGAGCACACCGACCTTTCCGAGGACGCGAAGCGACCACCGGGCCGGCCGGATCTTTATTCGTCAATCAAAAGTCCGAGTAATCCAAAGGATAAATACATGAGAACGAAAGCGGTGTCGCGCCGGACGGTACTCCAGGCAGGTCCGTGCGTATTGGCTGCAGCGGCGGGCATCATCCCACAAATTGCGATTGCGCACGCGGAGACCGGGCTAAACCCGCAAAGCGAGGTGATTATCCGCAGGTGGTATGCGGCATGGGAGAAAAATGCCTGGGGCCCGCTCGACATCCTGCTGGCGGACGACTTCAAATTCTCGAGCGCAGCCGGCGACGACCACATCAGTAAGAGCGAATTCAAAACGCAATGCTGGGAGTCACAGAAGGATTTTATCGAGCGGTTTGACTTGCAGCGGGTATTCGGGCGAGGCAACGAGGCGTTTGTGATGTACCTAGGTCGAACCAAGAACGGTAAGACATTCCGCAACGTGGAGTATCTTCGGCTGAGAGATGACAAAGTGGAGGCCATCGAGTGCTACTTCGGTGCGCAATCCAGCTTTCCATCTGCAGTGAGCGGCAAGCAGGGCTAACGCCGTGGTATCTCATCGCTTCAACACAACATCTTCGGTCAGCAGCGTGCTCGTTCGAGAACACGCGTGAAGATATTGATAGTCGATGACCAAGCCGATGCGCGAGATGGGCTGCTCCGGCTCTGTAAGCGCAACAACGATATTGAAGTGGTCGTCGAAGCCGATTGCGGCAGTGCTGCTATTGACGCGGCGGACACACTTAACCCGGACATTTTGCTCCTAGATGTGGAGTTACCAGATATGTCCGGCTTCGAACTCTTGCGAGCGATGGGGGCGGGTGCCCATCCCTTGGGCATCATGGTTTCGCCATGCGCTGATCACGCGATCCGGGCATTCGCAGAAGGCGCAATTGATTACTTGGTGGCGCCGGTGACTGCAGAGCGATTTGACTTGGCAATGGCACGCGTCCGTCATCGATGCAATGGCGCGTTGCCTGGGTACGGTTCTTTCACTTCGACGTCTTCGGATCTTGGGCGCTCTGTGCCGGCTTTTCCACGGTTTTTAGTTGGTGAGCGACAACGACGACTCTATCCGCTCGATCCAAAGTCGATCGACTACATCGAGGCCGACGGTAACTACGTCACCTTGCGCGCCGGCAAAATGGAATACCTCAGCCGAGATTCGATCAAACGTTTGTCGATGCAGCTCGCAGAGTTTGGCTTTATTCGCATCGACCGCTCACTCCTAGTGAATGCCGCCGCCGTGTTATATGCCGAAGTCGCAGGTCATGGCACATTTGCCTTAACGCTAGCCTCCGGTGTATGCGTGCATTCGAGTGCTGCTTACCGCGATGCGATTTTGCGCATTATCCCCCTGCCGTCCTTGTCGAAGCGCTACCGGGGCACCTCGTCGAAGAGTTCCATGAACTCTATCTCAGAAAAGAAGGGGTTTGTCACGCTGGCAGCTCAAATCATCCCAAAGTAGTTCCGGCCGCTTGCGGCACTGCTAACTTCTAAGGATGAGGTTGGCCGATCGTATCGCGCAATGCCGAACTCCGTTCATCGTTGAGAACACGAAGGACGGCTCTGTCATACACTTAAACGGCGCCGCCGCGTTCTCCAAAGATATTGATAGTTGTGCTACGCGATATGTGCTGAGCGATGAGCTGACGCGCCTATGCACAGCGCTCGCCTATTCGAAAGGAGCGAGCACACTCGCCTGTGCAGACCTTTTGCACGTACCGGCAGAGCGCGTTTGGGTCGAATGGACCGAAGCTCCTTGGCGGAACGAGCTTGCGTGTTACGGTTTCAAAAGTCCTGTTGACTCGGCGTGCGCGGGCCGGCGCGGGGTCTTCATTCAGTCCAATCCCGATGGGCGTAGCGGCCTAATGAGAACGTTCTGGGCGAGCGGCGAGTCTGAACTGAATGTGCTTTCCAGTAGCATGGAAGCCTACTTCGATTTCGATACGCAGGAAGGTGAGAATCCTGCGGTCTTCGACCGGCAAAAGCGCCGTTGCATTTGCGTTTCGGACAATGCTGCTGCCGGGAAGGCCGATATCTTGCGGCGCTGCTTTCGATTCTGGTTCGAGCGCTCGTGGCAAGAATATTACGAAAGGGCACAGCTGACGCCTGTACAAGCTGCGGCACTCTCTCATCACGCACTTGGTACGATAACGATCGATATTCCTGTAGTGCTAGCCTTCTTTTTGCTCCTCGCTACTCGTCCAGGCCTGCCGCGGCGGCCTCTGATGCTTGAGCGTCTTAACAGAGCACGGGCAAAGTCCGGAAAGCGGCCGCTTCTAGAACAGATCGAAGTCTTCTCTCCTCTGATGCCAGAGTTTGAATCCGGCTGTAGCAGCTATTCAGGGGCATCTCGACGATCGCGTAGACTTCACCATGTGCGGGGCCATCTTGTGCGACGGGGAAGCAAGCTTTTCTGGCGAGTGCCGCACCTGCGCGGTAGCGTACGGGCCGGAACCATTCGGACCCGCACGGTCACTTGGACCGTCGATTCATCGACTTCAGCGCGCATCCGCAGCTGGCCAGAGCTATCATCGACCCAGTTGTCTTGAACGCGCCCCGGAGTTCGGCGGCGTTGGTCATGCCTTTTGGCGGTTGCTTCGTGGAAATGATTGACGTAAGTGCTTCAGCGTTCACGGGGCCCGAAGCTTAATTCCGCGTCCTGTTTTCGCCCCCGCTACCCGTGGGCTTAGTTATACTGTTTTGCTGGCGTTCGCGCCAGATGCCGGCTGCTTTCGCTGCGCGAGCGCGGTGGCGATTATGGATCCCGCGGGTCGGATCCTCCCGCAGCTTTTTCAATTCCTGCCTGAAGTTGAAAATAAGCGTGGGCGGCAACCACGCGCTGCCGCCCCGACCCCGTGAATTCGCATCGCCGGCTATCAAGGCGCGCCGTTGCTTGTTATTCAACAAAGGAAGCGTCCCGGATAATTTCCTCCTGCGCAACGCCACGCCTGCAACCATGCCGGTAACGTTAGGGCCTTTGTCGAATGGCGCCCCACTATTGCATTACAGGCCACTAACGACCTGTTCGAGTACAGCTGAGGTGCTCGGGGTGCTGTTTACATTTCCACCGTATACCGCGGTAATGGCATGGTTGCCCGTCGCCAGCGAGGCAGTCGAGAACTTGGGGTGAGTGTTGCCGCTTACCAGCAGCACGGTTCCGAGCTTCACTTTGCCGTCCAGGAACTCTACCGCTCCCGTGATGGCTCCGCCGTTCGCGCCGATTACCGTGGCCGTAAATGTCACCGACGTGCCGAAAGTGGATGGGTTGAGCGACGAGACGACCGTCGTCCTTGTCGCGGCTTTGCTTACTGTCTGCTTGAGAGTCCCAGTGCTGGCCGAATCGTCGCCGCTGCCGTTGTACGCAGCGGTGATCGTGTAGGCGCCTCCCTTCAGTGCCGCGGTGACCAGCGTCGCCGTGTTGGTCGTGGTATTAACGGCTTCAGTGCCAAGCGCAGTAGTTCCATCCGTGAACGTCACCGTTCCGCTCACCGACCCACCAAAGCCCGAGGTGACTTTCGCAGACAATGTCACGGACTGCCCATATTGGGATGGGTTCAGCGAGCTTGTGACTTTGGTCTTTGAGGTCGCCGCGACCACGGTCTGCGCGCCGGCGACCGACGTGCTCGGGCCGTTAGCCGCGTCGCCCGCATAGCTTGCGCTGATCGAATGGTCTCCCGCGTGCAGCGCACGGGTTACAAACGTGGCTACCCCAGCACTCAAGAGAGCCTTGCCAAGCACCGTCGCGCCGTCCGTGAACGTCACACTGCCGGTTGGTGTGTCCCCACCAGTGGTTGCAACAGTTGCCGTCAGCGTTACCGCTTGCCCGTAGATCGAGGGATTCGGTGATGACGCCAGCGATGTAGTCGTCGGCGACTTAATCTTGAAATTAACGGTTTGTGCAACTTCAGTATTCCCCGCCCTATCGGTGCTGCGGATCAGAATTTTGTGGACGCCCAATGCCGAAACGGTTATGAAGCCGGGAGAGATTACGTAGCCAGCGCTGTCAAGATTGTAGTACGTAAGCGCCACCCCACTGCCATAGTCGGTTGCTCCCATAGCGATGCCGACCGCCGAAGCGTAGACCCCATTCGTGATGAGCGTTCCTGACAATTGGTAGAACGAGACCGGGGGTATCGAGTCATAACAAATCGGTCCGTAACTCTCATAAGTGCTCAAGCCTATATTGTCGTAGGCGCGCACGCTGGCGGTGTGACAGCCCTGCCCAGCGAGCGAAAGCAACAGTTGTCCGGAGGTTGCGTTCGGCAGCTGCGGGCCGCTATAGAATCCATCGCCCGCGCCGGGCGTGGGTTCGGAGGCGCTGTCGGAAAGACTGGAGTCCCAGCTTTGGGAGGCGCCCGCAATCCCCGTCGGCTGCGCGTAGCCGGTGTCGGTCGCGGTCCACGACACTGCCTGGTCAGTCCTGAACCAGGTGTTGAGCGCGGGTCCCGCGAAGGAGATTGCTGGCCTGCGGTTGTCCCCCGCACTATAGGTGTTGATGGCCCAGGCGAGTTGCAGGGCGTTGAACGAGCCCCAGCCGGTGACCTCATCGTACCCGCTGGCCGCACAAAAGTAGCCAAGGCCGTACTTCGCCGTCACGTCGTTGTCGTTGCAGCCCGAGGTGATGTCGTAGAAAGGATAATGGGGTGCGTATTTCGAGTTCTCCCCAAACCAGTATAGATACCAATTGCCATTGCCAAGCGGCGTGCAGGTCGTCTTGCCATTGCAGCCGCCGTTGATCGTCGCGACGTAATCGAGGTACGCATTCGCTTGCGCGAAAAAACCGGCCACGGACGGTGCCACAATGCTCGTCCCGCCGTTATGGTGTAAAGCGCCATTGAAGAAGTAGTTTTGCGGGGAGTTATACCAGTCCGCATTCAAAGCAATATCCGGCACGGTCCGCGCACCGCTGCCTCCAAGAGGTGTCTGGTAGGACGGTGCACCCCAATAAACACTGAGCCCGCCCGTGCTGCCCCCGCCGTTGCTGGCACAGCCGTCGGGATTGCCCGTCCAGCCGTATTCGTGGTCGTAAAACCCGTTTGAATAGAGCGCGAGATTAGTGCCGCCGGCAGCAACGACATTCGGATCAGAGGCCGGGTACTGCACGGCCTCGGCATCGCCGCAGCCTGCCGTGGCACCTTGATCGCCGGAAGCCGCGATCAGTGTCCAGCCCTGTGCGATCATCGCGTTGAAAATCCCGTGGTCGGTATCCATGGTGGAGCTCGGCGTACAGGATATCTCTGCGCATCCCCAGCTGGTGCTGAACACCCGCGCCTTGCCGTCGCTCAAGATCTGGTTATAGACGTCGGTGAACGTCGAAAAATGAGAATCGGCGCCGTTGTACATATAGATCATGGCCGTATTGGCCTCGCTGCCGAGGCTATTCGCCCACGCCGTGGACCACTCGAAGTCCATGGTTCCTTCGGTGTCGCCGCCGCTCGGTGTGCCGTCGATGTAATACTGCTGATAGTGGTAAGCCAGAGGCGGATAGCTCGCTACGAATCCTGCGAAGTCATTCCCGTCCTGGGTACCCGCGGTCGCAATCGCAATCGAGGATTGCGGCGGCGTCACGTTGGGACTTGCCAATGGGTTACAGCAATGCCCGAGAGCGTACAGCGCGTTGACGTCATACGCCTGCGAGCTATAAATGTCTTCCGGGTCGTAGGCGCCACCGGTGATGTCGGGCTTAGGCGCCGACGCCGCACCCGGTGCGGAACGCTTCACCGTCGAATCGGCACCGCCTGCGCCACCCACAGCTTTTGCCGGACCCGCCACGTAGTCCGCAAACGTTGGCTCGGAGGCAAACTTTGACGCCGGATTCAGGACCTGAATGCTGTTGAGTCCGCCCACGGAGTGAATGATTCCTTGCAGGGAGGTCGGGATCGCCGCATCGCGGTCATTCGAGAAGGCCGTACGCGTGCCGACCTGATATTTGTTGATCGTAACGCCGAAGGCTTTCTCAATGATTCCCGACGGTGCATCCACATCCACCAGCAGCCGGTTCGCGTAGCGCTGGGTCACGGTCATTCCCTGGCTTATCGCCCAGTCCACGACCGCCTGTTCATCTGCGGCGGCCGGTGCGAAGCGCTTAGTCCATTCTGCCGGGGTCAGAAACTGCATGAAGTTCGGGGAGCCCCGCGTGTGCAGCTCCTCCAGAAACTGCTCCTCTGCTGCCAGGTTCGGATGTTGCAGGCCGATGACGAGGCGCAGATGTTGCTGCGGCTCATAGTGCCCGACGAGCGCGGCAGAGCCGTCGCGAACCTGGGGCGGAGTGGCCCCCGCCAACGCGCTTACGGCTTGCCCGGCAAAGGCAGACGTAGCCAACAACATCACAAAAATCAGTCCCGCCCCAACCGAGCGGCGCGTCCCGGCGTTCATAGTTTCGTCCCCCGTATGTTTAGTGAGCGAGTTTCTTCCTGCGCGCGCAGCGATTGACGATGCGCTGCTTCGCCTGAAGCTCCTTAAGCAATTGTGTAGCTCGAACCGCGCACCGCGGAGCGTTCGTAACATGCAGCGAGAGCGTCCGCTTTCAAGGTCTCACCGCTGCCACGGTGATGGCGCTACCGGGATATTGTGATGAGGAAGATGTCGGCCTCGTTCCGTCCACCGTGTAAATGATCACCGCTCCCGGCGTCTTGTCCGTAATGGTGACGGCCTGCGCATCACTGTAGGTGCGCGTCTTGAGCGAGAACACCGGCGTCGCCGCCGGCGGGACCACGGTGTAGGTCACGGATTTCGTGGTCACGTTTCCGGCGATATCGGTCGCCGTCACCGCGAATGTCTGCGGACCGCTCCTCGACGTCGGGATGCCGGCACCATCGGCCATGGTGCCGGCACAGGAGGACACGCCCGACAGTGCATCTGTGCAGAAGTACGCGGCGAGCACTTTTTGATTCATGGCGTAGCTCGCGCCGCTCGCCGGCCGCGTGACGATCGCCCTGGGTGCGACCGTGTCAAGCTTCATGATCACGGAGTCGCCTGCGGCTCCGAATTGACTCTGCATTCCAGTGATCCTGTGTTTGAGCGCGTGCCGTCGTGCGGTGGATTAGACGTTCCCACAGGCTAAATCGGAAAATCCGGTCAAAATGACGACATGCCGCTCGGGGTCCTGGAAATAAACATTGTTCGCGCGCTGCGACGGCATGAGAAATGCGGATCGGGCTCTTGATAAGCCGTTGATTGCATTGATGGAGAGTCATCCCCGGCGCGCCGGCGATCCTCGCGGGGCCTGTTTGAAGCAAGCCTGCGTGGCACACGGGGATTTCGCTGCGCCAGACGCTCAGACTGGCCGACTAGACATATTGGCGCCGTTTGAGCACTGCGTCGCGACGAGGCGCTCGTGCGAATCCGAGCGCACCCCTACTGGTGATCCGCATCTTCGCTAGCATCGGCCTGAGCCCAGTTGCCAGGCTGGATGGAACGCAATTGGAGAAAGCGCTATTTCACTCGCACGCTCTGGGGCACTGTCGAAACATGCTAACGCGCGCCCCGCTACCAACGAAACCTATTTGACCCGCGCTTGTCGAGGCACGCTAGGGAATGGACATATCGGCCCCCCGCTACCATTGATTCTATGAGTTTTCCCTCTAAGAAGCGCGGCATCCCCCCTCAGCGTTAGCACGTGCCCCAAGGTCTATCAAGCGCACGTCCGCCGCGACCTGGGTGCGGTCACGCGTGGGCTTGAGGACAATTTGTCCGCCGACAAGTAGCTGCCGTTGCCTCGCGAGCCTCCTCTACCGCGTCAGTGCTCGCGATGGCCCTGATCCCGTTTTCACGAGCTTGCGGTATTCCGAGACGATTTCCGGCTTCCGCGATAACAGGCGCCGTGCGCGGTTCCCGGCCCCTCCGCGGTTACCCCTGGCCCGCGCCCACGCGGTGAGTAATTCCGCCATCTACATTAGCAGTCAACAGTTCCCGAGGCGGCCCGGTTTGTGCCTGGTGAGAGAGTCTGAGCTGAATCCGTATACTTCAAAGATCCGTTGCCGGCGTCTTCGAAAGTCATGACATCCCCGGCAAGGTGGCTCTTGGCAGGATCGAGTTGCCAAGTGCCGTCGAATGGAGAGTCGGCGAGAGCCGCCGAGCACGAGCACAGCGCAATAAGGGGAAACAGCAGTGTTTTGGTGTTCACTACGACCTCCAAAAGGAAAGCGATAATGGTACTTCGAAGTGCAGCCGCAGATTATGATTTCGCGATAACGGCACTGCAACGGTTCGCCCAAGTTTGCTGCTCCGCAGCACTACCGGAGTGTCTACAAAACACGAGGAACTGATTGAGCGCTTTAGGAACCTAATTCGACGGCTCAACCTCTGGAGTTGACCCTCCAAACAGACGGTGTTGAGCTGTCTCTATGCAGAATCGCTAATACCGCGGTCGGAGTTTCTCCCGCCGAGGTCGCTGTTCAATCAGATGGGTCGTTGCGGAGCACCCTGGCAATCGCCGCGATGGTATTCCAGTTGCGAGTGGTCACTGAGACACCGTAGAGCCGGTCCAGTGCACCGAGGAATCCGATGACCTTCATGTGGCGCCTGTACATTCCGATGACGAATCGGTTTCGTCTGCCGAGGATCTTCATCAGCCATTGACCACTGGACGGGAATCGCATGGGCGTTGACGGCGTCAAGCGAGGGCGCTGGGACAGCACGCTGACGAAGCGGATAACACCTCGTCGCGCCGACTGTCCCGTAAAAGGATCATTCGAAATTAGACCCTCAATGTCGCGGCCCTGGCAGACAATGATCTCGGCGACAAACGGAAGCTTGCGTGCCACTTCGGCGCGTGCCTGGGCTGAGGTCATTGGCTGCCGAAGAACCAGCGTGCCCGCCGCGCCAATATTGACGGCATCGAGGTGCTTCAGTGCTTCGGCCAGCTTGGTGGGGCGGAAAGTCCTGTGGCCCCCGACGTTAACTCCTCTCAGAAAAATAACGAGTGCCATTCGCTTCCTTCAACGAGTCCGCTCGAGAAGTTATATTCTACCGCGGCCGGGGGAAATATCGGGTTTCGCGCGATCAACTCGGTGTGGTGATCGATTGCCGTCCAGGTTCAGTCCCTCGAGGGCGACCGACGTGGTTAAAACCGCCATCTGCCATTCGCGAACGCGGTAACGGCTATGTCGAAATTTGCAACAAATAGGTCCACAATCACCTTTTCGCTACCATAATTATAAGCAGTGATTCCAAAGGGCTTTTCTCTTCGCGCAGAACGAGCCCGAGCGCAAATTCCGTCGGACCGCGCCGCGGAATACGCGCTCAGGCCGTGCCGTCTTTCGTGCGCAGACCCCTGCCAAGGGAGCTCATTTCGGTGAGTGCCTCCGATGTTCCATCGAAGCGCGCGTTATGATGTGCTTTCGTGTGGCTGTCACTCAAATGCATTGCCTTAGCGCTGCCGTTATGATGGAAGGGTCCAAGGGGTTCGCTCCTTTTCCGCGTTCATGCGTTACTCGGATCGCATGCGGTGGAAGCGGCAGAGGTCGGTCATGAGCGGCGAATACCGGCGTGCATTTGGATCACTTCAATCATTTCTCGTTCGGCATTCACCAGCCGAACTGCTCGCACGGCTCAGGCGCAAGCATGGGACGGCCGCGCAGAAAGTACCCTCGGGCTCTGAAATTACCGACCTCGCCATGGACACACGCTGGAAAGTGTTGCCGATGGCCCATGCTGCGCGTCTCGAACTATTGGACCCCCAGAGTCAGGCGCAATCACACCGTTACTCAGCCAACATTGAGAACTTCATCGGCACGGTCAAAGTTCCGGTTGGCGTCATTGGGCCGTTACGCGTAAATGGCACGCATGCGCAACGGGACTACTTTGTACCCTTGGCGACGACAGAAGCGACGCTGGTTGCCTCCTACGGCCGCGGCGCCAAGCTGATTACATCTGTGGGCGGTTGTTCGGCGCTCATCGTGAACGAAGGGATGGCGCGCTCGCCCGGATTTGCCTTCCGTGCACTACATGAAGCGGGCGAATTCGCGGCTTGGGTACTTGCTGCATTTCCGGAATTGGCAGCAGTCGGGGCGACAACGAGCAGCTATGCGCGCCTGCAGGATATCCGAGTTAGCATAGAGGGCAATCACGTCTACGTGATATTCACCTTTTACACCGGAGACGCCGCCGGTCAGAATATGGTCACGATTGCCACCCAGGCGATCTGTGAGCACATCAACATTCACTCACCGGTCAAGCCGGCGTATTACTTTCTCGAGGCGAATTATTCAGGCGATAAGAAGGCGAGCGTTCAGTCGTCAATCTGCGGGCGCGGCAGAAGCGTTACGGCGGATGTCGTCATTCCTGCGATGATGGTACACGAACATCTTCACACCACGCCCGAAGACATGGCGAAGTTCTTCACCATGGGCGCCATCGGCGGCGTCATGTCAGGCGCGATGGGGATTCAATGTCACTTCGCCAATGGCCTGGCGGCAATTTTCCTAGCGTGTGGTCAGGATGTGGCCTCGGTTGCCGAATCGGCGGTTGGTATTGCGCGCCTCGAGGTGACTTCTGATGGAGCGCTATATGCAGCCGTGACGCTTCCGAGCTTACCCGTTGGTACGATCGGTGGTGGCACGGGCCTCCCGAGTCAGCAGGCTTGTCTCGAGATCCTCGGTCTTGCCGGTCCTGGACATGCAAACGCGTTCGCGGAGGTGTGCGCCGCGATCGCGCTAGCTGGTGAGCTGTCGATCGCCGGCGCATTAGCGGCCGGAGAGTTCTCGATGGCTCACCAGCGTCTGGCGAGAGGCCGCCGACAGTCAACTCCCGTCTCGCACGCTCCTCCGGCACCGAAATGATTCCGTTCTTCGGCGGCTTGGCCGTCCTCGCCGCGTACCTCGCGTTCGTGGCGGTAAGAGTCGGGCTCCACCAACGAAGTGCGCTGGCACTTAGATCGATTTCGCTCGACACCATTCCCGAGCGCGCGGCGAGAATGTACGGCGACAAGCCTCTATTCACCTGCGACACGCCGGTGCGCTGGGATGTGCCTGCATTGACGGGACGTTATCGCGACGCGACAGACTGGAGCGCGCGCCGCATTGCCTCCACCGCGGCCTATCTAGCCGCCATGCTCACACAGGTCGCAGGAGTAAAACGAACCGATCGCGTGGCGATCTTCAAGGAGAATCATTTCGACATCCACTTGCTGCACCTGAGTGTCGTCAGAGCGGGCGGCATCGCCTGCACTATCAATGGCAAGTTCGCTGCGAACGACCTAGAGCCGTACCTCAAGAACCTCGGTGCGACAGTGCTCATATCGGATGTTGTCACACTGCGTCGCGTGCTGAGTGCCGGCGCGACGTTTGGCGGCGTGCGGACGATCGTCGTGGCCGAAAAGAAGAGCGATGGCGCACAGCCCGACTGGCTCGACTTGCTAGTAGCCGTATCTTCGAACATTAAGGTCATTTGGATCGAGGAAGCGCTGAGAACGGTCGCTCAAGGCAGTAGCCCGATTCCAAGAGGAAAGGATGAGCCGCTGTATCTCGTCCACTCATCGGGCACGACCGGCTTTCCGAAAGCGGTCATCCTCAAGAATGGCGCGCAGTCGCATGCCGTCAGAGGATGGCTCTGCTACGTACATGTCTCAAGGACCAGGGACAAAGGCTACATGGCCGTCCCCAACAACCATCAGGCGGTCATTCTCACCTTTCATGGACTACTCCTGCTCGGGGTGCCCGTGCATTGGGCGTGTGCGTACGATCGGGACGGATTCGACGCGGAAATGGTGGTTCGCGAATTGGCGGCCGGCGGTTTTACGGGCTACTTCGGCTTTCCAATCACATATACGCAACTTGCGCGAGTGGACTTCGGTGCTCACGATCTGAGCCGCATGAGAGTCTGGGCGAGTACCGCCGACGCCAGTCATGAGGTCATCCAACGGCACATCGTGGCGGTGGGGAGTGCGTTCCGCGAGCTGGGCGTGCCCGTGAGCGGGTCCGTGTATTTGGACGCGCAAGGGTCGAGCGAAGTGGGCACGCCTTCTGTACTGCGTTACATTACGCGCTTCACAAAACGCTTTCAGCGGCGGATCGGACGTCCAGGCTCAACGCCGTTCGGCCCGAAGATCAGAATCGTCGCTGACAACGGGCGTGTAGTAGCGCGTGGCGAAGCCGGTCGCCTTGAGGTGAAGGGCAAAACCGTCTTTGCCGGCTACTGGAACAATCATTCCCTGACATTGGCAGCCATTAGTGACGGGTGGTTCTTCACCGGAGATATCGCCCGCCAAGAGCGGGATGGCCACCTCGTTCAACTCGACCGCGAAGTGGATGTGATTCGCACCGCCGCTGGACCGGTCTATAGTCTCCTTATAGAGGAGAAGCTTCATAAGCATAGCGCGGTATTTGACACCTGCGTGTACGGAGCGCGCCAGCCCGACGGATCGCAACTGCCTGCGGCCGCCATAGCGCTGCGAGATGCGAGCGCGTGCCGACTGACTCCGGCGGAATTGAAGGATGAACTGAACGCCACTTTGACAGCGGAGGAACAGTTGCAGCGGATCGAGATCATGGACTGGAGTGAATTCCCAATCGGAATTACGGGAAAGACGCTCAAGCGAGTATTTCGCCTTCGGACAGAGGCATGCAGCGCCCAAAGCGGTTAGCCGAAGCATAACCCTCATTGCGTCGCATCCTCGAGCCGCCTGGATCGTAGACGTCAGCTGGCACGATCCGGCGGCACGGATTTCAGCGCCGCCACTTTCGCGCCTCTGACCCAGACGGTCCATTAGGAGCGACGGCACTGCTCCGCGACGCGGCCGAACTCGAGATGGTGGCCGACGATTCCCAGCGCGGGTAGCGTCTGCAACTGCAGATAATCCCTTGCAAAGATCTCAAGCGAGTACCTGCTTAGCCTGTAGCGCACGAAAGTAAGGCGCGCTCGACCCGCATCAGCGACCGTGCACGGCGGCCTCCTGATGCCGGCGGCCCGCACTAAGCCATAGAAGCAATGCAAAGGCGAAGCCGAGCGCGCTTGCCACCCCGAAAAATAGCATCATTGGCTGATAGCCGGCTGGGTTCTGCGCGCTCGCTCCAGCTGCGTCATTGAGCGAACCAGCCACAAGATTGGCGCCTGCGATTCCGGCGTTCTGCGCAACCCACATCAAACCGAGCGCCGTGCCGAAACGAGCGGGGGATACGAGTTTGCTCGTCAGCGGCCACATGACAGCAGGCACCAGTGAAAAGCTTACGCCGATCAGCGCAGTTGCGACCCAGAGATTCCAGTGCGTCCACGTCATGATCGCGATCGACACGGGCAGCAGCAGTGCGCCAAAAGCCAGCATCGGTGCGTACCGGCCGATTCTATCGCACAACCAGCCGAACGCCGGCGTGGTGAACATAGCGGCCAGGAACACGTAGCTATTCATGGCCCCGGCGGTTGCCAAGTCGAGCCCGTGCACGTGCTGAAAGTATTTGATCGAGAACGTACTGCGGAATGCGAAAATTACCGAGTACCACAGCACGCATAGCACCAGCAAGAACCAGTAAGCGGTTCCGAAGCGCAAGAGATCGCTCAGCACGAAGCGCTGCGCCGTGTCCGCTGCGCGAACCTTGCCATTGCCGCGGCGACGGTCGGTCAGCCAATAGCCGATGGCCGCGGCGAAAGAGGTTGCCGCAATCACCGTTGCGATGACGAGCGGTGGCTGCCAGCCTCTTGCGTACGCGTGGGCGAACCATGTGGGTGACATGTCGGCGGCGAATGAACCCGCGCGGCCGATGGCGAGACACAAGCCCATCGCGAAGGCGATGCCGCCGCCCACAAAGTATTGCGCGATCGCCGCCAGTACAGCGATGTTCAAGGTTTCTGCACCGATGCCGAACAGCAGCCGGCCGCCGGCCATGCCTACGAAGCCCGGGCTGAACGCTGTGAGAGCGGCACCGAGGAAGCACACTGCGGTAGTCCAAAGAGTCATGCGCGCAGCGCCAAAGCGATCGACGAGGATGCCGCCTACGAGGATCAGCACTATATTTGGCAGATGGTAAATGGCATTGAGCATGCCGATTTGCGTGTCGCTGAAGGCGCGCTGTCGCTGCAGGAGGTCGGAAACTGGGCCGATTGAATCGTAAACGTAGAAATTGCCGCCCAGGGCTACTGCGACCAGCGCGAACACAAGCCATGCGACACGCCTGTCTCGGATGGTGCGGCTCATTTATTTGTCTTCTCGGTCATGATTGCGTTCCAGAATTTGAGCCGAGCAGTTGAGACGCGGATGAAGCGAGGCGCTGGTAAGCTGGCATAAATGCGGAGGCAGTGAAATGCGTTTCAATAGGACAGCGCCCCTCATGGCGGCGCGTCCGTTAGAGGCTCGTGCCTGTGCGACCAGTCGCATATCAAAGAGTGACGTAATAGCCGGACAGTGTGCACGCGGAATTTGAGCTCAACTCCCCCGAGTTACCATCAACCGTGATATAGGGAACTCTGCCCGCATTACTATAGAGATTGACCGCAGCGTTGACGATTAGGTAATTCGCGTTTCCCTGGGCTACTGCTGGAAGGAAGGCTTGCGAAGAAGGTGTGTCGCCGTTTGTGAGATACATTAATCTGATACCGTTGGTATCGCCCACCAATAGCCAGCATGAAACATTTGTTATTCGAAGACGTTTGCCTGGGGATACTGTCGGGAATTGGAAATAGCACGGGCCGGTACAGTCGATTCCCAGTATTACCTGCTCCTGGTAGGGATTTCTCGCCGGCTCGTCTGTGTTCTGAACCATGGTTGGTGGCGTCTGAGCGTTCACCGTGCCCGCGCCGATCATTACGGCCACCACAGACAGCCCGATAAGCGCCACGACCTGAATTGCGGCCGCGCGCTTGCGGGCAACGATTGCGTTCTGCATAGCATGCACTCCTCGTTGAATCAGAGATCAGCCCGAGCGCCTTCGGGCGCTTTTATCGGAAGGTTTAGTGTACCGGTCTGCATGGCCCGCAGGGCGGCGGATTCGCGGATGTCTGCGAAGAACTCCCTTGGTTATGTAGTAATCCTCAGGCGCAGTGCACCCGCGCGCTTAGGGACGCATCGCAGCGCTGGCGTCGCGGATCGCCTTGAACTCTGAAGTCGGCCGCCACTCAGGCCATCGTCGCGAATTCCCCAACTCGAGCCCGACCCGGTAGAACAGATCGACGTCCTGCGCGGCGCCACGCAGATTCCAGCTTGGGCTCCAGGTGTCGCAGGTCTGGTGATAGCAATGCGCCGTATAGTCGCTGACCCAAGCGTCGCCGGCCCTACGGCCGCCGCTGATCAGATCTACGCCGCCGCCGATTCCCATCAACAGCAGCGTGGGAACGCCGCGCTTGGCGAGCGAGAAGTGATCGGCACGATAAAAAAGACCGCGCTCGGGCTTCGCGTCGGGCGTGACGGTGCGGCCTTGCGCGGCAGCGGCGCGTGCGAGATCGTCCTCGAGCTCGTTCTGTCCGGCTCCGACTAGAACGACGTCGTGCGCGGGCCCCGCCGTCTGCAGGATGTCGAGTGTCATGTCCGCAACCGTCTTCTCAGGCCGGTAGAGTGGATGCACGCCAAAGGTTTCCGAGCCGAGCAGTCCGCTTTCCTCCGCCGTCCAAGCTGCGAACACGAGCGTACGCTGGGTACGTGGTGCGTGTGCGAATGCGCGGGCCAGTTCCAGCACTCCGGCAATGCCGAGCGCATCATCGTTCGCCCCAGGTCTGATCCTGCGTCCCTCGGAATCAGGCTCGCCGATCCCAAACGTGTCCCAGTGTGCGGCGAATATGATGGTTTCATCGGGATGTGTCGTACCCGGCAGCCGCGCGAGGACATTGCGACTCTGCAAGCGCTCGGTCTTGACCGGCATGTCGATGCTGAACCGTGCGTCGCCGAGAGTGAGCGGGCGGAAGCTTGGCTCGCGCGCCTGACGCTTGAGCGCGTCAAAGTCGAATCCCGCCTTGGCGAAAAGACCAACGGTGGCCTCGCGCGACAACCACGCCTGCAGAAGCACGGGTTGCAGCTGGTCGGCGCCCCGAACGATGTCATAGGTGCCGCCCACCGCGTTGGAGGCGACATTCCATCCATAGCCCGCAGCTGCAGGCTCGTGCACGACCATCGCGGCGATCGCCCCACGCCGGGCCGCTTCCTCGAATTTGTAGGTCCAGCGGCCGTAATAGGTCATCGCGCGACCGCCGAATTTTCCGGCTACGGGCTCGTCCGGCCCGGCCTCGAAATCCGGATCATTGACGAGAAAGATTGCGACCTTGCCGTGCAGGTCGGCGCCCTTGAAGTCGTCCCAATTGCGTTCCGGCGCCGCAACGCCGTAGCCGACGAACACCATCGGTGCATCGCTGATTGTGACGCGGGAAATCGAGCGGATCGTCTGCGGGTTGATGTCACGCCCTGGGAGTAGAACCACAGTCGATCCGCCAACCTGCACCTCCAGCCGGGTGGGCTTGCCTGCAGTGTTGTGTACCAAGGGCACCTGCTGCAACCAGCCGCCGTTTTCTCCGCCCGGCTGCAGGCCGAGAGCGCGGAACCGATCGACAAGGTAGGCCACAGTCGTCGCTTCGCCTGCGGTGCCGGGTGCACGACCCTGGAACGCGTCCGAGGAAAGCGTCTTGGCGGTTGCCGACATCCGAGCCGGATTTATCGGCGATAGCGATTCGCCCGTGACTGGCATTGATGCCAGTACAGTCGCTGCGACGCTCGCGCCGAGGATCCACTTCAATTCTTTCTCCAGCCGCTGCGCGGCCAAGTTTCGCTTCGCGCAGACGACGCCGGCGCTTATCAATCATTCGCCGAACGATTGCTCTCGCGTGATGAGCTAGCAGGTCAGACCGATCGCACTTGGCCGATACACTGGGCACGAAACCGTATCGGCCGCCGGCATCGGTGCTCGACATTCTTGGCCCAGCTCAATAAAGCGCGTACTCACGCGCGCTCCTTCAAGGAGCGATTCGCCGCGCGATCAGCGTCGCGCCTTGAATTTCGCCCGTCACGGATGCCATGGCATCGATGTCGGCATCGTTCCAGCGAATCTGCAGGGCGCCCACTTGGGCTCCGGCGCTCTTGAGTGTTACTTGTGCCGTGATGATGTTACTGACCTGATCCCAGGATACGGTGCCAGACACTGCAACATCCTCCGTCCATTTAAGGTCCGTGAGCGTGAAGACGTACACTGTGCGACTCGTCGTGTACGTGAATTTGCCACCGCGCAGCCCTATGTCGAAGTCGTTGTACGTCGCGTAGTAGCGCGCAATCACATCGCCGACCGTTTCCAGGCCTGCGGCCGCAATGCGCTGCTGCGCGTCGCTCGCCTGGTTGCCCTTTAACGCCTCGAGGGGCGCAAGCTCGCTCGCCAAGCGCGCGAACAGCGGTACCGTGCGCACCGGGCGCACCTTGTTCACACAGCTGGTGTCTCCCGGAGAAAGGTTCTTGACGAAGCGGTACGCTATCCCCAGCGTACAGCCGATTTCGTCACCATCCGTGACGACGTGGCCCAGGTTGGGTACGACGACGTGAACGGCATCCGGAAACTGTTCCGCCGTGTTGTTGGCGTCGATCACGGATGTGATGGAATCAAGATCGCCGGAAAGTACCAACGTGGGTACGGCAGGAAACTTCACAAGCGGCGGCAGCGGTTTGCCCGGTGAGCCCGGGGCGAGATCCTCGGGCGGCATCGACCATGGCAAACAGGAGTTCAGCGGCGTGATGTACACCTGCGAATCGATTCCCTCATCAACCGTGAACGGCGCGAAAAGACTTGGTCGATGTTCACGCGCATCTTCAACGCCAGCTGCGTATTGCTGATCGCGTACAGCCCGTGGCTTATCGAGGTCATACAACAGCGGGTAGTCCGAACACGTTACCGCCTCATACAAGCCATAGCTGAAAGCCGCGGGAGGATCGAAAGAGTCGGTATCCGCCTCCGCCACCAAGCGCAACATCGGCAACGCATCCTCGGAATCCAACCAGGCGCGTGCCGCCGCATCAAGATCCCGATATACCGGCGGGCCATAGCCGGCATAGTCGATCAGATAGATCAGCGCTGCCGTATTGATGGTCGTCGGCTGAAGGGTGCCATTGCCATCGGGCGCTTTGCCGCTGATCGGAGTCTTGCGAATGACGTCGATGAACTGCTGCATGCGTAACGTGGCGGTGCCGCCCAGGGAACTGCAACTCGGCGAGCGCGCGCAGCTCGTCTCGATTCCTGACCACGCCGCCGCCCAATCGGTGCCAAACCACGGATCGGGCGGCCGTACCGGGTAGGCGCTGTCCAGAATGATGCTGCGCAGGCGATGCGGATACAGCCCCGCCAGAATCTGTCCGAAAAAAGTGCCGTAACTGTCGCCATAGAAGTCCACATCATTGACGCCGAGCGCATCCATGACGGCGATGATGTCATTCGCGGCAAAATCGCTGCCGTAGAACCAGGCGGTGTCGCCGAGCTCCCGAGCGCAGGCGGCGGCCGCGCTCAGTGCGAGTGAACCTGTCTGCATTTCTGGGCATTTAACCGGGCTGGAGAGTCCCGTACCGCGCTTATCTACAATGAGAATATCGCGGCGGTCGCGCAAGGCATCAAAGATCTCGAGGTAATAGTCCCGCGTGCCGGTGGAGGAATAACCGGGCCCCCCTTCCTGCGGCAAGATCGTACCAAGGCGCGGGTCAGCAAGATCGCGGCGTGGGTAGTATTCGAATCCGATGGTAATTTTGCCGGGTGTGACGCCGCGCGGATCAATCGGTTGCTCGATTGAGCCGCAATATCCGAGCAAATACGGCCGGCAGAGAGTCAGTGTGAGCTCGCCCACCGTAATGGTCGGAGGAGCGGCGCCGAGACTCGCAGCTGCCGGAAAGATCGAACAGCAGAGTATCGCGGCGAATCGTAATAATGTTTCTCGAGGCGGTCCCATGCGCATCCCCCTGATCGTTTTGTCCTAAGCCTAGCACGGCCGCCGGCCTGGCAGGGCTGCCGGCTACCCACGGCGCGGGCGCCAGATAGCGAACTGAACCCCGCTCTCATGCCAGCCGCTGCTTTCGCTGTCGTCGCGAAGAAATGGTCCTATGCCCTTCCAGGACTCAACTTAATTTTTTCACACAGCCAAAAGCGATCAAGGAGGTACCACAAGCGCAGCTTTTTGAGGGTTGGCAGGCCGCAGAGTTGGCCCCTTATCCCCCCGTCGCGAGCGTCCACTTCGCGTCTTCCGACCTCGATCATCCGCTCTGACTGACTGGGTACGAGAGGCGAAGCGCCTCACCGCGTCAGGCCCACGCGGCGCAGCAGAGACTGGAATCGAATATCGGTTCGCAGCGGATCCAGCGCCGGCTCGACCCCGATCTCCGTCATCGGAAGCTCGCGCTCCGTGAATGCGCGCTCCAGCGACTCGACTGCTTTATCCTTTTCCCCAAGTCGCGCATGCAGGATCGCCATGCCGTAGCTCGTGCCATATCCCTCGGGTGCCGCGGCCCACGTCTGGTTGACACTTGCTTGCGCGAATTCCAGGGTCTGCTCCCAATAGCCACGCTCGCCACGCGCGGCATACGCCGCACGCAGCGCATCCTCTTGATTGAGCGCTTGGCGCACATCCTGTCCGGACAGCATGCGCGCCTTCGTCTCTTCGGTGATGGCATCTGCAAACCGGCCAATATAGGTATATAAATGTGCGAGCCGCACATGATTTATCGGGAAGTTCGGGAAGCGCTGGATGCACTTCTGCAACTGCGCAAGCGCGTTGTCGTAGCGGCGCGCCCACAGGTAGGTGCGACCGAGAAAGGAGTCGATCGGAGGCGAGATCGGGTCGAGTCGAATGGCCGTCTTCATCTCGGCGATCGCCTCGTCATGTCGACCGAAGGGTGACAGGAAGCTGTTGGAATAGAAGAAATGTGCCCATGCGTCGCTGGGATTGAGCTCGATTCCGCGGTGAAACTCACGCTCAGCGGCAGGCCAGTCATAGTCGGTGTGCGCATGAACGAAGCCCATGGTCGTATGCGCTGAGGCGACGGAATCGTCGATTTGGAGGGCTTTGACGGCTGCATCCCCCGCCCGGCGCCACATTTCAGCAGGCGCTCCCAGTCCGACCACCGTGCCGAGACTGTAGGTGCGCGCAAGCCCCGCATAGGCATCGGCATACTTCGGCTCAAGGGCGATGGCTCGAGTAAACTCCGCGATCGCCTGCTCCGAGCCTTGCCGGGTGCGCAGATTCTCTGCCTGCAGACCTTGCAGATATGCCTCGTGCGCCTGCGGGTTGAGACTCGGCGTGCTCGTAAGCCGGGCTGTCGTCTGTTCCGAGAGTGTAAGCTGGATCTTATCTGCAATCGCGCGGGCGACCTCGCCTTGCAGTTTCAATACGTCGCTCGCATCGCGGTCGAAGCTTTCGGCCCAGATGTGGGTCTGATCGTGGGTTGCGATGAGCTGGGCAGTGACGCGAACCCGTTCACGCGAGCCGCGTACGCTGCCTTCAAGGAGGTAGTTCACCCCGAGTTCTCGAGCGATCTCTGCGACATCGGCATGCGAGCCTTTGTAGTGCATGGAGGAGGTGCGTGCGATCACGCCGAGACGGTTCGGGTCGAGACTGCCAAGCTGGGTGATCAGCTCTTCGGTCATCCCGTCGGAAAAGTAGTCCTGCCCCGCATCGCCGCTGAGGTTCTGGAACGGCAGCACGACCAGCATGACCTTGTGCGGCGTCGACCAGCCGGCATACATGTAGGTGAGCACGAGAACTAGTGGAATCAAGAGTGCGAGTGCGAACCAGCGAATGCGCGAAGCTGGCGGAGTGGTCGCGGGCGTCTGGGGCGGCAGCGACTCCTCCTGCGGAATGGCCGCTGGTGTGATCGCGGGTAAATCCGGCCACGGCGCTACGGGCGCCACCAAGCGATAGCCGCGTCGCAGAATATTCGCGATGTACGTCGGCTCCTTCGTGCTGTCGCCGAGCACGCGTCGCAGCGCGGCCACCGCGTGGTAGACCGAATTCGGCGTGACGACCACGTCTTTCCAAACGTGATCGAGCAGCTGCTCGACGCTGACGACCTCTCCTGCATGTTCTGCAAGACAGAGGAGGAGCTGCATGGTCCGCGGTTCGAGCTTGACAGCGGTCCCGTCCCTGGAAATCTCGTCGAGCGCAGGGTCGACGCGCCAGCTGCCGATGCGTAATACGTGACTGTCCCGAGACTTCAACGACGTCCTGCCAGAAGCTCTTGATCAGACGGCAGTAGGGCCTCATGGCACGCACTACTGGGGCTGGTCCGCAGTATTACCACACGCCGGGGACATTCAGCCAGCGTTCGGGTGACCCGCATTCTGGCGCCCCGGAGCTCCAACGGATCCCTTTCAGCGCGTCTTCCGCGCGTCCTCATCCCGTGCTCACGCCGTCCTCATTACAGCATGGGTGCTCTGTAAGCACGCTCGCTACGGTCCCATCACACACCTATCTGGAGCCCAGCATGAACACGAAAGCCCCTTTTCGCGGCAAGAAACCCCTCATCTACATCAGCGCACTAGCCGTAAGCAGTATTCTCTCTCTTCCGCTCCAGGCCGGCGGGACAGACCGAGTGCACTGCAGCAACGAGACTCTCAAGGGTAACTATGGCTTCACAATCACTGGTATCCGCCCCGCCACACGTGGCGGCCCACAGGTGGCGCTCGTCGGCACGGCGCTGACCACGTTTCACGGCGATGGAACCTTTGATCAATTCGACAACATCAATGTCGATTCGCCCGCCGATCCATATCAAGCTGACCGGCCCGGCACCGGAACCTACAACTTGAATCCCGACTGCTCCGGTTCCATGACCCTCACGGCCGGAGGCGTGACGCTCGAGCTGAGTATCATCGTGGTGGACAATGGGCGAGAGGTTCGCACGGCCGTGATAACGCCGGACGTCATCATAACGAGCAACGGAAGAAGGACCTAACATCGTGCTTAAGTGAGCTGGATTTTGGTTTGGCGTGCGGGGCAGGATTGCGGTCCTGCTTCGCACGCCACCGGTGTTCACGGCAATGCGCGCCTCCTCGAAGACACCGGCCTCACCTGCAGGTTAGTCGAGCCTTCAAATGTCAGCCGCAAGAGGGATTGCCATGACAAATCTAATGGCTTGCGTCGCAAAACTTCGGCGCACCACTAAGCAGCACCAGCACAAGGAGCGCGGGTCGCCTCGCTCCTGCTCAATTTTAGGGATCGCGGCGCTCCTTGTCGCACTGGAAGGCCCACCCGCTGGAGCATCGGAGAATGGTGCCGCGCATTATCCGACCGGCACCAATACGATTGAGCCGGCCTTGATGCCGCCACCCGGCGAGTCACTCTGGCTGAATTACCTTACCTACTATACGGCCGATCGTTTCAATAATAGTAACGGCGCGTCGTCGGTGCCGGGTTACCTCGTAAACGCGGAAGTGGAAGCCGCGCGATTGCTGCACACGTGGACTTCCGTCGATGGCGTGGCTTGGACTAGCGGCCTCGTACTTATCGCCACCGATGCCAATCTTAACGTGCCACATGTGAGTGGCAGCGGTGGTGGCTTGGGGGATCTGGTGCTCCAGCCGCTGCTGTTAACGGCCGCATTCGGCAACCTGCATATGCTTGCCGGATTCGATGTGTCGCTGCCCACGGGCCACTACAGCAAGGACAAGCTCGTAAACCCGGGTCTTAATTACACGACGGTCGCCCCACAGATGGCGCTGACGTGGCTGCCCACGAGGGAACTCGAGCTGTCGCTTTTCTCGATCGCAGGATTCAACTCGAAGAATGGGGAGACCCAATACACATCGGGCGACTACGTCGACATTGACTATGCGATAGGTTATCGGCCGGTTGCTTCATTGCACGCGCTTCAGATGAGCGTGGTTGGCTATTGGTTCGATCAATTCACCGACGACCAGCTCGACGGCCGCCAGTTTCTCGACGGCCACCGTAGCAAGGTATTTGCCGTGGGGCCGCAGGTTCGCTACCAGTTCGCCAAGGGCGGCATGGCCTTGAAGTGGCTGCACGAGACCTCAGCGGAGAACCGGCCGGAGGGTGATCGATTGCAATTGCAGTTCGCAGTCCCACTCTGAGAACTATTGACGACGATTCCTTTTGTCGTTTCGATCACACCTGCTGAGCTGCGCCTGGTCGCTGGGCAGTCGGCAATCCGCTGCCTTGCTAGTACTTGCTCGCGCTGACGACCTGGCGGGCGTGCCCGGTGAGACACTTTGAGAACCACATCGTCCAAAGTCTGCGCTTGATCGTCGATCCGTTCTTGCAAACCTCGTCCAGCGCAGTTTGATGAGCATTGGATTTCTTTCCAGAGAAGTCCGATAAAAGCGGCTCGCACAAGCATACACACGCGGCCTTAACCGTCGCGTGTGGCTTCTCCCGGCGACATCGGGTGGGGCTCCAAGCGCCCGAAAAGTCGATTCACGGCGTCTTCAGCAATTCCTCATTCCGCATTCATGCCGTCCTCAAGACTCCGCGGCTC
>Ga0302177_10000619_pt1 | contig 26813 bp, 21 predicted proteins | sample I_Palsa_E1_2_FD_198780 | JGI IMG/M metagenome (GOLD analysis project Ga0302177, IMG submission 198780) | Peat permafrost microbial communities from Stordalen Mire near Abisko, Sweden - I_Palsa_E1_2 | ecosystem: Environmental > Terrestrial > Soil > Palsa > Peat permafrost | place: Sweden... | reverse complement strand
AACTTCTGTTTATCCCACCCTTCGCAGAAAGCGCGAAGGATGGGGCACCCGATCCTTTGTGGCAGGGCTAGAAATACTCGCCTCTACCATTACGTCCCTGGTTTTCATCACCTTGCTAAGGCCCGTACCCTTCAACAACCATCATTTTCACGGGAAGGGATTGTGGGCGCGCAGCTCGCTTACGATTTCAGCGGCGGCTACGCGTGCACGGTCGCCCTGGTCCGGTGGGAAGGAGATCGCTCCCACGCGGGCGTGGCCGCCCCCGCCGTAGCGTTCGCAGATTTGGGCCAGGTTCAGCATCTGCTCTGGCTTTGCCTTGGTCCAGGGATTGGAGCCTACTGCTACCTTTGTGCGAAAACTCGATTTGCTCAAACCCACACTGTAAGTAGCGTCAGGATGAAGGAAGTAAGGAACGAATTTGTTGTAGCCCTCAAACGGCTGATCAGTAATGTCGAAGTAAAGTGTTCCATCCTTCAATTCGGTTCGCTGGCCAATGATCGCCAAAGACTTTTGGTGACGCTCAAGCAGAGGGGGCAAAAGCTCGGCCACGAAAGGCTGCTCTAACACCTCTCCCAGGCTCATTTCGGTGAGCAGCGGAATCAGCCTGGGAATGAATGCCGGATCCTGGCTCGACTCAATGACCAGAGTCAGCTTCATCGCCGGCGCCGCCATCTCGACCGCAGCCTTAGGGCTCTCGTAGAGAGCGCCATCCACAATGTCAGCCCAGTGGATCAGATCTGCTACCGGGGCGGCGTCAAAACCAAAGCGAGTTTGCGCGATATGGGCGATAAAACTGGTGCAGGAGGTGTAATGCGGATCGTAGAACTGCCGGTTGCTCCCAGTGCCGTCTTGCTGCCCGGCAAGAAAATGCCGCTGATCCGCAGGAGTGAGAAAGGCGCTCAGATGATGATCGAACCACCAGGTGATGCGCGGAGATGCGCTGTACTTGAAATCTACGATCGCATTCTGATCTCCTACAAAATCAGACTCCTGAAAGAGCGCTCCGGCTCGATGCACCAAACCGTGATAGCCGTAGTTTGCATCTGGAGAAATGCATTGGCTGTGGAAGCGCATGAAGAGCGAAGCAGAACACGCTCCGTCAAAGCACCGGTCGTGATAGAAAACGCGGACATTCAAACAGGTATCTTCCTCGCTATTGGACGAATGATTAGGATTGCCGGGAGGCGCTTGCCTGTCAAGCTGCCACCCTCAGAAATATGACCTGCGATGAGACAATGACGCTGGGATGATGGATAAGTAATGGCGAGGCTCGAACTGGATACCGCTCCGAGGCGGAGAATACCGCTGTTGATCCGGATTGCTACCGGGCTGGTAATCAGCCTGTTAATTGCATTGACAATAGGCGTTGCGGGCAGCGTGGCGTGGCTGAAGGGCGCCCTGCACGAGCAAATGCCGGTGCTGGACGGAACTCTGCAACTGCCCGGACTCTCCGCTCCCGTAGTGGTGAGACGCGATGGCCATGGAATCCCACACATCCAGGCTGCGAGCATGGATGACCTGCTCGAAGCCCAGGGCTACGTCGTTGCCCAGGACCGCCTATGGCAGATGGACATGGCCCGGCGCTTCGCCGCCGGCGAATTGGCCGAACTGCTGGGCCCGAGCGTGGTGGAGCACGATAAAGTGCAGCGAGTGCTGCAGATCCGGCCCTCTGCAGAGCGCCTGACAGCCTCCATGCCTGCAGAGCAGAAGCGTCTCTTCGAAGCGTATGCCCGGGGAGTGAACGCATTTATCGCCAGTCACCAGGACAATCTGCCGGCTGAGTTCCGGCTGCTCGGGTACAAGCCCCGGCCATGGCAACCGGTCGATTCCTGGCTGGTGGCGCTGAATATGGTGGCTCGCCTCGACACTCTCTATCCCTGGAAACTGGAGCGGGAAAAGGTGCAGGCCAGGCTGGCGCCGAACCTGAGCGGGGAGTTATATCCGACGACCACCTGGCGCGATCATCCGCCCACGCAGTCAATCCCCGACCTAACCGCACCGCAGCAAAATATCCCGAATGTTCCCCTCGACGAATCACAAACGAGTCTTGAAGATTTGTTGCGGCTGAAAGAGATCCTCAGGCTGGGAGGAGACAAGTGCGAGAGCTGCAAGCCCGGATCGAACGAATGGGCGGTAAGCGGGGCGCGCACGGCCAGTGGAAAGCCCATACTCTCGAACGATATGCACCTGGAGCACTCCATCCCCGATATCTGGCATGAAGAGGACTTGCAGGCCGGGAGCTTCCACGTCTCGGGGGTCACCACGCCAGGCATCCCTTTCATCGTCGAGGGACACAACGAGCATATTTCCTGGGGCTTCACCACCCTCAACGGAGATGTCCAGGACGTCTACGTGGAGAAGACCAATCCGCAGGGCGAGTATTGGGCGGGCAGCGCCTGGCGCCAACCCGAGCATGACCGGGAATATATCCACGTCCGCTTCGGCCACGATGTGGTGGTGGATGTAGAGACGACGGACCACGGGCCGGTCATCACCCCGATGCTGCCTCACGAAACGCGCATGCTGTCACTCAAGTGGACGCTGTACTCGACGCAACTGCGTGGCATACCGCTGGAGGCAATGGACTCGGCCAGCAACTGGACGGAGTTTCGCGAGGCGACCAGCGAGTGGTGGGGACCCACGCAAAACCTGGCCTACGCGGATGATCAGGGCCATATCGGGTACCAGGCGGTGGGGCTGTTTCCAGTTCGACCCGCTGGGCTCAGCGGGGTTCCTATCGTGGAGACCGGAACCGCCGCCGACAACGATCACGAGTGGCAAGGGTATGTTCCTTTCCCGGAGTTGCCGACAGTGCTGGACCCGGACAGTGGTATTGTCGCCACCGCGAATGCGCGCATCACTCCCGACGACTACCCGTACCCCCTGGCGCTGAACTGGGACGCACCTTATCGTAATGAGCGGATCTGGAAATGGCTCTCGGGGCACTCCAAGCTCACGCCGGCGGATATGCTTACCCTGCAGACGGACACCTTTTCGGAAGTGGACCGTGGATTGGCGCAACGCTTTGCCTATTCCATCGACCGTTCCACGGTTGCCAACGCAAAACTGCGCCAGGCTGCGGACTTGATGCGTACCTGGGACGGAGTGATCACCACGGGTTCGGTTGCGGCGGAGATCGTGGACGCAACCAGGCAAGCACTCTGGCCGCTGGTGCTCGAGCCTAAATTGGGCGGCGACTGGCAACTCTACGACTGGCAGAGTAAGAACTTCGTACAGGAAGAGATGGTGGAGAAGGCGCCGGCAGAATGGCTTCCCGCGAAGTACAAGAGTTGGGATGATCTGATTGCTGCAGCAGTCGAAAAAGGTATGGTGGACGAGCATGCTCCGACGGCGCTTCACGACTGGACGTATGGGAGCCGGCATGTGATCGATGTCAAGCATCCCTTGTACGCGATGTTGCCGTTCTTTAAGTGGACCAGCACCGGGCCCCACCAACTTGCAGGCGACGAGACTACAGTCGACCATGTGCGCGGCCTGCTGGGTGCGAGCCAACGGCTTACGGTGGACTGGAGCAATCTGGATGGTTCGACGGAGAATATTGTGATGGGCGAGTCGGGCGATCCGGTCAGCGCCTACTATCTGGACCAGTGGCCCTATTGGTATAGCGGAAAAACCTTTGCCATGCCCTTTACCGAGGGCGCCGTAAGCGCAGTGACCAAGCATACGCTGCGACTGGTGCCGTGACTCAGCCAGCAAGCTTGAAATCTGCTGTCAACATTGGTGGTCTTCTCATTGCCGGCACCTCTTTGCTGGCCGTGGGAACGCTGATCGTGCGCGGCAATACTTGCGGCCACGATTTCGATTTTCATCTGCTTTCGTGGATGGAAGTCGCGCGTGCGTGGCATGCGGGCCTTATCTATCCACACTGGGTGCAAGACGCGAACTACGGCGCGGGTGAGCCGCGGTTGATTTTTTATCCTCCCGTCTCGTGGCTGTTGGGTGGGCTCTTAGGGACCATCTTTGGCTGGCACGCAGCGCCCGTGTTGTTTGTGCTGCTGGCTTTGCTAGCTGCCGGAAGCAGCATGTATCTGCTGGCTCGGGAGTGGGCGCCACCGGGCGCCGCAAGCTTTGCCGCCTGCGCCTACATGGTGAATCCCTATGCCATGTTCGTCGCTTATGAGCGCTCTGCGCTGGGTGAATTGCTTGCGGGCGCCTGGCTTCCTTTAATGGTGCTGTTCGCACTTAGAACGCGTTCTTCCGTGGCTCCGCTCGGCTTGTCGGTGGCTGCCCTGTGGCTCACGAACTCGCCCGCCGCGGTTATGGGCAGTTATCTGCTGGCCATTTTGGCGTTGGGAATGTGGATCGCGGAACGCAGGCCCTGGCCGGCTATGCGCGCCGCGGGAGGAATGGCCCTAGGGCTCGGACTGGCGGCGTTTTACATTGTGCCCGCAGCATACGAACAACGATGGGTACAAATCGACCGCGCCATCACGCCCGGGATGAGGGTCCAGGATAGCTTCCTGTTTGAGCATACCGCGAACAATTTTCATAACCAGGTGTTGCGGACCGCGTCATGGATCTTTATCGCAGAGATGGTTGTGGGCGCGATCGTTGCCTACCTGGCTCGGAGAAAGCGAGCCGGCGGCTGCGCACGAGTTCTGCTCACGGCCTGTCTGCCGATGCTTTTGTTGCTGCAACTGCCGGTCAGCGATGCGATCTGGAAGCACACGCCACATTTGAAGTTTCTGCAGTTTCCGTGGCGGTGGCTATTGCCACTGAGCGTCGTGATCTGCGTGCTCGCCGCTATGGCTCTGGGCGGATCCCTGGCAAAGGGAGCACGCACACGTTTGCTGGGCTTCACCTTGATCCTGGCCCTGGCGATCGGGGGCGGCCGGATGTTCTTTCAGCCGTGCGACGACGAGGATGCAGTGGGGGCACAAGTAGCGGCCTTCCACCAGGGACAAGGCACGCAAGGCACCGATGAGTACACGCCTGTGGGGGCAGACAGTACAGCCATCCAACGACACCTGCCCCTGGCGCGGGTCCTGCGTGCAGCAGAGGATGACATCGCCGACAGTAGCGGAGGAGATAACCCGGAATGGCGAGCCGGAGATCCGGGCACAATTGCGGCGAAGGTAGAAGCTAAAGCGTGGAATGCTGACCGCTGGATGGTAAGCCTGTCGACCCCGGAGAGCGGTTATGCGGTGCTGCGGTTGATGGATTACCCTTCCTGGCGAGTGTCCGTTGATGGGCGCCAGGTAGTAGCCCGCCCGCTCAGGGATGATGGCCTGATGACCGTGCCAGTGACGCCGGGACCCCACATGATCGAAGTGCAATGGAGCGCGACCGGGGATGTCGTTGCCGGGCGGATTTTGAGCGCTCTTGCTCTGCTGGGATTGGCGGGGACGGTGGTGTTGGAGCGCCGGGGCGGAAAAATTTAGGTCGCGACGAAAACAGCCCTCGGGGGCTAAACGAGTCTGCGTGAGAACTCGATTTACAAACTGAGTCCCGAAGGGACGGCTGAGAGTAGCCCAGGACGCTAGTCCTGGGTAGAGATGACATCGAGGAACAGTCCCGCCAGGGACGGCTGAGAATGTCCCAGGACGCCAGTCCTGGGATTGCTAAGGGGCTGACGACTCTGCGAGAACTCACAATCCGCCCAGGACTGGAGTCCTGTGATTTTCGCAGCCGTCCCTGCGGGACTGTTCCTGGCTCTTGCCTAACCCAGGACTCCACTAGCGTCCTGGGCTACTCTCAGCCGTCCCTTCGGGACTCAGTTTGTAAGTCGAGTTCTCACGCAGGGCTTTAAAGCCCTGCATATTCTCAAACAGTTATGGCCCGACTAAAGCGTGCCTGTACAAACAAAGTTCTCACCCAGATTCTTTAGCCCCTGCCCTCTCCTGCCCTGTCCCGAATCTTTCCGCCCGTGTAACCCTCTATAGGCTCGAGGGCGAGGCCTGCGTTATTCCACATCTCGCGAAAAACGAGCGAGATGCCCCGAATTTCCTGTACGCAGCTCTGGACAGGACCGCGTGTGCGCCTCTCTTTAAGGAGAGGCGCATGAAGTTCAGAGAACCCGCGAAACTACACAGGAAATCGGGGATGTGGGGCACCCGGCTATTGGTGGCGGGGATAGAGCCCCAGAGGGTCGGGTATGATTACGAAAATGCTGGATAGCGTGCAGGAGATTCTGAGCGGTGGTGCGGAGCTTACTGATCAGGCTCTGGATCGTCTGCTCCCCGGCGCGGATCAGGCACCCGTCTCCATCCACCGCGCCATGCGGCATAGTGTCTTTGCCGGAGGCAAGCGGCTGCGGCCGGTTCTGTGCATGGAAGCGGCACGAATGATCGCCGGCTTTCTTGCGCAGGGAGTGGAAGAACTGGCGGCCGCGATCGAAATGCTGCACACCTACTCGCTCATCCACGACGACTTGCCTGCACTCGATGACGATGATTTGCGGCGGGGGAAGCCGACGTGCCATGTGGTCTTTGGCGAGGCGATTGCCATCCTTGCCGGGGATGCACTGCAGACCCAGGCCTACGAGGTACTCGCCGGTCTACAGTGTCCAGCCCCGCAGACGGTGGCCATTGTGCGCGCGATCGCCCAGGCTACAGGGACGGTCGATGGCATGATCGGCGGCCAGGTCATGGATCTGGAGGCAGAAGAGCATCAGCCGACGGCGGAGATGGTCGAAGCCATTCATCGTGCCAAGACCGGGGCGCTGATTCGCGTCAGCCTGGTCACAGGAGGTATCTACGCGGGTGGCGATGGCAACGGCATCGAGCGGTTGCAGAAGTTTGGACGTAAAGCAGGACTGGCATTTCAGATCATGGACGACGTGCTCGATATGACTCAGGATTCGTCACAACTGGGCAAGACCGCGGGCAAGGATGTAGCCAGCGAGAAAGCCACCTGGCCGGCTGTCTATGGCGTGGAACAGAGCGTAAAAGATGCGGCGCGGCTGATCGACGAGGCGTTTACACAACTGAATGTTTACGGCGATCGCGCCGATCGGCTGAAGGCAGTGGCCCGTTACCTGGTGGAGCGGAAGAACTAATGGCGCTCAGCGAAGAAGACGTTTTTCTGGCGTTGCGTGATTGCTACGATCCGGAGATTCCGGTGAACATCGTGGACCTGGGTTTGATTTACAAGGTGATACTGACACCCGATCCAAATTCCAAGCGCGCCTTTCCCAGGCAGCGAGTGGAAGTGGAGATAACCATGACCTCGCAGGGCTGCCCCTCCCACGTAATGATCCTGGAACAGGTAAGGAACCGGTTGGCGGGCATCCCGGAAATCAGCGAGGCACAGGTCAACCTGGTGTGGGAGCCCGCCTGGACCCCGGACCGCATCAGCCAAAAAGCTCGCGAACAACTGGGAATCGGTTAGTTCACTTCTACTGGCGCACGACTTTTTCGACGACCGAGCGCAGCTTCTCGCCCTGGCTGGTAAGCTCTCCGATGAACTTCTCAAAACGGCTCAGCATGCTGTGACCGTTGTCGAGATAATCGGGAATATTGTTCCAGACCTTCTTGACTCCTTCTGGATCTTCGACCAGCGCGAAGACGGTTCCAGCAGCAGCAATCGCTAACCCAGCCTTGCGTTTGCCGGAGGCCAGCAGAATTGCTCCCGTGACCAACGTTCCTGCGGCCACGGTGCGCACCCAGTTCTTGTTCCAGTCCTGGTCGACAAGGCGATTTCCCTGATATTTCAAGGTGTCTGCGGCATCCTGAACAGTAGTTGCCACTTGCTGCGGAATGTGCGTAATTCCCATGATGTCTCTCTTTCAGCGTGCACTCTCGGTTATAGATGCGCGGAATTGACTAGTCGAGATCGAATTCACGCAGCGGACGTTCGTTGTCGGGACTTTCCTTTGCCTTGCGCAACGCTTCCTCGAATCGCTTGTCGAACAATTGTGCTTTATTCTTTTCGGCTTCGACCGATTGGCGGAAGATGTCCTCTTTGCGCTCGTCCTGCTCGCGCATGGCCTTGGCGGCTGCTTCGAAATCTTCGAAGGTTCGTTTACGGGGCGCCGGCGTGTGGGAGATGATCCCCCTGGTTTCCGGGTCAACCCTCAGGATCGCCCCGCAGTCGGGACAGGTGATATCGAATGGCTTAAGCGGCTTAGCCTTCATGGCTGCCAACATTCTAGAACATTTGTTGGCCGTGGGTTGGTCAGCTTAGAGCCAGATGGCTTTGTGGCCGGGACATTGCTGGCCCGCCTGCTCAACCAACAACTCGGCAAGACCGTCGCCGTAGCGGGAGAGGAACCAAACCGCACCCAGGATTCTCTCCTGGGGATGGCGATTGGGAAACAGGTTTAGCGCGATCAGCGCGGCGTCGCGGCCGAGGGTTTGCTCCCGCTGGAGCTCGTAGGTCGCCGCCAGGCGGCGAATCCGGTTCATTTGATAGCGCATTTTGGAGCTGCTGACATCGGCAGCGCGGCCAAGACCCGGATCTAAAGAGTGCATGAAGGTTGCCAGCGCAGAGAGCTCCGTATCGAGAGCCTGACCAGCGGCAGCAAGCTTGCGCTTACCAATAGGAGAGATGGCCCGCGCACCCAACCGCTGCGCCAGGTCCAACGGGTCCTTCAGGGCGCTCTGGATCAAATCGGGCAGCCCAACATCATGCCGCGCCAGCAGACCGGCTATCGCAGGCTCGATGAGGGTCGCTGACAAGCGGGGAAGGACAGGAGTGGTGCGGCCCAGGATGCGCTCATAAAGCACTTGTGACTGAGCGAAATAAGCAATCTCAGCGGGCCCGCCAACATAAGTGGAAGTAGGCAGAATGCAATCCTGAAACACGGGCCGCAAAAGGGCGTTGGGGCTGAGCCTCTCCGGCTCCGCATCCAGAATGCCAAGCAGCTCTGAGGTGGAATAGTGGTGCCTTGCCGCTTGCCATGCACCCTCGGAGGTCCGCCGCAGCGGCACCCGCGCACCGGACTCACTATCAATGAGAAACAGCAGACTGGAGTTCGCCGGCACCAAGACCTGGGAGTGATAACCGGCGGCAGCAAGTTGCTGGTCGCGATCGTTGAGCGCTACCCGCAACTCGTCTGCACGCACAATCGCCTGGCGTAGAACATCCCGGCCCAAGGCGTGGAAGTCGCGGGAGGATGCGTCGATGACGATCAAGCCCTGGGCGGCAAACGTGTGCGAAATGAATTGCGCAAAAGCACGGCCCAGAGTCTGTCCAGGGCGATAGCAGGCGGCAAGCTGATCGACAACAGGGCCGGGGCCAAGAATTGCAGCCGCCTCGGCCAGCAGGTCCTCGACCTCCTTATCGAGAATCAGACCGCCAACGGGGGCTACATTCGCCTGATCGCCGCCAAGCCGCAGGGTCTTCAACTCGTGCCGGTCGGGCAACGTGACATGATCCGCTTCCGCAAGGTCATGATCTTCAGTCGCCAACCAGAAGATGGGCACATGCGCACTGCCGGAGATCGAAGCATCCTTCGCCTTGCGAATCGCAGTAGTGGCCTTCAGGATGGTAAACAGCGGACCGCCAAAGAGCGTAACCTGCTGACCTGTGACGACCGCACCTGCGCCATCGCGCAGCCGCGCGATGTTCTCGAGTGCCGGCGCTTCGGCGCCAAAGTCGCGGTTCTGCTGCTCCAGCAGGTCGCACAGCTTTTCGCGATGTTGGGGAGGAAGAACGGGGCGGGTGGCCATCCAGCCGGTGGAATAGGCACTGGCAGGGTAAAAGGGCGAGAGCGCTTCGCGAGTGTCGGCAAAATCCAGGAACAAGCGGCTGAGCCCAGGCAGGATCGCAATGGGATAACACTCGGTCTTCACTTGCTCCATCGCCATTCTTGCTCCCTAGCTGTTCAAGTTTCTCATCATTTTCGCCGCAGCGATGCCCGGAGCGTTTTACTGCCCGCTTTGCTGCCCGGGCTGGGCAGCGTCTCCAGCGCATAAAGAGCCAGGGACCGGTAGACGCTCGCCAAGATAGGATGGGGCTTGAGTGCCTGAAGATGCAGACGAATTGTCTCGACGTCTCCCCTGGCAATCGGCCCGCTGAAGCTCTTCGCGGGACCGTTGCGAAAGAAGTTGTCCAGTGTGGCGCGGGCGATGGGCTCAATCAGCTGGCGTGCCTGGCGGGGGCTAAATCCGGCCCGCGCGGCCGCTTCGTGGGCCGCCGCCAGATGGCTCACCAGCAAGGGCGAGGAAAGCACGCCTACCGCGTGGTAGAGCGCTTTATTCCCAGCTTTGATGGCAAAGGGACGCCCTTCCATGCGGCGGACGAGCTGGTTGAGCACACGTCTGGTCCCCACATCTGCTTCCACCGCAAACGAAACTCCTTTGAGCCTAATCGGCGCGCGGGTAGGGAAGCTCATCAAGGGATGCACCGAGCCTACTGAGGCACCCGCCTTGGTAGCCGCCTGCAGAACGCCGGCGCTGAGCGCCCCGCTCGAATGAACGACAATTTGGCCCTTAAAACCACGATCTGCAACTCTCTTTACCAAGCCGGCGGTAACTCGGGCAATGGCTTTGTCGGGCACACAGAGCCAAAGTACATCTGCCTCCAGCCGGGCCCGGTCCAGGTTGGTAAGGGGCAAGGTGGTTTTGCGCGCAGAGAGCCGGCCGCGGACGACCACTTCGTGCAACTGGACTTGGGCATCCGTCAAAGCACGGGCCAGCGAACTACCCCAGTTGCCAAGGCCGATGATGGAGACGCTGGGTGGCATACCGGATGGTACTTTAAAATTGTCCGGCACATCGGTAACGAAGGAGCGGCATGGCGCGAAAAGCAGCGAGCAAGAACGTCAAGAAAATCGAAGTAACCTCGTCAAAATTAAGCTATGACGGTCCGCTGTTCCGCGTTTACACCGACACAATCGTTGAGAAGGGCCGTGAGATCACACGCGACGTGGTGCGGCACAACGGTTCGGTGGTCATCCTGGCCATCGATGATTCTAAAAACAAACGAGATCCTCTGGTCGTCGTTGAGCGGCAGTATCGCCACGCGGCAAAGGAATATCTGCTGGAGGTCCCGGCAGGGAAATTGGAGGCGGGCGAAGAGGGACTCGCCGGAGCCAAGCGCGAACTGCTGGAGGAGACAGGATTTAAAGCCAAACGCTGGCGGAAGATGATTCGCTACTTCGCCAGCCCGGGATTTCTGGGCGAGTTTATGCAAGTGTTTGTCGCGGAAGGATTGACCCTGGGAGAAGCCCAGCCGGAGTACGACGAGCAAATTGAGATTGAGATGGTGCCGCTTTCCAGATTGCTCACCATGATCGAAGAAGGAAAGATCTACGACGGTAAAACGTTGATTTCAGTCATGCTTTACGCGCGGTTGCGGTCGGCGGCCAAGAAAAAGTCCACAAAATAGGGCAGTTGTGGCTCACCCTCCCGGTGGGCGCACCCAATCCATTCGAACTTTTGAGGAAAACCAATCCGACCTGTGTTGCGTCTGTAAAGGAGAGCAGTTCGTGTTCTCCCTATGCTCAGTACGCATCAAGGAAGGTCGACGGCTAGTGGCTCAATACAAGGGAAAAGTCAAGTGGTTCAACAACGCTAAGGGTTACGGCTTCATCGGCCGGGACGACGGTCCTGACGTCTTTGTTCACTACAGCGCGATTCAACTGGATGGATATAAGAGCTTAAAGGAAGGCGACGGGGTGGAGTTCGACATTGTGCAAGGGCAAAAGGGTCCTCAAGCAGATTCAGTCACCCGCGTGCAAGAAGTCGCCTGATCCAGCGGGACAAAATAGCAGATTAGGTGTGTTTCTGCCCTTCCTCCCAGGTTGCGCTCGCAACCTGGGAGACCTGTCTGCGTCATGATTTAATGTGCCTTGGATGGACAATAAATCCATTGCGCAACTATTGGGCGAGACCGCAGACCTGCTGGAAATTGCGGCGGGTGACCCTTTTCGTATTCGTTCTTACAGGCGGGCCGCGGAAGCGGTTGAGAATAGCACGGAACAACTGAGCTCGTTCGTGCAGGAGCCGGAGCGGCTTCTTGCCATCCCAGGTATCGGCAAGGGCATGGCGGCGAATATCCAGGAAATTGAAACGCGCGGGAGCATGAAACTGCGCGATGAGCTGCTCACGAAGTATCGCCCGACCATGCTGGAGTTGCTCAGACTGCCGGGCATGGGTCCAAAAACCGTAGCTCTGCTTTGGGAAGCTCTGCAGGTCGGCGATGTTGAACAATTGCAGGCTGCCATCGACGCCGGAAAGCTCGCCACCCTCCCTCGCTTTGGTCAAAAGTTGATCGACAAACTATCCCGCGGCATCGCTGACTACCACAAGAACAGTGGCCGCTTTTTGCTGGATGACGCTGAAGCCGCTGCTGAACGAGTGACCCTGTACCTGGAACAGTTTCCGGGAATCGACCAGGCCCTGCCGGCTGGATCGCTGCGCCGCGGACGAGAGACGGTGGGCGATCTGGACTTGCTGGTGACTGGTCCCGCGTGTGAGGCCGATGTGGTCGCGGCGGCGGTTGAGTACACGGCAGCCTATCCGCCGATTGCCGAACTACTGGCCAAAGGCCAGAACAAAGTGAGCTTTCGTCTCCGCAGTGGATTGCAAGTAGACGTGCGGCTTCTACCGCGTGCGAGCTACGGTGCGGCGCTGCAATATTTCACGGGCTCGAAGATGCATAACGTTTCACTACGCCAGCGAGCGCTGAAACGCGGCTACACCTTGAGCGAATATGCGCTGGCGCGTTTGGATGATGGCACTGTCGTCGCCGCCGCATCCGAAGAGGATATTTACCAGGCTTTGGGAATGGATTGGATTCCGCCTGAGCTGCGCGAGAATCAGGGCGAGATGGAAGCAGCCGCGGAACATCGGCTGCCTCGGTTGATCGAGAGCAAAGATTTGCGCGGCGATGTGCACATGCATACCCATGCAACGGATGGCAAAAGCAGCATTCTCGAGATGGCCGAAGCAGGATTGGCTCGGGGTTATGAATATATCGCCATCACTGATCACTCAAAAAACCTGGCCATGGTCAACGGACTCGATGACCAGCGCGCACTCGAACATCTGAAAAAGATTCGAGAGGTGGATGCTCTCATGGAGGGACGCATCCGCGTGCTGACCGGGATCGAAGTGGACATTCTCGGCGATGGAGAGATCGACCTTTCGCAAGAAGTGCTGGCTCAGATGGATGTTGTGATCGGCAGCGTTCACTCTCTTTTTCAGCAGCCGAAGGAGCAGATGACGGAGCGCCTGCTTAGGGCTTTGGAGAACCCTTACATCAGAATTCTTGGCCATTTGACGGGGAGATTGTTGCTGCGCAGGGATAGTTACGAAATGGATCTATCCGCAGTGCTCAAGCGAACGGCGGAGGTTGGTGTGGCCGTAGAACATAATGCTTATCCTGACCGGCTTGACCTTTGCGATATCGACTTGCGCCGGGCACGGGAATTGGGTTGCAATATCGTGATCAATACGGATTCTCACCATATTAGCCATCTCGATGCTATGCATTATGGAGTCAGACAGTTGCGGCGGGCGTGGCTGACGAAAGAGGATGTGCTGAATACCAGGCCGGTCGATGATTTTCTTGCGGCGCTGAGGAAGCGGCCTGGGTAGGGATTTCCTGCTGCAGCAGTGGTGGTTACGGAAGAGAAAAAGACAGACCTTTGATGGGCTTTCGCCCATCGTTTTCGCGCCCACGTACGTTGGTGCGAACATGGGGCACCCGTTCAGAGCTGGGTGAGTGAAAGAGTGATTGCCAGGACACTTCGAAAACATTTCCAAGAGAGGACCGCTGAACCGCAGATCTCTCCACTCCGCTCCCCCAGATTTCCCCGGGATTTTTCCGTTGGAGCGAGGTGCACTGCAGCCCCCTGCACCTAGAAGACACGCTCGTCTAGAACGGAGCGGAGATACCTGCCGTAGCCGCTCTTTGCTACCCTGGCTATTAGCGTCTCCAGACGCGCGGCGTCGATCCAGCCTAGACGATAGGCAATTTCTTCGGGACAGGCTACCTTGAGGCCCTGACGCTTCTCTATGGTCTCAATGAAAATGGCGGCTTCGATGAGCGAGTCGTGAGTCCCAGTGTCTAGCCATGCGAATCCCCTGCCCAGGACTTGGGTGCGCAACTTGCCCCTCTCCAGATACCAGCGATTCACATCGGTGATTTCCAGTTCGCCGCGCGCCGAAGGCGCTATCTGATGCGCAACCTGTGAGGCATTGCCGTCAAAAAAATAGAGGCCGGTCACAGCGTAACGAGACTTCGGCTTCTCAGGCTTCTCTTCAATCGATAACGCACGGCCGGACGCATCGAACTCCACTACTCCGTAACGCTCCGGATCAGAGACCGGATAGGCAAACACGACAGCACCATCCTGAATCTGCGCCGCCGCCTGAAGGCTGTGCGCAAAATCGTGGCCGTAAAAAATGTTGTCGCCAAGGACCAGGGCACACGGCTCCCCACCAATAAATTTTTCTCCGATAATGAGCGCCTGCGCCAAACCGTCAGGACTAGGCTGCACCGCATACTGAAAGGAGATCCCCCACTGCTCACCGGTGCCGAGCAGGCGCTCAAAGAGCGCCGTGTCCGCCGGCGTAGAGATGACTAGAACCTCCCGGATGCCGGCCAACATCAGCACCGACAGCGGATAGTAGATCATCGGCTTGTCATAGACCGGGAGCAACTGCTTGGAAACAACGTGGGTGACAGGGTAAAGGCGGGTGCCCGACCCGCCGGCGAGAATGATGCCCTTCATTGTGCAGCGCCTACGCGATGAGCATAATTCAAGTCGATCCACTGGCGGTAGGCTCCGCTGGTCACCTGCTGCACCCAGTCCTGATGCGCCAGATACCACTCCACCGTGCAGCGCAGACCGGAAGCAAACGTCTCCGCAGGACGCCAACCAAGCTCGCGTTCGATCTTATCGGCATTGATGGCATAGCGGCGATCGTGGCCTGGCCGGTCAGTCACGAACTTGATCAGACCACGGTGAGGCACGTGGCGGGAACTGGGTAGCAACTCATCGAGTAGACTGCACAGCAACTCAATCGTATCCACATTGGCCTGCTCATTGCGGCCGCCGATGTTGTAGGTCTCGCCGATCCGTCCCCGCTCCAAGACCGCTCGCAACGCGGAACAGTGGTCGCCGACATAAAGCCAGTCCCGTACCTGCTTTCCATCGCCGTAGACCGGCAGAGCCTTGCCCGCAATCGCATTGGTGATCATCAGCGGCAGAAGCTTCTCGGGAAATTGATAGGGACCGTAGTTGTTGGAGCAGTTGGTCGTCACCGCGGGCAGATCGTAACTATGCACGTACGCGCGCACCAGGTGATCCGATGCTGCTTTGGAGGCGGCATAGGGACTGTTGGGCGCGTAGGCAGTGGTTTCCTCGAAGGGCGGAGCCTGGGGAAGAAGAGTGCCGTACACCTCGTCGGTCGAAACATGAAGAAAACGAAACTTGCGCCGGTCTTCAGCAGAGGACTTGGTTAGATAAGCGCGGGTGGCCTCAAGCAGCCGGAAGGTGCCGTCGATGTTGGTGCGGACGAACGCTTCAGGACCGGAGAGAGAGCGGTCCACGTGGCTCTCGGCGGCAAAATGCAGGATGGCGCGTGGTTGATAGCGATCGAGCAGCCTATCGAGAAAGGTGGGATCGCAGATGTCACCTTTCTCGAAATGGTAGGCGGGATGCCGCTCCACCGAAGCCAGGTTTTGCAAGTTACCGGCATAGGTAAGGTTGTCCAGGTTCACTACCGGCGTGCCTACCGCCTGGAGCCATTCAAGGACGAAGTTCGAGCCAATGAAGCCGGCTCCGCCAGTGACTATGATGGGCGACAAATCGTTGAGCATTCGTTGATTCTAACTAAGTACGCGTAGGCAAGCTGGCTCGAAAGTAATCGAGTGACAGTTCCAGACCCTGGTGAAGGCTTATTTTCGGTTCCCATCCGAGCAGAGTTCTCGCCTTGGTGATATCAGGGCAGCGCTGCATGGGGTCATCGACGGGCAAAGCTTCGTAGCGGATTCTGCTGCGTGAGCCGGTGACGGCTAAGACCTCGCGAGCACAATCCAGAATGGTCCACTCCACCGGGTTGCCGATGTTCACCGGAAGATGCTCACTGGAACGGGAGAGAAGAAGAATGCCGGCAATCAAGTCAGACACATAGCAGAAGCTTCTGGTCTGGAGGCCATCCCCATAGACGGTGAGATCTTCATCGAGCAGCGCCTGGATCATCAGGTTCGAAATGACCCGACCGTCGGTCGGCTGCAAGCGCGGCCCGTAGGTGTTGAAGATGCGCACCATGTGGGTATCGACGCCGTAGTAGCGGTGGTAGGCCATGATGAGGGCCTCGGAAAATCGCTTGGCCTCGTCGTAGACCGAGCGCGGTCCAATGGGGTTTACCCGGCCCCAATAGGTTTCCGTCTGCGGGTGCACATCGGGGTCCCCATAACATTCTGAAGTAGAGGCATGCAGAAAACCGGCGCCGTATTTGCGCGCCAGATCGAGAGCATTGCGGGTTCCCTGGGAGCCTACATTCAACGTCTCAGGACCAAGCCGTGCGTAGTCCGCAGGACTGGCCGGGGAGGCGAAATTGAACAGGTAGTCGATCTTTCCCAGGTCGAACGGCTGGCAGATGTCCTGCTCTACCAGGGTGAACCGGGGGTCGTTGATCAAGGTGGTGAGGTTGCCGATCCGGCCGGTGGCAAAGTTATCCACACCAACGACGTGATGGCCCTGGGCGAGGAGGGCATCGCAAAGATGAGAGCCAAGGAAGCCGGCAGCGCCGGTGACCAGGACACGTTGAGTCGTCAAAATACGGTTTCTCCCGTTTTGAAGTCAATCCAGTTACACTGCCGTGCCCCATGCTCCAGAGTCTGCGCGAGAGCGCGAAAAGCAGCCCTCAGGGGCTAAAGCCCGGATCTTTTTTCAATCAAATACGTACGGGCTAAAGCCCGTACCCTTCAAAACTCCTTCTGTCCTCAGGGCCAACGCTTGGTGGAGGCGGATTCGACCGAGGTGTGCTGGGAGGGCCTGCCTACGCTGAGATAGGTGAAGCCCAGATCCTGCATGACCCAGGGATCGAAGAGGTTGCGGCCGTCGATGATGATGGGATAGCGCAACGTATAGCGAAGTTTCTTGAGGTCCAGACGGGTGAATTCGGCCCAGTCGGTGAGGATCAACAAGGCATCCGCGTTCTCCGCGGCCGCATATGGATCATCCGTGTATTGCAGGCATTCATTGGGAGGCATCTCTACCTTGGCCCGCTCCGTCGCTGCCGGATCATAGGCACAGATGGTGGCTCCCGCGTCCAGAAGCATTTTTATAATTTCCAGGGCAGGCGATTCGCGGATATCATCCGTGCCCCCCTTGAAGGAAAGGCCGAGGACGCCAAGACGCTTCTTGCGCAAGGTCCACAATGCGGCGCGAACCTTTTGAAAGAAGCGCTCTTTCTGCAGTTCGTTGATCTTTTCCACTTCCTCGAGCAGGCTGAAATCGATGCCCAGCTGTTGCGCGACATAGCGAAACGCGGCGACATCCTTGGGGAAGCAGGAGCCTCCGTAGCCAATGCCGGCGCTCAGGAATCGCTTGCCGATACGGTTATCCATCCCCATACCCTTGGCGACGTGCTCCACATCGGCGTCGACCGCCTCGCACAGGTTGGCCACCACATTAATAAATGAGATTTTCAGCGCCAGGAAGGCATTGGAAGCATGTTTGATGAGCTCGGCGGCCTTGGTGGAAGTCTGCAGGATGGGCGGAAGATCGGCAGCGGAGCGATGGCCGGGAACGGCGTCGGAGCGCTCGTAGTAGCCGCCGGAAGTGAGCGGCTCGTAAATAGCAGCCAGCAAGCGCGCCGCCTCTTCACTGTCGGCCCCGAGAACAATTCTGTCGGGATGGAGAAAATCCTTGACCGCAGTGCCCTCACGGAGGAATTCGGGATTGGAGGTCACGTCAAAGAGCGACCTCGATACTCCGTTGCGTTCGATGGTGCGCCGGATCCAGTCGTTGGTATAGACCGGCACGGTGCTCTTTTCAACGATGACTTTATAGGAGTGAATGGACCGGGCAATCTCGCTGGCAACGGCATCGACATAAGAGAGGTCAGCGTTGCCGGCCTGGCTTTGCGGGGTGCCTACGGCGATGAAAATGACCTGCGACGCCTGGGTCGCGTGGCCCAGATCGGTGGTGAACTGGACTTGGCCGCTGACCCGATGCCTGCCCAACAGCTCGGGCAGAAATTCTTCGTGGATAGGTATCAGGCCCTGGTTGAGTTTGTTCACCTTGTCTTCGTCATTGTCGACGCACAAGACCCGGTGGCCGATCTCAGCGAAGCATGCGGCCGCCACTAAACCTACATACCCTGATCCAACTACCGTGATTGCAATTGATTCGCTCATCTTGTTTTCTGGACTCCGCCTCGGCATGGGATGCCTTGATGTGACTACCTATTTGGGGGGAAAGCCATACTCAAATCGTGCAAGATGGATAAAAAGAGACACCTGTGGGCGGTCTAAATGCCGCGTAATTGGACAGTTTTGGGACCCAGGCTGCTATCGCTGGGAGGGCTTCCGCTCTCTAGAACACCTGAACGGTCGCGGAATTCCCGTCAGAACTACGCTTATCAACGGCGGCGCCCCTGTGGAAAAGTCGGGCTCTAAACGGTGGCCCCTACGCTGTCAGTGTTCTGGGTGGGGGAACTGGAGGCCCGTGACTCTTGCTTTGATTCCTCTTCATGATATTCCATCTCCGTGTTGATGGACCAGACATTCTCCTTGTCCTGGACCCCGGCGAGGATATTATCGACCGCTGTCATGGCGGTCAGCATGGAGTGGTCCTGGTTATTGTACTTGTGCATGCCATTTCGGCCAACCAGGAACAGATTGTGGTATCGATCGAGAAATTCGCGGATGACATGAAAGCGGTCGTACGTGCCAAAGTAGGCCGGATAGGTCTTAGGCACGCGCACCACGTGTGAGTCGGATACGTCTGCGGCGTGAAGAATCCCGATCTTTTCCACTTCGGCGATGGCAAATTTTTTCAGATCCTCGTCCGCCATTTTCCACAGGGCATCGGTCTGGTAACAGAAGTATTCGAGACCAATCCAGGTCTTGTTGGGATCGGCGACCATGTACGGGCTCCAATTGTTGAAAATCTGCAACCGCCCCACCAGGACATCCGGCTCCTGGATATAGATCCAGTTGTCCTTCAGAGTACCGCCATCGGCTTCGCGCACCCTCAGTTTGTCTACCAAAAGGCCGACGGTGATGAAATCGCGATATTGCAGGCCGTCGCTCACTTCGCGCACTTCGGCCGGTATGGGGGTATCCATGGCATCAATGAGTTCCCGCACCGGCATGGTGGAGAAGACATAGTCGGCTGCGAAACGGCGGCGCAGTCCACTATCGCTTACCGCTTCGACCGCGGTGATGGTGTCCCCCTCGACGAAGAGACGGGTGGCGCGCCAGCCGAGAAGAATCTCTCCGCCCTGGTTGCGAATAAGGTCGGCGGCATGCTCCCACAGTTGACCCGGGCCATATTTCGGGTACAGGAATTTCTCAATCAGAGAGGTCTCGGTTCCCTTCTGCTGGATGGCCTGATTGCGGGAGGGCGTAAAGGCCTTCTTGACGAAATGCAGAACGGCTGTGGTCAGCGACAGGCCTTTGATTCGCTGCGCACCCCATTCTGCGCTGATTTGTTCGCAGGGAACGCCCCACACCTTCTCGGTATAAGACTTGAAAAAAGTCAGGTACAACTGGCGTCCGAAGCGATTGATAAGAAAGTCTTCGAGCGACTTCTCTCCCTTGCGCGGGAAGAGCCTGGCCCGCAAGTAACTGATACCGATCTTTAAGGTGCGAAGCAGACCAAGTTTGCCCAGCGTATCCGCAGTCAACTTGATGGGGTAGTCGAAGAAGCGGCGTAAGAAGTAAATGCGGCTCTTGCGCGGCCGAACCAGCATCACCAGGTCGGTGTTTTCGGGCGTCAGCCCGGCGGCGGTGGTGTTCAGTGTTCGCTGTTTATTTTGGTGGCGCAACGCATGCTGCGTGTCCACGCCGGCCTCGGGCGGCATCAGATCCATCCACCAGTTCATCACCCGATCGGACTTGGAAAAGAAGCGATGCCCTCCAATATCGATACGATTGCCGTTGTAGCGGATGGTACGGGAGATACCACCAATCTCGTGGCTGGCCTCAAGCACGATGGGATGCACATCAGATCGGCGGAGAAATTCGAGCGCGGCCGTGAGCCCCGCGGGGCCGGCGCCGATGAGTATGGCGGTTCTAGGCATGACTACTCCAGGTGCTTGCGATCGATGACCACTGAGCGATGAGGGGTGTTGCTCTGGGGTTGCCCACCTCATCACTAACAAGGTAACAGGATAGATGCTTTTTCAACCGCTGCAGCCATACTGGAGCAAGAGGCCCCGGATTGAGGTTATGCGACCGTGGTGAGATTTGAGAACGTGCTGCGTGCTCTTGGTGCTATTACCCGGAAAGGTTCCGACATTCTTTTTTGCCGCGGCCCCGGACTAAAAGTCCGGGGCTACACAAAAGTTCTTTGCTACGCACACTGTAGCCGTGTAAAGCCTACCACGATGAGTTGCGGTTAAGTCTGCGTCGAATTGGCACAGTACCTTGTGCGCTAATTGTTAGCACTGTTCTGTTCTGGTACAGCTATGTTTCTGTTCTAGACAGGCGGGTACGTTTTGATTACCCTGAACGTGCACCAGCAGTAGAGCTGTTGCAATTAAAGCGAACCTCAAGCTGTGATGCAAACTTTGCTTCGGGGTTTTGCCGTGTCAGCATCGAAAGCGGGTTTCTCTGATAAAGTTCCGAATCGGGAAGCCCCCCGCTAGCCACCATTTGGGCATCATATTGTGTACTTTCGCTGCAACTATTGTTGGATTTGTAACCAGCGAGGTTACTTGGTAGAAACGATTGGATGCATCGCATGCTCTAAATTTGTCTGTACTCCGCGTTACGAGATGGAAGCCTTAACCAGGGAGCGGATGGGTCGTTTTTTGCCCTGGCTTTCCGAGATCTCCAGACACCGAAGGATCAAAGATTTGATGTCACGGGCGAAAAACATGCGACTTCTCTCTAGAGCACTAGCTTTCGCAGTTGTGGCGGCGGGAGCGATATTGCCCAACGCCCTGAATGCCCAGGTGGTGCCCGCGATCAAGGGCGGCGGAAGTCAGATTAACGTTTACGGGCTCTATACGCTGGTAAAGACCGACTTCAACTCCACGCTCGACTATCCTCCCCAAGCTCCGTCGCCAAGCAACACCTTCGACGCCAACGGCTGGAACCAAGCCTTTGCCGGCGGCGCAGATTTTCGCCTGGGACGATTCGTTTTTGGCCAACCCGCAGTGGGGGCACGCTATACCTGGAGTACCGGCACTTATGGGAAGCAAAGAACTTTCGTGGTGGGCCCCGAACTTCACTACATTTATCGCCGTTTTCGCCCCTACGGCGATTTTCTGATCGGCCCCGGGAACATCACCTATCGAACGGGCCAGACAGACAACAGCATTGTTTATGAATTCGGCGGCGGTGTTGATTACCACAAGAATCACATCCTCAATTTCCGCCTGGTTGACTTCCAATATCAGCTTTGGGATCTGGGAAATCACTACTATCCGCCGGGATTTCTCCCTGGCCAACCGGGCGTTTATATTGACACCAAGCTCAAACCGTATACGCTCAGCTTCGGGGTTCTCTTCCGCGTCAGGTGAGTGATTACTGCTCGAAGTTCTGCCGATCTCCCCATCTGTTCTGGAAGGCAGGCTTAGGGCCTGTGTGAGAGCATCAAGAGCATGGCTCTCATCCCTGTGGCGCTTCTTTTTACAGGCCCCAGAGGGCCTCAAGAGCTAGAGCCAGACAGTCGTAGAGATGTATCGAGCCTCCCAACCCGCCGATCCCTACCTTAGACCTTCCTTCTCGCTGTTGAACCGCACAGCCCGGCTGGCCTGGTCGATCGCTTGGGTTGTCTTATTTCGGACCTCACCGCGACCCTTTCACGCCTGGCGCAGCTTTCTGCTCCGCTGCTTTAGGGCTAAGCTCGGCCCGCATTGTCACATCTATCCCAGTGCGCGGATATGGGCTCCATGGAACCTGTGGTGCGCAGATGGAGTCACTCTGGGCGACGAGGCGGAAGTCTATAACCCGTCGCCCGTTTCCATAGGGTCGCACGCCATCGTTTCCCAGCAGGCTTACATTTGCGGCGCGACTCACGACTACAACGACCCCGCCTTCCCTCTCATTTCATTCCCCATGAGCTTGGGCGCCTACTGCTGGGTATGTGCCCGCGCCTCTGTCTCTCCCGGGGTCAATGTGGGCGAGGGAGCGGTGCTCGGTCTGGGTTCGGTAGCCACGCGCGATCTGGCGCCCTGGACGGTGTATGCAGGCGTTCCCGCGCAAGCAATCAAACAGCGAGTGGAACGGGAGCAAAACAGCGCGGCCACGTAATGACTTCGACTCCACACCACGAGTGGAAAAATGATTTCATACAGATCTCCTGTTACTGTGAACAGGAAGGCGGAGAATTGCTTTAAGCGATGCAGCTTGATGTCGACCCTATACAGCGAGTTTGGAATCCGATGCGGCGGGTAAGGCTACCGTTGCTGGCGGCCATGGGTATCCTGCAACTTAGCCTGTGCATTCCTCTCGCTCAAGGACAGAGCTCTGATAGCGGAGGGCTGTCGCAACAAAATTCCGCACCCGTCGAGATCACGCCCGCACCCGCGAACCCCACGAATGCGCCCCTTGAACCGCTGTTTCCTCAAGCAACCACTCCCCAATCGAATGCGCCCGCCCGATCGCCGAGGTACGCGGTACCTAATGGTCCGGCATCGGGAGCAGGCCTGGGCTTTGGACCCATCCGTGCCGGAGACATCGTTGAAGTTCAGATTTTTGATGCTCCAGAATATTCGGTGAGAATGCCCGTCTCCGCGGCCGGCCAGATAGCAATTCCGTATGCCGGACTTTTCCATATTGAAGGCATGACGTCGATCGAAGCAGCGAACGCGATTGCCAAGCTCTTTGTGCAAAACCAGATCTTGAGCGATCCACACGTGATCGTTACCACGGAACAGTTTGGTTATAGCGTCACCGTAATGGGCGAGGTGAGGAGTCCCGGCATCTATACCCTGGCGGGGCACAAGCGGCTGATAGATCTGCTCACCGAGGCCGGGGGCACGACGACAGCAGCGGGACACGTGATTGAAATATTTGCCCCCGGCTCGATGAAAAATCCGACCACCGTACTATGGGATCCAACGCTGCGTGAAAACGACAACGCCGAGTTGGAGATCAAGACCGGAGAAACGATCCTGGTCAGTCGTTGTGGAGTAGTTTACGTGGGCGGTAATGTGGGCCGGCCGGGAGCTTTTCCCCTGTGCGAATCGAACCATACGACCATTTCGGAAGTCATTGCCCTGGCCCAGGGGACGAGGCCAAACTCGTATACGAATAAAACTCTTCTGCTGCGAACCTCGGGAAACGGAACTCGCGTCGTACAAACTGTCAAGCTGGAAGACGTGTTACGGGGAAAGAAGGTGGACATCACGATGCAGCCCGATGACATTCTTTTCATCCCGCCGAGCGTTCTCAAGGCGGCCGGTAAGACCGCAATCGTTGCAGCCATAGGATTCGCCACGCAAGCGTATTTCTACGTGCACTAGAGCAGTTTCGCAATTAGTGTGGTCTGGCAAGGATCGCGAGGAGTGGTCTTCCTTGAGTGAAAACCACGACAAGGCCTGTCGCTTCGGTGTACACCAATCGCGAAACTGCTTAACGCTTAAATCCGCAACAAGAACCCATGGTCGCGAATTGCCGATGAAGTTCAGTGTTGTCACCGTCTCATTTAACCAACGGCAGTATCTGGAGGAGTGCCTCACCTCGGTGCTGGGCCAGGACTACCCTTTGCTCGAGTACATCGTGGTCGATCCCGGCTCGACGGACGGAAGCCGCGAACTGATTGAAAGCTTCGGTAACCGGCTGGCAGCGGTGCTCTTTGAACCGGACCAGGGAGCCGCCGAGGGCCTGAACAAAGGGTTCCAGCGCGCTTCGGGCGATATCTTCGGGTTTTTGAATTCCGACGATGCATTGCTGCCGGGGGCGATGAAGAGTGTCAGCCAGGCGTTTGAGCAGAACCCCGATTGCGACATTGTGATGGGGAACGGATTTATCGTCGATGCCCAGGGACGGCGAATTCGACGCATTCGGGCTGCCGGTTTCACGTTAGAGCGTTATTTTTACGGGGGCGCGACCTGGCTGCAACAGTCTACGTTTTTCCGCCGGGCGGCGTTTGAAGCGGTCGGGGGATTCAATGTGAACAATCGCTCCTGCTGGGACGGGGAGCTGGTGGTGGACATGGTGCGGGCGGGCGCCAGGGTCAAATATCTGAATCAGGACCTGGCGCTGTTTCGCATCCATGCAAAGTCGATCACGGGTTCCCGGCGGCATAGTGAAATGATGAAGGCGGACGCAGACCGTATGTTTTCGCTTAGCCGGGGGCGGAAATGGACGGCTTTGGACACGCTGCGGGGTTATTGGTTTCGCGTGGAACGCATCCTCACACATCCCGGTGCTGTGGAGTCGGCTATCCGGGCTCGAATGAGCAGGATTTAGGCGCGGGTGGCGGAAAACGCCTGGGTATTCCGGCTAAGATCCACTTTTGCGAGAAGAAACCCAGGTCTCAAAAGCGAGACCTGGGCCACCCACTCAGTTTGAGGATTACAGCTTATTCTCGGCAGGGCGTTTTTCCGCCTGTTCAGCCGTGGCCTGATACGGACCTGGTTTTCCTCAACTCCGTTCTTAACCGGATTGAGTCACACTGGTTCGGCGCACGAGAAAGATTGGTGAAGGGCCCTGCGGCACTCTATAATCTGGAATCTAAAGGTATGAAGCGCGGCCACTTTCCGGCAAGTGGAGGTTGACCACCACTGGACTTCTCCAATCTACCCATTCGGTGAACTTCCAAACGCATGAGTATTTATCCCCCACCATCGGAACCGGCCCTCCTTCCCGAATATCGCGAACCACGCGAGCACGAGCGTGCCTTTCTCAGCCTGGGCCTGAACGACGGGCAGACACTGCAACACTTCCTACTCATTGCCCAAAAATATGTATGGCTTGTGGCAGTGTGCGCAATCCTGGGCACCGGGGCAGGGTACATCGAGAATGCCAGGACGCCGAACGAATTTACGTCGACCGCTAACATGGAGATTACTCAGGACACAGCCGATCAGTTCCGCTTAGACACTGGCGGCGGCTATGACAGCGGATACGTCGACGTGACCAAGCTGGATACGGAAATCGCCATCCTCAAGAGTTCGACCCTGGCAATGCAGACCATCCGGTCGCTGCACCTGGATAAAAATAAGGATTTCCTACCGCAGGGATCGACCTATAACTGGGATCTATCGAAGATTCAGGACCGGCACGCCCTGATTGGGATCTTTGAAGGGGGCTTGGCGGCGGAGCGGTTCGGGCACACCAATATTCTCAATCTCAGCTTCACTGCGCGAAACCCCGAGATGGCTGCGGTGATCTGCAATACGCTCATAGACAATTATGTGCAGCACAACTTCAGTGAGAACTACGCCGCCACGCAGGAGGTGTCGGTTTGGCTGCAGCAGCAATTGGGCGATCTGAAGAACCGGCTGGAGAACAGCCAGGAGCACATGCTCACGGTGCAGAAAGATATCGGCCTGGTAGGGATCGATCAGACGCAGAGCATTGTGCTTTCGCGCCTGGTCGACATCAGCCACGATGTGACTGCAGCTGAATCGCAACGCCTGGTGGCCCAGGCGAAGTTGATTACTCTGCAGAGTGCGCCGCCCGACGTGCTGGCCACTCTGAGCGGCGATTCGGTGTTGTTGGGCTTGAAAGAAAGGATGACATCCCTCCAGGCAGAGCAAGCTAGCCTGAGCGCGAAGTATGGCGCCAAGAATCCGCGGCTGCTGGAGATTCGAGCTGAGTTCGCGGAAGTTCAGGAGAGCATGAAAGCGGAGCAAAGTACGGTGCTTGCGCGGGCGCAAGAAGAAGTGAATGCCGCCAAAGAAAATCAGGATGCCCTGCAGCGCAGGTTGGACCAGGAAAAAGGAAGCGCCTACATGGGCAACTCCAAGGCGGTCGAATACTCCCTTGCCCGCCGGGAATACGAGTCCAATCGAGCATTGTATGACGGGCTGCAACAGCGGCTGCAGGAGGCAGGCATCATCGCCGGCTTGCACTCCACCAATATTCGCCGCATCGACCCGGCCGATGCGCCCGACTTTCCCAGCTCTCCGCGCAAGTCGATTAACCTGACGCTTGGACTGCTCTGCGGCCTGGGCATTGGTTTGGTGCTTTCGTTCATGGTGGAAGCGCTGGATACAAATATCAAAACCATTTACGACATCGAGGAAAAACTTGGTCTGCCTATGCTCGGGGTCGTTCCTCAAGTCGACAGCAAGCTGCTCTCACCGGAAACGTTTGTCAGGGATGCTACTTCGCCGGTTCCCGGCGCCTGGTCGCGGCTGGCCGAAGCCTATCGTGCACTGCGAACCACCATCCTGCTCTCGCGCGCGGGCACGCCGCCGCAGGTCATCCTGGTCAGCAGCGCAAAGCCATCCGAAGGCAAGACATCGATCACCACGCTGGAGGCGATTGTGTTTGCGCTCAACGGAGCGCGTGTGCTGCTCATCGACTCTGACCTAAGACGGCCATCAGTGCATCTGCGCTTCAGAATTTCCAATAAAGTCGGCCTTACCTCGGTACTTACCGGCAAGACCCCGCTGCAGGACGCGATCACCCAGGTGGCAGCTGTGCCTTCCCTGCATATCCTTCCTGCAGGCCCGATCGCACCCATGCCTGCCGAGTTGCTGGGCTCGCTGCAGATGCAGCGGCTGATCGAGGGCTTGCGGTCGAATTATGACTTCATCCTG
>Ga0302177_10000616_pt1 | contig 26921 bp, 24 predicted proteins | sample I_Palsa_E1_2_FD_198780 | JGI IMG/M metagenome (GOLD analysis project Ga0302177, IMG submission 198780) | Peat permafrost microbial communities from Stordalen Mire near Abisko, Sweden - I_Palsa_E1_2 | ecosystem: Environmental > Terrestrial > Soil > Palsa > Peat permafrost | place: Sweden... | reverse complement strand
CGGCCGCTGCCGCTCTCGTTCCCGAGCGACCACATGATGACGCTCGGGTGGTTCTTGTCGCGCTCGACCATCCGCCGCATCCGGTCGACGAGCGCGTCCCGCCAGCGCGGGTCGTCGGCCGGGTTGCCCTGGGCCGCATCCGCACCGGCGCCGAGGAAACCGTGAGTCTCCAGGTCACACTCGTCGATGACGTAGAGACCGTACTGGTCACACAACTCCAGGAAACGCGGGTCAGGCGGATAGTGGCTGGTCCGGACGGCGTTGATGTTGTGACGCTTCATGAGCAGGACGTCGAGGCGCATCGTGTCCTGGCTCACCGCCCGGCCGCGATCGGGATCGAACTCGTGCCGGTTGACCCCGCGCAGCCGGATCCGGCGCCCGTTGACGGTCAGCAGGCCGTCGGTGACGGCCACCCGCCGGAATCCGATCCGCACCGGGATCCGCTCGTCCCGCGTCGCGAGTACCCCGGCGTACAGCCGCGGGGACTCGGCCGACCACGGTTCGACCGCCCGGATCGTCGCGGTCTGCCCAGCACCCGCGTCGATGCCCAGCTCGGGGACCACGATGCGAGCCGACGCGTCCGCGTCCGTGTCAACCAGCACCGTTCCCCCGCGCGTGCGATGGTCATAGTCGGCGTGCAGGAAATAATCCTCGATGCCGCCCCTGGGCCGGGCGAGCAGGGTCACCGCCCGGAAGATGCCAGAGAGCCACCACATGTCCTGGTCCTCCAGGTAGCTGCCTGAGGACCACTGGTGTACCCGCACGGCCAGGAGGTTGTCCGCGGACCGGTTCAGCGCGCCGGACACCTCGAATTCGGACGGGAGACGGCTGCCGGCCGTGGTGCCGAGCTCGGTTCCGTTCAGCCAGACCCGGGCGCAGGAGTCGACGCCGTCGAACCGCAGGACGACCTGGTGTTCGGGCCACGGGGACGGCAGCCGGAACGTGACCCGGTAGTCACCGGTGGGGTTGTCGGTGGGAACGTGCGGCGGCTGGATCGGGAACGGGTAACGGACGTTGGTGTAGGCAGGCGCACCGTACCCGTGCAGCTGCCAGTGAGCGGGAACCGGCAGCACCGGCCAATCCGAGTCGTCGAAGCCGGGGCGGGTGAACTCCAGCGCGCCATCGGCCCGCGGCGACCAGCGGAACCTCCACTCGCCCGACAGGTCCAGCGCGGGCGCATCGGACCGGAACCAGGCGCGCGGCGCTCTGGCGCCCGAGCTGAGGTGGTACTGCTCCCAATACGCTGCTGCCGTCACGGCGATGCTCCTTCCGCGTCCCTCGGTACAGCATGAAACACCAGCCCCCGCCCGGCAGCACCGGGAGCGCGAATGCGACGGCACTTCCGTGCCCTCGCCGCCGCAGAAGATTCCACCCGGTATGTCCACTTTCGAGTGACGACCCGCGTGCCGTGCCTTCGTTACCTTCGGCTCAGGGACCTGCCCAACGTCGATGACAGCAGCGCTAGCGGCAAGTCCTATCGCGAGAGGAGGCCTCACATGAAACAGATCCAGAGGGCCAAGCGCCATCGCGGATCGGCTGGCGGGCGGCAAGAGCCGCTGGCCGTCGACCCGTGCGACCCGGACATCGTGCACGCCCACCGGATCGCCCGTCGCAGCGGCCGTCCTGGTGCCGGCCGGGTGCGGTCCGGCCGCCACGACCCCGCCGCTCCGGTCCCCGGGCGGTAGCAGGTCATGGCCAGTTCCCTGGTCTTGCTGACCACGCAGGCGAAGGCACTGGATGACCCGCTGCCGTGCCGGCGCGAGAACCCGCAGCTGTGGTTCTCGGACCTGGCGTCGCCGGGCGGCCGGCCGTCCGATCGGTGGCACCTTCGTGCCAGAGCTCCGCGGAAAGATTCCACCTATCAGGTGCACCTTCGGGTGACGCCCTGAGCGACGCCTGCTCATACCTTCCTGGAAGAACCGTTCGCGGCCGCAGGTCAGCGGGGGCGGCCTGCGGCCGCGGCGGCACCACGAACCTGAAGGAACAGGCAATGCCTGACATCCAAACCGCGGACCATACGAACGACGCCGCCCAGCCGACACGGCGCCCGCGCCAGGAACGTAACGTAACGAAGGAGTCACAGCGACATGACGGCAGTGGTAGAGGTGCGGGAGCTGCGCAAGAGCTACGGCGATACCGTCGCCGTGCGGGATGTGTCGCTGACCGTGCAGCGGGGCGAGATCTTCGGGATCATCGGCCCGAACGGGGCCGGGAAGACCACGACCGTGGAATGCATCGAGGGCCTGCGCACTCCTGACCGCGGTCAGATCAGGGTCCTGGGGCTCGATCCGGGGCGTGACCACGGCGAGCTGCGTCAGCGGATGGGCGTCCAGCTGCAGGACAGCCAGCTGCCCGAGCGGCTGCGGGTCGGCGAGGCGCTCCGGCTGTTCAGTTCCTTCTACCGGGCCCCGGTCGACTGGCGCGCGCTGATGGAGCTGCTCGGCCTGACCCCGAAGGAGCGGACGAAGTTCGGCAAGCTCTCCGGCGGACAGCGTCAGCGGCTGTCCATCGCCCTCGCGCTGGTCGGCAACCCGGAGGTGGTGGTCCTCGATGAGCTGACGACCGGACTGGATCCGCAGGCGCGCCGCGACACCTGGACGTTGATCGAGGGGGTGCGCGACCGGGGCGCCACCATCGTTCTGGTCACGCATTTCATGGAGGAGGCCGAATGGCTCTGTGACCGGGTGGCCGTGATCGACTCGGGCCGGATCGTCGCGCTCGACAGCCCCGCTGCGCTGGCCGCGGCCTCCGATGCGCCCCTGCGGATCACGTTCCGCCCGGCCGCGCCGCTCGATGACGCCCTGCTGACGGCGCTGCCCGAGGTCACCAGCCTGGAGCGCCGCCGCGGCGAGGTCGTCGTGACCGGCACGGGCAACGTGGTCACGGCGGTCACGTCGGCACTCGCCAGCCGCGGCATCGTCGCCGGGCAGCTGCGGGTGGAGCAGGCCAGCCTCGAGGACGCCTTCATCACCCTGACCGCTCAGCGCTAGCCCCCATCCCTCAGCGCCGGCTGGCACTAGCAAGGAGAACCTCATGCCCACCGCGAGCGCGCCTGCCCGGCCTCAGGCACTGCCGGCCGGAACCCCTGAACCCGCCACGCTCAGGCTGGCCGCAACCGAGCTGACCCTGTTCATCCGGGAGCAGATCGGGCCCATCTGGGGCCTCGGCCTTCCGGTCGTGCTGCTGGTCATCTTCGGCTCCATTCCCAGCTTCCACCACGCCCGGGAGAGCCTAGGCGGCCAGAACCTGCTCGACACCTACATGCCGGTCCTGGTCGCGCTCGCCCTGGCGCTGCTGGGACTCAGCGCGCTGCCGTCCATCCTGGCCAGCTACCGGGAGCGCGGCATCCTGCGCCGGATGTCCACGACGCCGATCGGGCCGCAGCGCGTGCTCGGCGCGCAGCTGGCCATTCACCTGGGCATGGCCATCATTGCCACTGCCCTCGTGCTCGGCGTGGGCAGAACGGCTTACGGGGCCGCCCTGCCGCGCCAGCCAGCCATGTACGCGCTCGTGTGGCTGCTCGCCGCCGTCGCCCTGCTGGCGCTCGGGCTGCTCATCGCCGCGATCGCGCCGGGCCCACGGGTGGCGCAGGGCATCGGTTCGGCCATCTTCTTCCCGTTGATGTTCTTCGCCGGGCTCTGGGTGCCGATCCCCACCATGCCGGACGTACTGCGATCCGTCAGTGGATGGACGCCGCTGGGCGCCGCCGTGCAGTCGCTCTCGGCCGCGACGGCCGGCCACGGGCTGGATCCGGTGCGGTTGCTGGTCCTGGCAGGCTACGGACTTGCCTTCGGCACAGCGGCGGCCAGGTTGTTCCGCTGGGAATAGAACGCGGCACGGCATGGTCGGAACGAGCAATCCGGTGGCACGGACAGCGACTGACGACTAGGTAAGGGGACGACGTGCCCGTTCGTATTGGCATCAACGGCTTCGGCCGGATCGGCCGCAACTACCTCAGGGCGGCGCTGGAGAAAGGCAGCAAGGTCGAGATCGTCGCCGTCAACGACCTGACCGACCCGGCCACGCTCGCACGGCTCCTGAAGTTCGACTCGGTCGCCGGCCGTCTCGCCGCGCCGGTCGAGGTCGACGGGCCGGCCATCGTCGTGGCCGGGCACCCGATCGCCGTGCTCGCCGAGCTCGACCCGGCCCGGCTGCCCTGGGCCGATCTCGGCGTGGACATCGTGATCGAGTCCACCGGGCGCTTCACCAAGTCCGCCGACGCCCGCAAGCACCTGACCGCGGGAGCGCGCAAGGTTCTCATCTCCGCGCCTGCCACCGGCGACGACGTCGCGACGGTCGTGCTCGGCGTGAACGAGGGCAGCTACGATCCGGCGGCCCACGACATCGTTTCGAACGCGTCGTGCACCACGAACTGCCTGGCTCCGCTGGCGAAGGTGTTCCACGAAGCCTTCGGTATCGAGCGCGGCCTGATGACCACGGTGCACGCCTACACCGCGGATCAGAACCTGCAGGATGGTCCGCACAAAGACCCGCGCCGGGCCCGCGCGGCCGCGATCAACATCGTCCCGACGTCCAGCGGCGCGGCGAAGGCGATAGGCCTGGTGATCCCGGAGCTGTCCGGCAAGCTGGACGGAGCGTCGCTGCGAGTCCCGGTGCCGACCGGGTCGATCACCGACCTGACCATCGAGGCCAGCCGTCCGGTCACGGTCGGCGAGGTCAACGCCGCGTACCAGTCGGCGGCGGCGGGCCCACTGGCGGGCATCCTGAGCTACAGCGAGGACCCGCTCGTGTCCAGCGACATCGTCGGCGACCCGCACTCGTCGATCTTCGACGCGGGCCTGACCAAGATCATCGACACGCAGGTGAAGGTCTCGGCCTGGTACGACAATGAGTGGGGCTTCTCGAACCGCCTCGTCGAACTGTCCGAGTACGTCGCCGCGCGCCTCGACGGCTGACCCGGCAGTCCCATCGTCACCGGGCGGTTCAGCGTGCGCGCAGGGCACGGCCGGGGGAGGAAACGGGGCTCAGCCGAGGGTGAAGGGGTCGCGGGTGCCGCCGGTGAGCTCGACCCAGACCGCCTTTTCCTCGAGGTACTCGTCGATGGCGTGGATGCCGTTCTCCCGGCCCAGCCCAGAATGCTTGAACCCGCCGAAGGGCACCGAGGGAGCGACGACGCGGTAGGCGTTGATCCAGACGGTTCCCGCCTTGATGCGGGCGGCCACCCGGTGGGCGCGGTGCACGTCCTTGGTCCACACCGCTCCGGCCAGCCCGTAGGGCGTGTCATTGGCGAGCTTGACAGCCTCGTCCTCATCGGTGAAGCTCAGCGCGGCCAGCACCGGGCCGAAGACCTCCTCCTTGAAGACCGTGGACTCCGGTGTGATGCCGGTGAGCACCGTCGGCTTGACGAACAAACCGCCGAGCCCGCTGTCGGCAGCCCCCCCGTAAGCGACCGTGGCCCCTTCTTCCCTGGCCTTCTCCAGGTAGCCCAGGACCTTCTGGTACTGCGGCGCGTTCGCGACCGGCCCCATCTCGGTGTCGGCGCCGTTCGGGTCGCCCAGCTTGATCCTCGCGGCGCGCTCGGCGACCAGAGCGATGAGTTCGTCGTGCACGTCGGCGTGCACGATGAGCCGGGACCCGGCCATGCAGGTCTGCCCGGTCGCGGCGAACACGCCCGCGACGATCCCGTTGGCCGCCGCGGCGAGGTCGGCGTCGGCGAAGACGACCTGGGCCGACTTGCCGCCGAGTTCCAGTGTCACCTTGTTGATGTTCTCCGCCGCCGCGCGGGCCACGGCGCGGCCGGTCGCGGTCGAGCCGGTGAACGCGACCTTGTCGACTCCGGGGTGCGAGGCGAGCGCGGCCCCGGTCTCGCGAGACAGGCCGGTGACGACGTTGACCACGCCGGGCGGGAACCCGGCCTGCTCGATGAGCTCAGCGAAGCCGAGCGTCGAGACGGGTGCGTGCTCCGAGGGCTTGATCACCAGGGTGCAGCCCGCCGCCAGGGCCGGGGCGACCTTCCAGGTCATCAGCAGCAGCGGGGAGTTCCACGGGGTGATCGCCGCGACCACCCCCACCGGCTCGCGCCTGGTGTAGACGAGGTAGCCGGGGTTGGGGGAAGGGATCTGCCGTCCTTCGATCTTGTCGGCCAGGCCAGCGAAGTACTGGTACCACCCGCCCAGCCCGTTGAGCTGCCCGATCATCTCCCGGTAGAGCTTGCCGGAGTCGTTGACCTCGAGGCGGGCCAGCCGGCCGGCGTTCTCCGCGACGAGGTCGGCCAGCCGGCGCAGCAGCGCGGCCCGGGCGAACCCGGTCATCGAGCCCCACTCGCCGTCCAGGGCCGCGCGGGCGGCGGCCACCGCGGCGTCCACGTCAGCGGGCCCGCCGTCGGGCACCACGGCCCACGGACGGCCGGTATAGGGGTTCTGCGATTCGAACGTCGCCCCGGACTCCGCGTCGACCGCCTTGCCGCCGATCAACATGCGGAAATGCTCCAGCTCTCCTGCCATGCCGCGTCCTCCTCGACCTAGTCCTCCTCTGACCTTAAGACGATGAGCTATTAGCAGCCACCACCGCCCGGGCATCGGCGCCAGGCAGGAGGCGGCAACTAAGCCTGGTGGTTCCTATCGGCGGTCTGGCGGGCCGCGTGTCTTTTGCTTCCTGCGCGCGGGTGGCGGGTTGCCGGGCGGGACGCACCCGCGCGCAGGAAACCGCCGCGGGACGCGCAAGCAGCAAGAACGCACGGTTATCGTGGTGGATTCGGGTTCCGTGGCGGATCCGGTGCATCCCGATCCCCCCGATCCACCGCCAGGCCCGGATCCACCACCAAGAATCCGGCAGTGAATATTATAAAAGCGGACAAAAGGGATGTGCGATGGTTGGAATCGGTTGATGGCGGACCCGGCTACGTGACCGGTGCTCTACTTGACCGGTGCTCCAGCTCAGGCGCGCCCGCCCACTTCCCCAAGTGACCATCAGCAGCCCATCAGCAACGCCGATCCCGACTGCGCGGCGCCCGGGGCGACGAACAGCGGGACGCCGTAGGTCTCTGTGCCTGCAGCCGAAGCGTCACCATCTCGGTCGGTCGCGCCACAGCCATGCCAGGTCTCCTCAGCGTCCGCGGGATCGTCCTGCGACAGCCTCCATGGCGTCATCTCGCCGCGGCCTATAGGTCGGTACGTGAATGCGAGTAGGTCGGTACGTCAATGCGGGCGCGCAGGCATGCCCCCCTTTCGGCAGACTATGACACAAGCGGAAGCCCGTACCCTTCGAATTTTGTATACTTCGAAAATGGTGCGTCCCGGTCGGACCGAATAAAGCACAATCAAAGAGACACTTCTTGCCGACCATCACGACGGATGTTATATCTAACGTCAGATGTTCTAGCGGTCGCCGTCTTTTGTGCCGCAAAACTGCGGAGGCTCGGGCTCTAAGTCCGAGGTCGCCGCCGAAGTATCGGGCCGGGCGGCGGCGAGCAGCAGGCTGGAGGCGAGGCTCCGGTGCGGAGCCCAGCGGCGGGCGAGATCCGCGACCTCGTCCGGAGCCGGCGGATGATCGAGGTCGTACTGAACCTGGATGGCACGGCGGAGGGCGACGTCGTCGGTGCGAACGAGGTCTGGCCGCCGGTGCGCGATGAGCAATGCGCCTTTGGCCGTCCACGGACCTACGCCTTTGACCTCGGTCAGGCGTCCGATCGCGTCGTCATCGGAGAGAGCGCGCAGCTCAAGCTCGGAGAGGCGACCGTCCCGGAAACGTTCTGCGAGCTCACGCACCGTACCTGCCTTCTGGCGGGACAGGCCGAGCTCGTTGAGCACCTACGGATCGGCGGTTGCGAGCTCGCCGGGATCTGGCACCGCGCCGCCAAAGCGTTCAAGCAGGCGCCTGAAGATTGCCGTCGCCGCGATCACCGAGATCTGCTGTCCGATGACTTCAAGGACGAGCGCGCCGAAGAGGTCGAGCGTCGGCCATCTCTGGTTCCATGCCCCCGGGTCGAACGCAGGATTTTCATCGATCACCCTGGCGAGTACCGGGTCAGCTCCTCGCAAATAGGCAAGCGCGGCGACAAGGGCTTGAGGCCGCTGCGACGGCATTCCCTCTCGCGTCTCCTCCGCGGTGCTGCTGTGGTTCTCCATCAGAGGGTCCCCATTACAAAGCCTATACGTACTGATAAATCGGTCGTTCGGGTACGAGCGCCGGGCTGGTGCTCGTGCTCACCGCGAGCCTCGGCTGGCGGGCGCTCACCGGGCGTAGGGGCTCATGTCCATCCCGGGATAGCGGGCCGCCACCCCGGCGACGGTCTCCTTGTCCCAGTAGGGGTCGCCGGGAGCGGGGAAGCCGATGAGCTGGCGTTCCCGCGGTGAGGCGTGGGTGATGAGGTCGTCCATCTCCGGCGAGCCGCCGGCGCCCTGGAAGCTGGTCGAGCCGAGCCAGCCGGGGCCGGTGGTGTGGAAGGCAGTGAACTGCGAGTAGCGCACGCCCTCGGCGGCCCGCATCGCGGAGCCGCGGTGAAAGGTCCGCATGTCGTAGATCAGCACCGAGCCGGCCGGGACGGTGGCGGGCCTCTCCGCGGCGTACAGCTCGGGGAACTCGCGGCGGGAGTGGAAGCGGTGCCCGTCGGTCACCAGCTGGCCGGTGATTTCCTTGGACACCACGTAGGTGGGGCCGAGGTCGACGGTGACGTCGGTGTGGTAGACGATCATGGGAATGTCGATGATCCCGGTGCCGTCCTTCGGGAACGCGAGCGTGTTGTTGCTGTAGTCCGGATGCAATTCCTGGTCGTAATCGCCCTTGCCGGCGTACTTGCCGACAATTGCGCCGTGGCTGAGCGCGATGCGGTCATGGCCCACGAGGCGCTCGGCAAACGCGGCGAGGAACGGATGGAGGGCGACCTTATTCAGCGCCTGGCCGAGGTAGGGGAACTCGTAGCGGACCCACCCCGGCGCGCCCCGGTGGCTGGTGCCGTGCAGGTCGGCGAAGGCCGGCTCGCGGGTGACGAACTCATCCCAGGTCGGCAGGTAGCGATACAGGTTCGCCCGCACCGCGTCGATCTCCGCGGCGCTCAGCAACCTCTCGATGATCACGTAGCCGTGCTGGTGCCAATGGTCGATATCGGCCTGGTCTATTTCCCTCATGAGCGTGACCTCCAATCAGACGGGCCGGCGGCCCGGCGGGAATGGCGCGGAACTGGCGGAGTTAACCTGCTTGTGGCGGCCGGCGACGGGGGCGGCAGGTCCCGTGCGCGGCCGCGAGGAAGGACACCGAAGTGAAACGCCCGACCATCAGTGATGTCGCCGAGCGCGCCGGGGTGACGAGGGCGGCGGTGTCGTTCGCGCTCAACGGGCAGCCGGGAGTCTCGGCCGCCACCCGGGAGCGGATCGTGGCCATCGCGGCGGAGATGGGATTCCAGCCGAGCAGCGCGGCGCGCGCCCTGTCCAACGGCCACGCAGGCGCGTTCGGGCTGGTCATAGGGCGTCCCGCGGCCACCTTGGGATTCGAGCCGTTCTACATGCAGTTCGTCTCCGGCATCGAGGCCGAGCTCTCCCCCGGCCACATCGCCCTGCTGCTGACGCTGGCCGAGGACCAGGCCACCGAGATCGCCACCTACAAGGCCTGGTGGGCGCAGCGCCGGGTGGACGGCGTGCTGCTGGTCGACCTGGAGCGGCACGACCCGCGGATCGCCGTGCTCGAGCAGCTGCGGCTGCCCGCGGTGGCGGTCGGCAACCCCGCGGCCAGCGGGTCGTTCCCGGCGGTCTGGGGGGACGATGCGGCGACCATGCACACGCTGGTCCGGTACCTGGCCGGCCTCGGCCACCGCAAGATCGCCCGGGTGAGCGGCATCTCGCGGTACCTGCACACGCAGATCAAGACCGACGCGTTCAGCGAGGCGACCGGAGCGGCGGGCGTCGAGGCGGTGGTGGCGGAGGCCGATTTCACCAGCGAGCACGGCGCCGAGGCGACCCGCGAGCTGTTCCAGTCGGCCCGGCCGCCCACCGCGATCGTCTATGACAACGACCTGATGGCCGTGGCCGGGCTCGGCCAGGCCCAGCAGATGGGCGTGGACGTGCCCGCCGACCTGTCCATCCTGGCCTGGGACGACTCCGTGCTGTGCGAGCTGGTGCACCCGCCGCTGACCGCCATGCACCGGGACATCGCGGGACTGGGCGGGGAGGCGGCGCGCAGGCTGCGCGGCCTGGCCGCCGGCCAGGACGTGGGCCACTTCCAGGCGCCGCCCCCGGTGCTCTTGCCCCGCGGCAGCACGGCCCCGCCGCCTCGCCGCCAGCAGCGCCCACGGCGGCACGGCCGCTAGCGGCCGCCACAGCGGTCCCGCCGCCGGCCGCGGTATCAGGGGAGCCGCGGCCAGCCGCGGCCAGCGGGACATGACCGCCGACAGCGGGGTGGCGCGTCCGTTACGCAATCGAAACCTTTCGGCGGCCGGGCTGAGCCTTGGCACCCTGGCGGGACAAAAGCTCAATGTCTTGTAACTTAACCGCTTCAGTACCCTTGTCAAGGGGGGTAGTCAGCGGGGACCGTCGGCTAAAACAGCGCTAGCGGATTGACAGGAGAGCTGGTGGATCCGGCGATGGGGATGGTGGAGATGACAGCAAGAAATTCCCACCGGCGCAGTCGCGAGCAGATCTGGGCGAGTGCCTCGAGATTGGCCAGGTCCACCAGCCGCAGGCCCATCCGCGTGAGGGCCAGGATGTGCCATGGGACGAGAACGCCGGCTACCTGCGACGGCGCGGGATCCAGTCCGCAGTCTGTGACGATCAGTGCGAGTTCGCTGCGGTGAGCCCACTCCGCGCACTCAATGCTCAGCCCCGGCATCCCGGTATCGGCGGTCATGGACTTGCTCGCGGTCGGCCATCCGGTGCGGATGAACACGATGTCTCCCGGAGCGATGGCCAGCCCGGCCCGATCAAGGGCCGCGGTGACATCGGACATCGTTCCGGCCTCGCCTGGCGCGAGAAGCGCCTGGCCACGGGCGGCGGGCAGATCGATGAGCACGCCCCGCCCGGCGATTCCGGCCTGGCTGGATGTCACCGCATTGGCGCTCACCCCGGCTGGGCTCACGTCCCGGACCGGACGCTTGTTATACCCGGTGCCCTGGTAGAAGAAGTGGGCTAGGGCATCCAGGTGCGTGGGTGAGCCCTGACCATGCAGGGACAGCAGCAGCCGGTCATTGACGGCCTTCCAGTCCGGGCCCTCGTCGAATTCCAGGGTCAGCTGGGCCGTGGCGGAGGCAGGGCCCGGATTCGCGACACCAGACGGGTGAAACTGCCCGGCGCAGCTGACCATTGTCCCGGTGCGCACCAGGCCGGCGGCCTGGAGCCGGCGCTGTTCGGTCAGGAAGTTAAGGGTGCCGAGTTCATCGTCACGGCCCCACCGCCCGGCGTTGTCAACCCGGATCGCCAGCTGAGTGAAATCAGCGTGGGAGAGCATTTCGGTCACGGAGTCCTCCGGCGGTAATTTCATCCCGCTGCCTTGGCCATGGCCTCCTCGTACACTCCGGCGAGGCGGTCCCATCGCGCGTTAGCCGCCTGGTCGATGTCCTGGCGGCTGGCGTCCGCATCGAACCAGGCCACCGTTTCCTGGATACCCTGCGCGAAGGTCTTCGTCGGCAGGTATCCAGGGACAAGCTGACGAAGCTTTGAGTTGTCGAAAACCGTGCTGTAGGCCTTATCGCCCCACAGACTGCCCTCTTCTGCCGGGTCGGCAGCAATTATCCCGGCGCTCGGGACGTGGATGATATCTGGCTCTGCGCCCGCGGCGGCTCCAACGAGCGAGTAAATCTGATTCCAGCTAAGAGCCTCGTCCGAGGTAATGTGAAAATCTTCTCCCAGCGCGGCTGGCTGCCCCAGAAGCCCGATCAGGCCCTTGGCAAAATCTGTGTTGTGGGTCAGGGTCCAGATGCTGGTCCCATCACCCGGGACTATTATCTTCGCGCCCCGGCGCATCCTGTCAACAATGGTATACGGCTTATCCCAGCTGCCGATGATAACAGGAATCTGAGAGGGTCCGTAGGTCAGCGAAGGCCGGACGATCGTCATCGGGAATCCGGCTTCGGAATGTGCATTCTGCAGGACTAGCTCGCAGTCGATCTTCTCCCGCGCGTAGCTCCAGTACGGGTTCGCCTTCGGCGTTTTCTCGGTAATGATCCAGTGCGGCGGGGGCTTGGAGTACACCGAGGCCGAGCTGATGAACACGTACTGTCCGACGTCCTGGAACACTCGGATGTCCTGCTCCACCAAGTGCGGTGTGTATCCGACCCACTGCACTACGACGTCCCAGGGGATATCCTTGACCGCAGCCGCCACTTCGGCCTCGCGAGTGGCGTCCGCCGTTAGCATGTGATCGGGAGCGGCGAAGTTGGGCAGCGCCGACCTGCCGCGGTTCAAGGTCCACAGCTCGTGACCGGCTGACACCGCTGCGGCAGCACATGCCGTGCTGATAAGACCAGTTCCCCCGATGAAGAGAATCTGCATTGCCTGGTTCCAATCCTGATCCATTATGAGCTATACTATTGGTGATTCCGGACGGTAATAGCGCCGGCCCGGATCTGATGATCATCTCGCGCTGGCGCCTGCGATATGGGCGGAGTACTACTCGTCATTACCAGAGCGTCTCCGATTGTATATCCAGCCATCGGGGACTCGAGGAGGAGAACATGAAATTCGGGCTGGCCGGCACCGGGTACTGGGCGAGGGTGACGCACGCAGCGGTACTGGCCGACGAACCAGCGGTGGATTTCACCGCGGTCTGGGGGCGCAGCGCGGAAAAGGCCGCTGCCGTCGGCGAGGAGTTTGGCGTCAGGCCTTATTCGAGCTTCGAGGATTTCCTCGCTCAGGTCGATGCCGTGGCCTTCGCCGTGCCCCCCGATGTGCAAGCCGAGCTTGCGGCGCAGGCCGCCGACGCCGGCAAGCACCTCCTGCTGGAAAAGCCCCTCGCCACCACCGCCGCGGGCGCTGAGCGTCTGGTCAGCGCGGTGGAGCGGGCCGGCGTCTCCTCTGTCGTCTTCTTCACGGCCCGTTTCAGCGCATCGACCCGCGAGTGGCTTGCCTCGGTCCGGGACGGCGGGTGGGAAGGCGCATGGGCGCGCTGGATCGTGTCGGCGTTCGGCCAAGGCAGCCCCTACGCATCCTCGCCGTGGCGGCGGGAGAAGGGCGCTTTGTGGGACGTCGGACCGCATGCGCTGTCGGTGCTGGCGGGAGCGCTCGGCCCGGTCGTCGGTGTCACCGCGGACGGCGGAGCCGGTGATCTGGTCCATCTCGTGCTGCACCACTCCTCGGGTGCGACCAGCACGGCTTCGCTCACGCTCGCCGCACCCGAGCCCGCGGTGAACGTCGAGCTGTCGCTCTGGGGGCCGGCCGGGCTCGCCCCGATGCCGAGGGGAGGCGACGCCCCGACGGAGGCATACCGAACGGCGCTACGGGAACTCGTGGCCGACGCCGAGGCCGGAAAGCAATCGCACCCCTGTGACGTACGGTTCGGCGCCGCCGTGGTGAACGTGCTAGCCGAGGCCGAGCGGCAGATCTCGGCCCGCCAGGCCGGGACCCGCTGACCGGCCCGCCTGCTTCCTTCCGTGCGCTGACTTGCCGCGGTTCGGCTCAAGATCGGTGCGACTCCTCCCACAGGTCGATGCCTGCGTCGACGGCGTAGCGGTCGATGGCCCGCAGTTCCGCGGCCGAGAACGAGGTGTTGTCCAGGGCGGCGACGTTGGCCTCGAGCTGCGCGACGCTGCTGACCCCGACGAGGGCGGAGGTGACCCGCCGATCCCGCAGCACCCAGGCGATCGCCAGCTGGGGCAGGGTCTGCCCGCGCGCGCGGGCGAGGTCGGCGAGCCCTCGCACCCGGTCAAGGTTCGCGGCGGACAGGAACCGCTGCGGGAACGAGTCATCCTCGCTCGCCCGCGATCCGGGCGGGACCCCGTCGAGGTACCGCTCGCTGAGCATTCCCTGGGCGAGGGGGGAGAAGGCGATGCAGCCCGCGCCTTGCTTCTCCAGGACGTCAAGCAGGCCGTCCTCGACCCACCGGTTCAGCAGCGAGTAGGCCGGCTGGTGGACGAGCAGCGGCGTGCCGAGCTCGCGCAGGATCCCAGCGGCCCTCGCGGTGCGCTCCGCTGAGTACGAAGAGATTCCCGCGTAGCGGGCCTTGCCCTGCCGCACCGCGGTGTCAAGCGCGCCGAGTGTCTCTTCGAGCGGGGTATCCGGGTCGGCTCGATGGGAGTAGAAGATGTCCACGTATTCGCACCCGAGCCGGCGCAGGCTCGCATCCAGGCTCGCCAGCAGGTACTTGCGCGAGCCCCCATCGCCGTAAGGGCCGGGCCACATGCCCCAGCCCGCCTTGGTCGAGATCACGAGCTCGTCGCGGTACGAGCAGAAGTCGCTGGCCAGCAGCCGGCCGAGGGTCGTCTCCGCCGCGCCGTAGGGCGGCCCGTAGTTGTTCGCGAGGTCGAAGTGGGTGATGCCGAGATCAAAGGCCCGGCGCAGGATGGCGCGGGCGTCCTCGAGCGGGCGGTTGGCGCCGAAGTTCTGCCAGAGGCCGAGGGAGATCGGCGTGAGCTCTAGCCCGCTGCGGCCACAGCGCCGGTACCGGACAGCGTCGTAACGGTGATCGTCGGCGGTGTAGCTCATGAGCCTCCTCGGCTTTCGTGATCTTCGGTCGCATCGGCTGTCCACGGGACGGTGCCAGGGCCCGCGAGCGCTTCGAGGAAGCGGATCACCACCACGCACCCGGCGTCGGGAACGCCCCGGGCCCGTTCTCCCACCCAGGCCGCGCGGCCGTGCTGAGCCAGGTCCCCTGCCGTCTGCCGCGTCCCCCGCACCGCGGCTCGCAGCATCAAGGGCAGCGCGTCGGGGAAAGACGCCGCATCGCGCATCGCCGCTAGCGCCGGCACCAGCGCGTCCAGGAAGGTCTTCTCCCCGGCGGCCGCTCCCCCGCGCCGCTGGACCATGGCGATCCCGGCCTCAAGGGCAGTGACGGCAGCGGCCATCCCGCCGTCGCCGCTGCTATCGACCGACTTGGCCGCCGCGGCGAGGCCCCGCGACACGAGCGAGGAGAACGTGGCGGGATTGGTGTTCGCGCAGACCTCGGCGAGGCCGGCCAGCGTGGCGCTCGCCTCGGCGCCGGGGTGCGCGCGCAGCCACTCCAGGGCTGCCTCGCAAGACGAGCGGACGGTGATACCCAGGTCACCGTCGCCCGCCGCGGCGTCGAGGCGGCGGAACTCTTCCTCATGAGCCGCCAGCGCCTCCAGTCCGCGGCGCAAGGCGGAATCCGGCTGCGGCTGCTCGCTCACCTGAACTCCCGCAGCAACGGCGAGTAAGACTCCGCCTCGAGCAGCCGGGTCAGCTCGGCGTCAAGGACCATCACCGTCAGGGAGCAGCCGGCCATCTCCAGGCTCGTCGCGTACCGGCCGATCAGAGCGCTGTGCACGGCAACGCCGGCGGCCCGGAGGCGGTCGCCGACCCGGTTGTACAGGATGTACAGCTCCTCCACCGGAGTCGCGCCGAGGCTGTTCGCCAGGACCGCGACCCGGCTGCCCGGGCCGGCCTCCAGCTCGGCGAGAATGGCGTCCAGCAGGGTGTCGGCGATTTCGTCGGCGCTGGTCATCGGGCCGCGGCTGACCCCGGGCTCGCCGTGGATGCCGATGCCGATCTCCATCTCGCCGGCCGGCAGCTCGAACGTCGGCCGCCCGGCTTCCGGGAGGATCGTCGGCGAAAGCCCGACGCCGATCGTCCTGGTGCTCGCGAGGGCCCGGGCGGCCACCTCCGCCGTGGCGGAGAGCGAGTATCCCGAGGCCGCGGCGGCGCCCGCGCACTTGAAGGCAAGGGTCAGGCCCGCCACACCGCGTCGCTGGCGCGCGGCGTGCGGCGGTGCGGAAGCCACGTCATCCGCGGCCCGCACGGTGGCCGTCTCGATGCCGGCCTCCGCGACCACGTCGGCCGCGTCGTCGAAGTTGATGTTGTCGCCGCCGTAGTTGCCGTACAGGTACAGCACGCCCAGGCCCATGTCGGCCGCCCGGGTGGCCGCGACGATCGAGTCGACCGACGGCGAGGAGAACGTGTTCCCGACGGCGGCCGCGCTGCACAGGCCCTGGCCGACGTAGCCGAGGAACAGCGGCAGGTGGCCCGAGCCGCCGCCGGTCACGATCCCGACGGACCTCCCGGCCCCGGCCGGGTCCACCCGGGCGATGGCCCGCGGGAAGCCGGGGACCGGCCTGAGATGATCCGGGTGCGCCTGCAGCAGGCCGCCGAGAAAATCGTCGACGAACCGCTCCGGGGCATTGATTATCTTCCGCATCAGCGTCCCTCCGCTCGCCCGGCGCGAGCATGGCCGATCATGCGGTCCGCCCGGCCGGCCCGGCCGGGTCGCGCAGCCAGCACCGCGCCGTGTGCCCTGGGCTCACCTCGAAGTCGGGCGGATGGGTGGTGCAGATCTCCATCGCGTACGGGCACCGGCCGCGGAACCGGCAGCCGGTGTCCGCGGCCAGCTCTCGTCTTTCTGCGGGTGGCGCGATCTTCCTCTCCTGCAGGCGCTCGCGTCGCTGGACGACGAGCTGATCACGGGTGACGGCGGCGCGCGGCACCGCCGACTCGAGCAGCTCGGTGTACGGATGGGCGGGGTTCAGGATCACCTCGTCCGCCGGACCGTACTCCACGATCTCGCCGCGGTACATGACCATGATGCGGCCCGAGAAGTGGCGCGCCGTCGCCAGATCGTGGGTGATGTAGAGCAGCGCGAGGTTGCGGTCGCGCTTCAGCGCGTCGAGCAGGTTCAGGATCTCCAGACGGATGGACACGTCGAGCATGGACACCGGCTCGTCGGCCAGCATGACGGCTGGATCCGGAGCGAGCGCCCGGGCGATCGCGACCCGCTGACGCTGGCCGCCGGACAGCTCGTGCGGGTACTTCTTCGCCATCACCCGCGGCGGGGAAAGATTGACGGACCGGAGCAGCTGGTCGATCTGCTGATCGATCCCGGCCCGCGGATGACCGCTGATGCGCAGCGGGCGGCGGATATGGTGCTCGACCGAGAACGAAGGATTGAGCGACGCGAAGGGGTCCTGGAGGACGAGCTGGACCTCGCGGCGGTAGCGCCGCAGCGCCCGGCCCCGCCGTCCGGCCGGGGCGCCCCGCAGCAGCACCTCGCCGCTCGACGGCGCGACCAGGCGGCAGAGCGCCCTGGCCACCGTCGACTTCCCGCTTCCGCTCTCGCCGACCAGCGCGAGCGTCTCCCCGGCCCGCAGCTCGAAGGACACGTTGTCGACAGCGCGCAGCCGCGGGCCGCCTCGCTGGGTGAACTCGACGCTCAGGTCACGAACTTCCAGGATGCTCATGTGTCCTCCCCTGCGGTCACGGCGGGCGCCGAGGATCCGGCGGGCTGGGTTATTTCAGCGGGCGGCCCGGCCGGGCGAAGCTTCGGATCGTGCAGGTGACAGGCAACGCTCCAGCCCGCCGAGGAGATGTCCGGCCCGATGACCTGGCGGGCCCCCGGCACGAGCGCCAGGCGGGGAGCATGTGACGGCGAGCGCAGGTCCGGGTGCGTGCTGGGGCAGGGGCCGAAGGCGAACCTGCACCGCGGGGTGAACGCGCAGCCGACGATGGCCTCCCGCAAGTCGGGCGGAGAGCCCGGCACGCCCCTCAGCTCATGCCGGTCGGCGCGCAGCTCGGGGAATGAGTGCAAAAGGCCGTACGTGTACGGGTGCGCGGGCCGGGCGGCGACCTGCTCGGAGTAGCCGTACTCGACGATTTCCCCGGCGTACATGATCGCCAGGCGATCGCTGATGTCGAGCAGGAGAGACAGGTCATGGGTGATGAAGATGATGCTGAAGCCGATTTCTTCCCTGAGCCGGTGGATTTCGTCGAGGATCTCCTGCTGCACGACGACGTCAAGTGCGGTGGTCGGCTCGTCCATGATGACAATCTCGGGCTGCAGGGCCAGGGCCATCGCGATGACCACTCGCTGGCGCATCCCGCCGGAGAGCTCGTGCGGGAACGACCGGATACGGTCGGGGGAGATGCCGACCATTTCGAGCAGTTCGCGACTCCGCTGATCGCGCGCGTCGCGCCCCATCTCCGGGACGTGCTCGATGAAGATATCCGCGAACTGCTTGCCCAGGCTGATGACGGGGTTGAGCGCGTTCATGGCGCTCTGGAAGACCATCGACACCTTCGCCCACCGGAACCGGCGCAGCGCCGCGGCGTCCAGCGCCATGATGTCGACCGGGTCGCTCCGGTCGCGGCTGTAGAACTGGATCGTGCCGCTGGTCAGGCGGGCCGGCGGGCGAAGCAGCCGGGCGAGCGCGTAGGCCAGCGTCGACTTCCCGCAGCCGCTCTCGCCGGCGATGCCGAGGACCTCGCCGCGGCGCAGCTCCAGGGAGACGTTGCGGACCGCGTGGGTGGGCTGGGCTCCGGCGTACTCGACCGAGACGTGCTCGGCTCGGAGCACGACATCGCCGGCGAGGGTGCTGAGCGGCCCAGCCGCGGCCGGGGCTGGGGTCATGGGTTCCTCACTCATGGTCGTCATCGGCTCTTGGGGGCCTTGTACATCCGGAGGCGGGGGTTCAGGATCTCGTCGAGGCCGAAGTTGATGAGGGACAGGCCCGTTCCCACCAGCGCGATGCACAGGCCGGGCGGCACGAACCACCACCAGGCACCGCTGGAAAGCGCCTCATCGTTCTGTGCGAAATACAGCATGTTGCCCCAGGTCAGCGTGTCCGGGCTCTCGAGCCCGATGAAGGCCAGGCCCGCCTGGGTGAGGATGGCGAAGATGACGGTGAAGATGAACCCCGAGATGATGAACGCGGAAAGGTTCGGCAGGATCTCGACGATGACGATCCGCCAGGCCCGCTCGCCGGAGACGCGGGCCGCGAGGACGTAGTCGCGGTTCCGCACCGAAAGGGTCATGCCGCGCAGCACCCGCGCGCTGCCAGCCCAGGTCGTGACGGCGATGACGAAGATCATCGGGGCCAGGCCGCCGGACTTCAGGTACGCGGCGATAATGATCACCAGCGGCAGCACCGGGATGACCAGGACCACGTTCGTCAGCAGGTTCAGCGCCTCGTCGCCCACCCCGCCGGCGAAGCCGCCGCCGATCCCGATCGCCAGGGCCACCAGGGTGGCGATGACCGCGGCCGCGAAGCCGACCTCGAGCGTGCCGCGGGTGGCCACGACGAGCTGGTCGAGCACGTTCTGACCGCTCTGGGTGGTACCGAGCCAGAACTTGGCCGACGGGCCGGCCAGCGGCGGCCCCACGAACGAGTTGGGGTTGTGCACCAGCAGCGGGCCGAAGATCGCCAGCAGCACGAAGAACGCGATGATCACGACGCCGGTGAGCATGCGCGGCGAATCCCGCAGCCGGCGGCCGGCGGCGCGGAGCCTGTTGAGCAGGCCCGCGGTAGGGTGCGTCGCCGGAGCGGCGCTCAGGACCTCGGTGGGACCGGTAATGCTCATAACTGCTGCCTCGTACGCGGATCGATGAAGACATAGAGCATGTCGACGAAGAAGTTCGCCGCGAGCACGGCGATCGTGATGACGAGGAAGATGCCCTGCATCAGGGCGTAGTCGCTGTTCTGCACGGCCTGCAGCAGCTCGTAGCCGATGCCGGGGTAGGAGAAGACGATCTCCATGATGATGGAACCGCTGACGACGAATCCGAGCGAGATCGCGAACCCGGTGAAGCTGGGCAGCACCGCGTTGCGGGCCGCGTACCTGATCAGGACGCGGCGCGGCGAGAGCCCCTTCGCCTCGGCCGCCACCACGTAGTCCTCGGACAGCGTGGTCAGCGTCATGTTCCGCATGCTGAGCAGCCAGCCGCCGAGCTGGGCCAGCACGATCGTGACCGCGGGCAGGATGGAGTGCTCGAGCGCGCTGGCGATGAACGGGCCGCTCCACCCGATCGTCAGCGTCGGGTCGTAGCCGCCGTTCAGCGGCAGTAGCCGCAGCAGGACCGCGAACAGGTACAGGAGCAGGAGCGCGAGCCAGAAGTACGGCATCGCGGTGAGGAACGTGGTCGCCGGGATGACCGAGTCCAGCCATTTATTGCGCCGCCATCCGGCGAGCGCGCCGAGCGCCGTGCCGACGATGAAGGCGAGGACGGTCGCGGTCCCGACCAGGACGATCGTCCAGGGCAGGGCGGTGGAGATGATCGTCGTCACCGGGACCGGGAAGTCGGTGATCGACACCCCGAGGTTCAGCTGCGCCAGCTGGCCCAGGTAGTGCACGTACTGCGAGGCGATATTGGAGCCGCCCACGCCCAGCAGGGCCTGCAGCGCCTTGTACTCCCCCGGCGGAGGGTTCCCGGTCTGTGACATCCGGGCCAGCAGCGCCTCGACCGGGTTTCCCGGGATAAGCCGGGGAAGGAAGAAGTTGAGCGTGAGCGCCCCCCACAAGGCGACCAGGTAAAATCCCAACTTGCGGGCAAAGTAGCGGGTGCGCATGCCTTCGTTCTCCCTTCCCCGGCCGGGTGGCCGGCCGTTAGCCGCCGATGCTTACCCCACCAGCGACAGCCGCGGCGTCACCCACGCGAAGTCCGGCGGGATCGGGACGTCCTCGGCGTAGGGGTTGCTCAGCGTCGGGTACCCGGTGACGAGATTGCCGTTGAACTCCGTGTCACCCTGCTGATCCGAGACCGGGATGATAGGCAGCTGCGAGGCCACGACGGACTCGATCTTGTAGAAGTCGGGCTGCTGCTGCGACACATCGGGGGTGGCCGCGATGGCGTTGAAGAGCGAGTTCACGGTCGCGTTGCTGTAGCGGCCGTAATCGCCCGCGGTGTCCAGCTTGCCTATCGCCGGGATGCCCTGGCTGTCCAGGAGGTTCTTGTAGTAGACGTACGGGCTCGGCGTGAAGCCGTAGTACTCGATGAGCAGCTGGAAATCCCCGTTCGAGCGGTTCGAGGAATACTGGCTCAGCGACTCCGCGTCGACGCTCATGTTGATACCCGCGGTTTTCATCTCCTGCTGGAGGATCTGGAGCACCGAGACATAGTCCGTGTAGCCCGAGGGAACCTGGATCGAGACGTTGAGCTCGGCGCCGTTCTTCGCGAAGTAGCCGTTCGAGCCCATCTTGTAGCCGGCCGCCTCCAGGGTCTTCTCCGCCAGGCTGTCACTGAACGGGTACGGCTTATCCAGGGCCGGGTTGGTGACGTCGCTGTAGAGCGGCTGCACGAGCCCGGTCTGGTTGATCTGGCCGACCAGCCCGTCGTAGACGTCCTGGCCGACGAAGCTCCGGTTGATCGCGTCGCTGATCGCCTCCCGCACGGGCAGGCTGGCCGTCGGCCCGCTCACCATGTTCGGCACGATGTTGATGATCGCGGCCGGAATGTCGATGACATGGTAGTTCGGGTTCTTCGCCTCGTACACCTGCTTGATGTTCGGGATGAAGGCGCCGCCCCAGCCCACGGACCCGCTCTCGATGGCCAGGTCGATGCTCGTGTTGCCGTTGTAGTACAGGTACCGGAGCGTCTTGATCTTGGGCAGGCCCGCCTGATAGTAATGCGGATTGGCCGTCAGGACCATGGACGTCCCGGTGACCGATGACACCACGTAGGCTCCGGTGCCGACCGGCTTGGGGTCCTGGTACGTCGACGGGTCCGACACCGACTTCCAGATGTGCTCGGGAACGATGTAGGTCGTCCCGGCGATGTAGTTGATGTCGGTATACGAGGGCGCGGAGAAATTGATCGCGACCTTGTAGGGTCCCTCCGCGACCGCGCTGGTGATCGGCAGCGCGCTCTCGTTGAGCGCCGCGTTCGACTTGATCAGGTTGAACGTGTAGGCGACATCAGCACTGGTGAACGGCGTCCCGTCGGACCACTTCACGCCCTGACGCAAGTCGAAGGTGAGCGTCTCGCCGCCATTGGACCAGGTGTAGCTGGTCGCGAGCCACGGATGAGTCTGGGATGAGTCGGCCATATCGAAGAACCACAGCGGCTCGTAGATGAGGCCGGTGGCCGGCAGTTGCGTGGTCGGTGAAAACGGATTGAAGTCATCGGTGAACGGCGTGTTGTTGCCGAACGCGATCGTCAGGGTTCCCGAACTGGAACTCCCGGCCGCCGAGTGGCTGCTGCTGCTGCTGGAAGAGCAGGCGCCGGCGAGCAGGACGGTGGCGGCGGCCAGCGCTACCGCGCAGATCCTGCCGCCGTGCGGTCTCCGGATTCGATGGGGCATTGTCAGGGTTCCTCCTACCTGCATTCATGCTGAGGGCAGAAACGTGGCGCCGGTCCCGTGGTCAGGCATCGGGCGCTAGAACCTCCCTCCTGACCGCGCATGCCGCCGCCTAGGTGAGCCTCGAAAGGATCTCGACCTCGAATGGCGGCAGCACGAGCTGCTTGAGCGTCTCGCCTGGCGCCTTATCGCGCCCGTAAGACGCAGTCCCGGTGGTCACCAGGCCAACCTCGACCGGCTGCGCGGAGGTGTTGACGAGCACCGCAACCTCCCCGCCGCCGCCGGTGCGGAGCAGGCCTGTCATCACCCGGGGGTCGCTGGCCGCCAGCGGCCGCTGCACGCCGGCGGCCACGGCCAGGGCGGCGTACAGGCGCCAGGTGCTCTCCGGGTTCACCCTCGGCGTGCGCGCGGCCATGTGCTCCACCGGGTACGTGCACAGCACCACCGATCCGGCCCCGATCGGGCGCCGCAGCAGGGCCGGGCGCCCGTGGCCGTCGACCGCCAGGACGGTGGCGCCGGCGGGCTCGACCGGCAGGAATGACCGTGCGCTTTCGTTCCCGGCCACGTTGAAGCTGACCTGCTCGCCGGCCGCGATGTCGCCGAAGTCGGCGGTGAAGGTAAACGTCACCTCGTCGTCTTCGATCGGATCGACCAGGCCGTACCATAGCTGCCGTCGCACGCCGAAAATCTCGCCGAGCGAGGGTATCCAGGAACCGCGCTGAACGCTGGTGCTGCCCGCGAAATAGGAAAGGTAGACGGTCGCTCCCCGCTCGGCCAGCTCGACCAGCCGATCGGCCGTCGGCGCGGTGAGCAGCTTCGTTGACGGCAGCAGCAGCAGCTTCGCGCCGTCGCCCACGCCGTCACGCTCACGGACCAGGGCCACCGGCAGGTCAGCCTCGCGCGCGGCGATATAGGACTGCAGCATGTTATCGCGCATGTCCGTGCGGGCGGCCTGTGAGCTGAACGGGGCGGTCCGCTCGAAATGCTCGGGGACCACGATCGCCACCTCGCCGGCGACGGGTTCCCATCCGGTTTCGCCCAGTTCGCCGACGAGGCGTGAGAACCGGGCGATCTCGGCGAGCTGGGGCTTCGGCTTGCCCGACCGGTCAGTGAGCCCGAAGTGCATCTCGAAGGGATGGTGCCGGTACGGATCCTGGTTGCGCAGACCGTCGTAGTCGCAGTTGTTCCACGCGAGCCAGCCGGTTGCCCCGGCGATCAGGCTGGTGTGCAGCACCTGCCGGTAGTAGTGCGCGCCGTTCTCGTCGGAGACGAAGTCCGAACTCAGCCCGAACTCCTCAAGGATCACCGGACGGCCGAACGACGAGCTGAGCTCGCACGCGAAGGCCGCCGCCATGGACTGGCGCGCCATGTCGTCCGACATCGGGTAGACATGCGGCCCGATAAAGTCGACGAGGGGCGCCAGGGCGCGCAGCGAGTAGCCGTTGTCGTTACCGGACACCTCCAGGCCCCAGCCGCCGTCACCCAGCGAGACGGGCTGCGAGCCCCCTCCCGCCCGGACCGCCTGGACCAGGATCCGCGCCCAGGACGTAATGTCCTCGGTGGTCGCCGCACCGCCGTAGAGCGGCATCTCGTTGGAAATCAGCCAGCCAGCGACCGCTTCATGGCGGGCGAAGCGGCGCGCGATCTGCTCGGCGAACCAGGCCTGCTGCGAGACGAGCCACACATCCCGGTACAAGTCCCGCCCGCCGCGCCAGGGCGGATCCCAGTTATCGCCCGACATATGGCCGACGATGAACGTCGGGATCGTGCCGAGGCCAACCTCGACGTGCGCATCGAGGAAGTCGGCGAAGCGCTCGACTACCGCCTCGTCCAGACGCTCCGGCTCCGGGACGAAGTCGGGCCAGTAGCAGAACGAGCGGGTCACGGAACAGCCGTGCTCAGCCAGCACGGCGAGTTCCTCGCGAACCAGATCCGGGTCGTAGCGGGTCCACATCCGCGGGCCTCCGGAACGGGACCAGAAGTTCGCTCCGATCCATGAACCACGAGTAGTCACTGGCATCCCCTTCGTCCCGCAGATACTCGGCGCGAACTAGAGCAATGAAAACTTGAGCTATGTACCTAAAGCGGTTAACCAGAGGAAGCTAGAGCGGTTAACCAACGAGAGCTAGAGCGGTTTAGTACTTGCTATTGAGCTCCCGGTTCACGCAGATGTCAACCCTTATTTCGGTATAGTGAAGGTTTCAGTCATATATCGGGAAGGTTACGCCGCCCGGCGGCCGGAGCTAGAGGTCAGGCGGGGCCGCGGTGCTGCCGCGGGGCGTGAGCACGGGCGATGGCGCCTGGAAGTCGCCGATCTCCTCGCCCGCGGCTAGGTCCCGTAGTCGCCGCGCCGCCTCCGCACCCAGCCCCGGGATGTCCCGGTGCATGGCGGTCAGCGCCGGGTGCACCAGCTCGCAGAGCGGGGAGTCATCCCAGGCGAGGATGGACAGGTCGGCGGGCACCTCCAGGCTCATGTGCTGGGCCTGGCTGAGCCCCGCCACGGCCATCAGGTCGTTGTCGTAGACGATGGCGGTAGGCGGCCGGGCCGACTGCAACAGCGCGCGGGTCGCCTTGGCGCCGTGCTCACTGGTGAAGTCAGCCTCCGCGACCACCGCCTCAAGTCCCGCCGTCTGCGCGGCCTCGTCGAACGCCTCCGTCCGGATCTGGGTGTGCAGGTACCGCGATATGCCGCTTACCCGCGCGATCCTGCGGTGACCCAGCCCGGCCAGGTGCCGGACCACCATCCGCATCGTGGCCGCGTCATCGGACCAGACGGCCGGAAATGACCCGCTGGCCTGAGGCGCGCCGACCACCACGGCCGGCAGGCGCAGCTGTTCCAGGACGGCTATCCGCTGGTCCTTGAGCTCCAGGTCGACCACCAGCACGCCGTCCACCCGCCGCTGCGCCCACCAGGCCTTGTAAGCGGCGATCTGAGTGGCCTGGTCCTCGGCCAGGGTCAGCAGCAGGGCGATGTGGTCGGGGGCCAGCTCCGCCTGGATGCCGGAGATGAACTGCATGTAGAAGGGCTCGAAGCCTAGGGTGCCGGCGGGCCGCCCGATAACGAGCCCGAACGCGTCGGCGTGGCCATTGGACAAGGCACGAGCCGCGCTGCTGGGCTGAAACCCCATCTCGGCCGCGATAGCGACGACGCGCTCGCGGGTAGCCGCCGACACGCCCGGCTGGCCGTTGAGCGCGAACGACACCGCGGCCCTCGTCACCCCCGCGCGCCGCGCGACGTCACTAATGGTCGGACGTTTCACTGCAGTATCCCTCCGGGCGTGAAAGCCACTCGCCCCTGCCGCTCTCTGACCGTCTATTCTCGATTATCGGCTCTTCCGGCACATTGCTGGCCAGCCCGGCCCCGCGGTCACGCCCAAAAGGGCCCTCCAGGAGGGTCCCAGCCGACCCTATGCCAGTTTTCAGGCAGCTACGGCACGGTCTACTTTGCCCTGTGCCGGCACCCGCGGCACCTGGCCTACCTGCTGCGCCTGCTGTTGCTGCGCCAGTTGCTGGTCGGCGGTGTTATTGTCACTGCTTTCCCGGCTATTAGGCGAAGCGACCACCCATTGCAGTCTGTAAGGTTCGACTAATTGCAGCTGCCTGGCCCGCCACCTCCGACGAGATTGCCGATAGCGAATGTCCATGCCGATCGGCGCATAAGCATGTGCACGGGCAACGCCCGCTCATCGGCAAGCCGGTTCTCTCCTGGGCAGCGAGGGTGTGGTTACCGGGCCCAGCGCATGATCAGCGGGTCGCGTCTTGCCGCCAGTTCGATCAGGCCGCGGCGGGTCCTGGGCGAGACCGGCCCGAGCGGCGCGCGGGTCCGGTCCGAAGCGGTGATGCCGCCCTCGGCCAGCAGGATCTTCTGTGCCCGCAGACCGCATTGGCGGTTCTCGAAATGGATGAGCGGAAGCAGGTCTTCCCAGGCGGTCACCGCGCCGGCCCGGTCACCGGAGCGGTAACGGCGCAGGATCTGGCCGAGTTCGGCGGGGACCATCGAGCTGGGCATGGTACCGGTGGCCCCGGCGTCCAGGTCCGGGATCAAGGTGATGGACTCTTCGCCGTCGAAAGGGCCGGGCAGGTGGTCGCCAAGGGCGACGGCCAGCGCATGCAGCTTGTCCGCGGCCTGCGGCACCTCGATCTTGGCGTACTGCACCTGGGGTACCTGCCGGACCAGGTCGATCAGCAGGCTGGCCGGCAGCGGCGTCGGCGACACGGGAGCGTCCTGCACCATGACCGGGATGTGGATCGCGCCCGCTACCTGCTTGAAGTACTCGATCACCGCGGGCCCGCCCGCCGTGAGGGTGGCCCCGAAGAAGGGCGGCATGATCATCACCATCGCCGCGCCCATGTCCTGGGCGGCGCGGCTGCGCGCGGCGGCGACCCGGGCGCTGTAATGGCTGGTGGTGACTATTACCGGCAGCCGTCCCGCGATGCGCTCGAGAAGCGTGCGGGCGATCGCGTCGCGTTCGGCGTCGGTCAGCGAGAACTGCTCGGAATAGTTGGCCAGCAGGCACAGCCCGTCGACCCCCGCGTCCATCAGGTAGTCCACCACTCGCACCGTGCCGGCCAGGTCAACGGTCTCGTCGTCGTCGAAGATGGTCGGCACAACCGGCACAACGCCGGCAAGCGGAGCGGACATGTGCGCGTTCTCCAGGTGGGCTCGTCCTTCGTGGCCAGTAACCACGAGTGTGACGCACGCGCGGGCGGGCAGTCCGGTTCAGCAGGATCTGCGGGCCTTCCGCACTTATGCGCGCGATCAGGGTCAGATGAGTACGCCTGGTCGGGTCATGAGAGTGTCGGT
>Ga0302177_10000614_pt1 | contig 26974 bp, 17 predicted proteins | sample I_Palsa_E1_2_FD_198780 | JGI IMG/M metagenome (GOLD analysis project Ga0302177, IMG submission 198780) | Peat permafrost microbial communities from Stordalen Mire near Abisko, Sweden - I_Palsa_E1_2 | ecosystem: Environmental > Terrestrial > Soil > Palsa > Peat permafrost | place: Sweden... | reverse complement strand
CTCCATCTGGCCGTGATCAAATCCGGCCATCCTCAGCCCAGTTACAATCAACAATGAACATGCCCGATGTAACCAACACCCCCGCTGCCCGATCCGGCGAGGCGGTTGCTGCCGCCGTTCCCGACCCGGTCTCTCTGCCTGAGCGCTATGACCCGGCGGAGATCGAGGCCCGCTGGCAGCAGCGCTGGGATGCGGACCCGGACCTCTATCGCGCCGAGCCCGAGAACAGCGGCAAGCCAAAGTACTACGTTCTTGAAATGCTGCCCTACCCATCGGGCCAGCTGCACATCGGCCACGTACGCAACTACTCCATCGGGGACGCCTTGGCGCGCTACATGTGGATGCAGGGCTACAACGTCCTCCATCCCATGGGTTGGGACGCGTTTGGCCTGCCGGCGGAAAACGCCGCGCTCAAGAACCACACCCCACCCCGCGAGTGGACTCTCGAAAACATCGCCCACATGCGGCGGCAGATGCGGCGCCTGGGTCTCAGCTACGACTGGCAGACCGAAATTACCACCTGCCTGCCCGACTACTACCGCTGGACGCAGTGGTTTTTCCTGCGCATGCTCGAACGCGGTCTCGCCTTTCGCAAACAGAGCAAGGTGAACTGGTGCCCGCTTTGCGCTACCGTGCTGGCCAACGAGCAGGTCATCGATGGATGCTGCTGGCGTCACGAAGACACCATTGTCGAACAGCGCGATCTGGAGCAGTGGTTTCTGCGCACCACCAGTTATGCCGACGAACTGCTCGAGGGCCTGGACAAATTAGCCGGCTGGCCGGAGAAGGTCCGCACCATGCAGCGCAACTGGATCGGGCGCAGCGAAGGCGCGACGATTGATTTTGTGCTCGATACGGCTGCTGACGAACCCGAAAGCGTGCGCGACCGCGGCAAGGTTCCGCTCCGGCCGCCAGGAGGGTTTGTGGCTGGGGATCCCATTGCGCCGAACGCGACGCGCATCCCGGTTTACACCACGCGCCTGGACACCATCTGCGGCGCCACCAGCTTGCAGCTCGCGCCGCAGCACCCGCTCGTCAAGCAGTTTGCCGAAGCCGACGAACGTCTGGCCACGCAAGTAGCGTCCCTGGTCGAAGAGCAGAAAAAGGCACGGGAAGCCGGCGACCCTGCAGCCATCGAAAAGCACGGCAGCTTCACCGGCCACTACGCGATTAACCCGTTCAGCGGAGAGCGCGTGCCCATCTGGGTGGCCAACTACATTCTGTTCGAGTACGGAACAGGCGCGGTCATGTCCGTGCCGGCACACGATGAGCGCGACTTCGAGTTTGCCAAAAAATATGGCCTGGAAGTACGCATCGTGGTTTTGCCCCGGCGTAGCGGCGAACCGCCTGCCGCAGGTCAGCCGGACGAGCCTGTATTGCCCTACACCGAAGAAGACAGCTTGTTGATCAACTCTGGGGACTACAACTCTATGGGCTGCCAGGAAGCTCGCGAGAAAATGGCGTCGTTTGCCCAGGAACATTCCTTCGGCAAGCCGACGGTCACTTACCGCCTGAAGGACTGGGGCGTTAGCCGCCAGCGCTATTGGGGCGCTCCCATCCCTGTGCTCTACTGCCCGAAGGACGGAATCGTACCCGTACCCGAGGATCAATTGCCCGTTCTCCTCCCTGATCAGGTCGAGATCACGCAACAGGATGGCTCCCCGCTAAGCCGGGTTCCCAGCTTTGTGAATGCCACCTGTCCCCGCTGCGGAGGGCCGGCCCGTCGCGAAACCGATACCATGGACACCTTTGTCGACTCGTCCTGGTACTTCTACCGGTATCCCGATGCCCACAATGCATCCGCTCCCTTCAGCCGGGAAAAGATCGACTACTGGTTTCCCATCGATCAGTACATCGGCGGGGTGGAACACGCCATCCTGCACCTGATTTACTCCCGCTTCTGGACCAAGGTGATGCGCGACCTCGGCTTGATCGGCAACGACGAACCGGCGACACGGCTCTTCACCCAGGGTATGGTCATCCGCAACGGGGCCAAGATGTCCAAATCGAAGGGCAATGTGGTCTCGCCCGACGACATGATCGCCCGCTACGGGTCAGACGCCACCCGTATGTACTCGCTCTTTGCCGCGCCGCCGGATCGCGACCTGGACTGGCAGGAGGACGGAGTTGCCGGGGTCAGCCGCTTTCTCGGCCGGGTCTACCGCCTGGGCATGCGCTACCGCGAGGCCGTGCGTAGCCATACTGGTCAACCCCCTGCCGCGCCCAATTCTCCGCTGGCGCAAGCGTTGCTGCGCAAGCTGCACCAGACCATTAGCAAGATCACCCAGGACTTTACCGGTCGCTGGCACTTCAACACCTCGATTGCCGCGGTCATGGAGCTGGTCAACGAAATTACTGCGGCCGAGACCGGGTTGGCAGAGATGCCGGCCCAGGCCTCTACCCAGCTGATGGCCACCATTCTCCCTTCGCTGATCCTGTTGATAGCGCCCTTCGCGCCCTATCTTGCTGCCGAATTGTGGGGCGAGACCGGCGGCGCCGGCGCGGTGTTGCGCCAGCCGTGGCCAGGATTCGATCCAGACCTGGCTCGCGATGAGGAACTGGAAGTTCCGGTGCAGGTCAACGGCAAACTGCGCGCCGTGGTGAAGCTCGCACCCGACGCCCGCAGTGAGGACATGCAACGCGCCGCGCTGGCAGAAGCAAAGGTGCAGGCCGCCATCGCAGGCAAGCAGGTCGTCAAAGTCGTGGTTGTCCCAGGAAAGCTAATTAATATCGTGGTGAAGTAGTCTGAGCGTGCGCGGAACTCAGTCTCTGTTGCACATCTGTGTCGCCTGCTGGAAACGACCGGAGCTGTTGGGCAGGGAACTGCTCTGGCGGTGGGCCTTTGGCCTTCCCGCGGCGGCAATTCTCTATTACCAAGCTGCGCGGATCGCAGCCCATGTGACTCTGAATCCTTCTGCGATTTCACTCAACGATCCGGTTGAAGCCGGGCAGCAGTTGGCCGTGGCCGCCGCAGCCATCAAGCCGGAGGTCGAAAGAGCCATCGCTTGGCTGGGACCTTTGCTGGCAGCGGCCTGGGCCATTGCGTCCGGGCTCGGTCGCAGCGCGCTCTTGCGGCGCATTGACCCGCGCATGCGGCCCGCTCCGTTCACTCTCATCGTGCTGCAGCTTCTACGCATGGCGGCTCTGGTGACCGTTTGCCTGGGCTGGTACCGCGCCCTTCGCTGGGCTGCGGACACCACCCTGGACTCCGCCACCCCCAACCTGGTGGCGTGGAGCGCCTGGGTCATTTGCCTTTCATTGGGCATCTTCGTCCTATGGGCGTTGCTGAGCTGGATCTTTTCCATCGCCCCCTTGCTCGCGATGCTTGAGGGCCGAGGAGTCTTTCCCAGCCTGGCGCGCAGTCTTCACCTGGGTCCACTGCGCAGCAAACTAGTCGAAATCAATCTGGTCCTGGGCATCGTCCGTCTGGCTCTGATCGTGCTGGCCATGGTCTTCTCCGCCATACCGTTGCCCTTCACTGCCGACATGACCGGAACCCCGCTTTATCTTTGGTGGGCCTTTGTAACCCTGCTCTACCTGCTGGCCAGCGACTTCTTCCAGGTGGCCAGGCTGGCTGCCTTCGTCGATTTCTGGCGCATCTACCATCCAGAAAAACCCTGATTGCGTTTTCTCCTACCTCTTGCCAAACTAAGCAGTGGATACATCCTCGATCGTCATCCTTGATTTCGGCGGCCAATACACCCAACTCATCGCCCGCCGCATACGTGAACAAAACGTTTTTTCTGTTGTGGTTCCTTGTAGCGCCTCGGTCGCCGAGATCCAGGCCCATCGCCCGATCGGGCTCATTCTTTCCGGAGGACCCTGCTCGGTCTACGACCTGGACGCGCCCGCCGCAGATCCAGCCATTCTTTCGCTCGGACTACCCGTCCTGGGCATCTGCTACGGTCTGCAATTTCTCACCCATCACCTAGGGGGAAAAGTACGCTCCGCAGACAAGCGCGAGTACGGGCCGGCCCAGGTGTCCATTGTTCCCGGGCCACCTGAAGACCCGTTGTTCGCCGGTCTGCCCTCATCGCTCGACGTCTGGATGTCGCATGGCGACGAGGCCTTGGAATTACCCCCCGGCTTTTCTTTGATCGCGCGAACACCCAACGCCGTTGCCGGCATTGCCGATCCGTCGCGCAATTTATGGGCCGTGCAGTTCCACCCTGAGGTTCGGCACACCCCGCGAGGAACCGACCTGCTGCGCAACTTCCTCTTCCGTATCTGCCATGCGGAGCCCAACTGGACCCCGGCCCACTTTATTCAGTCGACGGTGGCCGCGATCCGCGAACAAGTAGGGGATGGCCGAGCCATCTGCGCTCTTTCCGGAGGGGTCGATTCGTCGGTCGCTGCAGTGTTGGTGGAGCGCGCTATCGGCGACCGCCTCACCTGCGTTTTTGTGAATAATGGTGTCCTGCGCAAGAACGAATTCTCGCAGGTACAGCAGAACATGCGCGACAAGCTCGGACTTCGGCTGGTCGCCGTGGACGCGGGAGACCGCTTTCTCTCCCGGCTGGCTGGAGTGCTCGATCCGGAACAAAAGCGCAAGATCATTGGCAGCGAATTCATCGAGATATTCGATGAGCAAGCGGTCCACATCCTCCAGCACCAGCAGCCCAACGCAACCATAGCCTGGCTGGTGCAGGGAACTCTTTATCCCGATGTCATTGAATCTTCTTCCGTCAAAGGCCCGTCCCAGACCATCAAGAGCCATCACAACGTGGGCGGCCTGCCGGCAAACATGAAGTTGAAATTAATAGAGCCCCTGCGCGAGTTGTTCAAGGATGAGGTCCGGCGCATCGGCCGCGATTTGGATATGCCGGCGGAGATTCTCGAGCGGCAGCCTTTTCCCGGCCCGGGACTCGCAGTCCGCATCTTGGGAGAGGTCACACCTGATCGAGTGGCTCTATTGCAGGAAGCCGACGACATCGTCGTGAAGGAAATCAAAGCAGCCGGGCTCTACCAGCAGATTTGGCAATCCTTTGCCGTGCTCTTGCCGGTCAAGAGCGTCGGCGTAATGGGGGATCAACGCACTTATGCTTACACCTGCGCCATCCGCGCCGTGCATTCCGAAGACGGCATGACTGCCGACTGGGTGCCGTTGCCTTACGATCTGCTGAAGAGAATCTCCAGCCGCATCGTTAACGAGATCCACGGCATCAACCGTGTCGTCTACGACATCACATCCAAGCCACCAGGAACCATCGAGTGGGAATAGCTGCCTGGTGTAGCCCCGGACTTTAGTCCGGGGAAGCGAGAACGCTCGGTACATAAATTTTGGGGCTTTAAAGCCGGCTATGTACGGGCCGCAACGAAGCAGTCCCGGAGGGACGGAACAGCCTGTAGCCCGGCACAGTCGAAAACCGTATTTCTTACCCTGCCACAAAGGATCGGGTGCCCCATCCTTCGCGCTCTTTGCGAAGGGTGGGATGCCACTGCTCTTCACCCGAGACCCTTCCCCGAAACTTCTGCTTATCCCACCCTTCGCAGAAAACGCGAAGGATGGGGCACCCAATCCTTTGTGGCAGTGCAAGAAATACTCGCCTGCCATTCGATCTGCCCCTGGTTTTCATCACCTTGCGTGAGGAGCAGGCTCGTGGGGACACGGCAGTAGGCTAAGGTTTATGAGGCGAGTCCCGGAGGGACGGCACATCCCGGCTGAGGCCGTGCCGTTCCCGGACCGAGCGCAGCCCTGGTGGCTGTAAAGCAAACAGAACAACGGGCGGTTTTCCTTAAGAAAACCGCCCGTTGCTTAAGAAAACCGCTGAAGCAACTTCCGCCCTAAACCAAAGCCAAATCTTTAGCCGTCACCCCAACTTTGGGGAACCACGAATGGGCCCCAATCAAGCTGTGGTTGACGTTCTCGATGTTCTTCACACCCTGGTCATTGAGCCAATCTTCAAACGCCTTGGCCCCGCTCTTGGCGTATATGGCGATCCCGTCTTTCCAGGTTGCGCGGCCACAGAGCACACCATTAAAGGACGTGCCGCTCTCCACTGCCAACTCCAGGGTCTCGGTGAACACCGGATTGCTCACCCCGGCGGAGAGATAAATGAAGGGCTTGTGGGTCATTGCCGCAGCGTCCCGGAAGTGCTGCAGGGCTTCGGTTCGGGTGTAGGCAGATTCGCCCTTGAACGCCTTGGTGCCCTGAACAAACTCCATTTGCACCGGGACCTCGACCTTCAGCACATCGACGAAATATCTCTCCTTGCCGAATTCCGCCATGGACCCGGACACAATCTCCGGTTTCTTTTTGGCATATTCCAGGGACTTCTCGCTGTTGCCGTGCACATCGTAGCCGACAAACTCGAGGAAGAAAGGAATGTCATTGATCCGGCATTCATCGCCGATGCGCTCGATAAACGCGTGCTTCTGATCGTTGATATCGCTTTTTTCAAACTGGGTGTAATAAAGCAGAACCTTGAGACAATCCGCGCCCACTTCCTTCAGCCTGCGTACCGACCAATGATCGAGCAGATCGGGCAGGCGGCCCGCCTGGTCGGCATCGTAGCCGGTCTTCTCATACGCCAGCAGCAGTCCTTTGCCATGACGCCGCTTGGCCGCCGGCAACCCGTACTCGGGATCGAGCAGGATCGCCGTCGCGTGCTTGGTAAGCACTTCCGTGACCAGTTCCTTAAACTCGATCAGGGCAGAGTCTGGCAAGTCGGAAACGCCCTTCTCTTTGGCCAGCGACTTCTTAAGCGATCCGCGCTGATCCATCGCAGCGGCGGCGATCACTCCGCGATCATCCGAGACCGCTTTCAGTCCCGCCAGTTTTCCAGGTGTAAGCTTGGTGGTTGTCATTGCTCATTTCCTCTCGATTTTTGCCGTTGTTCCCGCGGCCATTCTAAAGCATTGCTTATTTATTTGACGGGGCAAGCACCGCTCGCTGCGCCTCTACCAGTTCGATGATGCCACGCTCCGCATGATCCATCATCTCCATTAATTTTGTCCGCGGGAACGCGTTGCGTTCCGCGGTGGCCTGTACTTCGACCAATCCTCCGCCTTCCGTCATCACCACGTTCATGTCCACTTCGGCCTGCGAATCTTCTTCGTAAGCCAGGTCGAGCAGGGTCACTCCTTCGACGATGCCCACACTGGTTGCGGCGACCAGTTGGGTCAGCGGCAGCTTCTTGAGCGTGCCCGCCTCGACCAACCGCCGAAACGCGATTGCCATGGCCACGCAAGCACCGGTAATCGCCGCCGTCCGCGTGCCCCCATCCGCCTCCAGCACATCGCAATCAAGAATCACGGTGCGTTCTCCTAACGCGTGCATGTCGACGACCGAACGCAGGGAACGTCCAATAAGCCGTTGGATCTCATGCGTCCGTCCGCCTACTTTCCCCCGCTCCGCTTCGCGCGGGGTGCGCGTGAGGGTAGCCCGCGGCAGCATCCCATATTCGGCAGTGACCCACCCCCTGCCGCTATTCTTCAGCCAGCCGGGAACGCCGGTTTCAATGGTGGCATTGCACAGCACCCGAGTGTGCCCCACTTCAATCAACACCGAGCCCTCCGCCATCGAAGTGTAATTGGGAGTGAGGCGCACTGGGCGCATCCCCTCGGGAGCCCGGCCATTGGGGCGGAAGAAGGCGGTTGCTGTTTTCTGCGAGGTATTCATCTCCTGATTGTATGAGAGCGGCCGGCGGCTCGGACGGGGCCCGCCGCGCCAGGGCGAGTGTTCCGCTTTGGGACTTGTCCCAAAATGGAACCCTTCCCCTAAACCAAACATTCCTTGACAGTTGCCGCTGTATCCGGGCTTTTGTGTTCTCTTTCGGGAAAAACCCAATGCGAACCCGGTGATTTCGCTCCCCGTGCCTCAACCTGCAAGTGATTGCCCTGCAGCACCTTCGCAGGTTATCCCCGCTCCGCTCCACTTTGGCTCGCCACGTGCTCTAACACCGGCAACGATCCGCCAATAATCCCCGGCAAACCGGCGACGGTAAAGCAAGTGGGAACAGCAAGTGAGAACAAGCAAGCAAGTAATAAAAAAAAGTGAAAGGAGTGGTCATGAAATTAATTCTTGAACCGGTCATGCAGAATGATTGCTCGCAGAAAAGCAGTCCGCTTCGCCGCCTTCCACAGCAAACCAGCGGCTCGTGCCTGGCATCACTTTTCCCTACCCGCAAACGAAAGTTACCCCGATAAATGTCGATACAGCAGGCAGGGAAGTTCTTCCCTTTCCAGAAAGGATTCTGCGTACAATGGCGATTACTGTTCCAGTTACATTTCCTGTGGCAACTATGTCGCGACCCTTGGAGCGCACCGGCAAGCTTCATTTGCTCGTGGTTGACGAGGATGCCGCGATTCGTTCCGCGTGCTGCGAAATAGCCACCGACCTTGGTTTTGCGCCCCAGACCGTTTCCGGTATTGAATCGGCCCGTACCCTGCTCCGTGATCAGGGTATCGACATTCTGCTGCTTGATCTGCGCGCCCCGCTCGAAGAAGGTCTTGGTTTGTTGCATGAGATCAAGGCGCTCAACCCCGGGTTGATGGTCGTCGTCATGACGGCGTTCGCCAGTGTGCAGGCCATGCGCACTGGCGCCGCAGACTATCTGACCAAGCCGTTCGCGCTGGACGAACTCACTGCGGTTCTGGAGCGGGCGATGGAACGGCGCACGGTCGACGGTGCCAGCCGCCGCCTGCGGGAAACCCTGCGCTCCCCCCAGGGTCTGGGCAACATGATCGGTCGCAGTCCTGAGATGGACAAGCTGTACCGCATCCTGGCCAAGGTGGCGCAAAGCTCCCATCCCGTGCTGATCTTAGGTGAGAGCGGGGTGGGTAAGGAATTGGTGGCCCGCTCCATCCACTCCAACGGGCCTCATGCCGCCCGGCCGTTTGTGCCCATCGACTGCGGCTCGCTGGTGCCAACCTTGATGGAGAGCGAACTCTTCGGCTACGTCAAAGGGGCCTTCACCGGCGCCAACCGTTCCAAGGATGGGCTGTTGGCTTCGGCTGAGGGGGGAACGGTATTTCTGGATGAGATTGGCGAACTGCCGCTGGATTTGCAGGCCAAGCTGCTGCGCGCTCTGCAGGAAAAAGAGGTTCGCCCGGTGGGCGCGACGCACCGGATTCCGATCAACGTGCGCATCCTGGCCGCTACCAACCGCAACCTGGTCACAGCGGTCGAACAAGGACGATTCCGCAAGGATCTCTATTATCGGCTCAGCGTGGTCAATCTCCGCATTCCACCCCTGCGCGAGCGCAAGCAGGATATCCCACTGCTGGCGGCGCACTTCCTGGAGCGGATGTCGCGCGAAACCGGCACCACCCACACCTTGAGCGATGATGCCTTGCGCACCTTGGTCGATTACGATTGGCCGGGGAACGTGCGCGAGCTCGAGAATTCGCTCGATCGTGCCTGCACCCTCTCCTCCGGTCCGGTCTTGCACCTCGGTGATCTGCCCACACAGCTGCAGAACTTTCACCTGCAGAATCGTCGTCCAGCGCCGGCCGCCGCGGCCCTGGGCGGTCCCGGTTCCAGCCGTGCCCCGGTTTTGCCCCTCGCGCAGTTAGAGAAACAGGCCATCCTGGAAACCCTGCGCAAGCTCAACGGTGACAAGCTCCTGGCCGCCCGCCTCTTGGGTATCGGCAAGACCACGCTCTACCGCAAACTGAAGGAATACGGGATCGGCGCTCCGGACACAGAAGAGCGTGTCACGAACGACGACTCTGCATCTCCAAGTCCATAAAAAACGTTTATGAACGTTTTTTAAGCTGCGCCTCTTCAGGCCGCAACCATTCCGCTTTAGGCAACCCAGGCAACCGAAGGAGGAAGTCGTGCAATCATCTGCGCAGCACAATATCCTGATAGTCAGCCCTATGGCCGACGCGACCCAGGTCGCTTTCTCGTTGAGCAGTGCCTTGGCCTGTCCGGTGAAGGTCGCTGCCGGCCATCGAGCCGGGGTTACAGAGTTGCGCCACCGCGACTATTCCGTGGTCGTGGTGGATGACTGCATGGCGGAAGCCAATCCCGCGGCCACTGAGGTCTTGTGGCAAAGTCTGGGCATGGCGGTCCCGGTGCAGATAAACTTTGCGTTCCATGGTGGCTCTCGACTGACCCGCGAGGTAAAAGCCGCCATCGCCCGCGGCGAACAGCAGCAGGTTTTGGCTTTGCGCGCAGCCGCGTCGTTGCTCGAAAATGAACTGAAATCGACCGTAACCGGCTTGCTGTTGCAATCCCAACTGGCCCTCGCCGAACCACAGCTATCCCCTAAGTTAGCCGGCAAACTGGAACTGGTGGCCGAACTTGCGGGCAATCTGCGCCGTAGGCTTGAACGAGCCCAAGCCTAACCCGCGCTGGCGGTTGCCTCACAGATTTCGATTTCTTTAAAACGTCTGGTTGCTGAGGGTTTCCTCTCAGCCCATTCCTTTCCACGCCATCAAAACCTGTCGCCGTTTCTACGCCCTGCTTCCCGCATCCTTTGAGAGCCCCGGCATGGGGCTCCGCATCATGCTTTATCGTTCTTGCCCCTCGCTCGTTGCTTGCCTCACAACTGGATTGTCCCGCATCTAAAGAGTGGTCAGGAGTTGGTGTAAGCTTAAGTCGTTCTTAAGCAGCCGCCACCGGATGCGGGGCCACGATTCTCGCCTGGTGGGTGACGCTTGCTGGGCCGAATCTGCTGCATCACCGGGTCCAAAAGAAACAGATCCTGGTCTCCAAAACCAAAGGCTGCAGGCAGCTGGAGGGCCGGGCACCGCACAGCACAAATTTTCGCGTAACGGAGAGAACTATGATCAAGCACGGTTTCTCAAGCGCAGCCCCTACCATTCTGCGGCCTGTACGTAAGTCCGCCGCCTATGGTCTTACTTTGTCTTTGGCAGGCTTGCTGCTTCTGGGTGGATGCAACAAGGCGCCGGCGCCCGCACCGGACACGGCGCAGTCTACGCCGCCGGCCGCCCCGGCCCCTGCTGCTCCCGAACCCGCTGCCCCGTCACCGGCCGCTCCCGCGGCGGCTGCTCCGGCACCAGGTTCAGCCATGATGGCCATGACTGCAGCGCCGCCATCCGCCCCCAGGCCGATCATCGTGCCTTCGGGCACCCCGCTGGTGGTTCGCATGGGGCAAACCGTCAGTGCGAAAGAAAACAGTGTGGGCGATAGTTTCGGTGGAACCCTCGCCCAGTCCGTCGTGGTTCGTGGGACAACAATATTCCGCGCCGGCGCCCCGGTGACCGGGGTGGTGACTGCCTCCAAAGGGCAGGGAAGATTCAAGGGCGACGGCGCCCTGGGGATCTCGGTCCGCAGAGTCGGCAACTATGACGTCACCACCTCCGCGTATGAGAAGTCGGTCTCTGGCAAAGGCAAGCGCACGGCCATATTTGCCGGCGGTGGCGGTGGTGCCGGCGCCCTGATTGGTGGGATCGCCGGCGGAGGTAAAGGCGCCTTACTCGGTGGCCTGCTGGGAGCCGGCGGGGGAACTGCCGCCGGGGCCTTCACCGGCAACAAGAATGTCTCGGTGCCGGCGGAAAGCGTCGTCACCTTCAACCTGGCCGCACCCCTCACCGTGACTCGACAGTAGGTGAAGCTTCTTCTCTGCTGCTCGTCTGGGAAGGGAAGATCCTGTTCCTGAAGTGGGATTGCGATGCCGCTCGAAGTTGCAGATACTTCAGAGCATAATCAGGGCTTTGGTCATGGGGTAATCGCCGCTGTCGTGCAGCCGTCCAACCGCTGCACCGGCTTCGAGGCCTTACCAGCTCCGGAGGCAGAATGGATAGCGATCCCGCAAGCAGCGCGGCCCGTAAGCACACCAATGGCTGGATGACGGTGCTGGCACTGGGCCTGCTGGCCGTCGGTTTGCTTGCCTGCCTGTATATCTTAATCGGGTTCCCGGCGGAGGCGCAGGTCACCGGCTCCGCCGATTCCATCACCGCTCCAGCTGCCCAGCCCGTGCCCGTGCGGCGCCAGCCTCTCTATGCCGCTCAACCCGCCGCGCAAACTCCGGTGGTCGCTACCCCGCGCTCCGACCCTAATGAAACCACGTCCGAAATTCAGGCCGAGCTGAATACGGTGCACGATCAACTGCGCCAGTCGCAGGAAAACTTACAGCGGGCGGCCCAGGCGCAGCGCCGAATCCGCACCGCGTCGGCGCTCTTTCTGGCTGTGTTCGCAATCATTGCCGCCCTGGTCGTGATCCAGGTATACGTCCAGGCGCGAGCCTGGGACCGTGACGCGTCCCGGTCTCTTTCTGAAGTGGAAGCGGTGGCCGCGCAACTCGAAGTTCTGCGGGACGCCCGCATAGAGGCGCGCAGCGTTTTGCCCGGATTGCTGCAGGAAGTAGGCGAGCAGCCCCTGGGCTTTCAGGAGGAGGGCAGCGCCTTTGCTCCTCGCGCGCTGGCCTTGATTCATGATATCGATCATCTGGCCTATGTCGGCCAGGGCCGGCTGGCATTCCATGATCTACCCGCGGAGCCGGAGGCTGCCGTCTACCTGAATGGCCTGCTCCTGTCGGCCGTTTCCCATTTGTCGCGCTCCGACCCGTGGACGGCCTTTGCCCGTCTGGACCAGTTTTTCTCCCAATTGACGCACTTCCCGCAAGCGGTGGAACGGCGCCGCATCGCGCAAGCCTATTCCTACCGGGCGCTGGCCGCCTACCAGGTCCTGGAATCGCAGGACAAGGAGCCGTCCTGGCTGCGAAAGGGGGAGCGCGCGCAGTCCGAGTCTTTGTCCAAACAGGCGTTTGCCGACGTTGCCCACGCTTCTTCGATTGATCCCGAATGGAGACATACGGCGTTCGTCGAAGCTTTGCTCTGCAGCCGCTTTTACATCGGCGAGGATGCGGTCGACAACAGCTCACGCAGCGATCTCTTTGTCCGCGGCTTGCGCCGCGCGGTCAGCCTTTACAAGAGCCTGATCGAAGAGAGGTCCTATCGTGGGCCGGCCCGGCGAAATCTGGTGCGCTGCCTCAAACGGATCGCGGAACAGACGGGGGAAAAGAGCGATTTCTCCGATTTTGGTTATGCCTTGAACGCTTTTCCCAGTGACGAAGAACTGGCCGACGAGGCTCTGGCGGCCCGCCAGCCCGGTTCGCAGGACCGATTCCTCTGGCAATGGTTGCTGGGCGATGAGGAGTTGTTCGGCAATGTCGAGCGGCTCAACCTGGCCGAATACCGCGCCTTCTGGATTCGCATGTTGGATACCAAAGTCCATCTCCGGAACTGGAGAGCAGATCTGGCCGAGCTTCAGCGGTCCAGGCCGGAAATGAAGGATTGGAGCGTCCAGCTGCTGCAATCCGACCCGCCGATCTCCTTGTCCAATGCCATTTCCCGGCGCCAGGAGCGGTTTGACAGCCCCGCTTCGGGAGCCTGAGTGGCGGGCGTAACCCGAAAGTTACTAGCCGATCTGCTGGCAATTCGGCCCTCTCCTTTCGTATCATGGGTGTATGCCTGTCTTGCTCATAGGCGAGCGAAGACGAGCAGCTAAAGGAGATACCGATGCCCACGAAAAGTGCAGAAGCGCCCAACGGGACCGTCAAGCGCCGCAAACCGGCGGCCAAAAAGCAGGAGACGACCGCCCCTTCACGGGAGGAAATCGCTCGCTTGGCAGAGAAGTACTGGGCAGAGCGTGGCTGGCCGGAAGGTTCGGCTGAGCAGGACTGGCTGCGCGCGGAACAAGAACTGAAAACCGCTTCGTAGTAAGGGGGAAGGCAGGTCCTTCCCCGATTTCCCACGTCCTCGCGTCACCTCCGCAGTTATAACGCTCCGTCGCAACGATGTGCCAGGACAAGCCGGAAAAGCTCGGTGAGCAGGCGTAGTCACGCCCTGACTGCTGCTCTGCCAGCCCAAAATAAGCAGAAAAACCAACCAGCGCCGGCGATCAACGCGGCCGGCGCTATCGTGTTCGTCTGCCTTGTCTATGGACGAATCGAAGAGGGCTTTTGGATGGTGTAACGAGACCTGGGCCACCCACTCACTATTCGTTCGCGTTATTTCATCTTCTTAGGTGGGCCGCAGAATTGTCATCCGGAGCGCAGCGCAGTGGAGGGACCTGCGGTTTCTTCCCATCCCGCAACTAATCCAACCTGAGCCACCCCTCTCCCCTTGTCATCCCGACCGGAGCGTAGCGCAGTGGGACCTGCGGTTTCTCTCTCCCCGGTACTCACACACCATCATGAGTCCCTGCGGAGCTGGGTGAGAGGCGCACGTATTTGTATTAGCAGCCCCATTTCGCTGTGTCACGCACGACCACTTTGCCTAAATCATAGAAAAAAAAGCAGATACAGCTTCACTTTTGAGGTGGGTGGGCTACCACCTCTCCCCAATCCGGTCACACTTCGGTGATCTTGAGTCCTGGTCCACATGGGCGATACTTGTCCTCAGGGAAAAGCTGATTGTGTTGCTCTCCCAATGTAATCTTTGCAATTTTTTCTGCCGCGTCTTGTTGCCCATGAAAAACGAAGTGCTCGACATCCTCATCCTAGGCCTGCTCGTGGTGCTGTTCGCCTCGATCTACCGCAAACGAGCAAGCGCACGTTTGCGCTGCTGGGTCATCGGCTGGATCCTGGTTCTGCTGCACTTTGCCGCCCTTCTGGTATCGCCCACCTCTCCTGCCGGGCAGGCAGTGGACGATTGCCTGAGTGTCAGCGCTCTGCTCCTCTCCGGACTGTGCTTCCTGTTCTCCGCTTCCGTCATACTCGAGTCCTCTTTGGGGAGTGCTCTGGTTGGCTTCGGCATCGGTATTCCGGCGCTCTTCTACACCAACTACCTCATCTTCGGCGGTTCTCACCAATGGCCCTTGTACGCCGCGGCCACGGTGGGTGCTGTTGCCGGTGTGGTTTTGGCATGGCGATTGTGCCTCGGCCGCAGCAAAGTCTGGGCGATCATCACCCTGGCCTTTTCGACGGGCGGCGTATGGACTCTCGTCTCCATCGCCCGCCACCAGCCGGATCGTGGCATCCTGGCCCTGTTATCTGAAATTTTCCTAACCTTTGCCGCCCTCTACTGGTTCGACTTCCGCCGCAAGTCGACCGGCGTATTGACCGCCATCCTGGGTCTGTTTGCCTGGGCTGCGGTCTTTCCTGTGGGACTGATTTGCGACTCTTTTGTCCGCGCCGGGCAGATTCCCCCGGAGTTGTGGAACGTGCCCAAGTATTTCGTCGCCTTCGGCATGATCATGACCCTGCTCGAAGACGAGTTCCTGGCGGTCGGGCGCGCTGCCGAGCACTATCGGCTGCTTTTTGCCTCTAACCCCCATCCCATGTGGGTGCATGATCCGGAAACCCTGCGCATCCTGGAAGTCAACGATGCGGCGGTCGAGCATTACGGCTACTCGCGCGAAGAGTTCATCCGCATGACCTTGGCCGATCTGCGGCCCACCGAAGACGTGGGCGCGATTCTGCGTGAAAATTCGGCCACCAATTCCACCAAGCTCACCGGTCCCTGGCGCCATCGGCGCAAAGACGGCTCCTACATTCAGGTGGACACGGCCTCGCATTGCATCGACTACCAGGGCCGGAAGTGCAGCTTTGTGCTGGTGCAGGACGTGACCGACCGGCAGCAACTGCATGAGCAGCTGGTTCACCAGGCGCACCACGATCTCCTCACCGGGCTGCCCAATCGGCTGCTGCTGGAAGATCGCATGCAACAAAGCCTGGCCCAGGCGGCCCGCTACGGACAACAAGCCGCGGTGTTGTGCCTGGACCTCGATCGTTTCAAGCACATCAACGACAACCTTGGTCATGCCGCCGGCGATCTATGCCTGCAGCATGTGGTCAAGCGCATCTCCGCCCGCTTACGCGCCGTCGATACTTTTGCCCGCACCGGGGGAGATGAGTTCGTCGTCATTCTGGGAGAACTGGCCAGCAAAAGCAGCGCCGTCATGGTCGCTCGCAGCATCCTGGAGAGCGTGAGCCAGCCCATCGAGGTCGACGATTACACCTTCGATGTCTCCGCCTCGATTGGCATTGCCATCTATCCCGACGACGGGTCCGATCCGGCGCAGCTTCGCCGTTTCGCCGATGCCGCGATGTATCGCGCCAAGCAGACAGGGGGCGGTCAATATCTTCTCGTTTCCTCCCACCTTAGTGGGTCCGTCGACGAGGTGACTGAGCTGGAGCGGTTCCTGCGCGGCGCGCTCAAGTCGGATGGACTGGAGCTCTTCTATCAACCGCAATACTCCATGTCCGGTAACCTCTGCAGCATGGAAGCGTTGTTACGTCTCAACCACCCACTGCTGGGTGCTGTGCCGGCCGATCGCTTCCTGCCCATTGCGGAGGAGTGCGGCCTGATTGTCTCCTTAGGAAACTGGGTTTTGGATGAGGTTTGCCGCCAGAGCATCGAGTGGCAAGGCCGTGGGCTCAAGCCCTTGCGCATATCGTTTAGCGTTTCGCCGCTACAGTTTCTGCATTCCGACTTTTCTCTCCGCGTGCTGAATGCGGTGGCCCAGTGCGGGCTCGATCCCCAACTGCTCGAGCTGATCGTGACCGAGAGCACGGTGATGCGCAATCGCCCCGAGGTCGCTTCCCAGATGCGCAGTCTGGCCTCGCTTGGCGTCCACCTGTCCGTGGCCGACTTCGGCAGCAGCTACTCCTGTCTGAGCCATCTGCATCAACTTCCCGTAAGCACGCTCAAGATCGACTGCTCTTTTGTTGAGCGCATCTCCGATCCCAACGGGACATACACGATCGTGCAGGCCATCATTGCCTTAGCCCACAATCTTGGCTTTAAGGTCGTCGGCGAAGGGGTGGACCGTCCCGATCAGATGGAATGCCTGCGCACCCTTGGCTGCGATTTCTTGCAGGGGGGGCTCATGGCTCCGGCCCTGCCGGCTGCGGGAGTTCCCAAGTATCTCTCGTCGGTCACGTCCCCGGTCGCGAGACATTCGCGGCGTTGATTCCGGGCGGAATCTACGGTGCGGTAATTACCCCGCAAGCGATTCTTTCGCCCGCATTTCCCGTCGGATCGGTCACCATATCATCGGCTTTCTCGTGAATGATAAACGCTGTGCCGCCGTTGGCAAAGACTGAATTCGGCGCGTTTTTCTTGAGCGAAATGCTTTGCGTTAGCAGAGTGACATGGTCCGTTCCGTCGGCCATGATTTCCAGATTAGCGGGCATGTCGCCGGCGTGTGCGCCTTTGGGATTCTTGATTCCATGCTGCTTGTTGTCAGGATTGAAATGCGCGCCGGCGGACTTGAAATCCGGTGCATCGCACTTCGCATTGACGTGCACATGGATGGCATGCTCGCCTTCGGGAAGATTCTTCAAATTCAGTTTGATCTTGACGCCGTTGCCCGCGGGCGTCAGCAGGGCTGTTCCCGCGTCCTGCCCCTGGCTGGTCTTGAAGTCCACCTCCAGACCCTTGTCTCTCGCCAGCGCCGCCGAACCCGACAGTGCTAACAAAACCGGTAGCGCATTGATGCACATTCTGGCCAATCTGGTCATTCTGCTCCTCGCCTCTTTGCAGTCAATCTCGGACACACGCTAGCATAACTGATCCGCCGCCCACGAGAACTTGGCGCAGCCATTATGTAACCGTTACAGACTCCCGGGTAAGACCGTTAAATGGCCTGTTATCAAAGTAATGCGTAGCAAGTGTTATGTACGCCTGTAGGCTGCGAACCTAGAGTGATAACAACACTGAGAGTAGGCACTGGCATGGTTCCTCGCATTTTGATCATCGATGATGAAGCCGACATACGGGAAGTGACTGCGCTTAGCCTGGAAACGATTGCCGGCTGGCAGGTCATCCTGGCCCCTTCGGGAGCGCAAGGGATTCGCCGTGCGTCGCTCGAACAACCCGATGCCATCCTGCTTGACGTCATGATGCCCGATATTGACGGTCCGACGACTTATCAGATCCTGAAGCAGAACGGAAACACGGCTCACATCCCCGTGATTCTGCTCACGGCGAAGGTGCAGGGTCAGGATCGGCGCAAGCTCGACGAACTGGGAGCCGCCGCCATCCTTTCCAAACCATTCGACCCCTTGACCCTGGCTGATCAGATCTCCGAGATCCTGGGATGGGATGGGGACACTGTTCACAGGGACGGCTCCGCCGGAGCCATATCGCTCGCCGGCGACTGAGCCCCCCGCCGGTGGGTCCTCCAGCGTTTTCCGCGGCAGCTTGTAAAGCCCCTACACTCTTCGCCCTTTGAGTGGGTGGCCCAGGTCTCGCTCTTGAGACCTGGGTTTCTGCTCGCAAGTGGGTCCTGCCGGAACACCCAGGTCTGAGAAGAGAGACCTGGCCACCCACCCAAAATTAAGTAGTAGGTCTCGGTTTGACAGCCAGGAATATCGGCGGTAACGGCTTGCCATTGATATCCGTCAGCTTCGGGTTGATCTGCTTGGTATCGAGCAAAGTCGTCGTGTCGATCAGGTGCAGCTGATTGTCCCCACTGGTGCCGGCAAAAAAGATGGTGTTATCCGGAGAGAAGATCCCCGCCACCGGTGCCAGCGCGGTGCCGGTCAGCGTAACGCTGCCCAGCGTTCCCAGTACCCCTGCGTCGGTAGAAGGCTTGTACACCGGCAACAGCGCCCCTCCCGCGGGCGGAGTGGTGGCGCTGCTCCCATAGGTAATAAAGGCCTCCTGCGAGTTGGTGGCAGCTACCACCTCGTTGATGTTAGTAAGCCCGTAGGCCGCCAGCGAAGTCTGGTTGACCACCGGCGGAGGATTAAAGGTGATGCCGGTCGTCTGCCCGTTCGCGTCCCGGGGGCAGGAATTGATGGGCACGGTGACCGAGAGATCGGTGAGCACTGCCGGATTGGCGGAAGCACCAATGATGTGTCTGCCGTCCGTCGTCGAAGCGAGATGATCGGAAAGCGCCGCAACCGTGGCGGCTTCGGGATAATTGACCACCGGCTTGACATTAGTTTCCGGGCACTCCCCATAAGCCGAGGTGGTCGTGCCCGAAAGAAACACTGCAGCCGCCGGAATGGTCACCGCAAGATCGGGCGAGCAGAACATGTTGTAAGTGTTATTGGGATTGGCCGTGGTGTTGGGCGGATAAGTGGTCGGGTCGGTAGGGATGGGGCTGGTGGTGTTGGTTGCCGGACAAATGCCGGTAGTCGGCGTAGCCTGGTTCCCGGGCAATGGCTCGACCGACCACCCGGTGAAGTTGTTGTGAATATAAAGCACACCATCGCCCACCGCATACACTGTCTGTCCGTCGGGACTGAAAGTGGCCTTCTGGGCTATGCCGGCAAACGACGTATACGATCCGTTCGACGGCGTGTAGAGATAGAGAATCTGGCGCAACTGATCATTGACCAGCACCGAGGCGTTCGTAGGCGAAACCGCCAGCACGATCCCAGGTACGTTCGCCGTCTCCGAAGCCAGGCTGTTGGTGGCCGCGGTATACGTCATCAACTCGTGATAGCTGCCGAAATAAAGCGTCGTCCCGGTCGGATCGAGCACCATCGAGTTAGGCGAGTAAGGCAGCTTGATGGGGTTGCCGATGGTCCCGGTTGAAAGATCGATTGGCACGAAATAAGGCGAGCCGGGGCTGGATGTCCAGATGTAATTGCTGTTCTTGCCCGGGGACGCGATCTGCACGAAATTGCTGATCGCCGGCACCCCTGTTCCCAGGGTTCCCATTTCATTGATCGGCGCCGGATTACAACTGGTGGGCTGGCAGATCGCCGTGATGGCCGAGTTCGAAGGAAACGAAGCCGTGACCCCACCGGTCGAACTGACGGCGATGCTGCCTGGATTGGTGGATATATATGTGAGCGCCAGCCCGTTGATCACGTTGTTATTCGTGTCCGTCACCGTCGCCGTCAGTGCCAGGGGAGTGTTAAGCGTAACGCTGGCGCTGGTCGCCCCGGTCGAGGCCACGCTGAGCGCAAGCTTGGCCGGCGGGCAGGTAAAGAAGTACCCGGCGTTGCTGCTGGTCTGGGCAATGGTGCCGGTGATCAACGTCGAACCCGGGGCTTGTGCGGTCGCTACACCGTTCTGATCGATGGTGACCACTCCGGCGCTGGTCGCTCCGTAGGTAAGATGGCCGATCGAATTCGAGCACTCGGGGACGGTGGTCGAACCCGGTTCGCACAGAAGAACCTGCCCCCCGGCGGCCACCGTCGTGCTGGGGCATGAACCCGTCGTCCCGGTAGACGTGCAGTAGGCCTTGGCATCAAGCTGCGAGGTCTGGCCCTGAGAAAGACATATGGGCGCGCCCGAGGTGTTGGTCGGCCCCACCAGTTGCAGGCTGGTGATGGGAGGGTGGGAATACACCGCCACCTGGTTGCTGGTAAATCCCGCTGCGGTGGCCGTCATGTACGCCACGCCCGTCTTGTTGGTAGGAAGGCAGGTGGTGTAGGCCGCAACCGCCGGGGTGTGCAGATTCCAGGTTCCGCCGCAAACTGCCCCGGTGGGCGAAACGTCCGCGATCGTGCGGTCGGTAGTGCCGTACGTATAGCTGCTGATCGAGGCCGAACCGCCAATGCAATTCTGTGACGTAGGCGCCTGCAGTTGCGAGGTCTGCGAGAAGGCAACCGAAAGCCCCGTGGTCTGGGGCTGAAGAGAAATAGAGACTGGCTGGCTCTTCAGGTATCCGTATCCGGATCCATTGCAATAATTGGAGTTTTTGTTAGCACAGCCCTGGAGAGAAAGACCTACCGGAATGGTAAGAAGTAGCAAAACTACAAAAGTCAAAAACCGCTGCATGAAACCTCCCCGCCGGGATGTTGCCGTCCCCGGCGGTTATCCAATTGCCAATAGCCCAAACCGTCCCGCCTGCCGGCTCTGCTCCAGCCGGATTCTCCAGGTTTTGTTGGAGCATGTGGGCATCCCGCCCAATCACTGGCGTCTGAACATATGCCCGAAGCGCGTGCAGAGTTGTGCGTGGTCAACGTCCTAAGTGTAGAAGGGACCGGGCCATGAGGCAACAGGGTCGCGTCGCCGAACCGTCTAGCTGTGTGGCGGCATGTATTGTTCGAACCACTGGAGCGCCCGTGCCAGCACATCGCGCCGGTGGGCCGCCGAGTTGAAACGATGACCCTCGTCCGGATAGACCACCAGTTGCGTGGGCACGTGTTGGGCACGCAGCGCATGCCAGAACTCGAAGGATTGCGGGGCCGGGCACTCTCCGTCGCGGTCGCCCACCACCACCAGGGTAGGTGTCTTGACGTTGTGGATGAAATCGATGGCCGAGCTTTTTGCGTAGACTCCCGGGTCGTCATAGACAGATGCGCCGAAAAAGGGAGTCATCCATTGGTCAATAGAGTTTTCCCCATAGTAGCTCTGCCAGTTGGAGATGCCGGCCCCGGCAACCGCCGCGTGAAAGCGCTGCGTCTGGGTCACGGCGAACATGGTCATGAAACCGCCATAACTCCACCCGGTGATCCCGATCCGTTGTTGATCGATGGGAAACTTCGCGCTCACCGCATCCACCCCGGCCAGGATGTCGCGCAGATCCCCATAGCCGAAATCCTTACGATTAGCCTGGGTGAAGGCTTCGCCCTCGCCATAGCTCCCGCGCGGATTGGGCAGCAGCACAAAGTAATCCAGCGCAGAAAAGGCGATGGGGTTGTAGCCCAGATCCGGCCAGTGCGGCTGCACCTCGCTCGAGGGGCCGCCATGCACGCTGACAATGAGCGGATACTTTTTCCCCGGGTCGTATTGCGCCGGGTAGAGCAGCCAGCCCTGTACTGGGAAAGTGTCGCTGGTCCATTGAATCGATTCCGACTTCCCCCACACCGGCTTGAGCGCCTCGTTGATCCCGGTAAAAGGATGCGCTGTAGACCCCAGAGGGCCCAGGTAAACCTCCGGAGCTTTCTGAAAGGAGCTGCGAATGAATGCCACCGAGCCATGGGCGACGGACAGGCTCTGTTCCAGCCTTCCATCCCCCACTGAGGCCGGAATACTGGGATAGCTGGCCGTGGTCTTCCCGCTTTCAGGATCGATGATCCCGATTTCAACCTGTCCCGACTTGACCCACGAAACCAACAGCTGGGGTTGCGCAAGCCAATGGATCCAGGCTGCGCTCCTGTCCGCCCCCGGGGTGAGGTCTTTCGCTTCGCCCCCGCTGGCAGACATCAGGAAGATGTCGCCACCCGTCGCCCCCTGGTCGCTCATCAGCCCGCCGATAAAGGCAATCTGTCGCCCGTCCGGCGACCAGCGGGGCACTGCAATCTGCAGCCCATGCAGGGGTCCTGGGGTATGGTCGGGGTCCAGAATGGCGCGCGGCTGGCCGTCGGGCAGGGACTGCGTATAGAGCTGGGCCACCCACCAGTTGTTTTCTCCGGGTGGGGGTGCGGCCACGTAGGCAATCCTCCGCGAGTCGGGAGCCCAGTCGTACTCATACACATGCAGGCTGGCCGGGGTTACCTGGCGAAAGTCACCGGAAGCGGCTTCGATGGTGGCCACCCGTTGAATTTCGAGCCCCTCGACGCCGATTACCCCCGCCGGCGGCTTCATGGGCGCTAGCGCCCCCGCGGGACGGCTGGCGCCTTCAATGTACAGGCAGGCTATGTAGAGGCCATCCGGGGAAAAGGCCAGGGTAGTGACTCCGCCGTGCAGATGGGTCAGCCGCCGGAGGGAGGGGCTGGCCGCTGCGGGTGCGGCCAGATAGATATCGGATTGGTCATTGGCGGAGGCCGGGGCGTTGCAGTCCGAAGAAAAAGCCAGCGCTTTGCTGTCCGGCGACCAGGCCAGGCTGTCTTCTGTGCACGGCCCTCCGGTCCCGGCGGTCAGGCGGTGGGCACGGGAAGCATCAGCAGTCGGCGCAACTTCGATCTCCGTTCCTGTTTCCCCATCGACCGCCCAGGCAATTGTCTGCGCGTCGGGGGACAACGCAACCTGGCGAATGATCCGCGTCTTTTCCAACTCGCCGAGGATGTTCGCGATGCGAGGATCGAGCGGCGCAGACGATCCGAGTGCGGTCAGGGAGGTGGCAAACAGCACTCCAGAAAGGGCGAACACGCGAAAAGACATTTGGGACGGATGCTAGCATAACCGGCCCTGGACCTTCCCCCGGCCACCCCACTCTTCCCCTCACAATAAGTCAAGGAAAGTGTCCTGGTTAACCCGCTCTTCCACTCAAACCAACACTGAACGGTCAGCCTGGGAATCCACTCTTCCACTCAAACCAACACGGAACGGGAAGTATCCTGGTAATCCACTCTTCCGCTCAAACCAACACTGAACGGGAAGTATCCTGGTAATCCACTCTTCCACTCAAACCAACACTTGACGGGTGCCCCATGTTCGCACCAGCGTACGTGGGTCAATGAAGACGGGGCGAAGCCCCATCAAAGGTCTGTCTTTATGTCCTCCCCCGCAAACAAAAGCCGGGTGCCCCACAGCTCTCACCCCGAGACTCTCCACAGCCAACCAAAAGCCCCGCAACACCCAGAAAACCCCCGAATATTGACGCCAGCCGTCACCCTTGATATCTTAAGAAGGTTCCGCATTAGCCAGTAAAGTGCGTGCTTGAACGATGTGCTGTGGAGTATTGCAGCAAGGCGCTCTTGACACTGGCGGCAAGAATTGCGGCCCATTCATCAGGGTCCCTTCAAAACGCTCGCGTGATGCAGGGGAACAATCGCATCGGCCATTGCGACACCTTCCACCTGGGAAGGCTATGCGGGCCGGAACTTCGAAACGGAACTGGCTTCTTTTCTGGTGCCCGGTTTTCCGGCATGAGGCACAACGGCGCGTGAGCGCAATTGTCCCGGCGGAATCCAGAGAAAAACGCGCGGCCACCGTCGATGTTCTCGTCTTTGGTTGGTAAACAGGAGAGAAGCAGCCGCCGCTGGCTTCGTGCACCGTTGAGCGCCACGTTCAGGCGCTGTTCCGGTGATGTGCGGCGCAGGGATGTTCTGCGGGATTTTAAGGAGTAAGGTTTGCCTACATTCAGTCAGCTCGTGAGAAAAGGCCGCACTGCGGCGCGCTACAAGACTGCCTCGCCGGCACTGCAGGGGTCGCCCCAGCGGCGCGGCGTTTGCACCCGCGTCTACACCCAGACGCCCAAGAAGCCGAACTCGGCGCTGCGCAAGGTAGCCCGTGTCCGGCTGACCAACGGGGTTGAAGTCACCACCTACATCCCCGGCATCGGCCACAACCTGCAGGAGCACTCGATCGTGCTCATCCGCGGCGGCCGTGTGAAGGATCTCCCCGGAGTTCGCTACCACGTAGTCCGCGGCACGCTTGATTCTGTCGGCGTGGCCAACCGCAAACAGAGCCGTTCGAAGTATGGCGCCAAGCGTCCCAAGAGCGGGGCGAAGTAGAAAGGTTTTATGCCGAGAAAAGGACATATCGCCAAGCGCGAAGTAGCCGCCGACCCGGTTTACAACTCATCCCTGGTGACGAAATTCGTCAACTCGATGATGTGGGATGGCAAGAAATCGACTGCCCAGGGCATCTTCTACCAGGCCATGACCAACCTTGAGCAAAAGGGTGGGGATGAGGCCTTGAAGCTGTTCAAGAAAGCAGTCGAGAACTGCAAGCCGCTGCTCGAAGTCAAGACCCGTCGCGTGGGCGGTGCTAACTACCAGGTGCCGATCGAAGTTAATCCCGAGCGCCGCACCTCGCTCGCCATTCGCTGGCTGGTTACCTACGGCCGGGCGCGAGGCGAAAAGGGCATGATCGAAAAATTGACCAGCGAATTGCTGGATGCGGCCAACGGCCGCGGCGCCGCCATGAAGAAGAAGGAAGACGTTCATCGCATGGCGGAAGCGAACAAGGCGTTTGCCCACTACCGCTGGTAGTCGGCAGGCGTTAACCAGGGAAGAAAGAAGAATCGCGAGTCTAACGTCTCGCGCGAGAGTGAGAGAATCCAGTGCCTCGTCAAGTACCGCTCGATCGTTGCCGGAACATCGGAATCATGGCGCACATCGACGCCGGGAAGACCACAACGACGGAGCGCATTTTGTTTTACACCGGCATCACCCACCGCATCGGCGAAGTGCATGAAGGCACGGCAACGATGGACTGGATGGAGCAGGAGCAGGAGCGCGGCATCACCATTACCTCTGCTGCCACCACCTGCACCTGGCGTGATATCCGGATCAATATCATTGACACCCCGGGCCACGTGGACTTTACCGCGGAGGTCGAGCGCAGCCTGCGCGTGCTCGACGGCGCAGTTGCTGTCTTTGACGCTGTTCACGGCGTCGAGCCGCAATCGGAGACCGTCTGGCGGCAGGCGGACAAGTACGGCGTGCCCCGCATTTGCTTCATCAACAAGATGGATAAGATGGGCGCCGATTTTGAGCATGCCATCGACACCATCCGCAAGCGGCTGAACGCCCGCCCCGTCGCCATTCAAATCCCCATTGGCCAGGAAGCAGGCTTCAAGGGCGTGATTGATCTGATCGAGATGCGCGCCATTCTGTGGCACGACGAGACCATGGGAGCCAAGTACGATGTCGAAGAAATTCCGGCGAACCTGCTGAAGAAGGCGGAAGCCTTCCGCATGCAGCTGGTCGAATCCGTGGCTGAAAACGACGACGATATGCTGCACAAGTTTCTCGAAGGCGAGACGCCCACCGCGGCCGAGCTGCGCAAAGCGCTTCGCGGCGCGGTTATCGGGATGAAGCTCTTCCCCGTTCTGTGCGGCAGCTCGTTCAAGAATAAGGGTGTGCAGACGCTGCTCGATGCAGTGGTTGAGTACTTGCCCAGCCCGCTCGATGTTCCGCCCATCGAGGGCCACAATCCGGACAACATGGAAGAGGTTATCTATCGCCATGCTGACGACAGCGAGCCGCTGACTGCGCTGGGATTCAAGATCATGACCGATCCTTTTGTCGGCCAGCTGATCTTCGTGCGCCTCTACTCCGGCCACTTGAAGACGGGTGATACGGTCCTCAATCCGCGTACCGGCAAGAGCGAGCGCATTGGGCGCCTGCTCAAGATGCATGCCAACAAGCGGGAAGAGATCGTTGAGATCTATGCCGGTGACATTTGCGCCTGCGTGGGCTTGAAGAACCTGGTGACGGGCGATACCATCTGCACCGACAAGTCTCCGATCGTTCTCGAATCCATCGACTTTCCGGCGCCGGTCATCCACGTTGCCGTGGAGCCGAAGACCAAGGCCGATCAGGAGAAGATGGGGATGGCCCTGGCCAAGCTGGCCCAGGAAGATCCCACCTTCAAGGTGCACACCGATCCTGATTCGGGTCAGACGATCATCAGCGGCATGGGCGAGTTGCACTTGGAAATCATCGTCGACCGCATGATGCGGGAATACAAAGTCGAAGCCAACGTGGGCAAACCCCAGGTAGCCTATCGCGAGACCATTCGCAAGAAGGCCGAGGCGGAAGGCAAGTACATCCGTCAGACCGGTGGTTCGGGTAACTATGGCCACGTGAAGATCCGGGTCGAGCCCAACGAGCCTGGAAAGGGCTTCGAGTTTATCAACGACATCAAGGGCGGCGTGGTGCCCAGGGAATACATCAAGCCGACCGAGCAGGGCATTCGCGAAGCTCTCCAGGGCGGAGTCCTGGCTGGCTACGAAATCGTCGACGTGAAAGCGACCTTGTTCGACGGCAGCTATCACGATGTCGATTCGAACGAAATGGCCTTTAAGATTGCCGGTTCCATGGCCTTCAAGGAAGCGGCTCGCAAAGCGACTCCCGTGCTGTTGGAGCCTGTGATGTCGGTCGAAGTCGTGGTTCCCGAGGAGTACATGGGAACCATCATTGGCGATCTGAACTCCCGCCGTGGTCGCATTGAAGGCATGGAGCACCGTGCAGGATCGCAGGTCATCAAGGCCAATGTGCCGTTGAGCGAAATGTTTGGCTATGCCACGCACATGCGCTCTTCGACCCAGGGCCGGGCGAACTACTCGATGCACTTTAACCGTTACGAGGAAGCGCCGCGATCGGTCTCGGAAGAGATCATCGGCCGCAACCAGGGCAAGTAAAGCTTGATGTTTTTTGAAGGGTACGGGTTTAGCGAAGGGTACGGGCTTTAGCCCGTACGTCAAAATTTGCAGCCTTGGCGGCTTTAGCCGCTGAGGGAAATGATTTCGAGAAGGGGACGAAATGGCGAAGGAGAAGTTTGACCGGTCCAAGCCGCACGTGAACGTGGGGACGATTGG
>Ga0302177_10000607_pt1 | contig 27073 bp, 19 predicted proteins | sample I_Palsa_E1_2_FD_198780 | JGI IMG/M metagenome (GOLD analysis project Ga0302177, IMG submission 198780) | Peat permafrost microbial communities from Stordalen Mire near Abisko, Sweden - I_Palsa_E1_2 | ecosystem: Environmental > Terrestrial > Soil > Palsa > Peat permafrost | place: Sweden... | reverse complement strand
GCGATACGATCGAGTCGACCGGGAAATAGACGTGCAGCAGAGGATCGCCGGATTCGTACAACACGCGACCCAAGGGCATCGGCACTAACTGCAGATCCGCGAAAATCCGCTCGCGCTCGGCTGCTCCCAACGCTCCCAGAATGTGGTTCTGGAGCGGGCTGTACGGTCCGGGCATCATTGGTTATCCCGGCGCAAGCCGCGGTGCTGGTGCAACGCATTATAGCGCACTTTAGGTGCGCTCATATGTTCGATACCGCACATAAGAGCCGCCGGATGCGACCTTAGCGGCCCGGGCGCGCCAGCCAGGACATCGTTTGCGCCCAGCGGCGTGCTGGGCGCAGCCGAATGGGGCGCAAGTTACGAACGAGAGACCGGTCACATTGCCGAGCACACCGCATTCGATGGAAACGCTTAGCTAGGACGCATAGGAACCCAGCACAGCAGAGCACTGTCTGCCCATTGTCGCGCCACCCACCGGTACACCCGCCCCATTTGGGTGCAGGCTGTGTACGCCTGCGCACAGACGTATGGACGCGCTGCGCATAGCCTGCGCGGATTCATCGGAGGTCTTATGAAATTTATTCTTGCCGCCAGCGCGGCGCTCGTGGGTGCGGCGGTTCTCCTGAGCGCTTGTGCGACGACTCCCCCGCCGCCGAGCACTGAGATGACGCGGGCGAAAGCAGCCATCGAGCAAGCCCAGCGTGCCGGAGCGCGCGAATACTCCACCGAATATCTCAATGCCAGCATGGCCAAGATGGAGATGGCGGAAGCAGCGAGCGCCAAGGGAGATAACGCACGAGCGACACGACTCGTGGAGGAATCCTACGCCGATGCGCACCTGGCGCAGATCTCGGCGCAGAGCGCGAAATCCGCGAAGGCTGCGGCGGATGTGGACAAGAGCATCGTGACATTGCAGGACGAAGCCAGTCGCACGACGACGCCATGAATCTGCATCAAGCCTTTTTCGGAGAGTCCCGTATGAAGTCACTATCCAAACGTATGCTGGCGCCCGCTGTGGTCATGCTGTCGATCATTCTGGCCGCTTGCGTGACCACGCCACAACACAACGACATGCTCGAGCACGCGCGTGTTGTTGTCATCAGCGCGCAATCGAATCCCAATGTCGCCGGTGAAGCGCGCGCCGATCTTGCAACTGCGGTCGCGGCGCTCAATCAGGGTGATGCCATGCTGCAGGCGGGCAAGCCCGAGGCGGATGTCGATCACGAGGCCTACATCGCGGAGCGCTTTGCTCTCGCGGCGCAGCGCGGCGCGGATTTCGCGATGTCGGAGAAAGCGATCGCGGATGCCAACAATCGGCGCAACGCCGTGCTGCTCTCCGCGCGTGAGCAGCAGATGCTGCGTGCCAACGACCGTGCCGAGACAAAGACGCTCGAAGCGAATGCCGCGCTGGCGAGCGCCCAGGCGAGCGCAGAGCAGAACGCAGCGGCGCAACTTCGTGCCCAGGAGCTCGAAAACGCATTGGCCGATCTGCAGGCGAAGAAGACTGATCGCGGACTTGTGATCACCTTGGGCGACGTCCTGTTTGCGACCGGCCGCGCGGACCTTAAGTCCGGTGCGCGCCGCTCGCTCGAGAAGCTCTCGGCATTCCTGCACGAGTATCCGCAACGCAACGTCCAGATTGAAGGCTTCACCGACAGCATCGGTACCGACGACTACAATCAGGGTCTCTCCGAGCGCCGCGCTGGCTCGGTGCGTGATGCTCTGACCGGCATGGGTATCTCGGGCGATCGCATTCAGACCCGCGGGCTCGGGAAGAGCGATCCGGTGGCGGACAACGGCAGCGAGGCGGGACGGCAGCAGAACCGCCGTGTCGAGGTCATCATCTCGGAAGCGGATGGCCGCACTGCAACGCGCGAACCGTAAGCGTCGATCAGGATACGGGCCTCACCGGCCCCGGGCGGGACCGAGCCCGGATCGGCCCTCGCAAGTTAGGAAGTATTAGTGGCCGGCGCCTGGCCGACGCGTCGCCCACAGTTGCCCGGCGCGCGCCGGGCGCGCTCCGCCCCGGAGCGCGAATCCCATCCCAAGGATGAGAAGCGATAAGGAATCGAAGCCGCCGCCCCCGCCCCCTGTGGCAGGGGTGACATTGAAAGCTAGCGTACCGGCACCCGACTGCCCGTATGCATCTTGAGCAGTCACAGTGATCGTGACCTGCCCCGACCCTGCCGCCGCCGGCTTCATTCTCAAACTGCAGCTCATCGAGCTCGTCCCGCACCCGCTGCTCAGTGTCGCAGCTGACGCTGGGAGCAGGGCGGCGTTGCTGCTCGAGACGCTCACCGTGAGCTCTTTCGCTCCATTCAGCAACAGCGTCGCGGGCGAGGCGGAGCTGCCCGCCTGCACCGTCTGGTCGGCACCGGATGTGACCCGTACGGACGGTGCGGCCGGTTTCGTGACGGTGACTGTGAGATTCGCTGCTGCCGAGCGCCCGGCGCCGTCGACGACCGATAAGGTGAGATGAGCCGTGCCCAGCTGTCCGAGGGCGGGTGTGATCGAGAGACTGCAGGAATTTGTCGAACTTCCGCACGCGGCGGGCACAAATTGCGCGGCAGCGGCAGCCCCGAATGAGACGAGCGCGGCATTGTCACTATTGCCCGATAGGGTGAGCTTGCCCGTACCGGAGAGCGTAAACGGCACTTGCCCGGAGCTGCCACCGACGATGGAGACACTTCTTGCGGCGCTGACGGTCGGCTCCGGCAGAGTTTTGAGCGCGCCTAGCGCGTCCACCCGTCCATAGCCGAACACGCCGTTCGGCGCAGGCTCGCCGAGTTGCACCGCTCCGCTTTGCAGAGCACCTAGGATGCGCGGCGCGCTCAGGCCCGGAAACGTAGCGCGCAGGAGAGCAGCGACCGCTGCGACATTGGGCGTCGCCGCGGAAGTGCCGTAGAAAAACTCACCCGGCGCCGCCGCGAAGAAAGTCCCGGCTGCATCGACATAGACGCCATCGGGCGCCACCAGCGCCGGGGCCTGCAAGCTTTGGGGCTGCGGAAATTCGAGCTCAAGCGGGCCGGTTGCACTGTACGGTTCGATAATATCGCCGACGCCGTCGCCGCCGTACACCGCGCCTACAGTGGCAACGCGTGGCAGCAATTTCTGCGGCGAGGCGATGCTGCCCGCAGTCCCGGCGCCGAGAACGGCCGAACCATCGCCGTAGACGAAGAGCTTCAGGAACTTGCCCGCGAACTCGGTATTGGGTGTGCCGATGACCAAATGATAAGTGCCGCGCGCCAGCTGTGAGTCGGCGTCGATGTCGAAGACATCGCGGCTGCCGGCGCCCGGAATGCACTTGAGCACCTGTTGGTTTTGATCCATGACATAGAGATCGAAATTACTGATGTTTTGGCCGAACGGATCCGCCCACTGCAGGTAGATCGGCGCAGTCAATTTGTCGTAGAGCGTGAGCTTCTCACGGGGCGCGCCATCGAACGATTGCGCGTATGCATCCGCCTGGCCATTGACGTTGCAGGTGAGCGGCGTGGAAAGCCGCATCGGCGCATACGATCCTTGCCAGAAGCTTTCATTCTCATTGCCGGCCGCCGAGAACAGCAGCACGTTGGGATTTTGCACGAGCAGTGCTGCGACGCCCTGAGCAAGCGCACTCTCGGTCGACATGAGGTCTTCGCCGGGATACTCAAGATCGTCCGCCACGACCGTGGCTCCGGCACTGATGAGCCCGGAAAGACAGCTCACGTACTCGACGTCGGTCTGCGGAGCGCAGAATAAGAGGTTCGCCCCCGGCGCCGTCGCATGCAATTCCTCGAGGAGCATCGTGCCCTCATCGGTGGGAGACGTACCGGGGCTCGAGTGAGCGTCCGGTGTCAGCACCGTGATGTGCTGCGGCAGCTCACCGCGCGACTGGATGAGTGCGAGACTTGCGATATCGTCGGACATCATGCCGATCGAGACACCCGCACCGCTCTTACCCGTGGTTGCGATGAACTCACCGGCATGTGTAATTGCCACCGCGTTACCGTCGATGACGGCGCTGACGCTCGCCTGCGCTCGCGGGAAGGACCGCATGACTGGCTTGATGACCCGCGAGTACGCCGGCAGATCAATGCTGCGGACGGCGCTGAGCGATGCAAGGTCGGGAAGATCGCTCAGGCGCAGCCATCCCTCGACGCTGCACAGGGGTGGAAAGTGCGCAGAGGCCCCGACCGTGAGGCCGGCGCCGCTCAAGGCGCGGATCGGCGCGCGTACAGCGCAGTCGTAATGCACCGCTATCTGCACGCGTCCCTGTGAATCAAAACGCGCCCGGGAGTTCGGCTCGCGCACTTCAAGCACGGCAACCCGCGGCTCGATTTGCTCCGCCGGCGCAGCATCGGGCGCGGACCATAGCGCGAGCAGTCGCGGACTGACGTGCGAGTCCCAATCGGGCAGGGCCGCGTGAGCGGCCACGTTTAGAAATAAGAGCCCCGACAGCGCGATGGTCTTTTGCCAAGCCAACCGGCATGTCAGCGTTGGACTTGACATATAAACCTCACCCGCCGCCCAGCTAGGTTGCCCGCGCGGTGTGGTCTTTGGCGGGACGCGCGTCTCAGTTCGAGGGCCACTTGACCGCGGGCGCGACAATCGCCGTTTTCGCCCTTGCAGGCCTCAACACGCCGGCGCCTGCCCGTGAAGAAAACTCTCAAGGACGATGGCATGAACACCGCCGCAGCAGCGTCGTTGCCCATGCCGCGGGCGGCGGAAATTTCCGCACTTTCCCAAGCTTTCGGGTTTCAAATCTGCGTCGCTCACGGGCGCTTCGGGCGCGCCAGCTTAAGTACTGGCGGCGGCGTCAATTCGCAGGGCAGGCGGCGCTCGCTGCAGATCCTCGTCAAGCATCCGACAACACGGTCGCGGACCGCCCGGCAGCAACCGCATCGAGGTGCGACGCTTCAAGATTGTGGACCAAGTCAGGCCGACGGCAGCCTGTCCCTGTGCGCGCGCTTATTTTTTTTGAACCAGTTACGGGTGACTCCGCGGGGCTCTAGGCATAGTCTCGCTGTGAGCATGCAACTTCAGAGCGAATACGTGGATACCACCACTGACGGCGCGGCCATCGACCGGCTGCAGCTGCCCAAAATGGACCGCCTGATCTACTTCGCGCCTGCGCTGTTCTTCGCCTGGCTCGCGGCGCTGTGTACGGCGCTCATACTGACGTCGATCTTTCTGGTGAAAGTGCGCAATCCGGAAGCGATCGCCGGCGCCGGAATTTTCGGGCTGCTCGTGACGGCAGGGCTCGGCGCGCTGCTGCTGCGGGCGCAGTTGAACGATCTGCGCTATGTCCGCTTTGCAACGCGGTTCGATGCACAGACAAACTATGGAGCGGTCCTGAAGATTTTTCGCGGCGCACGCTGGACCATTACGAGCGACGTGCCCGGACAGCTCATCGATGCCAGAGTGTCCGATTCGCTCTTGAGCCGGGGCGAGTGGGTCGCGGTGCGCTTTCGCGGTCGCGAGGTGTGGATCGCGAGCATATGCGACCCGCGCATCGGTTTTTCCCTGGTTGCGCGCCGGCGCTGCCGTCATTATAAAGAGCTCGTCAAATCAGCCGTGTGTGCCGCGGCATAGGCCGACCGAGCCGTCGGCCGCGCAATTGTCAGCGCGGCCAAAGCCGACGATGATAGGACTCCCAGGCTGAATTGAAGGAAGCGCGATGAGCGCTGCTGCGGAGCCCGTCGGTACACTCGAGGTTGCGCTGGCGCACGCGCTGCGTCTTCTCGCAACTGATCCGCCGAAGGCCGCCGAGCAGGCGGCTGAGATCCTAAAGGTCGTACCCGACCATCCCGTGGCGCTGCTTGTGCAAGGCTCCGCCGCGCGCGCTTCGGGCAACGCAGCTTCTGCCGTTGCCATCCTCGAAGCTCTCACGCGCAAACAGCCGAACTATGCGGCCGCGTACTATGAGCTCGGAATCGCTCACGCCAGCGCGGGCCGCTCCGATGCTGCGATCGCGGCGTTGCGCCAAGCCGTAAAGCTTAAGCCTGACCTTACCCACGGCTGGCTCGCGCTCGCAGACCAGCTGACAGGCGCCGCCGACGTGGCGGGTGCTGACGAAGCTTACGCGTGGCATATCAAAACCTCGACGCGCGATCCACGCCTGCTCGAGGCGGCGGCGGCGCTGATCGCGAACCAGATACCGGAGGCTGAAGCGCTGTTGCGCGCGCACCTGCGAAATTTCCCGACCGACGTTGCCGCGATCCGAATGCTGGCGGAAGTCGCGGCCCGGCTGCGTCGCTTCCGCGACGCAGAGACTCTTCTGCTGCGGTGTCTTGAACTTGCGCCGAGCTTTACCGGTGCGCGGCACAACTATGCCGTTGTCCTGCATCGGCAGAACAAGCCGGCCGCGGCGCTGCGCGAGATCGAGGCGTTGCTGGCGCTTGAGCCTAATAATCCAGGCTACAACAATTTGAAGGCGGCGATCCTGGTTCGGATTGGTGAGTATCAGCAATCGATCGAAATCTACGAAGCGGTCCTTGCCGCCTATCCGCAGCAGCCCAAGATCTGGTTGAGTTATGGGCATGCCCTGAAGACCAAAGGACGCGAGGGCGACAGCATCGCGGCGTACCGCAAGAGCATCGCATTGCAACCGGAGCTGGGGGAGGCGTACTGGAGCCTTGCGAATCTCAAGACGTTTCGCTTCACGCCGGCGGATTTGGCTGCGATGCGCCTGCAGCACGATCGCGGTGGCCTTGCGGAAGAGGATCACTTTCACCTGCATTTCGCGATGGGCAAGGCTCTGGAAGATGCGGGATCCTACGCGGAGTCGTTCCAGAATTACGCGCAGGGCAACCAGCTACGTCGCAATAGCATCAAATATGCTGCCACAGAGATGACGACGCACGTGCGGCGCAGCAAGGCGCTCATGACGCGAGAGTTCTTCGCTGCACGCGCCGGATACGGATGCTCCGCGTCCGATCCCATCTTCATCGTGGGCCTGCCGCGTGCGGGATCGACATTGCTCGAGCAGATCCTGTCGAGCCATTCGCAGGTCGAGGGCACGATGGAGCTGCCGGATATCCCTGCGATCGCAAAGACCCTGTCTGGCATTGGCGGCAAATCGCAGGGTTCTGACTATCCTGAAGCGCTCGCTACCCTCAGCGCGCAGGACTGCCGAGCGCTCGGCGAGCGCTACCTGAGCCAGACGCGCATTCAACGCAAGACCGACGCGCCGCATTTCGTCGACAAGATGCCGAATAATTTCGCGCATATTGGTCTTATTCATCTGGCGCTGCCAAACGCCAAGATCATCGATGCGCGGCGCCACCCGCTCGCCTGCTGCTTCTCAGGATTCAAGCAGCATTTCGCACGCGGCCAGAATTTCACCTATGGCCTGGAAGACATCGGCCGCTACTACCGCGACTATGTCGAGCTCATGGCGCATTTCGACGCAATGCTGCCGGGGCGGATCCACAGGGTTTTCTACGAATCGATGGTCGCGGACACGCAGAACGAGGTGCGTCGTCTGCTCGCGTACTGCGGACTGCCTTATGAAGAGGGCTGCCTGCGCTTCTACGAGAGTGAGCGCGCCGTGCGCACGGCAAGCTCGCAACAAGTGCGGCAGCCGATTTTTCGGGACGCAGTCGATCACTGGCGTAATTACGAACCATGGCTTGCACCTCTGAAAGAGGTATTGGGCCCGGTGCTGGAGGCGTACCCCGCCGTACCGGAATTTTGAGAATCCGCCGGAATGGCATACCCTGCGGCACAGAGGGGCGTAAAGACAACTCGGGGGATTGAATAATGACGCGTAGCCGCCGGCGAAAACTCGCGCGAATTCAAGCTAAGACTGCGAGACGATATATATGCAAGGCGACGCCTGTTGCGTCGGCGCTACTCGCATGCATGCCGTCGGTATACGCCCAAGAGCGCACCGCGGAGAATCTGAGTATCGAGGAAATCGTCGTCACGGCTCAGAAGCGCACGGAGAATCTGCAGGACGTTCCGATTAGTATTCAAGCGCTTGGGACCGAGAAACTCGAGCAGTTGCATGTTACGAACTTCGACGACTATGCGATGTTTCTCCCCAGCGTGGAGTTCATTAGCTCCGGCCCCGGCTTTGAGCACGTGTACATGCGCGGCGTCTCGAGCAGCGTCCTGGAAAACCACTCGGGCTCATTGCCGACGGTGGGCGTGTACCTCGATGAGCAGCCCGTCACGACCATCGACGGGATCCTCGATATTCATATCTATGACATCGCCCGCGTTGAAGCCCTCGAAGGTCCCCAGGGCACGCTCTACGGAGCAAGCTCGGAAGCCGGGACGGTCCGCATCATCACGAACAAACCGGATCCGACCGCCTTCGCGGCCGGCTACGATTTGGGAGCCAACGACGTCAGTCACGGCGGCGTTGGCTACTCGGTAGAAGGATTCCTGAACATACCGTTGACTCCCATAGCGGCCATCCGCCTAGTGGCCTGGGATGAGCACAAGGCAGGCTATATAGACGTTGTTCCCAAGACGGTCACGTTTCCGACTTCGGGCATTGCGTTCAGCGACGCGCCGTTCGTCAAGAAAGACGCCAACGATGTCGACACCCGCGGTGGCCGCATGGCACTCAAGGTCGACATCAACGACAGCTGGACGATCACGCCGACTGTTATCGGCCAGGTCACGACCACGGGACAGGGTCCGTTCTCGTACAACCCGGCAGCGGGTGATCTGGATACCTGGCAGTGGTTCAATGACTCCACGCGCGATTCGTGGATGCAGTCAGCTCTTACTGTAGAGGGCAAGATCAGTAACTTCGACATCGTATATTCGGGCGGCTATTTGGCTCGCAACACGCATGAGTTTGAGGACTACACTGACTATTCACTGTTCTATGACCAGAACTCCGGCGCCGGCGCGTATTTTATGGACCACGCGGGCAAACTGATCAATCCCGCGCAGTACATCAAAGGCAACGATCATTACACCAAGATCAGCAACGAACTGCGTGTCACCTCGCCGAAGGAGGATCGGCTCCGATTCACCGCTGGAGTGTTCCTGCAGCGGCAGGTGCACGATATTTTGCAGGATTACGTCATCGACAACGGCGGCGATCCCCTGGCCCCCAGTCTCTCGGTTCCCGGCTGGCCCGGGAGTGTTTGGCTCACCGATGAACAACGCGTGGATCGTGATGCGGCGGTCTTCGGCGAGATGGCATTTGATCTCACGTCACAGCTGACCGCCACGGCAGGCATCCGCCATTACACCTACGACAATACGCTGTACGGGTTCTATGGATTCGGCTCAGGCTTCGCCTACGGCGCGAGCGAAGGTAACGCGACTTGCTTCCCGGGCTCGCAGCCCTTCCGTGGAGCTCCGTGCGTGGATCTCGACGGCAAGAGCGAAGACTCAGGAAATTCTCCCAAGATCAACCTCACCTACAAGTTCGATCCCGATCGGCTGATCTACGCAACTTGGTCCAAGGGATTCCGTCCCGGCGGTGTCAACCGCAACGGCGGTGGCACATTGCCGCCCTATTTGCCGGATTACCTGACGAACTATGAATTGGGGTGGAAGACTACGTGGGATCATCATCGCTTGCGATTCAACGGCGCGTTTTTCGTCGAGGAATGGAAGAATTTTCAGTTTTCGTACCTAGGTGCAAATGCGCTCACCATTATCGACAACGCAGGCCAGGCGCGAATCAGAGGTCTTGAAACCGATTTGGAGTTTGCCGCGACCGAGGGGCTGACCCTATCTGGGGGCTTCTCGTTGATTGATTCCAGGCTGACGCAGGAATTCTGCAAGGGCGAAGACCCGAGCATGTGCGGTCAACCCGGCTACGAGGAATATGCGCCCTCCGGGACGCAGCTGCCGACGACGCCGAAATTCAAAGGTGACCTGACTGCGCGTTACACGTTTGCAATGGCGGGAGGTTATCAGGGGAACCTGCAGGCCTCGGAAGTCTTCGTGGGACCGCGCTGGGCCGATTTGCGCCTCGTGGCGCGAAATGAACTGGGTGAAATGCCGTCCTACGAGATTACGGATTTTACGGCGTCAATTGAAAAGGGCGGTATCACGGCACAGCTGTATCTGAATAATGCCTTCGACAATCGCGGGATTTTGAGCCGCTATGCGGAATGCGACATTCAGGAGTGCGGTCAGATAGCGGTCTATGACCTACCGGTTCCGCCGCGCACCGTCGGGATCAAGTTCAGCCAGCGATTCTGACGGGAAACCGCGCCGCGCGAGTCAGCGCGCGCGTTTCGGGCCGTACAGCGTCATGAAGGCGCTGACCGCCTGCGCGATCTGCAGGCGCATTTCCGCAGGCGTAAGCGGCGGAATGAGATTCAGCAGGAACTGCAGGTGCGAGCGGCCCTTGCACAGACTCAGGAACTGCTCTGCGGCAAGTGCGCAATCGGCCACGTCGAGCGCGCCGCGCGCCTTGGCTGCCATGAGGTAATTCTCCAGTCCCTGCTGGCCGCGGGCGGGACCTACTTCGTAGAACACGCGCGCAAGTTCCGGGCTGCGCTGCGCTTCAGCGACCAGGATACGGAACATCTGCACGGTCTCTTCGGAGTAGAGGTGTTCAAGGTACTGTTCGCCGAGGCGCGTGAGCACCTCCTGAGGCTCCCCGTCTGCCGCCACCTCCGATATGCGATCCGCGGCCGCACCGCACCGTTCGCGAACCTGCGCCTCGAATAACTCCTCCTTGCTCTTGAAGTAGTTATAAAGAGTGCCCTTCGATCCGCCGAGCCGCGCGGCGATGGTCGACATGGACGCCGCCGTATAGCCCTGCTCGAAAAACACTTCGCGCGCGACTTTCAGGATGGCCTCGCGGCGCTCGTCGCGGGTGGGGGCTCGCGGTGCTGGTGATGCTGTCATGATCCTGACCGTACGGTACGGTTATCCTTGACGTTGTCCGGGTGGTGGCTCATAGTATCACCATTCTGACCGTACGGTACGGTCAGTTATAAGTACATGTCTTATATGCCGATGCCACACCTTAAGTCTAAAAACACCTGGGCCTTGGCCGTAGCAGCGGTTGCTCTTGCGTCCTGCGCCAGTCTGCCAGATTTGGGCGGCGCGCCGCACACAAAGCCGGTTGCCACTTATGCGGCCGAGCAAAGCTTTGCCGCGCCCGCGGGTGAATGGCCATCCGATGGGTGGTGGATTGCCTACGGGGATCCCCAGCTCACGAGTTTGATCGACAGCGCGCTTGCAGGATCACCCAGCATGGCGCAGGCCCAAGCGCGCGTCATGAAGGCGGCAGCGGCAGCCGGGGAAGCACGATCGGCCGAGTTGCCGACGCTCGAGGGCGATGGCTCGTACGCCGAGGTCAAACAAAGCCTCAATCAGGGCTTCCCCCCCGAGTTCGCGCAATACCTGCCGCGCGGCTATCACTCCTCGGGCTATTTGGCATTGAAGTTTGGCTATGAATTCGATTTCTGGGGCAAGAATCGCGCCGCGATCGCTGCCGCTACTTCCGAACTGCACGCGGCACAGGCGGACGCCGCCGAAGCGCGGCTCGCGCTGTCAACCGGTATCGCCCTTGGGTACGCGGATCTTGGGCGCTTGTTTGCCGAGCGCGATGTCGCAGAGCGCTCCGTAAAGAACAAAGAGGAGACCGCGGGCCTCGTCCTACGACGGGTGGAAAACGGTGTTGATACTCGCGCGGAACTGAAGGAGGCCGAGGCCGGTGCGCCCGCGGCACGCGCGCAGCTGGCCGCCGTGGATGAAGAGATCGCGCAGACGCGCAGCCGCATCGCGGCTCTGATGGGTGCGGGCCCGGATCGCGGCATCGGCATCGAACGTCCCGCAGCATTGCACATCAAGGCATTTGGCCTGCCAGGGGAGCTGCAGGCGCAGCTCCTCGGCCGCCGCCCGGACATAGTCGCAGCGCGCTGGCGGGCCGAGGCCGCCGCCAAGCGCATCCATGTCGCGCGCGCGCAGTTCTATCCCAATATCAACCTGTCCGCCTACATCGGCCAGCAGGCGCTCGTTGCCAATCTGCTCTTCAGGAGTAGCTCGCAGATCGGCAGCGTCGGGCCGGCCATCACTCTGCCGATTTTTGAGGGCGGCCGTCTGCGTGAGCAGTATCGCGGCGCGCGCTCGGACTACGAGGATGCAGTGGCAAGCTACGACACGAGCCTCGTGCAGGCGTTGCAGGAGCTTGCGGATGCGGCTGCAAGCGAGCGCGCTCTGGGCGTGAGGCTGAGCGAGAGCAGGGCGGCGCTGGCGGCAGATGAGGAGGCCTACAAGCTTATCCGTCTGCGCTACGAGGGCGGCCTTGCAAATTATCAGTCGGTGCTCCTGGCCGAAGACGCGGTGCTGCAAGCGCGCGTCATCGTCGCCGACCTCGACGCACGCGCCTTTACTCTCGACGTGCAACTCGTGCAGGCCCTCGGCGGCGGCTACGTCGAGAGCTGACACGCACCCCTTATTCCTAGGATCCTTCCATGTCCAACTCCAACACTGCTCGTAATTCACCCGTGAAACTCCTCGACAGCGCACCTGCGGCCGAGCCGGTCGCCGCACCTGCGCAGGCAGAGCGTGCTGCAGTCGCTGACGGCAGGGCGCCGGCGCAGACGCGCAAGCGTCTCTTCTTGATTCTCGCCGCGGTCATCGTGGTGGCGGCGCTCGCCACGCTGACGTGGTTCTGGATTACTGCAGGGCAGGTGACGACCGACAATGCCTACGTCGATGCCGACGTCGCCCAAGTCACGCCTTTATATGGCGGCCCGGTCGCCGCGGCGTACGTCAGCAACACGGACATTGTGAAGAAGGGCCAGCTCTTGGTGGTGCTCGACAGCGCCGACGCCAAACTTGCGCTCGCGCAGGCGCAGGCGCAGCTCGGGCAGGTGCAGCGCCGGGTGCTGGGTTATTTTGCGAACGATGCGGCGCTTGTTGGTCAGGTCAGTTCGCGCGATGCCGACATCGCTCATGCCGCTGCCCAGCTTGCAAGCGCCGAGGCGGATTTCACCCGCGCGCGCGTGGAATTGTCGCGGCGCCAGGCCCTGAGCGCCTCCGGTGCCGTGTCGGGAGATGAGCTGACTCAGGCGCAAAACGCATTCGCAAGCGCCGAGGCGGCGCTTGCTGGGGCCAAGGCGGCGCGCGCGCAGGCGGTCGCGCAGAAAACGGCGGCGATCGGCCAGCGCTCGGTCAACAGCGCACTCATCGAGGGCGCAAGCGCTGAGGATAATCCCGAGGTCGCCGCGGAGCGTGCCAAGGTTGCACAGGCGGAGCTTAATCTTGCGCGCACGCGCATCACGGCGCCGATCGATGGAGTCATCGCCAGGTATTCCGTTCAGGTGGGCCAGCAAGTGCAGCCCGGACAGACGCTGATGACCATCGTGCCCATTGAGGCGGTGTACGTGAATGCTAACTACAAAGAGGCGCAGCTGCGCCAAGTGCACCTGGGACAGCCGGCAGTGCTGACCTCAGATCTTTACGGCGGGTCCGTCAAATATCACGGCAAGGTGGTCGGCATCGGTGGCGGAACCGGCGCCGCCTTCGCGCTCATTCCCGCGCAGAATGCGACCGGCAACTGGATCAAGGTGGTGCAGCGGCTGCCCGTGCGAATCGCGCTCGATCCTGCCGAGCTGCGCGCCCATCCGCTGCGCGTGGGATTGTCAATGAACGCCGATATCAACGTGTCGCGACGCTAGGCGGACAAGCGATCACCATGGCAGCGCCTGCTCGAATCGGAGCCCACACGCAAGCGAGCGACTTCTCGCCCATGAGTGGCACGCCTCTATGGATAGCGGGCGGCCTGCTCGCCCTCTCGAATTTCGTGGTCGTGCTCGATATGACGATCACCAATGTGTCGGTGCCGAACATTGCCGGCGGCCTTGCGGTATCGCCGAGTCAGGGCACCTGGGTCATCACTTCCTACGCAGTCGCCGAGGCCATCATGGTGCCCTTGAGCGGCTGGCTCGCGCAGCGCTTCGGCGCGGTGCGGCTCTTCGTCACCGCCATGCTCGGCTTTGGCATCTGCTCGGCGCTGTGCGGGCTTGCCCCGTCCCTGGGGTTTCTGGTGCTGTTTCGCGTCATGCAGGGAATCTGCGGTGGCCCGATGATGCCGCTCTCGCAGACCTTGCTGCGGCGAATCTTTCCTCCACGGCAGCAGAGCGCGGCGCTGGGGCTGTGGGCGATGACGACAGTGGTTGCCCCAATAGCGGGGCCGCTCTTAGGCGGCGCACTCGTCGACGGCATCGGGTGGCCGTGGATCTTCTTCATCAACGTGCCGGTGGCGATTGTGGTCGCCGTCCTCGTTTGGCGCCGGCTCGCCAAGCACGAGACGGCGACCCAGCGCATACCGGTCGACTTCACGGGCCTCGCATTGCTCATTACCTGGGTCGGCGCGCTGCAGATCATGCTCGACAAGGGCAAGGATCTTGACTGGTTCGACTCACCCTACATCGTGGCGCTCGCCGTGATCGCAGTCATCGGGTTCATCTCCTTCCTGATCTGGGAGCTCACGGATGCGCACCCGATCGTCGACCTGCGGGTATTTCGGCATCGCGGCTTTGCCGCATCTGCCCTGGTGATGTCGATCGCCTACGGCGCCTTCTTCTCAACCGTCGTGCTCGTGCCGCTGTGGCTGCAGATCAATCTCGGCTACACCGCGACGTGGGCCGGCCGCGCCACGGCCTTTACCGGGATATTCGCCGTCGTCATGTCCCCCATCGTCGCGCGCATGACCGTGACGCGGGATTCGCGCTACCTGGTATCGATCGGCATGCTGGTCTTCGGCGTGAGCACCCTGTGGCGCAGCACCTTTACTACGGACATCGACTTCATGCGGATCGTGTGGCCGCAGCTCGCGCAGGGCTTCGCCATACCGTTCTTCTTCATTCCGCTGATGTCGGTGGCGCTGGGCGCGGTGCTGCCGCGTGAGACGACTTCCGCCGCCGGGCTCCTCACCTTCATGCGCTCAACCGCCGCGGCCTTCGCAACTTCCATTACCACCACGAATTGGGAAAACATCGCGACCGCACGCCGCGGCGATCTCACCGGGGCTCTGAACGGTAGCCAGTCGCTGCTTGATACGCTGATGCGTGCGGGCGCCACCGCCGGCCAGGCGCTGCGTCAGCTGGATGCGCTGGTGCAGACGCAAGCGGTCATGCTCGCAACCGACCGCGTGTTCTTTATCACTTCGTTCGTCTTCGTGCTCGCCGCCGCCGCCATCTGGATTGCCCCGCGCGGCAAACGCGCCGCAGTTCCGGCAGGCGCCGGCCATTGAGCGCGCCGTGATTCTGAAGTTCGTCTGATCAGAAGTTCAGGCGCACTCCGCCGAACACCGCAAAGGGCATGGCCGGGCTTTGAAACCGATTGTCGACTCCCGGGCCGTTGGAGTCCGCGTCGGGAGGTACGCCAGGCGCATTGACGCCGGTCGGATCGCTGTACAAGCCAAACGTCGCATAGCGCTTATTGAAGACGTTATCAATGGTGGCAAATACGTCGAATCTTTTAGTGACGTGCAGCGTGGTGTGCAGGTTGAACACGCTATAGCCCGGTAGCTCCGGGTTCTGGTTCGATTCATCGCCCTTGTAGAACGAGTCGCTCACGAAGACGAGCGATCCGCCCACCGTCCAGTTCGGCAGCACTGCAAAGTCGGCTCCGAGCTTGAGGCGATTCTGCGGTATGAGCGGCAGGTGATCGCCAGGCTCGACCTGAATGTTGCCATTGGCGTCCTGAAAGGGATTTGCCGGCGAATTCAGCAGCAGCGCCGATTGAAATGTCGCGTTGATGTAGCTGTAGTTGACGTAGGCCGACCATCGTGGCGCCTGATAATTGAGATTGGCCTCAAATCCCTCGCGGCGCGTCTGGCCGATATTCTGAAAGAATCCGGTCGAGACCGAGGTCGCGATGCCGTAAATATCGTCATCGAGAATGGTCCGGAAGGCGCTTGCGTTCCAGCTGAACCGCCCGGACGGATCACTCGGCAATGCGAACCTGCCGCGCACGCCGGCCTCGAAGGTATGCGCGATCACCTGCTTCAGGGTCGGCGGGTCGCCGGCAAGATTGGTCGGCAACAGGCACGGCAGAAGCGGATCCGAGCACTCGATTTCACTCGCATCCGGCGCGCGATTGGTCTGGGAATATCCGCCATAAGCGGTCACCGCAGGGGTTATTTTGTAGGTCGCCCCGAGCGCCGGATTGAAATGCGTATAGCGGTTTTCACCATCGAGATTGGTGCCGAGATTGTCGAACAGATCCAATATCGCGACGTTGTATCGTCCGCTTGCGGTGATTGCAAGTTCAGGGGTCGCATCAAAGGTATCGGTCGCATAGAACCCGTAATAGGTGTTGTCCGCCGTCAAGCTGGTCGGAACGCCGCCGAACGGCGAGCTTTCCGGCGTGAAGACGTAATAGGGCGACGGCAACACGGTGAGCGCTGCGTTGATGACTCCGATCTGGGTAGTGCTCAGGAAATTGACGTGCCCGATATCGGCGCTCGCGCCGGCCGTGAATTCATTGCCGTGGCCGAAGAGGGCTGCGATGTCGCTCATCTGCAATGAGCCGCCCACAGTCTGGGAACCGATCAGCTCGGCATCGTTCTGGCCGATAATGAATGCGCCACCTTGGGTAAGGTCGGGTATGTGCTGGCCGTTTGCCTGGGTGATGGGCGTCAGGCCGTCCCCTTGGCACAGAATTGTCGTGTCTTGAGGAGGCATGCACTCCTCATAATCCGAGTTATCGCCGTTGGCGACGGTTTGCGTGTAGTGGCGATAGTACAAAACGCTCTGCACGGAGAGCGTATCGGTCGCGGCATACGACCCGTTCACCGTGACGAAGTCCAGCCGGTTGTAGTTATCCTGCGGTCCGGTGAAGACGTTCTCAGTCGTGATTTCCAGTGATTGAATCGGCGCGGCTCCCTGCCCGAAAAGCCGATTATCCGCGTGGGTGTAGGAGACATCGAAGCTCCAGCCGCCGTTACGATAGCCCAGGTCGCCGTAAAACTGCCGTAGCTTATCCGCGGCGAAGTCGCGCCAGCCGTTCATGTTGAGATCGCGCGCCGCGACAAAGATTCCGAAATTGTCGTTGCTGGCGCCGACTTGCGCCTCACCATAGCGTTGAGCGAATGAACCGCCCCCGTACTCGGCATCCCCGCCCTGGTAGGTAAAGCCGTTCTTCATGGTGATCGAGACGGCGCCGCCGAGCGCGTTCAAGCCGTACACGGGATTGGCGCTGACGACGTCGAGACGGTCGATGGCAACGTCCGGGAAGAAATCCCAGTTGACGGCGTCACCGAAGGCTTCGTTGATGCGTACGCCGTTCTGGTACACCGCAAGTCCCTGCGGCGTCCCGAGCACTGGGGAGGCCTCAAAACCGCGCACCAGAAGGTCCGGCTGATACGGATCTGCCATGGTGTCGTTGATGTTGACGCTCGAGAGCTGAGTTTCCATCGAACCCAGGAGATTGGGCGTGCCATCTTTGGCTAAATCGGCGGCACTCAGGGTCTGCACATTGCCGGGAACCTTGTCGATATCGATGTTGGTACCGGGCAACGGCGACGTGCCGATGACGATGACTTGCGCCTGATTGCCGTTCTGCCCGAGCGGCCCCGCGCTGCTCGCACTCTGGAACGCGGATTGTGCGCAGGCGGCTCCCGAAATGGCGGCCAGCAGCGCCATTCCCGTCCAAAGGCTAAGATTTGCGCGCATGGCTCACCTCAATTCATCAGTGTTCTTGTGTATTTCTGCCGCGCTTGATCCGCACTCGCGGATCACGAGTGAGGCAAGATACCTGAATGTTCTCGGGAAAATTTCCCGCTTCTGATGAGTAAAAACTTGATAGCGCAACGTGCGGTTGCGCCAAACCGCGATCAGCTCTGCCGCTGCGCCTGGTGTCGGCCAATGCCGAACCGCTGGCACGCCGCGCAATCTGCCGCGGCACTGCGCCGTGTGCGCTCGAGAGACCCCAGCGAAAATTTGATCTTGAGGCTAAAGCAGTACGGTGATCCCATGCCTACGCTCAGGAAGCCGGGGCGGCTCCGGCTCCTGGTGTCGCGTCATTTCAAGCGTCGCGCGAACGTCTCAGACCTGCACGCCACGGCAAGCGCGCCGGTTTTCAAGCAACAATTCTCTCGGCGGGTGGATTCCGCACCAAGCCCGCTTATAATCGCAGTGATGCATTGACCTTAAGGGGTGTTGGCAATGACTGCGCGCAACCGTTTTGCTTGGTCCTGTAGCACCCGCTTGTTGGGAGCGGTGCTGATTGCAGCGTCACCCTTCGTGGCACGCGCACAAAGCAGCCCTTACCAGATCTTTGTCTCCAACGAAAGATCAGGGGACATCACTGTGATCAGCGGTGGTGACTTCAAGGTGGCTGCGACCATTCCCGTCGGCAAGCGTCCACGCGGTATTCAGACGAGTCCCGACGGCAAGACGGTCTATGTTGCATTGAGCGGCACTCCCATTGCGGCGCCGCCGCAGCTCGATGCCCATGGCAATCCGATTTTCCACAGGGGCGGCGACGACGACGATGATAATTCAAACGCCGACAAATCCGCCGATGGAATCGGCGTGGTGGATGTGGCGCAAAAAAAGCTGACGGGCAAGATATCCGCAGGCTCGGATCCGGAGGAGTTTTCCCTCAGCAAAGACGGCACCCGACTTTACGTTTCAAATGAAGATGTAAAGACAGCCAGCGTGATTAGCATCGCCACGGGCAAAGTCGAACATATAATTCTGGTGGGGCAGGAGCCCGAGGGGGTTGCCACGACGCCTGACGGAAAGCAGTTTTACGTAACCTGCGAAGCCGGAGGCGAGATTTTTGTCGTCGATGTCGCCAGCTACAAGACCGTTGGGCAATTCAAAGTCAATGTTCGCCCGCGCAGCGTGGATTTCTTGCCGGGCGCCGGCATTGGGTTTATCCCGTCAGAGTCGTTCGCGCAGTTGAATGTCATCGATACTGTCAATTTCAAAGTCCTGAAGATCATTGCGTTGCCCGAAGGATCCAGGCCCGAGCGCGTCAGGGTGGCGCCGGATGGTCGCAAGGTCTACGTCAGCAATGGACGCGCTGGAACAGTCTCCGTGCTCGACAGTCATACCTACAGGCTGCTCAACTCTATCAAAGTGGGAACTCGTCCCTGGGGAATTGTGATATCGCCGGATGGCAAGTATCTTTTCTCGGCTAACGGACCGTCCAATGACGTCTCCGTGGTAGATCTTGCGGCAGGCAAGGAAATTACGCGCGTCAAAGCTGGTGCCAGCCCATGGGGAATTGTCGTTGTGCCGAATGCACATTGAGCAATGGCAGAGGCTGAACGGCGCCGCTGCCGGATAAAGCAGCCTGCACTCGGTCATTTTCCGATGGCATAGGCCTCCTGCGCAGTGATGCTGCGCGTGAAGCCGTCTTTGTACGCTCTGGCGCGCACCACTGCAGGGCCGGTGAGCTTGATCGGTTTTTCGTAGCGCTTGTCGGCCGGGCCGGGCGCACTTCCGTCCAGGGTGTAGCGAATGTCAGCGTTGGATTCGTTTTCCCGCAATGTGATCTCTAGCGGTCCGTCATAAGTGCCGCCCAGCGGCGAGATGGCGGGCGGATCCAGGACAGAGCGTCCCGGCATGCTTGTAATCCACTCCCGCAGTAGCGCCACGCCCTTTTGATCGATCGTTTCGCGCGCCAACGGGGGCATCTTGATGTCGCCCACGGTATTCATACGCATAACTACGATCGAGCGCCACACGTCGTGCGGTGAAATAATGCGTGGCCTGTCAATTCCCTGATCAATCAACACCGGACCGTCGATGAGCTCTTGTTTGTCCAGGGGCGTGTCATAGCGGGCGTCGAAATACGCAACCGTGCCGCCCGGACGGTGACACTGGGCACAATTCGCATCCAGATACGAGCGCGCCCGATCGACCAGAGTGCGAGTGGCATCCTCAGCAGCTGCAAGCTTTGGAAACCGCGCCACATCCTCATCTGCAAAGCTCGGCGCGAAGAGCCCGATATGATTCCACGCTCGCAGCTCGTTGTCCGTGACTCCTGATGGGTACGTGAAAGGACGGTTCAGTTGCCGAGTTTTCACGCCGAGCACGCCGCCGGCCCGCCCGTTGTGACATTCCAGACAGTCCTTGCGGCTCGGGTAATACCAGGTCTGCTGGCGCACTTGCCCCGTCGCCGTCCTGATCGGGATCGCTTCGGTCAGACTCGAATTCAGGAGGTCCGCATCGCTGTTGTCCGCCCTCCACTTGTACACGACCCCATACACGCCACCGGCGCTGTCACACACCAACAGACGCGTCTCGAGCCGGCGTGTAATGCTGGGATCTCTTGCGTCGGTGGGCAACGCAAATGTCTTCACGAATATCGTGCCCTGCGGAAATTTCCATTCGCCCGTAGGTGCAAATTTTATCTGCCCGCTTGGCACTGCAGCCCAGCGCGATTTGACGGCTCCATCTGACCAGAAGGCGACCACGAGCTCATACGGAATCAGACCTGCGCTGGGGACGAGCTTGCGCGTGTCGTTGAAGGCGCCGGTTTGCGACAGCAGCGGCGGGAACCTGCCGCTCGCGAGGCGCGGCATGTGCAGATAGGCAGCTGGCGCACTGCGGACGTTAAGGCCGTACGGGATCGGCTGAGCCTTGGTTTGCGCTCGAACGGCTTGCGCGGTGCCGAGCACAAAAGCGATGAGCATGAAAGCGACTATTGCGGAGGCAATCCCTGCCATGGAAGCGCGAATCCGCGCGCACCGATCACAGCTTTTAAGCACCCGGGTCTTCAATTGTCAGCCTTTGTGAAAAGCGCAGCATGCATCCGAGCAGAGTGAGCATCGTCCGGCGATGAACGGGCATCGTGGGAATGCGCGCGCCGCCCCGGTGCACAATACTATGCCGGAATGGTCCCGATGTTGCATCGCGGGCGCGCTGCGCGGCTGACGCATCGGCGTGACCTCGCTGGGAGTTGGCGGCGAGCTCAAGGATCGACAGGGGGGAGGATTCACGTCGCGAGAAGCAAGCTGCGCGGCACGGACCGGAAGATCACGCTTGCATGCGCCGCAAACGTCATGCCCGTGCGTACCTCTACCGCAAGGCACTTGGCGATGCCATGCGAGCGTTGCGACTGCCGGGACACAACGCGAAAAGCCCGGTGCCGCTCTCTCCCCAGACGCCGCTTGCACGTCCGTCCGCGCAGGAGGGTATGGTGACATACGCCCAAACCGTGGGACCAGGGGCATTTTTCCCGATCGGTGGGTGTCGCGGTCCAGAATATTTGCCGCGTCCTGCGCTAGGGTCATCAAACGGCGACTGCAAGCAGCGCGATGCGCGCTCTCGGGCTATAATTCGCGCGCGTTACCCCTCTCACTTCGGATGTTTTCGTAAATTTCTGCGCCAGCTGCCTCGCGCTTCGGTATCCAATCGGGTGGCAGCATGCGCGCACGCTTTCAGGAAGACTTCCCGCTCCTATTAAGTAAAGGCTTGTGGCGCAGGCGCCAGTTTGAGGAGGTGCTGGACATGACGTTGCGGGTGCGTTTGATCGTTCTCGTCGCGATCGTGCTTGTCGTCAGCGTGCTACTGGGGGGGATGCTGGCGCTGTGGCACGCCGCGCAATCTGCGCGCGCGGAAATGCAGTCAGCGCTTCTGTCAGGCGAGCATCGGGTGCGCGATTCGATCGAATATCTTCCAGAGGTCTCGGATCGCGAGGGCGACCTGCGGCATCTGATCGCAACGTTTAATGGCGATCGGCATGTACGCGCCGCGCTCCTGAACGCACACGGCAAAAGCGTGGCGCAGTCCGTCCTCGCCACGACGCCCAATCCGACTCCGGATTGGTTTTTTGATCTCTTGGGCGTACGCGCTTCCGGCAGAGTGATATCGATCGGCCCTACTGTCGCCGAGGAAGCCGTCGCGCTTGAAACGGATCCGCACAATGAGGTGAGCGAAGCGTGGACTGAGTTTCGTGACGGCATGATCATCGTAATCGTATTCTGCGTCTTGAGCTTCGCGATCATCTATTGGACCGCGGGGCGCAGCCTGCGTCCGCTTGAGACTTTATCCGCGGGTTTTCGCACCATCGGCACGGGAGATTATGGGACTCGAGTGGCGGAGCGCGGTACTCCGGAAGTTGAGCATCTGGCGCGCGCATTCAATCTCATGGCCGAGCGTTTGGGAGCGCTGGAAGAACGCAATCAACGGCTGCATACGCAGCTATTGACGATCCAGGAGGAGGAACGCGCGGATCTAGCGCGCGATCTGCACGATGATGTGGGGCCGTTCCTGTTTGCCGTAAATATTGACGTTGCGAGCATCACGCGCCTTGCCGAGGATCATGGCAACGTCGAGATATTGGAACGCGGTCGCTCGATCCGCGAAGCGGTCAGCCACATGCAGAAGCATGTGAAGTCTATCCTCGGCCGACTGCGGCCAACCGGTGTCAGTGAAATAGGGCTTTCCCAGGCGGTGGAAAATCTCGGCGTGTTCTGGCGCCGCCGTCACCCCGAGATCTCGATCGAGTTAGACGTGGGAGCACCGAATGTGAGTTTTGGAGACGTGACCGATGCGACGCTGTACCGTCTGATTCAGGAGAGTCTGACGAACGCAATTCGGCACGGACGGCCGCGCACGATCAAGGTGAGCATCGAGACGCAGGATCGCGGCGATATAGTTCTGCAGGTATCTGACGACGGCGTGGGCCTTGCCACGTCCACGGAGCGAACGGGACTCGGCCTTGCGGGGATGAAGGAGCGAATAAGTGCCCTGGGCGGATCCTTAAGCGTGCGCAATCACGTCGATGGCAAAGGTGCGAGCATTACGGCTCGGCTGCCGCGTCAGGCACCGGTGGCCGCGCCAGAAGCGGAAGCCGAATCGTGAAGGTTCTGGTGGTGGATGATCACGCCGTGGTGCGCGACGGCCTGCGCCGCCTGCTCATGACGCTGCCGAACGTCGAGATTTTCGATGCGGCGACGGGGCGCGAGGCTCTGTCCTTCGTGCAACGGCAGCAGCCCGATTTGATCCTGCTCGATCTGCATCTGCCGGGGATCGGCGGCGTCGAGCTCTTGCGGCGACTCATCAGCATGAGCCCCAATGTCCGCATCCTGGTGTTCAGCATGCACGCTGAGACCATGTATGCGGCGCGCGCGCTGCAGGCCGGCGCGCGCGGCTATGTCAGCAAGAATGCGAGCCCCGAGGAGCTGCAGATCGCGCTCAAACGCGTAATTGACGGCGGTCGCTATGTAGAGCGGGAGATCGCACAGGAGCTCGCCGTGCATGGTCCGGTCGACGCCGATCCGTGGAACCGGCTGACCGAGCGCGACCTGGAAATTCTGCGGCTCCTGAGCGAAGGGCGCAGTCTTGCGCAGATCGCCGCAGCGATCGGCGTCAGCTACAAGACCGTCGCGAACATCTGCACGCAGATCAAAGCAAAACTCGGCGTCACGCGTACGGCCGATCTCGTGCGCCTGTCCATCGAGATGGGCGTTTCCTAATCGCGGCCGCCGGCGCTGCGGCGGATCCGGCGGTGCAGCAGCAGGAAGATGAGAGCCGCCAGGCCAACCGTCCAGTGGCCGAGCGACACCGCGGCACGAAATTCATCTCCACCGGCGTAGTAGAGGAGGTAGCCGGTGAGCACGAGCCAGATGTAGACCCCCAGCAGCACCAGTCCCGAGCGACGCTGCCGCCGCCACGCCCAGCGCCCACCTACGTGTGCCACCGACAGGAATCCGAGGAGCCACAGTGAGGCGAAGGCAAAGGCGCCGTGAGCGCGCAGCCACCATTGCTCCAACGGATGCGCCGTGAGGCCAAATTCCCCCGGGCGCATCAGGAAGTCGTGAAACACCAGCCACAGTACGCCGGAGAGCCACACGCCAAGGACAATCGGCCAGACCAGATAGCGATGCCTGATCACTGCCGCGCGCCTAGCTCGCGCCATCCGTGTCCGGGGCGGTCAGGATGATGCACGTGGGCGACGGCATGGAAGCGATGCAGCAGTGGCAGCGCCGCTGCCTCGTCGGCCAGCACGACTTTGGTGAGGGCGTCGGCAATGACACAGCGCGCGGCGAGCACGGAAACCGTGGTGTGCGTGTCGAGAGCCTGGCGCGTCCGGCCGCTGACGTGACAGCCGACCCGATTGCCGGCGTGGAAGCGGCTTGCGCTCGCGCCGCAGCTCGTCGCCAATGCGCGGCCTTGAATCTCCAGCGTTGGCAGGACATCGCGCGGAGCCTCGGCCGCGCGGAGCGCGATCCGCTCAGCCTCTGCGCCGATAGTGCGCAGGTCGCCTCCCGCGTTGACGCAGGCCGAACGGATGCCGCAGGCGTGCAGTGCCGCGACCGCGCGGTCCACGGCATAGCCTTTGGCGATGCCGCCAAGATCCACCCACAGGGGGCGCTTGAAGAAGACCTGTCGTGCGCTTCCGAGCTCAATGTCGCGGAAGCTGACGCTCGGATCGGGGAGCGCATCCGCGTGCGGCGCGGCGAGTACTCCCCACTCGACGAGTTTGCTGCCGATGCTGGCATCAAATAGCCCTTCGGAGAGCTGCGCCAGGCGCGCAGCCCACGCGAGTACGCGAAAGGTGTGGGGATGGACGGTGACGGGCGCGTGCGCGGCTTCGCGGTTCATGCGGCTGACGTCGCTCGTATTTTCCTGAAAGCTCATCAGCTGGTGAATCTCGGAGATGGCGGCGAAGGCCCGCTCGATGGCGCAGTGAGCCGCGCGCGGCGCTGCGCCGCGCACCCGCACGGCAACTACGGTGCCGAGGAGCGGTCGCGCCCGCTCAATGCTCGGCAGCGGCGAGCACGAGAGCATAGGTTGAGAGCAGGCGGCGCACGCCGTCAGTGACGTGGCCGCAGGAGAGCGTTGCGCCGGAGATATTCTTGATGTCGCCGTTCAGCTGCAGCTGCGAGCCGTGGTGCTTGCCGACGAACTGGCGCCGCCAAGCCGGCAGGTGCACCTCGCCACCGTAGCTTTCGTGATAGTCGAGAATCTCCAGCTGCCGCACGGCGCCATTCGCATCGAGCGCCACTGCATAGTTGATGAACTCGTGCTTGCCGATCACCTGATCGAGCACAAACCACCCTCCGGCGCCATCGCGCCAGGCATTCAACTGCGGGTTGGCGACCTTGACCCCCGAATCACTCTCGATGGCCTGTATCTGCTCCGGCGTCAGTACGCGAAAATCGCGCGTCAGCACGCTGCCCTCGAACATGAGCGTCTGCGCCTGCTCCACCGTGAGGTACGTCACTGCATAGGCAGGCGCGACGAGCGCCAGCGGCGAGAGCGGAATCAACAACAGCCGTGCCTTCATGTAATTAAAAATTCAGGCCCAGGCCGAGATCGTAGCGGCTGAAGTCGGTGTTGACCCGAAAGGATTGATAGTCGGCCTTCAACACCACGTGCGGCCCCAGGTAGTAATTGGCGCCGAAAGTCCAGACGCGATCGAAGCCGCGCGGCCAGTAGCCGTAGTCGCCGGGCGCCGCGGAGACGGGCACGAGGCCGCTCGGTACCACAGGTCCGCTCACACCTTCATAGCTTGCACCCATATCGTAGTGTTCCCAGCGCACGAAGGGCGCGAATCGATAGCCGCCGCTCTGCCAGGCCGTGTAGGCGACCTGGCCATAGTATCCCAGGAATGATGACGGAATCGGATTGGGAGAGCCTGGGTTCTCAGCGTTGATTGCGGCAAGATTACTAATGGCGCCGTGCGCGTACAGCGCCGAGATATCGAAGTTGCCGGGCATCCAGCGGGCATGCGCTTCCCACAAAGTCAGATGCTGATCGTCCGGTACCGGGGCATTGGGCGGGGCGGGAACGGTGGCAAGCTTGCCGTTGAAGATGCTCGCGCCCACCTTAAGCCCCGGCACGCCGTTGTAATTGAGCGCGAGGTACTGCGCGAGGTGCTGGCCCTTCGCGAGCGCGAGTTCCTGATGAGTGGCCTGCAGGGGTGCGACGTCATTGTCCTCCAGGTCGAGAGCGGTGACGTATTGCGGGAACTCGGGAGCGAAGTTCCACTTCGAGAGGTCCTGGTCGCTGGTGATGCCCGCGTTCCACGCTAGCCCGAATTCGGTCTCGCCGTGCAACGCGGCGCCGCCCTCGCGCCAGGTGCTGGGGATGATCAGGGTCTCAACGAAATTGCGCTGCACGCCGTAGAAATTGGTCGGCTCGTGGTATTCGTTGAGAAGTCCGAACGGCATCAGAATGAGGCCTGCCCGTACGCCCACCTGGTCGCTCAGCAGCCGATCGATGTAGAACTGCTCGACCTCGAATTCGCCGACATCGTCGGCGGAAGAAACGGCGTGCTCAACCTCGTATTCGGAATTGAACAGCGTGCGATCATCGAACTTGTAGCCGATCCCGAATACCGCGCGCGCCAGGTCAAACTCCGTGCGCTTGGAATCGTGGGTGGGGTGAGTGTAGTAGACCTCGCCATAGCCCCAGAGGCTTAGATTCTCAAAGGGTGAGGACGCGGGCGCCGCGGGTGCTGCGGGTGGTGTGGGTGCTGCGGCGATCGCCGCGGTCTGCACCGGTTGCTGTGGTGCTTGCGGTGCAGGGGACGCAGGCGCCGCACGTGCCGATGCGGCCGCCTGATTTTGCGCCTTGAGCGCCTGCAGCTCGGCCTGCACCGCCTGCAGTTGCCGCGCGAGCTCTTCGACGTGGCGTTCCAGCTTCTGCTCGCGAGCATCGGCATCGGAGGTCACCGGATCCGCCTGCGCGGCGCCGGCAGCGCTGAGGACGGCGAGTGCCAGGAGCGCGCGCAGGGAAAGATTCATTGGAGTTTTCATGATTACTCGGCCCTAGAAGATTGGGAAGCTGCAGCAGCTGCCGCCTGGCACTGCGCCGGCAGCGCATAGGCGTCAGGATCATCGGGGTTGTAGCCGTCCGTGAGCGTGCACAGAAAGGTGATGATCGCGTTGATGTCGTCGGCGGTGAGGGTGGGAGCCTGACCGCCTGCGAAAGAAGGCGGCGTGTAGGGCACTTCGCCGACGTTCACGTTTGCGTCGAAGTCGACCGGCAGGTCGTTGTATTCGAATAGGTCCGGGCTGCCGTCGGCCGCCAGATAAAAGCTGCCCGCGGCCACGTAGGGGTTGCCGCCGGGACCTGCGGCGACGGGGTTCGGATTGTTGCCGACGTTATTGTTGATATCGCGCGTGACGTACCACTCGAGCACCTCTTTCAGCGTGTCGAACACGCCGTTGTGAAAGTAG